>Ga0066662_10000556_pt1 | contig 16522 bp, 15 predicted proteins | sample GraSoiAngelo_111_FD_133939 | JGI IMG/M metagenome (GOLD analysis project Ga0066662, IMG submission 133939) | Grasslands soil microbial communities from the Angelo Coastal Reserve, California, USA - 14_0903_12_40cm | ecosystem: Environmental > Terrestrial > Soil > Grasslands | place: USA...
GAAAAGTGGAAATCCCGCTGCTCTTGCGGTATTTCCAAGCGTAGTGGGAAAGTCCCGCCTTTAGACTTTTCCACTACGCGTCTTTTCCACGGCCCTTTTGCCCACAGATTCTGCTACAGAGCCTTTTTTCTTTCTAGTGCTTAAGGCTTGCAAAGCTCTGATATGTTCCGAGTTTTTCTTCTAAGATGGTGTCTAGCATTTTTCTCCTAGTCGAGGGAATTTGGTCAGGAATCCGTCGGCGTCTGCAAGGTTAGCGGGTTCCTTTTCCAGAGTCACACAGTAGGATGAAGACAAGGCGAAGTAAAGAGGCTATGACCGTTATGTGCGGGGCAACACGAAAATAGATCAGTACCTTGGGGTCTTTTCCTTTCCGACGTTTTTCGAGGGGTTGTGGAACCGGCAGCCCAGTGAAACGCAAGCTTTTGGCAGAGCAGATTCCTCATCGACAGGAGGGCGCACGGTCCCCCCAAAACGCGCAAAAGCCAAAACCGCGCGTGTCGGGTGCCCTGTGACCAACTGTTAGGGGGTTACTCAATTTGTGTTTCGGAAGTGTGCAGACCGCTTGCCCGATGGTGTACTTTCTGAACAGGAGGAGCCTGATGAAGTATCTGAGGATGATGGCGATCGGACTTATATTGATGTTGAATATGGTAGCCTTGGCCCAGACCAACGCCCAGCATGTGACGGAAGTTGAGATTCTCTTGCGTGCCTACACCGCGCTGACCACACTCCACCTGCCACCCAGCGACCCTAAGCGCTTGGCTGAAGCGGCCGTTCGAGCCCTACCCCGTGGTGCCGCGCCCGTACCGACCTTCACACCAGATGCTGAGACCGATTCCCGGCTGTTGGAACGATACGCCCGTGCAGTCTTCGCGGAGCAGAAGCCAGGGAACACATTGTTGTGGGAAACCGTCAAAGCCATGATAACCGCCACGGAAGATCCCCACACGATGCTGTTTTCACCCGAGCAGCTAAAAGCCCTTGATCCCTTTCTGAATGGACTGCCGTCCCTAGAAAATGGGGCCGCGATCGACTTTTTACGAGACGGACGGTACATTGTGACGGATGTGGATCCTTCTAGCCCCACAGGCAAGGCTGGTTTAAGACCTGGCGATGTGGTACTTGCGATTGATGGGAGAGAAGCTTCCGCGTTGAGTCAGGTGGATTTCCTCTTTCCCTGGCACAATGGAACTGCGGTGATATGGAAGGTCCGCCGTCCCGGTCTTAATGACCCCGTGGAACTGAAGGTTACACCGTTCACCTGGCTTGCCCGCTTAGTCGACAGCAGGATGTTGGAAGACAGCGTGGGTTATGTGCGATTGAGATTCTTCCTGGAAAACAAGGATGCCCTAAGGGACAGTGCCTCGTTGATTCGCGTGCGGCTCGAGCAGTTAGCCCACGCTGGCGCACGATCCTTCGTGTTCGATCTGCGAGGCAACCCTGGCGGAGTTGGAGTTGACAAAGTTTTCTCCATCTTTTCCGAGGGAGAACCAGTGCTGCTTTTCCGGGACCGAAATGGAAAAGATGAGGTGGTGCACCGGGAAGGGCAAAAAGCGTCTGGATCCCTGCCGGTTGTTCTTCTTGTGGATAGCGGAACTTTCTCGATGGCCGAGTTCACGGCGTATGCCCTCCAGCAATACAAGTCAGCTCTAGTCATGGGGTCACAAACGGGCGGAGGGCTATCCGTTCCGGATGATCTCGAGTTGGCGGACGGGTACGTGCTGCATTACTCCGGAAGAGCCGTGGTCGGCCCCGTCTGTCACTGCGTTGCCAGCAGCCAACGCATAGTTCCGGATGTCGTACTGCCCGAGCGAACTCCCGAGGAACTGGCAACGGGCGTGGATCAGGTTCTAAGCGCGGCTGTCGCAAAGGCGAAGAAACTAAGAACGAGCAAGTAGTTTAATAACAAACGAATAGTAGAAGACAATCAAGGTAACCGGCCATGGCCGTGCACTCAGGCTTTTTCTCGTGGCCCGCCATGCAGCCGTTTTCACAAGCGCCCACAGACAGCCGCACAACCACCAGAAGCGCAGGGCTGGATTGTCAATCGCTTCAAGCTCTGCGTGCATAGCATTTGCCCAGGGTTCGAGTTCGACAGGCAGCCGTTCTGTGACATGGCGCCATACTGATGCCAAAATACCCTGACTCACGATAGATGGTCGCATGTTCACTACTCCTCCTGAAAAGACGGCTGTAATCGCCGCCGCGCCGGCTCGCTCTTCACCATTGACCGGGCTGCACGCCGGCCATCTGCGGTGAGCCGGTACATGTGCCGCGGCTTTCCATTGTCGTCTGCCTGATGCCAGCGGCTCTCCACCCAGTGTCTTTCCGCAAGACGGATCAAAATTGGATAAAGAGTGCCGGATTTCAATTCAGTTTCGCGGCTCAGGTCATATCCGTAGCGCCACTCAGCAGGCGCTCTGAGCAACGCATGTAACACTGCCAGGATCTGGGAAGAAAAGCGCAGCGCACCAACCATGGCAACAACTCTACATATGTAGAGTTACGAAGTCAAGGACCGTTATGATCACTTATGGTTGTGACCGGATCGGCATCCCTCTTTCGTTTCCCAGGTATTTTTCTGGCCTAATCCGGTAACTCTGCTAAACTGTTGGCACTCCGGCGTTCTTCCCCCCTAATGGATTTCTTATGACTGGTTGTAGACATCTCTATCTTCTGGTTGTGCTTGGCTCTCTTCTGACCTGCTGCGCTTTCTCTGCTGAAACGCAAAGCCGCAACCCGGCTAGTTCCAGCGGAACATGCGCCATGCCCACATTTTCGACGGTGGTGAATGAGCCGAACATGTTCTCTGAGCAGCAGGAAGAATGGCTGGGCGACATTGTTTCTGCGCGCATCGAAAAAGACTTCACCATCGTCGAGGATCCGCAGAAAGAGTACCTGCAGCAGCTCGCGGATCGGCTGCTGTCCCAGTTGCCTCCTACAAAGCTGCACTACACTTTCACCATCATCAATCTTGCGGGAAACGATTCCTTCGGGCTGGCTGGAGGCCGTATCTACATCTCGCGCAAGGTGATTGCGCTGCTTCAGAATGAAGACGAACTGGCCGGACTGCTGGCCCATGAGATTGGCCATATCATTACCCATCAGGCAGCCATCGACTTCACCCATGATTTCCGCACGCTGCTTGGAGTTTCGCAGGTCACGGACCGCAAAGACATTCTTGATAAATGGAACCAGTTCATCGATAACGCTTCAAAGATCGACGTGAAGGCTGCGGACAAGCGCGAGCAGCAGGAACAACTGATTGCCGACCGCATCGCAATCTATGCCATGGCGCGCGCCGGCTACCAGCCGCAAAAGTTCGCTGATTTCTTTGACCGCCTTGCCCAATTGAAAAGCAACAAAGGCAGCTTCTGGAGCGACTTTTTTGGCCGCACCAACCGCAACTCCAGGCGGCTGCGTGAACTGGTGCACAACTCCGTTCCGCTGGCGGCAAACTGCATTACGCCAGTCAGCGCTGATTCCGGCGAGCGTTTTCTGAAATGGCAGAAGGCGGTGATTGAGTCGAAACTGGTCACACCCAAGACTGACGTTGCCGGCATGCTGGCCAGGACCGCGCTCAAGCCCCACTTGCGCAGCGATCTTGACGTTTTGCTGTTCAGCCCTGACGGCAAGTACCTGCTCGCCCAGGATGAGAGCAACATTTATGTCGTCGCGCGCGATCCAATGTCAAACCTCTTCCGCATTGACGCGCCGGATAGTTTTCCTGCCCGCTTCAGTCCCGATTCACGCTATGTAGTTTTTTATGACAGGGAATACCGCATTCAGAAGTGGGACATTGAAAAGGCTGCGCAGAGTTCCGTCCATGAACCGGCCATCAGCGGCAGTTGCCTGCAGACCACCATTTCCTACTCCGGTGATGTGATCGCCTGCCTCACCCCGAAATACGAAATCAAGCTGATCGATGCAAACACCAGCGCAGTTATTTTTGGTCCCAGGAAATTGCACGAGCCGCAGGAATTCCTGCAGGGGATTATTGCATTCCTGGCAAAGTTTGAAGGCGAGTTCATGCAATTCTTCACCCTGCAGTTCTCCCCTGATGATCGCTACTTCGCCCTGGATCTGGAAGGTTCGGCCTTTGCTTATGATCTGAAGGCCCGGGTTGAGCTCAATTTGCCCCGCAGCATTAAAGAAAGCATGGGAGCCTTTACGTTTTTGGGCCCAGATGAGATTGCGGGATACAGATATATCAAGAATGAACGTCACATCGTGAGGCTGCGCTTCCCTTCCGGTGAAGAGTTGGATTCAGTTCCTACGTCACTGCTGGGCAAACTGGCCAAACCGGCTAAGGGTGATTATCTGCTGGTGCTCGACAATGGCGGAGTCGCCGTGACGGTGCTGGAATGGAAAACCAGGCGGACACTGTTTGCCTACAAAAAGCCGGGGCTTACCATCTATGATCCGGTTTTTGCCGGAGAAACCGCGAACGGCGAAGTAAGCATTTCAAACATTTCTGACAGGAAGTATGTTTCAGGAATTGACTTGCCTGAAGGTCCGCTGGAGAGGACACAGGTGTCAGTATTCTCACCGGACGGTAAATGGCTGGCCGTATCGAGCAAGACCCGGGGCGCGGTATGGAACTTGCAAACCGGGGAACGTGTGGCCCAGACCCGCGGATTCGAAGGAGCGGTTTTCGACCAGAACTCTGTAATCGCACATTTCCCCAAGCACGGCAAGGAGCCTCCCGCCATTATTAGGCTCGACACGGCGAATGGCGAGGCTCAAAGTCTTTACAACTTGTCTTCTTCAGAAAGTATTTCCGACTTTTCCGTGCAGGTCAATGGCGTCAATATTTCCATTGCATCTGACGGTTCGCATCTCTGGCAGTGCGGCGACTTCCTGGTAAAAACCAGCTTCGATACCTCCAACAGTAAAGGCAAGCAGCGCTTCTACCTGATGGAGGTGTTTGATGTGCACACCAACAAAAAGCTATGGGATCGGAAGTTCGAGAATGACACGCCTCATCCTTATTATTCTCAGAACGGCCACACTCTGACCATGATGCTTGATACCTATGAGAGCGCAAAAGCTGAAGTAAAGAACGATCCTGCGCTGAGCGCCCGCCTCAACAGCCTGACCGAAGAGGCGAAGAAGAACACTTACGTTTTGCGCGTACTGGATGCGCCTACCGGAAAAGATCGGGGTGTAATCCTGGTGCAGACGGGGAACGGCTCATTCTTAATTCGAGCGGCCCGTACCGTTGGCGACCTGGTATTGGTCAGCGATTCAGCAAACCGCACCCAGGTGTACTCGCTGAAAACACGGGAACAGAAAGGCAAGATTATGGGCTATGTCTTCGCGGTCTCGCCCGACGGCACCCGGATGATCGTGGAAAACGGCAAAGACAAAATCGATCTCTACGATCTGAACAGCCTGCAACTGATATCTCACTTCTCGTTTGCTTCACCGGTAGAAGATGTGGAATTTTCAGGGGACAACAGCAGCATCATGGTTCTGACTACTGACCAGACTGTTTATACCGTGAAAAACTCCGCACCGGAGCAAAACGCAAGTGTGCAAAGCAGCAAGTAGCAGCCGGTCTTAACTTCGATTTGCGGGTATTAACCTTTATGACGATCAAGCGCTTCTTCTCTCCTCTCGTGGTTTTCATTTTTGTGTGCAGCCTCGCTGCTGCGGCCCAGCAATTGCCGGCCAGTGCCTGCGGCGTGCCCTCTTTCTCCAGCCTGGCAAACAAAGCCAACATATTCAGTGAAGAGCAGGAAGGCTGGTTGGGCGACAGCATAGATGCCACGCTGGTGAAGCAGTACAACCTGCTGGAAGATCCGGAAGGAGATTATCTTCAGAAGTTCGGCGAGCATATTCTGTCGCAGCTCCCTCCAACCAAACTGCATTACACGTTTCATCTGATTGATCTGCCGGTAAACAACGCGTTCAGCTTCGGAGGCACGCGTATTTACGTCACCCGGCAGCTTGTGGCCTTCCTGCACAATCAGGATGAATTTGCCGGACTGCTTGGCCACGAACTGGGCCACCTGACGACCCATCAGAGAGCCATCGAGGCCACACGCGTTTTCAAGAAAGTCCTGGGTGTCACACAGCTTGGCGACCGCAAAGATGTGTCCGACAAGTGGAACCAGTTAATCGATATCTCCGGGAAGAAGAGAGTATCTTTTGGTGATCGGAGCGAAGTGGAGGAAGACCAACTCATCGCCGACCGCACCGGTTTATTTGTCATGATGCGCGCCGGCTATGAGCCGCGCCGCTTCGCCGAATTCTGGGACCGGCTGACAGAAACCAAAGGCAAAACCGGGAACTTCTTTACCGATCTTTTTGGCACCACCACGCCTGAATCCAAGCGCCTGCGTGAGTTGATCAATAAAGCCGCTCCTCTGCCACAGGGTTGCGTGGCTGCAGTTCCGGAAGATTCAGAAAAGCGCTTTGAAGAATGGCAGAAGAAGGTCATCGCTGCGCGCAGGGCCACAGAAAAGGAACAGATCGCGGGGCTGCTGAGCAAGGCCACGTTGACGCCTCCACTGCGCGGAAGCCTGGAATATCTTCAATTCAGCGGCGATGGCAAATATATGCTGGCCCAGGATGAAAGCAGCATCTTCGTTCTGAGCACCAAACCTTTTGACAATCTCTTCCGCATGGACGCCGTCCAGGCCTTCACCGCGCAGTTCAGTCCTGACTCGCGCTCCATTGTTTTTTACGATAGTGAATTGCGCGTCGAAAAATGGGACATAGAATCCCGGCAGCGAACCTCGATTCATGAAATTACTCTGAGTGAAAGATGCCGCCATACGGAGTTGGCCAGTTCCGGCGACGTGCTGGCGTGCATGCGCTTGAAGAATGGAGACCATGAGCTCGATCTCATCGATGTAAACACCGGCGCCAGCTTTTACACCCATAAGATGTTCTACAACACCGCCTCGGCAGATCCACATATGGTCGGGTTGATGCGCGCATTCGGTTTTGATTTGGAATTTTTCGAAATGCAGTTTTCTCCCGACTCGCGCTACTTCCTGGTCAACGGCAACGATACAGACGTTCAGGCTTATGATCTGCAAGCCCATGCTGAGCTAAAGGTCGGCGGGAGAATCAAGCAGATTACCCGCGAGAGATTCGCCTTCACTCCGCAGGGCAACATCGTGGGACTAAATCCCGAGAAACCCTCGCAATCGGCGCTGGTTCGATTTCCCTCTGGAGACTTGATCGAAGAAGTTCCACTGGAGATCAATGGGTTTAAGCTGAGTGGCAGGTTGATCGCCGCACCCAAGGGAAATTACGTGTTGGTCTCGCCAGCCGCCATGTGGCCCATTGCTGCCATCAGCCTGGACACGAAGCAACTGGCGATGGGCTATAAAGCGCCTGGACTGGCGATCTATGACCAGATGCTGGCGGGCGAAGAACTGGGCGGCAAAATCACTCTTTATAATCTTGCCGACAAAAAGCCTCTGGCTAAAGTGCAGTTGCCATTCAGTCCATTGCCGAATCTGGATGCTTCAGGCTTCTCTCCTAATGGGAAATGGCTGGCAGCATCAGGCCACACCAGCGGGGCCGTCTACAATGCCCAGACAGGCGAGCGCGCCGTCGATACAGGCCACTTCACGGGAGGCTTTTTCGATCAGTACCAGTTATTTGCCACCTTCTCGAAGCTGCAACATCCTAAAGTGGCCAAGGTCGACCTGGAGCAAAAGCGCCAGACCGATCTCTTCGACATTGAATTGCCCGGCCAGGAACAGAAGGATAGAACGACTCATATCTGGCAGGCAGGCGACCTTCTGTTTATTCAGCCGCAGGCCAAAGGACACTTCAGTGTCGAAGCCCATGACATTCGCACCAACAACATTGTGTGGAAGCATGAATTTGCGCATGCAGTTCCGGTGTTCTTCTACTCAGCTTCCGGCAAAACTTTGAGCCTGCTCTTCGACCTCTATTCCAACTTCAAGGATGAGGCCAAGAACGATCCGGCATTAGCTGAACGACTGAACAACACTCCTGATAAGAGCTATTCGAACCTGGTGCAGGTGCTGGATCCAGCCAGCGGCAAGACGCTGGGTTCGGTCGTCATCGATACCGGCAAGCTTTCTTTCTTTATCCGCGAGGCTGTGGCCGCCGCCGACACGGTGCTGGTCTACGACTCGCGAAATCGTACCCAGGTATATTCATTGAAAACCGGCGCCCAACGGGGCAAGGTGGAAGGCAGATTTCGCACCATCTCCAGTTCCGGCGACCGGATGCTGGTAGAAACCAGCAAAGGTGTGTGCGACATCTATGACACCACTACATTGCAATCGCTCGCGCATTTCACTCTGCCTTCGCGTGTTGTCCATTCTGAATTCTCAGCCGACGGCAGCAGCATCATGGTGCTCACCGCCGATCAGGTCATTTACAACCTGAAGAATCCTGGCGTGGAGCAGAAGGCGCAAACCGGCAATTGATTGCACATGAGAGCTGACGCTATTCGACGAGGTCCATAAAATCGTCAACTGACCAGCCGATTCGCGGCGCATCTGACGGACGCGAAGACAAGTCTGCAAAATCGGGTATTCGCCGATTGATGGCTTTCAGAACAGCCGAGGCTTCTCCGGCAGTAATGCCTGAGGCAAAGCGTCTGGTCATAAAATGATATGTAAATGCCAGATGGCTTGCGCGTCTGGTAGATGCCCACATACTGACGAAGATAGGCTCAAACCTGAGGTTGATTACCTTGCGTAGCTTGAATGTACGCCGCCAGCGCAATCCAAATGCCGCATAGTGAATTTGCAAGCGATCATTTGCGATGGTTATTACCTCTTCGGACCTGAGAAAGACTAGAACGGCGGCCGCTGCTATAAGCACGGCCATACCCGCTGCAATTTTCACACCCAGGATCGACGATATAAACAAATACCAGCCCGCCATGCCCAGCAAAACAATAATCGCAAGAAAGTCAGATGCATTCCGCTGGTACGGAATAGTTATAGTCAGACCATTCTCGTTGGCGCTGATATGTAGCCGGCCGGCCTGGATTTCTTTATTACTTCCCGGGCTACCGATCTGGTCTGCTGAATGCTTGGGACCTGCAGCTCTGCTTCTCATGCTCACATAGTGGCATAGATTTCTCCGTTCACGGCAGTAAAAAATTGCTTTCTAAAATTACTGCTCAGCAATAGAGACTCTGTGTTTATCGAATAAGAGAATTCTTACTCGGTCTTCTTTGCTTTCAGTTGCTGCTTCCATCCCAGAATGCGGGCCTGGTTGGCTTCGGCTTCGGCTTCGGGAATCATGCCTTTTCTCTGGTAAAGAATGGAAAGGCTGGTATGGGCAAGAATGTCTTCAGGATCATTTTCGGCGATCTTTTTTGCCACGGGGATGGCATCGTCAAAGCGGCCCAGGTCCTGGTAAACGCGAACCAGCCCGTGCATGGCATCGGTGAAGGTGGAATCCAGCTCGATGGCCTTTTTGTATTCCTCCGCAGCTTCCTCATACTTGCTCTCACTGAATAGATCGAGGGCGGCGTAGTAGTGATCTTCAGCAAGCTGCCGGTTCTGCTCAGACATCACGCAATTTTAGCATTCCTGCGATACACTCCTGATATGCGGCATGTGCTTCGATTCCTGTGGAATGCCACACGCGGACACCGTCTGGCTCCGTGGCGCAGCCCCTATCTGCGCTGGCGCATGGAGACCTACAGCGGCCTCAAGATGGATAAGATAGGCTTCCTGGAATTCTGGGGATTCATGTTCCGCGAACGCAAGCAGTTGATGCGCTTCCTGAAGTGGACAGCCGAGATGGAGAACTACGCGCGGCCGAAGCCCAAGAACCCATGATTCCGAATTAACCGCAAAGGACGCTAAGGGCGCAAAGGAAGCAAAAATAAAACATCTATGAAACGCAGATTCGTCCAATCCAGCGCCTTGCGAACTGAAGGTTACGATAAGCAGTCGCAAACGCTGGAGCTGGAGTACATCAACGGCAGCATTTATCAATACTTTCCGGTGCCTCCGGAGGTATATGAGGCATTACTGAACGCGGAATCCAAGGGACACTTCGTCAACCTGCACATCAAACCCCATTTCCAGTGTCATGAAATCCGCCGGCGCACTGCCTGAGCTGTTTTCCATCACAAATCATCTTCTCTCCAGCTACAATGAAACTTCCTCATGGGTCGTATCCACGTACTTTCAGAGCACGTTGCCAACAAAATCGCTGCGGGCGAGGTGGTGGAGCGTCCGGCTTCTGTCCTGAAAGAGCTGCTGGAAAACTCTCTCGACGCCGGAGCGACGCGCATCAAGGTCCAGATTGAAGGCGGCGGCAAAAAGCTCATCCACGTGGTCGATAACGGCTGCGGCATGGTGCGTGACGATGCCCTGCTGGCCTTCGAGCGGCACGCCACCTCTAAAATCAAAGACGCCGAGGACCTGCTGAATATCGACACTCTGGGATTTCGCGGTGAAGCGCTGCCCTCCATTGCCGCCGTAAGCCGCGTCTCGCTGGAAACCCGTGCCGCCGATGAAGACAGCGGCACCGTGATGGAAATTGCCGGCGGAAGAATCCTCAAGGTGGAAGAATCAGGCTTGCCGGCGGGCACGTCAATTGCCGTGCGCGACCTGTTCTTCAATACTCCCGCGCGCAAAAAATTCCTGAAAGCTGAGTCCACGGAGCTTTCGCATATTGCTTCGCTGATGACGCACTATGCGCTGGCCCATCCGGAAAAACACTTTGAGTTGCACTCGGCCACCAATGCCATGCTGATGGCTGCGCCGGTGCAGTCGCATTCCGAGCGCATCTACCAGGTTTTCGGCAAAGAAACACTCGATCAACTCATTCCCTTATCGGCTGATGCCAGGCTGGAACGGGTGGGCATTCCGGAGCCGCCCCCATGGCGCAGGGACGAGGAGTACCAGTCTCCTGAACCCGGCGCAATACGCATTCATGGATTCATCTCGCGCCCTGAAATACAGAAGCTCAACCGCAACTCCATCTTCATCTTCGTCAATGGACGCCTGGTTCGCGACCGCCTCATTCAGCACGCGCTCACCGAGGCTTATCTCAATATCCTGCCCCCAACCGTCTATCCGGTGGTTCTGCTCTTTATCGAGCTGCCCAATCAGGAGGTGGATGCCAACGTGCATCCGGCAAAGACCGAGGTGCGTTTCCGGCAGCCGTCATTTGTGCATGACTTTGTTCGCGATTCCGTAAGGGCTACGCTGGTGAAGGCGCGTCCGGTGCCCCAGTTCACGCGTGAGATCACCGCCCTGCCTACCGCCGCCCCGGGATTTTCCCCCGGCACACTCATGCAGCCCGCTTCCGCCGAGTTCCAGTTGCACAGCCAGCCGCAGCCTCCAATCAATGAGCGGCTGCAATTCTCCGCCGCCCCTGCAATTCCCATTGAGGCCAACGCAGCTATCAGCGGATTCGGCTCGGTGCCTGCCCCGGTATTCGACAGGGCCGTGATCGCAGCCAATAATGACCCCTGCGGCAATCTAGTCGTCGAAGATGGAGAAGAGATTCCAGAGAATATGGCGCTCAGCACGCTCCGGCCGCTGGGACAAATTCGCGATTCGTTCATCCTGGCCGTAAATGCCGATGGATTGTGGATCATCGATCAGCATGTAGCCCATGAGCGCGTGCTCTTTGAGAAGGTATTACGCGAGCGCAGCCGTGCAGCCGTCGAAGGCCAGCGCCTGCTGATGCCTCTGCTAGTGGAACTCACTCCCGGCCAGCAGGCGGTCTTTGCGGAGATTTCCGAAGAGCTGCGCCACAACGGCTTTGACGCCGAATTGTTTGGAGCACGCACCATCGCCGTAAAAACCGCGCCTGCCGGCGTACAATCCGCAGAGATCGAAAAGATGCTGCTGGAGTTACTGGATCAGTTCCAGCGCGAAGAACAGGTTCTCAATCTGGAAAAGGCGCGCACCCGGATCGCTGCCAGCATCGCCTGCCACGCGGCCATCAAGATCAATATGCCTCTGGAACAGAACAAGATGGAGTGGCTGCTGGCCGAACTTGCAAAAACAGAGTGTCCGATGACCTGCCCTCATGGCCGGCCAGTGGTGCTGCGCTATTCGGTGAAAGACATTCAACGGGCATTTAAACGGATTTAGTTACCTTTGCGCCCTTCGCGTCCTTTGCGGTTGCATTTCCTCTGCCCTGCGCTTTCCTGCGGCAGGATGTTATAAAAGATGCATGACCGAACAGGAGCTTCTGCAGGAGCGGGCACGGCTGTGGCGGGTGGATGGCCATCCGGTACGAACCATCGAAGACGCCAGAAGCTTCCTTCAGTCCACCGGTTTCTCCCTGCTGTATCCGGTGCGCTCTCTTCCCGCAGTTCCCACCTTTATCGGCGCATACGCCGGTTCTGCTGAGGGCCTTCCCGACGGCAGGCATGCTTTCGCCGATCCCCGCACTGCTCCGGCAACAGAATTGATGGTGCGGCTGCTGCGGGAGCACACTGCGTATGAAATCAATTTCCTTCCCGAGAGCAGCCTGCTGGTTTCCGCCGAAATGTTCCCTTTTCTGTATGCGTTGGTAGGCGACCGCAATGCCAAAGGCGCGCCTAAAATAAAGGCGCAGGGCGCACGGGTTTCTCCGCTGGGATTGAAGGTATTTGAGGCTATCCAGAACCGCGGCCCCTTGAGCAAAGGACAGTTGCGCGAACTGGTCGGCAGGGAACCGACCACCGCCGCCCTCGACCGCGCCTTGAACGAACTGTGGTCGATCCTCAAGATCACGCGTGTCAACTACAGCGAGAGTGAAGGCGCAGTCTGGGACCTGCTCTACCGCTGGGCGCCCAAAGTGGTAAAGGAAGGCACAGAGCTCTCTCTTCAGGAGGCGATTTCCGGGCTGTTGGGCAAATATCTCGATACGGTTGTAGCTGCCGAGCAGGAAGAGATAGAGCAGTTTTTCTCGCAGATGGTATCGCGAGCCAAGATCCGCGAGACGCTTCATGCATTGCAGGCGGCGCGCCAACTGAAGCTCACTACCATTGGCGCAAAAGCCATGTTCCAGGTGCCTCCAGAACCGATCCAGCCACGGAGACGCATTCATGGGTAATGCGTCCACCGGGGCAAAAAAGATCATCATCGCCATTGACGGCCCGGCAGGTTCAGGAAAGAGCACTCTGGCCTCACTACTGGCCCGCAAATACAACTACACCAACATCGAGACGGGAGCCATGTACCGGGCGCTGGCCCTCAAAGCCATCGAAACCGGCGTTCCGCTCGACGATGAAGCCGCTCTCAGCGCGCTCGCCCAGCGCTCCCGCATCGAACTCCTGCCTCGTCTAGAGGGCAACTGCGTTTTGCTCGATGGCCGTGACGTCACTGAACGCATTCGCGAACAGGAGATCACCGATGCCGCCTCCAGAGTCTCGGTGCATCCGGCCGTGCGGGAATGGATGGTGGACAGCCAGCGGCAGATGGGCGCAGGCGGCGGGGTGGTGATGGAAGGCCGCGACATTGGAACAAAGGTCTTCCCTCACGCCGAAGTCAAAATCTTTCTGGATGCAGCTCCTGAGGTGCGCGGCAATCGGCGTTTTCTGCAAAACCCCGCGGCAGCAACTCAGGAGAAATCAGTTCTGGAAGAATTGCGGCAACGGGACCTGCGTGATCGCACCCGCGCCAATTCCCCTCTGGTTCCGGCAGCAGATGCAATCATCCTCGATTCAACCGGCTTAAACCTCGAACAGGTCTTTCAGCGCGCGGTTGAAATCATAGAACCAGTGATTCAACCCCGCGCCTGATCTTACTGTGAGCTGTTTTTACGAATCTGGATCGTTCCCCGGTTGGTCTTCAGCCGCACCGATGGACCGCCATTACCTACCTTGCCGCTGGCCGTGGCATTTCTGCCGGCATTGTTTACGTTCAAGGGAAAGTCAGTCATGATATCGCCGTTATCGCTCTGGGCATCAACCTCAAAGATTGCCTTTTCCGGCAGGCCCACGTTGATCTCACCGGCCCGGTTGGAGATCTCCACTTTCCCCAGCGGCATGGTCGTATGGACCTCGATTGATCCGCGTGTGTCATCAATGTGAACGTCACCGCTTACATCCTTTATGTCGATATCCTTGGCCTGGGTATCGATACGCAGAGGACCGGTGATTGCATTGCCACGGAAATCACCGCGATCCATACTGAGATCACCCTCGAGCTTAGCCAGTTGCATGGAAGTACGGACGGAACTGAAGCGCACCTCTTTGGCAATGTGAGATAACTGAATATCGCCGGTGTAGCTGCCGCTGAAGGTGAGGGTTCCGCCAATGTCGGAAACGTTGCTGTCGCCCACCGTTCCATCTACGTTCACGTTTCCGGCAACATTTCTCACCGTCAGGTCACCATGGCGGAGCCGCAATGAAGCATTGCCCTTTGTCTCTTCCACAAAGATATCTCCACGCGTGGCTTCCAGGTCTACATCCTTATCGCGTTGCGAGACCCTTATATCACCTCTTTGCGTGGTCACATTCAATGCAGAGCTGCGCGGCACCTGAAGATCGAGGTCAAAGCGTCCATGGTCGAAATTCCCGCTCACCATCTCCAGCACCAGTGTGTCTCCCTGTAGTTCGAACTTGGGATGAGTCGATTCATTCAGCTTATTGGCCTCATCCTGTGACCCGGTACGGGTGTATTTGTGGATGAAAGCGTGGGCCTGATTATCGGCACTCGGGGTAACCGTTATGTTGCCCCGCAAACCCAGCACCTTCACCATGGATCCAGGCTGCACGGGCTGGGAGATGTTTTCCGTGAATTCGTATCTCGTGCCAAAAACCCCACCGCCAAAATCATCGTCCCATCCGATATCTCCCCAGTTCACATTTCTGCCTGCTGAGGCGCCCATGCCACAGAGGATCAGGAAGATGAGCAGAACCACGCCACCAGCGCCAATGCCGGGGGCAGGCTGCCCTACGCGGCGCGCCCAAAAATACTCTACCAGCTTGGTAAGCCCCCAGATGATCAGCAGCCATGGCCAGTAACGGGCGAACCATAAGCCTATCGTCTGGTAATGAATTACTCCCATATTGCGCAACAGAAACAGCACGCCAATGGTCACCAGCACCAGCGGGCCAAACAGCGAACGTGGATGAGAATAGTAGGAACGGGATGCGCTCATTGCTTCACCTCGGGATTAGACTGCGGCGGTGGCGGTACAGCAGAGGGAGGAGTGTTGCCCAGAATCGCGTAGGGCTGTATGTGCCCTTCGATGGATGCAACGTGTGAGACATAAGAAAATATGCCAATCACGATCAAAAGCACAGGCCAGGTCATTCCGAAGTCCGGGCCTCCCCAGGTCTGAATCAAAAACAGAATTCCCAGTGTGATCAGGATGGCTGCCCCTGTCAGGCCTCTCGCTCTGCATCTCTGGCAGCGGCAGTCTCTATTTTTGAAATATGGCTGGCTCATATTCTCATTACCCCCTCATCACGGTCCGTTTGTAGGCAATCCAAACTCCCAAACCAATCAGGAAGAGAGGCCAGAGTTTATCCAGGTCCACCCCAGGCAGCTTTCCGATAAGAAAGATGACCCCCAATCCAATCAAGATAATTGCTCCCACTGGAATCCCTTGTGCCGGAGGTGTCGATTCGCCCTGCGCCGGAATCACAGGAACCCGCTGTGCATCTACAGGCGATGCTATGTTCCCTGCGGCAGTCTCCTGAATCCCGAGGATATGGTTCAGTCCCAGAGGATCTGGAAGCGGCCTTCCAAGCTGCCGGGCTTTGGCGGTCTGGTGTGCTTCGAATACCATGTAAATGATGAAGAACCCCAGGCAAATTCCGAACACTGGAGTTAAGCCTCTGCCGTGCATAATGAGCAGTATCAGGGTTACGAAAATCCCCAGATGCAGAAGCGCTTTTGGAAACTGCCCGTTATACATCGCGCCCACGCCGGGAATGAAACCCAGCATTGTGGCTATCGCGGGGCTCGGCGGATCAGTCACCACGGTCACGGGCGTCCCGGTCACCGTATTGGGCGAGATCCCATGCACACGCGCCGCCAGGCAAGGCTCGCAATAGATGGCTCCCATCACGTCACGCTTGCAGGTATCACAGAGCGCCTTGCCGCAGGTGCGGCAGTAGGCCGTTGCGGGCTTGTCGTTATGTACGGCGCAGTTCATTTCAGTCAGGCTCCTTCATTGTTGGTCTTCAGGCAAGCGATCAGGCCGTTCTCCAGGTCGCTGTAGTGCTCCTGCTTTTTTTCCGGACGGCCACTGGTATCGTTGTCGTTCATGTTTTTCTTTTCTTGTTTGGGTTGTTCCTGAGGTTTGCCTTCACCCTCTCCGGCGCCGCTGTTCTTCCGCAGTTCGCGCATGCGCGATTCAATCTCGTAAACGATGCGCATGTTTTCGTAGTACTTCACCACCTTCGATTCAAGCTGGGTGTACTGGAGCACTACAGTCTTCTTCACCGAACCGGGGCTCATGTGAGCAAGGTCTTTAAGATGGACCCCAGCCAGTGACAAGGTCAAGCTCAGGGAAAAGAAGGCCATGGCAAAGGAGCTGACAAAGCGCGGATGCAGCGCTCCGCTGAACGGGGGGGGAATCGACTTCCAGAACCGCGCCAGCA
>Ga0066662_10000557_pt1 | contig 16521 bp, 15 predicted proteins | sample GraSoiAngelo_111_FD_133939 | JGI IMG/M metagenome (GOLD analysis project Ga0066662, IMG submission 133939) | Grasslands soil microbial communities from the Angelo Coastal Reserve, California, USA - 14_0903_12_40cm | ecosystem: Environmental > Terrestrial > Soil > Grasslands | place: USA...
ATAGATGTCGTTGATCGAATCCTTCGTCGCAACAGCCTGCTGCGCCCACGTCGCGCCGCCGTCCGAAGTGTAGCTCACAAACCCGTCATCGCCTGCGACCCATCCGTGCTTCTGGTCCACGAAATAGACTGCGTTCAAATCTTTTCCGGTCGCGGTGCTCTGAACGGTTTTCCAACCCTCTTGAGCGAAAGCAACGCTCGCCAGAGTCATAAATAGAAGAAGAGCGCCTGCTCTCTTCAAGGGGATTTTCGACTGAATGTTCATCTTAATTTTAGGTGTTCGGCCTTCTCTGCAACCCTTGTACACGAACAAGCCCGTGCATGACAAGACAAAGCCACGCGCTTTCGACAAAAACTGAAAGCGCGTGGCTATGGGGAGAAGGTCAGCGAATGCAACCCGTTTAAGCTTCGCTCACTTGGTCTGAGCGTTGACGCGATAGACGCGACCTTCATATAAGACGACTACGCGCTCGCCCAGCGAGAAGTATTCCGCAAGGCGCGGCTCACGCTGCAAGAGCGCGAAGTATTCGTCGCTGCCAAAGTTGAGCGTCGTTTCGGGTTTGCGGGCATCTGCCTTAAACTCCGAGTCGGTCCAAACGCCGTCGCGTAGGTAGAAGGTCTTGTTGCCAACGCTTCGCATGACCGCTGACGGAATATCATCCTTGTCAGATGCAATAGTCACACTTTCCTGCTGTGCCCGCGCACGCTTGCTCTCTGCGACTGCGGCCTCGCCCGTCGTGGACTTGGCTACGCTCGGCGTGGTGCTGTAAAGACCCTGAACAGTACGTTGAGTTGGAGCGTTTCTCATTTGGTCCATCGATACATTGCCTCCAGAGAAGCCAGGGCTATCACGCCGCCCGTCAACCGTTACAGGCTGTGCGTTATTCTCAAGCGCAAGATATGAAGTGTAAGGCGTGACAATGCCGTAGCGAGTTCCAAGATCAACTATCTCGTCGCGCAACTCCTTCTGCTCGCCGTTCGTGCGAATCTGCTCCATCAGCCAGCCTACGCGCCTTGTAGCCCAAAGTCTGGGCAGAAAATCGTTATTCTCTTCTCTTACGGGGAAGCTCAGATTCTCAAACGAGTATGTGCGAGGTGTCCTGCCCGCCTTGCCTGTAAGCGCAACCTTGATGCGTTGCAGGTCTTCATCATTACGATAGCGACCGATCAACGTAATCTGCGTGCCTTTGAAAAGGTCCGGCAGGTTGCGCGGATAGACAAGGTCTGTCTGAACGCCGCCCATGTTTAGAGCAAGGTCTGTCAGGACAGGATAATTAATCTTAGCGAAGAAGTTTGAGACCTTGATTTCAAGATTCTCTTTCGGCTCGACGTAATCCGCTACGCCTCCGTTTTCAGCCGCAAGCTTATCCAAGAGCGCCGTGTTCACGTCATAGCCTACACCGAAAGTAAAGAGCCGCAAGCCTTGCACGCGCGATGAGCGAGCGTTGTCAACGATGCGCTCGATGTTAGTTTCGCCGACCGTTGGAAGGCCGTCCGTCAGGAAGACCAGCATCTTCGGGCGGTCGCTTCCATCAAACTGCTTGAGCGCAGCATGAAGCGCGTCGTTGATGTTCGTTCCGCCCGTTGCCTTAAGTTTATTGACAAACTGTTCGCCGCGCGCACGACCCTTACCGTCCGCAGCGATCATCCCGCTCTCCATCAAATGCTCTTCACCGGCGAACGAGATGACGTTGAAGCGGTCCTCCGTGTGCAGACTCTTGATGCCGAACAGAAGCGCAGAGCGAGCCTTCTCAATCTTCCCTTCATCATTCATAGAGCCGGATGTATCTAGCACAAAGACTATATCTTTTGCGGCGTACTCATTCTCGGACCAGTCATCTTTCGGCGAGAGCATCATCAGAAAGTAGCCGTCCTTGCCAGGCTCGCGGTGCGTTAGTAGCGAGAGGCCGAAGTCTTCGCGCGAGATTGTGTAGAAGAGTTGGAAGTCCTGCGGCTCGCGGCCCGCTTTAGACTCGAACGATACGCGCGCGTTGCGCGAGCCGTGATTCGTCAGGTCAACATCGTGGCTTGGGCTGTAGATGTTGCGAATCGGTTCTTTGGCTTCTATGTCAACGCGACCCGTCACTTCGCCTATCTGCGCAAGGTTGTGTCCTATTCCAAGCGGATAGCGATAAGAGACTGTGCCCGATTCGGCTTTCAGGACCTGCGTGTAAGTCAGTTCCAACTTCTTATCCGAGTGCGGAGGAATTGGAAAGATGCTCGCTTGGAATAGGTCACGGCCTGCGTATTCGAGTAAGCCCGGATCGCGCTGACGGCGTACAATCTCGTCGTAAATTTTGCGAGCCTCTTCGCGCGAGCGCACCTCGCCCACTAGCTTGTGGTCTCCGTCCCAGATTGCAAACTCAACGATTGAGGCTGACTCAGGGATTGGAAAGATGTAAGTGCCTTCGAGCGTGGCGTCCGTGTCGTTGCGAAAAACTTGCTCGACGTGCGTGGTTGCGACCTGTCCCGTTATCTTCGTGTCAATGTTTATGGATTTGACGGGCAGGGCGCGAGGAAGCGCGACGGTTCTAGGCGGCACGGGGCAGCGGCGACATGGTCCGGGCACAATCACGCCTTGCGCAAGGCTCATCGCTGTTGCTGCCACGAGCAATAAAATGAATGTCAGACCGATTAAGGCTTTTCTGTTACGCATAACTCTTCGCTCCTTTGAAGGCTACAAGGATTTACGCAAGCTTGCCTTGCGCTTTTGTTTGAAGAACGCCCGTAAATCTCTTTTCTTGCACCCTACGGTTCTTGAAATTCTTAGATTAGTGCAATTCACGCAGACGCTTATCGTGCAAGGTAACGACCAGAACGAAGATAGCTATGATGATGCCGCCTGCTGCGAGAGTTGGCGGTGCGCCGAATCTTGTGGCCGCAGCCCCAGCTATGAAATTGCCTATCGGCATAGTGCCAATGAAAGAGAGTATGAACATGCTCATCACGCGCCCGCGCATCTCGTCCGTCACAAGTTTCTGCAAAAGAGTGTTGATGACAGCGACGCAACTGACAATCGCAAAGCCCATCCCGAAGATGAAGGCGAGCGAGAGCAGAAGCCGAGTCGAATAGGCGAACCCGATTAGACAGAGCGAGAAAAAGAACGCGCCCATCAAAACGGACCAGCCCTTTCGCTTGAAATCGCCAAGATATGCCAGCAATAGCGCGCCGAAAAGTGCGCCCGCGCCGGACGCGCCCATCAAGATAGAGTTTCCAGTATTCGGGTCCATGTGCAATATGTCGCGCGCGTAAACGGGAATCATAGACATGTAGGGTGCGCCGAAGAGACTCGTTATGCCCGAAATCATAATCAGCATGAAGACACGCGGGCGATGGCGAACGTATCTTAAGCCCTCCTTCAAGTCCTGCCAGATAGCTCGCCTGTCTTTGACCGAATGCGACGGCGCTGCAACTTTCTCTTCACCGAATCGAACCATCTTTAGAGAGACAATGACGGCGACGAATGAGAACGCATTGGCGAAGAAGCATCCGGCAAGTCCGAAAGTTTTGAGCGCAACGCCAGCGAGCGCCGGACCTATAACGCGCGAGAACTGAAACTGCGTTGAGTTGAGCGCAATTGCGTTCGCCAAATCCTCACGATTCACAAGGTCGAGCGTGAACGCCTGATACGAAGGACCAGCGATGGCAAAGCAGCAGCCAGTCAGGAACGAGAGCAGTAGAATCATCCAAATCTGCACCACGCCGGTCCAAATTAAAATCGCAAGCGTGAATGCCGAAAGCCCTGCGCCGATTTGTGTGAAGAGCAGAAGACGCCTGCGGTCAACAAGGTCCGCGAAGACGCCCGCAAGAAGCGTTAGCACTAATCCCGGCGCGGTAGCCATGAATGCGTCAAGGCCGAGCCAGAACGGTGAGTTTGTCAATTGATAAACTAGTAAGCCCTGCGCTACGGCCTGCATCCATGTGCCAACGTTCGACAGAAACGCGCCCGTCCAGAACAGTCTGAAGTTGCGATGCGAGAGAGCGCGAAACATCCCGCCCGCGCGTCTGACCTTTGGCTCAGTTGTTTCCAGTTGTGCAGCCATCTTTCTCAATGCGGATTTCGGAATGCGGATTGCGGATTTAAGAAGAAGCTCTTGCTTTTCCAATCCGCAATCCGCATTCCGAAATCCGAAATCTTTTTATGTTCGTCTCCAATCAGATAGCGGCCTGCCCGACCCGCCGCGTCTTTCGGCGACAATCTCAGCGAGGATACTGAGCGCTACCTCCTGCGGCGAGACCGCGCCGATGTCCAACCCGACGGGCGCACGGACTTCTCTCAAACGCTCTTCGTCAAAGCCCGCGTCGTGTAATCTTTCGAGCACAATGTTGGTCCGTCGCTTGCTCCCGATTAAACCGACATAATCAGGACGCGCAGCCATGACAGCACGCATACACTCTTCGTCTTCGTTGTGGCCGCGCGTGACGACTGCGACTGAAACTCCACGCCCCGCTCCAATCTTCTCGCGCAGAGCGTCCGCCCAGTTGCTGGCGGCTATGAGTTCAATCTCTTCATCTGGAAATCGCTCGCGCGCGACGAAATCCGCGCGGTCATCAATCAATGTCGTGCGATAGCCTATGAATCGCGCTAAGCGTGCAAGCGATGCGCCGACGTGCCCGGCACCGCAGATGATAAGGCGCGGCTCAGGCTCTATGCGCTCAAACAGTATGCGGGCATCAGTCTCAAGCGAACCGAGCGCGCGCTCCTGTTGTCCGATTATCTCTTCTAACTTAAATGTCCGCGCTCCGGCGCGAGATTGAAGGAAGGTTTTAGTAAACGTTGCGACCGCATCGTCCAACACGGAATCGCTGAGACTTCCAGTGCGCTCGTCCCTCTCATCAACCAGAAGTTTAGCGCCGACATTACTTTCTGCTTCAACGAGCGTGGCGAGCGCCGCGATTGAATTATTTTCCAGAACTCGCGCGACTGCTCTTAAGATTGCTTGCGGCGATGACAGTTTGGAGGAGTCGTGCATTCGCTCTGGCAGTAGGAATTAGAGATTGATTCATGTAGTCATTGAATCAATGAAACAATGATTAAATGATTCAGTCCTCACGGTCACTTTCGGTCGGAGAACTTGGAACGTCTGAGCGAGTCTGTCACGCGCCGCACGAGCCACATTGGACCTACGAGCAGGTACGCAGGGTTCTTGAAGAACGCTGGCTGATTGCCTTCAATCGCGTGTCCAAGAAATTGAAAGAACCAGCCGACGACAAAGAGCGCGAGCGCCCACCTCCAGTTGAAAAAGAAGAGCGGCAAAGAGATGACGATCAGCGGAATGCCTATGCTGTGCGAGAGCCTGTTCAAAGGATGCCGGTGCTTCTCTTTGTAATTCTCCACAAAAGATGTTGGCATATTAACCTCCAAGAGCAAGGATGAGGGCGGCAGCGATGAAGGAAAAACAGAAATTGCTTTCGTTCTTTCTTTTCTTCATCGCTGCCGCCCTCATCCCTCCTCCCTGCTTTTCCACACATCAATAAAAATCTCCATCGTGCCGCCGCAGACCATTCCCTCTTCGCTTGCTTCGTCTGCTGTCAATTGAAAGTGATGAAGAGTGGAAGTGCCGTTGCGCAAAGCAGCGCGCGCTTCGGCCCAGACTTCAGCCTCTATGCAGCCGCCGCCGACAGTTCCAGCCACCTCACCGTTTTCAAAGAAGAGCATTTTAGCGCCCCTGCGCTGCGGAGTAGAGCCGCGCGTGTGCGCGACTGTGGCTACGGCGACGCGCTCGCCGCGCTCTTGCGCCTGCGCGATTAAACGATAGAGTTCGGCCTGTGCGATTGTGCCCATAAGACTGAAAGCTGCGCGTTTACGACTTTTGTAGTTTACCACCGAAACGGACAGCGTGAGAAAGATTAGAGGGGCTGCGGAGGATTTGTGCTTGTCGGAGGGTTGTTAGTCGTGGGCGTAGTAGGCTCTGTCGCAGTAGTTCCTTCCGTATTGTTCGTATTCCCGTTCGTGCCCGCGTTCGTCTGAGTATCACCTGTTGCTTCGTCCACACGCTTGCGCAATCTTTCGACTTCCGCGTCGGCACTTGCGATTGCGGATTCAAGGCGCTGTCGGCTCGTCACCATTAGATCAATCTGCGACTGCGTTCTTTTCTTTTCGTTTTCGAGCGCACGTTTGCGCGCATCGCGCGCGTCTTCAGGATGCGTTGAGCCGTAAGCTGCAACGCTACGCTCTATATTCTCAGGCTTTAGATCGAAGTCCACCTGCTCCATGTGCGCTTCGAGGTCCGCCTCTTTCGATTGAACGTCGCGCAGTTGAGCGCGCAAGCCTTCGGCTCTCTGCTCCGCGCGAGACAGTCGTTCTAAATCAACAAGCGTGCGCTGCTGCTGTTCCATCTGACCCAACTTGTCCGAAAGCTTCGTTACCTGACTGGAGAGATCGTTGACGGTGCGTCGCATGGAATCTTCATTGCTCTCAGGCTCTACGGCGGCTGTCGGGGCGCGACGCCGGTTTGCCCGGCGAGAGTTGTTCTGCGATTGGTCGTTAACATCAGAGCTATTGTTCTGATCGTTCGCCTGCTGGTCCGCAGTGCTTATGACCTGCGGCTCGGTTGACGTTGGGGTCGCAGGCTGAACGGGCGTAACGGTCACAGGGTTGGTGATGCGGCGCGAACGCTTGTTGCGCTTTCTCTGCGCGCTCGCCTGATCGAAGCAGAGCGAGACGGACAGGACGAGGACAATCGCAAAAATTATTTGGTGAGCAAATTGACGACGCATCACAGAACCTCCCCTTTGCGCTTACACCTTAAAGCCTACCACTAATGATGCCGGGACGCACCCGGCGAGATGCTCGAATCTACTTACACGTTATGCACAGTAACAAGTTCCGCAGAAAAGCAGAATTCAGAGTGGGAAAGGGCCGCAGAGCCGCATTTACAGATTTTATTTTATTCTGGCTTCTGGATTCTGACTTCTGCTTTTCCTTCATCCTGCCTGAATCTTAAAACTAATATCCATCGCGCGGGCAGAATGCGTGAGCGCGCCTATGCTTATGAGATCAACGCCCGCTTCCGCGTAGGCGCGAACGTTCTCAAGCGTGATGCTGCCGGAAGATTCGAGTTTGATCTGGGGCGAAAGCTCACGCGCGATATTGACCTTACGCGCAGTCTCTTCAGGGCTTAAGTTGTCCAAGAGCAGAATGTCCGCGCCGCTTCCGATGGCTTCGCGCAAATCTTTTTCTGTGGAGACTTCGACCTCTATCTTGTGCAGATGCCCCACAGCTTCACGCGCACGCTCGACTGCTGCGGCAACGCCTCCTGCGAGCGCAATGTGGTTATCTTTGATTAGCACGCCGTCGTCAAGGCCGAAGCGATGGTTGCGTGCGCCGCCCGAAACTACAGCGTACTTTTCGAGCATACGAAGTCCGGGCGTGGTCTTTCGCGTATCAACTATCTGCGCATTCGTTCCTTCGATTGCACGCACATACTTTCGCGTCAAGGTTGCAATTCCAGAGAGTCGTTGAAGCAGATTCAGAGCGACACGCTCGCCCGCAAGAAGCACGTCCGCAAAGCCGCTTGTTCGCGCTATCACTTTTCCAGCTTCAATCTCTTCGCCGTCCGAAGCGAAGGCTTCCAACTGCTGCTGTGAATCCAGAGTTGAGAAGACAGCTTCAGCCGCTTCTAACCCTGCGACGACCATAGGCTCTTTTGCAAGGAATCGCCCGCGTGAGCGTGCGTTGCGCGCGACACATGCCTGCGTTGTGATGTCGCCGCGCCCAAGGTCTTCTGCGAGGAACGCGCCCACTTGCGCGAATAGCGCGCCTTCGTCCAGCCAGTTCATCTTAAAGCCTCCGACATCTGCTGAAGCGCCGCGTCGCGCCGCGTAATGTCTGCAAGCCGCTCCCTAGTCTCGTTCACCTTTTCGGCGGGCGCGCGTTCTGCAAACTGCGGATTTGCAAGCTGCGCTTCTAGCTTCGCTGCCTCGCGTCGCAACTTCTCGCGCTCGCGCGCCAGGCGTTCGCGTTCCTGCTCGAAATCAATTAAGCCTTCGAGCGGCACGGCCACCTCTGCGCCACCCGTAAGAACTGCGCGTGCAGAAGCACGGGGCGCGTCCAGCTTTTCGTTTATGACAATCTCAGACGCGCGAGCAAGGCGCGCAATCTGGTCACGGTTAGCATTGAAGACATCGCGCAACTGCTCATCACTCGCACCTAAGAGAACGCGAACGCGGTCGCTCGGCTTAACATTCAACTCCGAACGAATGTTCCTTACGCGCGATATTAGATCGATAACAACAGACATCGCTCTTTCAGCACGCTCATCTATCAAACTCTCATCCGGCTGCGGATAGGCAGTGAGCATAATGCTCGGCTGCGCATCTATGTAAGCTGGATGCAATAGTCTCGCATCAATGCCCGGAAGACGTTGCCACAACTCTTCCGTGATGTAAGGCATGAAAGGATGAAGAAGTCTGAGCGCCTGCTCCAGAACCGTCACGAGTCGGCTTCGCGCACGATCACGTTCAGGCGAAGGCTGCTCTGCGGTCACGTCCGCTTTCGTCAACTCAATGTACCAATCGCAGAAATCGTCCCAGAAGAAGTGATAGAGCGTCTGCACAGCTTCGTGGAATTGATATTCTGCCAGAGCCTTGTCCAGAGTGCGCGCAGTTTTATTAAGACGCGAGAGTATCCAGCGATCATGAAGAGGAAGCTGTTCATCACTCTGAAACGCATCCACGTTTACGCTTGCGCCTTCCGAGTTCATCAAACAGAAGCGCGCAGCGTTCCAGATTTTGTTTGCGAAGTTGCGGTAAGACTCAACCTGATTGTCGTTCCAGCGAGTGTCCGTGCTTCCAACGGACGCGAGCACCAGGCGCGTAGCGTCAACGCCGTACTTGTCGAACACGTCGAGCGGGTCAATGCCATTGCCTTTGGTCTTAGACATTCGCTGCCCGTGCTTGTCCAGCACAGTACCCGTGATGAACGTGTCTTGAAAAGGCGTCTCGCCCATAAATTTCAAACCCGTCATCACCATGCGCGACACCCACAGAAAGATTATGTCGCGCGCAGTGATTAGAACTGATGTCGGATAGAACACTTTCAAGTCTTCAGTCTCATCAGGCCAGCCGAGCGTTGAGAAAGGCCAGAGCGCAGAAGAGAACCATGTGTCCAAAACATCAGGGTCTTGCGTCAGTTCGTCCGTGCCAGCAGCCACACGCGCCTCTTCATCAGAGCGAGCGACGAAGACCTGACCGTCTTTTGTGTACCAGGCAGGAATCTGATGCCCCCACCATAGCTGGCGCGAGATCGTCCAGTCGCGCAGGTTTTCTAGCCAGTCCGTGTAAACCTTTCTGTAAGGGACTTCGGGCGTGAACTCCGGTTTGCCTTCTTCATTCATCAGCTTCAACGCGCGGTCGCGCAACTCATCCATGCGGCAGAACCATTGCGTAGAGATGAGAGGCTCAACAACCGCTTTGCAACGCTCACATTTTGAGATTGAGAATTCGTAATCAACAACCTTCTCAAGAAGCCCAAGCTCTTCAAACTTTTCGACGACGAGCTCGCGCGCTTTGTAGCGGTCCAGCCCAAAGAACTCTTCGCCCGCATCCCTTGTCATACGCGCGTGCTGGTCTATGACTACGACCTGCGGCAAGTCATGTCGCACGCCCATGTCGTAATCTGCGGGGTCATGCGCGGGCGTCACCTTCACAGCGCCCGTGCCGAACTCTTTATCAACATACTCGTCCGCGATAACAGGAATCTCACGATTCATCAGAGGCAGATTGATCGTCGCACCGACGAGATCGCTGTAACGCTCGTCCGCTGGATTCACAGCGACCGCAGTATCGCCCAGCATCGTCTCAGGCCGCGTTGTAGCAACAGTCACGCGACGCGTTTCTCCGTTTGCGCTCTTTATCGGATATTGCAGGTAATAGAGTTTTCCAGCCTGCGGCGTCTTCTCTACTTCCAAGTCCGAAAGCACCGTCTGATCGTTCGGACACCAGTTGACGATTCGTGCGCCTCTGTAAATCATCCCCTCTTCGTAAAGTCGCACGAAGACCTCGCGCACGGCGCGCGACAGCCCTTCGTCCATAGTGAATCGCTCGCGCGACCAGTCAACACTTGCTCCCTCGCGCCGCATCTGCTTCAAAATCTGCCCGCCCGATTCGTGCTTCCACCGCCAGACGCGCTCTATGAACTTCTCGCGCCCTAGATCGTGGCGTGTCAATCCTTCCTTCTTCAATTCGCGCGTGACGACGAGTTGAGTTGAGATGCCTGCGTGGTCCATGCCCGGCAGCCAGAGCGTGCGATAGCCGCACATACGCTTGTGGCGCGTGAGCAGGTCCATCATTGTGTGCTGAAGAGCGTGCCCCATGTGCAGAGAGCCTGTGACGTTCGGCGGCGGAATGACGATTGAATAGACGGGCGCGCTCGCATCGCGGTTAATCTCAGGGGCAAAGCAGCCCTGCTCCTCCCAGCGAGCGTAGTGAAGCTGTTCTGCCTGTTTCGGGTCGTAAGTCTTCGGAATGTCCATAGAAGAGTTTTCAGTTTTCGGTTTTCAGTTTTCAGTGAAGAGTCATTGTAAAGCAATGGTCGCCAGTTTTCATATCGAGAAGACTGGCGACCATTATTGAATTACTGAAAACCGAAAACTGACTACTGCTTTTCCTCTTCAAGTCGGCGTTTGATTAGAAGCTCTGCGAGTTGGGGGACGACTTCCCAGGCGATCTGTTCGACCGCTCGCTCGGAGAGTTGTTCTACGGCGCGGCGCGCGATTGCGTCAATCACTTCGGGCGATATTTGCTCAAGGCTGATCTGTCCGGCGCGCTGTGGCGAGCTTTCAGAAGATTGTGCTTCATCGCCTGGTTCAGAAATTGTAGAAGTGGTCGGCGCTTTCTCAACCTTATAATCAACGGGCAAACGTTCTGTGGGAGCGGTGTACGCTTCAGAAGGATAAGTCTGTTGTGGCGAGGCTTGCGTCTCTTCGACAGCAGGCGTTGGTTCGGCAAAAGTCTCCATTTCAACTTCGCTGGACGAAGCTATTGGTTGTTCTTCTACGCCAAGCACCTGCCCTTCTACGAACTCCTGCGCCTGCGGCGTGGGCGTCTCTTCAACTGTAGAGATTGCGCTTGATTCAACCGCAGGCGCAGGAGTTTCGACAGACGGTTGCGTTGTTTCGTCAAAAAGGTCCAGAAAGAAATCGTCCGCCTCGTCGGTTGCCGCCGAAGGTGATTCAAACTCGCCTAAGTCAAGCAGCGAATCTTCAGATGAAGCGACGGCGGAAGCTTGCGGTGCTGCTTGGGTTTGATTCACCGTTGCAGCGTGCGGCTGTTCGCTCGCTTGAGTTGAAGCGAAAGCTCCGACTGTAGCCCCGACTGGCTCTGGCGCTCTTTCGTCCTCGATAGCCTCCGATATGCCAGCATCTTTCAAATCCGATGCTGAGTATTGAACTGTCTGCTTGCTACGGCTCGCGCCGCTGTAATCGGAGGCGTGCGTTTCCTCTATCATTTCATCATCCATACTTAGGTCTGCGAAAGAAACTTGATGTGAATGGCTTGAGTGGTCCGCCTCGTGTACATCCGGCAGAGGCGCAGTGTCTGCTGTTGAGCGTTCAAGAAAATCGGTGTCCGGGCGATTCTCTTTTTCCACTTCGATGGGTGGCGCGAGCCTCTGCGTGGGAGCTTCGCTCGGTTGAGCGCCGCCTCCTCCGGTCAGAAGATTTCGTACCTTGCTGATGAGCGTGCGTATTGATTGAAAAGGTTTCGTCAAGTAATCATCCGCGCCCACGCGACGCGCCTCCGCTTCGTCGAAAGGCTCGAACGAGCCTATCAGAAGCATAACAGGGATGTGGCTGAAGCGGTCCATCCGCTTTATGCGCTCGCAGAGTTCGTAGCCGTTGATCTTCGGCATAAAGATGTCCGCGAGCACTATGTCGGGCGAAAACTCTTCCAGCTTTTCAAGAGCCTGCTGGCCGTCGCTGACGGTCACGACTTCCATACCTTCGTCCGTGAAGGTCAGGTCAACAACCTTTTGAATCGTGACGGAATCGTCTGCGAGCAACAGCTTGCGTCCCGTTACCAAAACCAGACTCCTTCGCGTTTGAGGTGAAGCGCCATCAGCGCAGATTTCCTTGCATCAAGCGCAGACGGCGCAAGGGCATGTGACGAGCCATTTCCGAAGCAACTCCATAAAGAGAGATGCCACAATTGAACGTAACATTCAGGGGAATTAGCGTCAAGAAAAAAGAAGGACGCGGGGAGTAAGGACGAAGGTACGGCTGCTTACTCCCCACAGATATTCTCCTCGGTCGCCGCGTCTCTATTTACTAACTACCACATCGTCCGGCGTATTCTCTTTCCCGTCCGCTCCTGCGGAGCGCAATGTGTAAGCGGAGCGCGTGCCTTCGTAGAGGTAGGGTTTGTGCCAGGGGTCAACGCGAATGATGCGTGCGAGGTAGCGAGGGTTGAGTTGATCTTCAAGAACTGCTTCGTCTTTAGCAACGACGTAGAAGCCGCGCTCGTGTCGGAAACTTTCGAGCGCGGTCGCCAGAGTCTCAAGCTCTGCGCGTGCGCGTTCTGCCTTCTGAGCGTTGAGCGCGCGCATGAGCATGTCAACATCCTCCCAGCTTCTGTCGCCGGTCCTTATCTCCGCCACGCGCCACTTGCCGTCATTATCTTTGACGAAGCGAAACGCAGTCTCTACCTGAGCGACAACTGTGGCAGATGAACCCATCACTGAGACATCACGCACGCGAACGGCGCTCGAAGGCAGCTTGATGCCAGCCATCGTCGCGATGATTTTTCGCGCCTCTTTTGGACTCAAATCATCCGATGCCTGTACATAAGCCAGAGCCAGTATCAAGCAGGCAGCCATGACAGCTAGGCTTGAAAACAGTCGTCCCGTTAGTTTGTTCATTGCCTGATCCTTTCCGGCGGTTTCGGGTTGAAGATGCGCTCTTACGACGACGCGCCTTTGGCTATCAGCATCCGCAGCATGATCTGTAGTTGCGCGGTCGTGAAAGGTTTCGGGAGAAAGACAACGGCTCCGGCTGAGAAGCTGTCGGACGAGAGCTTTGGGTTCTGCTCGGCTGTCATCATCATCACCGGGATTTTCATCAGCCGCTTTTCGGTCTTCATGTAGCGCACAAGCTCAGGCCCTTGTATGTTCGGCATCACAACGTCGAAGATTCCGGCGACAAAGTCCGAGTCCGATTGCAGAATCTTGTATGCCTCGCGCCCGTCGCGCGCTGGAACGACCCTGTAGCCTTCCTTTTCGACGATGGCAGTGACTAGACGCAGGATGGCCGGATCGTCGTCAGCAACAAGTATCCGACCTGAGGTTTGAGGATTTTTGTTTTGCTCTTTCACAACTCCCTCTTCAATTCTAAGCCTCTAAGGCTTCGGTTGGTTCATCTTCGGCGCGCGACACAAGCTCTGCCGCTAAAGTTATGGCCGCAATCATACTTGAATGCTCGGCCAATCCCTTGCCAGCGATGTCGAAGGCCGTGCCGTGATCTACGGATGTGCGTATGAACGGCAACCCCAGTGTTACGTTGACCGCCTCGCCAAACGACAGGCATTTGACGGGAATCATCGCCTGATCATGATAACACGCAACGACCGCATCAAACTCTCCGCGCGAAGCTCGAAGAAAAATTGTGTCGGCGGAGAACGGACCGTGAACGTCCATCCCGTCTCGCCCGTTGCACTCTTCTACAGCCGGAACAATTTCGGACGCCTCTTCGACGCCGAACAGTCCGCCCTCTGCGCCGTGCGGATTCAAAGCTGCGACAGCGATGCGCGGTTTTTCAATTCCCCAGCGTCTCAACTCGCGGTGCGTAAGTATGACTACGCGAACGATGCGGTCGCGCTCGACCATGCGTATGGCTTCAGCAAGTGGAACGTGCGTTGATATGAGAACGATCCGTAGGTTCGCAGCTACGAAGGCCATTGCGTACTCTTCAGTGCTCGTCAGATGAGCAAGGAACTCCGTGTGGCCGGGAAAGCTGTAGCCGCCAAGAAAGAGTGCGCGCTTATTTATAGGCGCTGTAGCAATCGCGTCAACAGAACCTGCCGCGCAGAGAGAGACGGCGGCCTCTATGTAACCGGCAGCGGCCTTGCCAGCCGTGCCGGATTCGATTCCAGGCTCAATGTAGCCGCCTATGTTATCAAGGTGGAAGATGACCGGCTCTGTAATCTCATCAGGCAGGCGTTCATCAAAGCGCACGATGTCGTAGCCGCATTGCAGGTCGAGCGTGCGAGCGGTGTGAGCAAGTAGCTGCGCGTCGCCTATTATGATGGGCACACACGCGCGTAGGACATCCTCTTCGGCGACGGCTTTGAGGACGACCTCGGGGCCTATGCCTGCGGGGTCGCCCATCGTGATGCCAACGCGAGGCAGCCCGGGTTTGCGGCGCGGCTGCGCTCTGTGGGATGAATTATGCAACGTCTCAGTCATATTCAGACGCGACGTTTGAGGAGGGCACTATTAAAGATTCAGCCGCAAGTTTTAGTTGCTCGTCTGCGATTAGGCCCGGAGCGAACGGCCCTTTTATTCAGCAGCCTCGCGCTCGTCGGCCTTGTACATGTACTTGATGTTATGTTTGAGCAGGAGCAAGTTAGGCGCTGTCTTGCGGTTGACCTTGAGCGCGCCCCTGTCGTACCACTCGATTGTGCCTTCTATCTCTTCGCCATCTTTCAAGACGATGATCATAGGCGTATGCGCGTCAATCTGCTTTTTGTAGTAGAAGATTTCCGCATTGGTTTCATTCGGGGGCGGAACTCGCTTGCGCACTTGCACGGCACTCTGCGCGGCCTGCGCCTGCTGAGCGCCTCCACCGCCACGCGGGCCTTCGCTATGTCGCGGCGCACCGCCGTTATTAACGCGCTCCCTTTGCGGAGGAAGCTCGCGCCCCTTGTTCTTAACTTCGGCTAATGTAGTTCGTATGAGTTTTCGGTTCACTGTGACTTTCTAACCTCCACCATTTTAGAGGAAATGACGTGTGGCTCGGTCGCGCGCGCACCAAAAACTGTAAGCGCCTTTGGACTAGCGCGACCAATAAATTACAACTCTCACAGGCTGCGGCCTTAAAGAGGAGAGATGCAAAAATTTACCAGAACAGAATTTCCTACCAGGAATTGCTGGACATACTACACTAAAGAAGGAAAAAGGTAAAAGGCAAAAGGTAAAGGTGGAGAAGAAAAACTTGCTCTCTTCGTCTTACCTTTTGCCTTTTACCTTTTTCCTTTTGCCTTCCTTCAGTCTGCTTTCTTGCGAATGAATGTCGGCACATCAAGATCGTCTGTGCGACCCGGATTGACTGTGGGTCGTTGCAGATCGTCGCCGGGCGTTTGAGTGTAGCGCGGCTGGGCGGAAGGCATCGCGGCACTCGCGGCTGTAGTGCCCACGTCTGACATATCTTTGTCAAAGCCTGTGGCGATGACTGTAATCTTCATCTCGTCGTGCATCGTCTCGTCAATCACCGCGCCGAAGATTATGTTGGCATCTTCGTCTGCGGCCTCGCGTATGATCGAAGATGCTTCGTTGACTTCGTAGAGCGTAAGATCAGTTCCGCCCGTGATGTTGATTAGAACACCTTTCGCGCCCTGTATGGTCGCTTCTTCAAGCAGCGGGCTTGAGATAGCCTGTTGCGTCGCTTCCATAGCTCGATGCTCGCCCGATGCGCGTCCAGCGCCCATCAATGCCAGACCCATTCCCTGCATGATCGCTTTCACGTCAGCGAAATCAAGATTGATGAGTCCGGGCACTGTAATCAAATCCGAGATGCCCTGAACAGCTTGACGAAGAACGTCGTCCGCGACCTTGAAAGAGTCCGAGAGCGAGACGTTGCGCTCAACAGTGTGTAGAAGACGCTCGTTCGGAATCGTAATCACGGTGTCAACGCACTCGCGCAGTTCTCTTAAGCCTTGGTCAGCCTGCATCATGCGCCGTCGGCCTTCAAAGTGAAAAGGTTTAGTGACGACCGCCACAGTCAGCGCGTTCAACTCCGTCGCCAAAGAAGCGATGATAGGAGCTGCGCCCGTTCCTGTGCCGCCACCCAGGCCCGTAGTGACGAAGACCATGTCCGCGCCTTCCAGGACTTCTATTATCTTCTCTGTATCTTCGAGCGCAGCGTTGCGCCCTATGTTAGGGTCTGCGCCTGCGCCCAAGCCCTTAGTGAGCTTGCCGCCGAGTTGAATCTTGATAGGCGCATGTGAGCGCTTCAAGGCTTGCAGGTCTGTATTGGCTACGAGGAACTCTATGCCCTCTATGCCAGATTCGATCATGCGGTTGACGGCGTTGCCGCCTCCGCCTCCGACGCCGATTACTTTTATTCGCGCGCCGGTGATTGGTGGGTCGTCATCTATGAAAATATTAATGCCGTTGCCCGGTTGACGGCCTTCCGTTGTCATCACTCGTATTCCTCTCTCTCGGCAAGTCTCGTTGAGGCTACCGAAGCAGGTCTTTCAGTTATATTGGGCTATCCGCGCCGGGGACAACTAAATATTGCGGACTACATCTTGTGCCGGCTGGCGCGGCAGCATACAACAACTTGTCAAAAAATGCTACTAAAACGATCCC
>Ga0066662_10000558_pt1 | contig 16512 bp, 14 predicted proteins | sample GraSoiAngelo_111_FD_133939 | JGI IMG/M metagenome (GOLD analysis project Ga0066662, IMG submission 133939) | Grasslands soil microbial communities from the Angelo Coastal Reserve, California, USA - 14_0903_12_40cm | ecosystem: Environmental > Terrestrial > Soil > Grasslands | place: USA...
CCGCCGCGATCAGCGACGATCCGTCGGCACCGGTCCAGCGAAAGCGCGGGTGCGGCCAGCGCGTCGTGTCGTTCCACTGCAGCTTGGTGGTCGCGAAGTACGGTACACCGGCGTGAGCGGCGAGCGTCGGGAACGTCGACGGAAAGCCGAACGTGTCGGGCAGCCACGCGACCGTCGGCGCCACGCCGACGTTGTCGCGCGTCCAGCGGATGCCGTGCGCGAACTGGCGCAGCACCGACTCGCCGCTGGGCGCGTGCAGATCGCATTCCACCCACATCGCCGCGACGCTCGCGTCCCACGGGCCGGCAGCGTGCGCGCGGATGCGCTCGCCGAGATCGTGGTCGTCGCGAAACGCCCATGCGTAGAGCTGCGGCTGGCTCTGCGCGAACACGAAGCGCGGATCGTTCTCGATCTCGCGCAGCGCGGTCGCGAACGTGCGCAGCGCCTTGCGATGCGTCGCGTCGTACGTCCACAGCCACGCGACGTCGAGGTGCGCGTGCCCCACCAGCGGGACGCCGATGGCTTCGCCCGGCGGCGCGGCGTCGCGCGCCTCCACGCTGAGGTGCTCGTGAGGTTTCTGCGCGGCGCGCGCGAGCATGAGCCGCCAATGCACGCCGTCACCGGACGGCAGTCCCGCGACCGGCAACGACCGGCGCTCGACTTCCAGCACGAGCTCGTGCGGGCCGGGCATCGGCTGCAGGTCGATCGCGGGATGCATGCCGTCGAACGCGCCGCGAACGACGCCGTCGACGCGCAGCAGCGCGCCGGTGCGGGTGGGGTAGCGCAGCCGCAGCGGTCCGTCGGGGAGCTCCGCGTGCGCGGCGAGCGTGACGGTCGCCTCGTCCGCGCCGCGCTGGACGAGACGGATCTGCATCAGAGCGTCGCGGTCAGCCGGTCGTTCGCGCTCGTGCAGTTCGCGCGCGACGCGTTCTTGGAGTCGAGCACGTAGCGGAACTCGACGACGAACGGCGCGCGTTTGCGCTCGTGCACGAGCTGCACGCGAAAGGCGGCCGCGTAGCTCTCGTTCGCGGCGAGCGGCGGGATCGGCTGCGTGCCGATCACGACGCGGTCGCGCACGAGCGCGAGGTGCTGGCTGGTGAAGTTCGGCTGCGGCGCGGAGCCGCGGTTGGTGACGTCGATCGTGACGACGTAGTTGTCGTAGTCCCTGTCCGCCGCGCGCACGACGCGCAGCCGCGGGTTCGCGACGAGCAGGTCGGACGGGCAGGGCGTGGGGGCGGCGGAGACTGCGAACGCCAGGAACAGCGGGAGCATCAGCCGCCTTCGTTGGCGCGCGGGCGCGCCGTCACCCGCCGGGGCCGGTCTCGCCGTCGTAGTAGTCGAGCTGGGGGTTGTCGCGAACGAGCGTGTCCGTCGCTTCGACCACGAACTTGCGCGAGTCCGGGTAAAAGCAGACGTCGCCGGGGTCGGTGTTCGCGATCAAGAGCACCAGCGCTTCGTCGTCCGCATCATTCCACAGCTTGTGCGCGCCGCGCGGGTCCGTCGAGAACGCCACGCAGTCCCCGGGCTCCAGGACGAACGTGCCGCGCGGCGTGCGCAGCGTCGGCGTCCCGCGCATGACGACGAACAGCTCTTCCTCGCGCGTGTGCCAGTGGTAGGGGCAGAACACCTCACCTTTGCGGAGCCGCGTGGCGCCGTAGCCCAGCTTCTCCGCGCCGATCAGGCGCCCGGGGTCGAACCACGTCGCCGTGAACGGCGCGACGTCGTCGGGGCTGTTCCGGTACGGCCGCTCGTCGAACAGGTTCACGCGGTTCACGAAGACGCCCTCGCGCGCGTCGAGCATCGCGCTGATGACGGCATGCGCGTTGCCGAACACGCACGCGCCGTCGCCGACGAGCAGGTTGTCGACGCCGTTCATGCGCAGCGCGCGCGCCGAAAGCGCCGCGCGCTCGGGATCGGCGAGCTTCGCGTCGGGCATCAGCGTGAGCGCGCCCGCGGGCGTGCCCCACAGGGCGTCGCCGACGATAGCGGTGCGGCACGCTTTCTGGTAGAGCGCGATCTCGCCCGCGGTCTTGAAACCGTCCAATCCCACGACCGTCCACCCGAGCACGATCTCGCCGGGCACGACGGTCCGGTCGACGTGGTGCGCCAGCAGCGGCGCGTCGAGCGCGCTCGCGATCACCTGCGCGCCGGTCGCGGCGACAACTGCCGCGCTGGAGCGCTCGTGGTCGCGGTTGGTGACGAGCACCGCCGCGACGCCGCGCTCGCGCAGCTCGGCGAGCGTCTGCTCATCGGGCTCGATCGGGTCGACCACGAGATTGCCGCCGGGCGTCTCCACGAAGAAGCCGTTGAAGTCGAGCCCGCGATCGGGTTGCCAGCGCGACCAGGACCACACGCCGGGGACCGCCGTTTTCCGCATCCCGCCCTCTCCGCCGGGAAGCGGGCGCACTCATTTTCGAAGGCGCGCGAAGACGCGGCCGTCGATCGCCGCGAGGCCCACGAACACGGCGATCATCCCGGCGATGCTGCTCGGCGCGAGCCGTTCGTGGAGGGCGAACGTGCCGAGCAGCAGCGCGCTCACGGGCACGAGGAACGTCACGGACGCGGCGCTGGTGGCGCCGGCCACGGCGATGATTCGGAAATACAGCACGTACGCCAGCGCGGTGCTCGGGACGGCGAGGCCGAGCCACGCCCACCACGTCCCCGGCGAGAGCGTCGCCAGGATCGGCCACGGCCGGTCGATCCCGACGATCAGCGGCAGCGCCATCACCGTCGACGCGCAGAGCTGCGCAGTGGACAGCGCGATCGGATCGACCCCGAGCGCGCGAAAGCGCCGCGCGTAGATCGCGCCGAACGCGTAGACCACCGCGGCCGCGACGCACGCGAGCTGCGCGACCGCGACCGATCCGAACCCGTGCAGCGCGCTCGGCCCCATCATGATCGCGACGCCGCCCAAGCCGATTGCGATGCCCGCGATCTTCGGCGCCGTCAGCTTCTCGTCGCGCGTGACGGCGTGCGCGATCAGCGCGGTGAACAGCGGCGTGGTCGCGTTGTAGATCGCCGCGAGGCCGCTGACGATGTGCGTCTCGCCGAACGCGATCAGGCTGAACGGGATCACGTTGTTGAGCGCGCCGAGGACCGCGAACGATCCCCACATGGCCGCCGACCGCGGCAGCCGGCGCCCCGTCACGACGATCACCGGCAGCAGCGCGAGCGCGCCGGCGAACGCACGCCCGAACGCGATGGTGAACGGCGGCAAGCCCGCGTCGTCGAGGACCTTGTAGAAAAAGAACGCCGCGCCCCACAGCACGGAGAGCGCGAGCAAGGAGGCCCATTCGGCGGGGCCCATGGAGCGCACGGACGACATCGCGCCTGAGCATAGCCGATCCTCGCGCCGCCGTCACGACGCCGCTTGCTGTCGCATTCTCTGCGCCGCGGCGGAGTTCGCGGCAGCTCCCGCGTACGGGAGCTCGATGACGCCGTGGCCCGCTTGTACGATCAAACCGCCCGCGCTGCGGCGCGGCGACCGCGTCGCCGTGGTCACGCCGTCGTGGGCGGGACCAGCGATGCAGCCGGAGCGGTACGCGCTGGGGCGGCGTATTCTCGAAGAGCGGTTCGGGCTCGAGGTCATCGAGATGCCGCACGCGCTCGACGATCTCGAAACCGTCGCGCGCAATCCGCGAGCGCGCGCCGCCGATCTCAACGCCGCGTTCGCCGATCCGTCGATTCGGGCGATCATCGCGTCGATCGGCGGCGAAGACTCCGCGCGCGTGCTGCCGTACCTCGACCTCGACGCCGTCGCGAACAACCCGAAGATCTATCTGGGTTATTCCGACTCGACGTCGGTCCACTTCGGTTTGCGCAAAGCAGGCCTGACGTCGTTTTACGGGCCCACCGTCATGGCCGGTTTCGAGGAGAACGTCGAGCCGTTCGCGTACACGCTCGACGCCGTGCGCCGCACGCTGTTCGACACCGCGCCCGTCGGTGTCGTCGAGCCTAACCGCGCCGGCTGGACCGATGAGCACCTCGAATGGGGCGATCCGTCGCTGCGCGACCGGCGGCGCGCGCTGAAGCCGTCGACCGGCCCGCGCACGCTGCAGGGCCGCGGCGTCGCGCGCGGCCCGCTCATCGGCGGGTGCGCCGAAGTGCTCGAGATGCTCAAGGGCACGCCGTGGTGGCCGCCGCTCGACGTCTGGCGCGGCGCGATCCTTTTCTACGAGACGTCCGAAGAAGCGCCCAAGCCGGAGCTCGTGCTGCGCTGGCTGCGCAACTTCGCGTCGCAAGGCATCTTGCGCGCGCTGAGCGGCATCGTCGTCGGGCGCCCGTGCGGCGTGGATCCCGACAAGCTCGCGGAATACGACGCCGCGATCGTGCACGCGCTCGACGAAGACGGCTTGATCGACCCGCCGGTCCTGTCGAACCTCGACTTCGGCCACACCGACCCGATCTTCACCCTCCCGTACGGCGTCACGGCGGAAATCGATTGCGGCGCGAGCTCGCTGACACTCGTCGAGAGCGGTGTCGTCCACCGTGAGGAGCGTCACGTTTCCGACGCCGGCGCGCACAGCGGCATGTGAGCGTCGTTGGGTACACTGACGACCGGAGGATCACCGATGACCAAACGCCGCCTTGCTTGTTTCACCCTCGCCGCGGCGCTCGCGACGACCGCGATGCCGGCGGCGCCCGCGCTGGCGGACGGCGCGGCCAGCACGCGCAACATCATCATCGGCGGCGCGGCCGCCGCGCTGCTGATCATCAACCACAACCGCAAAGTGCACGAGAAGTACGCCGAAAAAGACCGCGCGATCGCCCGCCAGCAGGCCCGCGCTAGCGACGCGGAGTCGGCGTACTATTCCGAACGGCAAGCATATGACCACCAAGCGGCGGTGCTCGCGTCGTACAAGCACGAAGTCGCCGTGCAGCACCAGGAAGTGCTGCGCCTGCGGCACCAGATCGCGATGAGCCGGCGCCCGGCGCGGAACGTCGCCGCGTCACGGCCGCAACCCGCGTTCCACCCGCTCGTGGCCGGCGCGACGTACCGTCCGGATCGCAGCGCCACGCGCGTAGCCAACGTCTCGTACGGCTGGGGCACGCTGTAGTCCCTTGAGGATTCCAGTCGCGGCGATCGCGCTTGCGGTCGCCGCGGTCGCGTGCGCGCACCGCACCGAACCGCTGACGCTCGCATCCCAGACGACGCAGGCCGTGTACGACGGCGACTACGCAGCGACGACGGCGAACTTCGACGACGCGCTCAAGGCGCAGGTCACGACCGCCTCGCTGCGCGAGCTGTCCGCGCGCATGCACGCGCTGGGCGCATACCGCTTCCTGAAGCAGACGTCGGCCGATCCGGACAAGGGCCGCTACGACTACGAGGCGGCGTTCGACAAGGGCAACATGCTCGTGGAGCTGCGCATGGATCCCGACCAGAAGATCGCCGCCTACCGGGTCGTGCCGCAGGCGGACGGCGCGCAGTCTCCGCGCTAGGTCCCTTTCTCGGCCCCGAAGTAATGGATGAATTTCAGCACGACCTGCGGCAGCGTCGATAGCTGGCTGGCGTCACCGTACGCAAAGTACAGCTCGTCGTGCGGCGTGCGGTGGTGGAACGCGAACGTGACGTTGTACGCGCTCGTGTAGCCCGGAATGAAGCGCGCGTCGACCACCGGCGGCGTGCCGATGATGCGGCGCACGCCTAGCGCTAGCGATGAGTTCGCGCCGGTCGCGTAGGCGTAGCCCGCGCGCTCGAGCCACTGCACGTTCGTCGTGCCGTTGTCCTCATAGCCGCGCGTGTCGTCGGCTTCGAGCGACAGCGTGCCACGCGTCCCGACGCGCATCGTCGAGCTGCGGAACCACGTGTCCACGCGGCCCGGACCGAACCGTCCCGTGTTGAACGACATCGACGTCGGCGTCGCCGACGAGCCGTGGAAGCCGTTGCTGCCCGGATCGTTCGCCGTCCCGCTGTGCCACGTCACGCCGATACCGTTCTGTGAGATCGGCGTGAAGATGCCGTTGTCGAGCCGCAGGTAGCTCGCGCCGATGCTCGTGTTGATGTCGATGCGACTGCGCGTTAGGATATCGAGAAAGATGCTCGTATCCGATTGGTTGAGGCCCATGGTCCGGCCGTGGTAGCGGTCGAGGAATGTGCCGAACTGGATGCTGTTGAGCGCGGATTTCTTGTCGAACAACCAGATCTTGTTCTCGTAGAGCGCGTAGCCGGCGATGTCGGCGTGCTGAACGAACCCGTCGACGGGCTCGTAGTACGCCCCGATCTTGCGCACGGCCGCGGCGAAACCGAACGTGTTGCTGTAGAGAAACGTGCCGAGGTCGTAACGCTGCGCCGCCGAGGCGTCACGCACGTTCGTCCCGTGGTCGTACCCGAAGTCGAAGTACCCGCTGACGTGCTTGTTGTCGTTGAACGAGATCCCGCCCGTGTCGACGTGGTCCGTCACGCCCGGCAGGTTGGCGGCGACGGTCTGCGCGGTCAGCGACCAATGGTTGTCCGGCGTGCGGTACGCGACCGCTGCGGCGCCGTCGTTTCGGCCGGTGCCGACCGCGTCGAATGCGGCGAACGTGAACCGGCCCTGCTTGCCTTCGAACGCATAGCCGTCGCGCGGCGTCGGGATCGCCGGCGTGTAGAGCTGCGCGACGCCCGGACACGCAGAACAGCTGAAGCGATCGTAGAAGTTGGTGCCTTGCGTGAAAAACGGCCGCACCTCGCTGAACGAGCGCTGGTACGCGGTCGGCGAGATTGTCTGCTGGTCCGTCTCGACGTTCGAGAAGTCGGGGTGGAGCGTGCCGTAGATCGACGATGTCGCGGTAACGGGCACGGAGAAGTCGGCGCCCATTCGGGACGTCGTCAGCCCGGATGCCGGCGACCCGACGATACCGAGGCCGTAGAGCGCGACGCGCGGCTTGGCACGCGACGCGACCGCGGGCGCCATCCCGGTCATCACGCCCGCAAACGTGACGTCGTCGCCGTTGGTCTGCGCTTGGCCGTACGTCCAGATCTGCCGCTCGCCGGTCGACCGGATGATGCGCACGAACTGCACCTTCCACTGGCTGCCGCCGCCGCTGCCGCGCATCACCTTGATCGGGATCTTCATCGTGACGACGTAATCGTTGCCGGATGCGGCGCCGAACGACGTCCACGTCGGCGAGTAGGCGGTGTTCTCGGACGAGTACTGCCAGCGCGTGCCGTTCGAGTTCGCGGCGAACTGGTAGTAGAACCCGCTGTTGCCGTTGGGCCAGAAGTCCACCCACACTTCGTCGTCGGTGCCGTCGCCCACGTCGTTGGTGCGCTGTTGCGCCAGCAGCGCCTCGCGCTGCTTCACGTCGAAGCGCACGTAGATGTTCGTGCCGTCGGTCGCGATCCGCGCGGTCGCCGGTTCCGACGACGCTTTTTGATGCTGCACGTCCCACGGCAGCGCGACGGTCGCGGCGTCCTTCCACGCCGCGGGATCGGCCTTGGGGTCCAGCGGCGGTGGCGCCGCCACGGTCGGGATCGCGAGCGTGGTCGCGGCGGTACTCGGCGTTTGCGCGAGCGCCGGCGCGACCGCTGCCAGAGCAGCGGCCAGCACGAACGTGTTCCCTCGCACGAACACCCGCCAGCGGGTTGTCTTCTGCACCCGAAGCCCTCGATTCACCAAGTCTTAAAGATTTAAGAAGTCGTCCGCGCCACTCTACTGCGGAATGAGGAGGCCGTCAAGACGCAATCCGGCCCGCTCGGCAGGTACAGGACCGGCCGCGGCACGGTTTCGCCGCGGCCGGCCGTCTCGCGCCCGATGGCACAGATACGTCAGCGCGCGGCGGCGTTCGTGCGTGCGAGTTCCGCGTGGACGAGGTCGGTCACGAACATGTGGCCGGGCTCGTGCGTGATCGCGAAGGGGATCTTGCTGGCGACGATGACGCTCTGCGGCGTCACGCCGCAGCCCCAGAACACCGGTACGTCGCCGGCTTCCATCACGGGTGGATCGCCGTAGTGCGGTCGCGCGAGATCGTCGATCCCGAGCTGCGCGGGATCGCCCCACGCGATCGGTTCGCCGTGCGCGAGCCGGTACGGGCGCGTCACGTCGCGCACGCGCTCGATGTCGTTCGCCCGATACGGTCGCATGCTCACGACCATCACGCCGCCCAAACGGCCCGCCGCGGCGAGCGCAACGCGCGTGCGGTACATCGGCACGTTGCGGTCGAGCGCGTAGTGGCGCGGTGTGAGCCCGACGTCGGCGAGGGCGTGGTCGAACGTGAACGAGCAGCCGATCAGGAACGCGACGAGGTCGGTCGACCACAGCGCGCGCACGTCGCGCGGCTGCTCCGCCAGCGCGCCGTCGCGCCACACGCGATAGCGCCCGAGGTCCGCGCGGATGTCGGAGCCGCGCGCGCAACGCGGCTCGAACGCGCCCGGCGCAAGCTGTTCGATCAGCGGGCACGGCACCGGATTGCGCGCGCACAAATCCGCGAGCTCATCGGCGTATGCACGCGGAACCACGACGAGGTTCGCCTGCACATGGTCGGGCGCGAGCCGTTCGGTCGGTCCCGTAATCGTGCCCACGCGCACTGCGGCACGCACCTCGGCGGCGGTCACGCGTGCGGGCCCGCCGAGCCGATCCCGTCGGCGCGGTCGCGAGCGCGCGCGGCCGGATCGCGCTTCGCCGGATCGCCGTAGCCGCCGCCGCCCGCGGTGGTGACGATGATCGCGTCGCCCGGCTCCATGGTCACCGTGGTCTTCGCGGGAAGATCGCTCATCGCGCCGCCGCGGCGCACGAGCACGTGCGCGCCCGTCGCGGCGTCCTTTCCGCCCGCGGTGCCCCGCGGATGCACCGCGTGGCGTTCGGCCAGTAACGATGCCGTGGCGGCGCCGTCGCGCAGCGCGAACGCGCGCACGAGACCCGAGCCGCCGCGGAACTCGCCGTCGCCCGCGCTCGACTCCGCGAACTCGTACGCGGTGATCAGCATCGGCATCTGACGTTCGATCGCTTCGATCGGCGTGTTCAGCGTGTTGGTCATGTGCGCGTGGATGCCGTCGATGCCGTCCGCGTGCGGCCGCGCGCCCATGCCGCAGCCGTTGGTCTCGTAGAACGCCCACGATTTGCCGGCGCCGTCGAGCCCGCCGATCATCACGTTGTTCATCGAGCCGCCGCTTTGCGCCGGCACGCGGCCGGGCGCGAGCTTCGCGAGCGCGCCGAGCACGAGGTCGGCATTGCGCATCGACGTCTCGACGTTGCCCGCGCTCACGGGCGCGGGCCGGCGCGGGTTGAGCAGCGTGCCTTCGGGGACGTGCACGGAAATCGGCGCGAACGAGCCGTCGTTCATCGGAATGCGCGGATCGGTCACCGCGCGCACCGCGTAGTACACGCCCGACAGCGTGACGCCGTACACCGCGTTGAGCGGCATCGCGCGCTGCGGCGCCGTACCGGTGTAGTCGAGCACGAGGGTGTCGCCGCGTTTCTCCAGGCGCACGCGCAGCACGATCGACGGCTCGCCGCGCTCGTCTTCCATCACGTCTTCGTGCTGCACCGCTCCGTCCGGCAGCGCGCTGAGCGCCGCGCGCGTTCGGCGTTCGCCGTCGGCAAGGGCCTTGTCGAGCGCGGCTTCCACGACGTCGATGCCGTAGCGCTCGACCAGCTCCAGAAAGCGACGTTCGCCGACGTGGTTGCCCGCGATCTGCGCGCGCAGGTCGCCCGCGCGCGCCTCGGGCGTGCGCGAGTTCGCGCGCAAGAGATCGACGGTCTCGTCGACGACGCGGTCCGCGCGCACCAGCATCATCGGCGCGATCACGGCGCCTTCGGCGAACAGGTCGCGCGCGTCGGGCGGCATCGAGCCGGGGACGGCGCCGCCGACGTCCGTGTGGTGCGCCTTGTTCGCCGCGTAGCCCACGAGCCGGTCGGCGTGGTAGATCGCGCGGATCACCGTGACGTCGTTGAGGTGCGTCCCCGACAGATAAGGGTCGTTCACGACGATCATCTCGCCGCGCGCGAGCGGGCGGCCGCGTTCGACAAGCCACGCGAGCGTGCGGCGCAAGCCCCACGGCAGCGAGCCCAGGTGCACGGGAATGTGCTCGGCCTGCGCGACGAGCCGTGCGCGCGCGTCGAACAGCGCGCAAGAATGGTCGAGCCGTTCCTTGATGTTCGGCGAGTAGGCCGCGTCGCGGACGGCGATCCCCATCTCCTCGCTGGCATACACGAGCGCCGACGCGACGAGCTCGGCGGTGATGGGATCGAGACCGGAGATCATCGGGCGTGCTCCAAGACGAGGTTGCCGAAGCCGTCGACGCGCGCGCTCCACGGGGGCGCGACGTACGTGGTCGCATCGTATTGTTCCACGACGGCAGGCCCGTCGAACGTGTCGCCCGGCCGCAGGAGCGCGCGGTCGAACACCGGCGTATCGACGAACGCGCTGCCGTCGAACACGTCGCGCCGTTCGCGCAGCGCCCGCTGCTCGGGCGCGCGGCGCGCGGGCGCTGCTGCGGCGATCAGCCGCGGCTTGGGCGTGGTGCCGATGCCGATGACGCGCGCGGTGACGATCTCGACCGGATCTTGCCGCGCGGCGTAGCCGTAACGTTGCTCGTGGCGCTGGTGGAACGCTTCGACGGCCTCGTCGAGCGAGCGCGGCGCGGCGACGACGAGCTCCGTCGACTGGCCCACATAGCGCAGATCGAGCTCGCGCACGAAGCTGCGGTCGGCCTTGGCGACGCCCTGTTCGCCCAGCGCGACGTCGCCTTCGCGCGCGAGCGCGTCGAACAGCTTGCGCGAGCGCGCCCACGTGTCCGCGTCGGCGGGCGCGACGAGCGAGCGCACCGCGGTGACGCGCACGTCGGCGGCGAGCAAGCCGTACGCCGAGAACACGCCCGGCATCGGCGGCACGATCGCGCGCGCGACGCCGATGTCGGCCGCGACCGCGCACGCGTGCAGCGGCCCGCCGCCGCCGAACGCGAGCAGCGTGAAGTCGCGCGGATCGTAGCCGCGCTCGACGGACACGATGCGCAGCACTTTCGCCATCTCGGCGTCCACGAGCGCGACGATCCCGGCGGCGGCGCGCTCGACGTCGCCGCCCACAGGCGCCGCGACGGACGCGATCGCGCTGCGCGAGCGCCCGGCGTCGATGGGAAACGCGCCGCCCAGCAGCGCACGCGGGTTCGAGCGCCGCAGCACGACGTTCGCGTCGGTGACGGTAGGACGGTCGCCCGTGCCGTAGCACGCCGGTCCCGGATCGGCGCCCCCGGACAGCGGCCCGACGCGCAGCGCGCCCGCCGCATCGACCCACGCGATCGTCCCGCCGCCGGCGCTCACTTCCGCGAGATCGACGAACGGAAACCGCACCGGATACCCGCTGCCTTTGACGGAGCGACCGCTGTGCGTCGAACCGGCCGCTTCGAACGACGCGCTGATCTCGGGCACGCCGCCGAACACCGTGCCGGCTTTCGCGGTCGTCCCGCCCATGTCGAACGACAGCACGTTCGCGATCCCGAGCGCGCGCCCGACGTACGCCGCCGCGATGACGCCGCTCGCGGGGCCGCTCTCGATCAGCGCCGCGGGCCGGTTCGACGCGGATTTCAACGCGGCCATCCCGCCGTCGGAACGCATCACGAAGATCGGCGCGTGCACGCCGGCGGCGCGCACGCCGCGCGCGACGCGATCGAGATACGCTTGCACGATCGGCGCGAGCGCGGCGTTGAGCACGGTGGTGGAAAAGCGCTCGTACTCGCGGTACTGCGGGTCGATCTCCGACGACAGCGACACCTCGACGTCCGGGATCGCGGCGCGCAGCGCGGCGGCGACGGCGCGCTCGTGCGAGCCGTCCACGTCCGCGTGCAGCAGCCCGACGGCAACGGCGGTAATGCCGCGCTCGCGCACGGTCGCGACGGCGGCGTCGACAGTCGCCGTATCGAGCGGGACGATGACGCCGCCGTCGTGCGTGCGCCGCTCGCGCACCACCAGCCGGTCCTCGCGGCGCGCGAGCGGTTTGGGCCGGGTGACGTTGAGGTCGTAGATCGCGCTGCGGTTCTGCCGCCCGATCTCGAGCACGTCGCGAAACCCTTCGGTGGTGATGAAGGCGACCCGCGGCAAATCGAGATGCACCTGCCCGAGTAGCGCGTTCGTCGCGATCGTGCTTGCATGGGCAACGAGCGCGATCTCGCTCGCGGCGACCTCGGCGAGCAGCGCGCGAAGCGCCTCGAGCAGACCCTCCTCCGGCGCACGCGGCGTCGACGACAGCTTATGCCGAATCAGCCGCCCGTCATCGGCAAGCGCGACGAGGTCGGTAAAGGTGCCTCCGATGTCGACTCCGACGCGCCAGCTCATACGCGTTCATCTCCGCTCACCGATTCCACCGCCAACGTCGCAATGAGGCTGCGCCGACGCCAATCGCCATAAGCGAAAAGAAAGAGATAGCGGCGATTGCGGTCGTCATCGGAGGGCCGAGCCAGCCTCCGTGGCGGGCGGTAAGGTATCCGGCGATCCAGTAGCCGAGCGTCACGAACGCAATTGCTGCAGCCAACGCGCCAAGGAGCGATGATGCCGTCGACGTCAATCGTCGCACGGTGAAACCGAATGCGATAAACAGCAAGGCGTAGTAAAGAACGCTCGAGCTGCCGCCGACGTTCGGTGTCACCTTTTCGAGCTCGACCATGAGCGCTTCAACGATGAGAACCGCGGCCGCGCAGGCCGCCATGATGCCGATGCGGGTCACGCTATTGCTCACGAGCGGGCGGTTCTCCCGATCGAGCCTAGGGCCCAGCCCGTCGCGCCGAGCTCGCATTCGACGATGATCACGATCGGGATCACGAAGGCGTAGACGGCGAGCGGCGTTGCGGGCACCGCGTGCAGCGCGACCGCGACCCATTCGCCGAGCGCCTCCTCCACCAGCGCCGTCACCGCGACGGCGGCCAGCGTGCGGCCGATGGGGACGGCTAGGCGCCGCAGGACGAAGCCGATTGCGATGTAGACGACGATCTGCACGAACATGAACCGCGCGTATGGGATCCCGGCCGATTTCGCTATGACGGATTCGAGCACGTTGAGCAGGACGATGCCGATGCACAGGATTGCGACGGTGCGAATCATGCGGCACCGATGCCGAGGAAGGCTTCTTGCACGAGCGGGTCTCCGATCAAGTCTTTGGCTGCGCCGCTGAGGACGACGCGGCCGGTTTGTAGCACGTAGGCGGTATCCGCGGCGCGGAGCGCTTCGCGGACGTTCTGTTCGACGAGCAGGACCGTGGTGCCGGTCGCCGCGATCGCGCGGATGCCCGCGTAGATTTGCGGGATCAGCTTTGGCGCGATGCCCAGCGACGGCTCGTCGAGCATCAGCAGGCGCGGGCCGCTCATCGTACCGCGCGCGATCGCCAGCATCTGCTGCTCGCCGCCCGACAGCGTCGATGCGCGCTGTTCCAAACGCTCGCGCAAGATCGGGAACGCCGCGAACGCTGCGTCGAGCCGCGCGCGCCGGTGCGTTGAATCGCGGTCGACGTACGCGCCGAGCAGCAGGTTGTCGCGCACCGTGGCGCTGGCGAATACGCGGCGACCCTCCGGGACGTGCGCGATGCCGCGGCGGACGATGCGGTGCGCGGGGATGCGCGTGACGTCCTCGCCGTCGAAGCGGATCGTGCCGCGCTCAGCCCGCACCAGGCCGCTGATCGCGCGCAGCAGCGACGTCTTGCCCGCGCCGTTGGCGCCGACCAGCGCTACGATCGTGCCTCCGGCGGCGCGCAGTGAGACGTCCTGCAGCGCGCGCATGCCGTCGTATCCGACCGCGAGCCCCTCGATCTCAAGCAGACATGCGGTCTGCGCTGCGGCGGTCGCGCGCACGCTCTCCGCACTCACGGCGAATGCCCCGCGATCTCGCCGTGCTCCAGCGGCGAGCCGAGATACGCTTCGACGACGCCCCCGTCGCGGACCGCGTCGGCCGCCGTGCCGCTGAAGATCGTCTTGCCGGCGGCGATCACGACGACGTGGTCGGCGATCGGCATCAGCACTTCCATCACGTGCTCGACCATCAGCACTGTCACGCCGCGCGCGAGGATGCGCCGCAGCAAATCGACGGCAGCGGCGCACTCCGCCGGCGTCAGGCCGGCCATCACCTCGTCGAGCAGCAGCAGCGCGGGCTGCGTCGCAAGCGCGCGCGCCACCTCCAGCCGCTTCTTGTCGGCGATCGTCAGCGCGCGGCCCAGGCGGTACCGCTTGTCGGCGAGCCCAACGAAGTCCAGCACTTCTTCCGCGTGCGCGATCGCTTCGGCCAAGCGCGGATAGTGCAGGAGCGCGCCGGTCGTCGTCGCTTCGAGCACCGTCATGTCGGCGAAGGTCTGCACGATCTGATACGTCCGCCCGATGCCCAGCGCCGCGACGCGGTAATAGGCAAGCCCGGCGATCTCCGCGCCGCGAAAGCGGACGCTGCCGGCCGTAGGCTTCTCCGCGCCGGCGATGCACGCGAACGCCGTCGACTTGCCGGCGCCGTTGGGCCCGATCAATCCGGTGAGCGACCCTTCAGCGACGTCGAGATCGACGCCGTCGAGCGCGCGCACCGAGCCGAAGCGCTTCGCCAAGCCGCGCACCGCGAGCAACGGTTCGGCGCTCATCGCGGGTTCTCGCATGCGACGGTGAAGTCGCCTGCGCGCGCATCGGGCACCAAAAGGCAGCCCGCGGCGAGCGCGAGCTTCCACGCCGTGGTCTGCGTCGTATTGCGGTCCGGTGGTGCCGCGACGACGACCGTCGCGAAGTCTTTCGTGACCAGCGCGCCCTCGGGCGCTTCGAGCTTGCCGAACCAGCCCGTGAGCGCGAAACCTTCGTACACGCTGCCGGTGCCCGGGAACGGCGTCACGCCGTTCGGGTCGAACGAGAACGAGCTGCCGCGCACCGGGATGCGCAGCACCGGGCCGTCGACGTAGCGCGCGCGATACTCCACGATGCGCGCCGCCGTGGCCGCCGCACGCGCGTCCTCCGACACGCGCAGCGACCCGTCGTCGTACGACGCCGCGCGCGCCAGCGCGGTTGCCGCATCGGCGCGCACGTGGTACGCGACGGCGAGGAACGCGGCGAGATCGGAATGCACGGTAAGATGCCGCCGCCAGCCCGGCGGCGCCGCGGCGTCGAGCAGCGCGCCGTAACCGGGTCCCGACGCGTACGCGAACGAGCGCACGAACGACGCGCGCCGCCGCCCGCTCGCGATCGCTTCCACGGCGCGCGCCGCGCGGTCGCGCGGCTGCGTCGTGAGCGCGATGCCGGTGTCTTCCGCGAGCCCTTCGTTCAGCAGCAGCGCGTTCTCGGTCGCCGCCGCGCCGGGGAGCAGCGCCACGCGCTGCGCGCGAAAGCCGAGCGCGTCGGCGACCGCGGTGCGCCGTGCCGCCCCCGTCGCAACGAGCGCGCGCGCCAGCGCGCGCCATTCCAACTGGAGCCAGTACCGGCCGTCGGCGCTGTCGAGATGATCGTTCGGCGGGTTGGCGGCCGGCAATCCCACCCCGTCTTGCACGCGGTGCCACGACTCGTGCATCACCAGGATGCCGCGCGCGATGGGGTCGTCGGGGAGCGGCCACATCACCATCGACCAGCGCTCGCCGTCGAGCGCGAACGCCGTGTTCGCCACCACGATCGATGCAGGCAGCGTGCCGAGCACGACGCCGCCGCGCGCAGTACCGTGCAGCGACGCGCTGTCGCGGTTCGCGACGACCATGCGCGTCGCCGGGTCGACGAACAGCATCGGCCCGCACAGCGACACGCCCCACAGCCGCCCGCGGTCTCGGTCGCACGCCGCCTGTCGTTCCGCGAACGCGCGCGCAGCGGCGGCGACGTCGACCGGCGTACCGGCCGCCCGCGCCGGTGCCGCGAACGAAGCGACGACAAGCAGCAGTGCCGAAGCGCCGGCGGCCGCCGCCGCCACCGTGGCACCGCGGCGGCGGCGCAGTGCATCCACGATCGTGCCGACGATGCCGTACGGGCGCAGCGCGGCGATCACGCAGATGATCGCGCCGTAGATCACGAGATCGTAGCCTTTGCCTGCACCGCCCATGCGCAGCGCAACCGCCTTCGCGAGCACGACGTACACGAGCGCGCCCGCGAGCGGTCCCCACAGCGTGCCGATGCCGCCCACCACGCCGATCAGCGCGATGTCGATCGACACCGCCAGCGCGATCGTCGACGGCGGGTCGACGAACAGCGTGTACTGCGCGTACAGCACGCCCGCCGCCGCGGCCATCGCCGCCGACCACGTGAACGCGATGAGCTTGTACCGCCGCTCGTCGATCCCCACCGACGCCGCCGCCGCGTGGTTGGCTCGCAGCGCGCGCAGATAATAGCCGAGCCGCGAGCGCTCGAGCGCGATCGTCGCGAGCTGCACGACCGCGAACAGGGCGAGCGCCAGCACGACGTACGGCCCTTTCTCCGGAAACTGCATCGCGCTCCAGCCCGACGCGATCGGCAGCTCGAACCCGTTCGCTTTCCCGAGCGACGGCGAGGTGCGCACGAACACTTCCACGAGCGCGGCCACCGCGATCGTCGCGATCGAGAAGTAATGCCCGCGCAGCCCGAGCGTCGGAAACCCCGTCACCAGGGCGAGCAGCGCCGCCGCGAGC
>Ga0066662_10000559_pt1 | contig 16504 bp, 16 predicted proteins | sample GraSoiAngelo_111_FD_133939 | JGI IMG/M metagenome (GOLD analysis project Ga0066662, IMG submission 133939) | Grasslands soil microbial communities from the Angelo Coastal Reserve, California, USA - 14_0903_12_40cm | ecosystem: Environmental > Terrestrial > Soil > Grasslands | place: USA...
CACGGTGAGGTTCCAGCCGTCGACAAGCAAGAAGATCAAGATCTTGAACGGCAGCGAGATGATGACGGGCGGGATCATCATCATGCCCATCGACAGCAGCACCGAGGCGACCACCATGTCGATCACGATGAACGGGATGTAGATCGCGAAGCCGATCTGGAACGCCGTCTTGAGCTCGCTGATGACGAACGCGGGCACGAGCAGATACGTCGGCACGTCGGTCTGCTTCGCCGGCCGCGGTTCCTTGGAGAGCGAGTAGAACAGCGCGATGTCCTTCTCACGCGTCTGCTTGAACATGAAGCCGCGCAGCGGCTGGGCGGCTCGGTCGATGGCAACGGATTGCGAGATCTTGTTGCTCATGTACGGCTGCAGCGCGTTCTTGTTGATGTCTTGGATGACGGGGTTCATCACGAAGAACGTCAGCAGCAGCGACAGCCCGACGAGCACCTGCGTCGGCGGCACCTGCTGCGTGCCCAGCGCGGTGCGCACGAACGACAGCACGATGACGATGCGCGTGAACGACGTGAGCAGCACCAGCATCGTGGGCGCGAGCGTCACGACGGTGAGCAGCAGCAGCACCTGCAGCGACAGCGCGACGTCGGCCGGCTTGGTCGCCGGGCTGACGCCGATGTTCACCCGCGGGATCGGGATCGTCGGGTTGCTCGGGCCGGGCACGCCTTGCGCGAACGCGGGCGCGGCGAAGAGCGCGAGGGCGAACACGGAGGCCAGCGCGGCAAGGACGACGAGGAGACGGCGGTTCACGTTATTTGCGGAATCTTTGCAGCAGGCGGAGCACCGCGTCGCGTTGCTCCCCGAGCGCCTTCCGTTGCGTCTCGATGTAGGGATCGACCGCGTCGCTGGGGACGTCGGCGATGTGGGTCACTCCGGCGGATCCTCCGCCTATCAGATAGTATCGGTCGCCGACCTTGACGACGTGAACCGACGTGTTCTGCGCGAGCACGGTCGACTCGACCACGGTCACGAGGCGCTTGCCGGTGGCGGACACGAGCCGGCCGCGGTTGAGCGCGCGCGCGGCATACGTCAGCCCGACGAGCAGCAGGGCGATGACCGCGAACGCCCAGAGGACATGGAGAACGACGTCGGTCGTCAGAGATTAAACCCGGTCGACGACGGGGTTGAGCTCGCTGATCTTCACCGCGAACTTGTCGTCGACGACCACGACCTCACCGCGCGCGATGAGGATGTTGTTGACGTACAGGTCGATCGGCTCGGTCGAGAGCTTGTCGAGCTCGAACACGCTGCCCGGCGCCATGGACACGACCTCGCGCAGCGAGAGCTCCGTCTGGCCGAGCACCGCGGAGATCTCCAGCGGCACGTCGTGGACGAGATCGAGGTTCGCATGGCCGGGGGCCGCGGTGCGCATCGGGGTGGGCTGCATCGGCGCGAACGAAACGGGGCGGCCTTCCTCGACGCGGCGCTTGGGCGGCGCGGGGCTCGCGTGCAGCACGGCGGCCGGCGGCGGCGCGGGAACGGCGGCGTCCGGTGCGAGCCGGTGCTGCGCGAGGACGTCGAAGTCGAGGGTGAGCGTCGTCGTGAACCCGTCGCCCAGATCGAGCGGCGCGGCAAACGTGGCGAACGGCGGCGCCGGAAACGCGGTCGCGTGCACGGCGACGGTCGACTCGATGTCCGCCGCCGCGTGACCCGTCTCGGTGGCGACGGCCTCGCCCATGGCGCTGGAGATCTGCGCGACCGTCTCGGAGACGATCGAGAGCTGCATCGCGTCCAGCTCGCCGCCGTCGCCGGCGCTGCCGAGCATCAGCTCGACGACGCGGCCAAGGTCGCGCTTGCGATAGCGCGCCACGAAGGCGACGTCCGCGGACGGAATGCGGGTCACGGTGGCAACGGCGTCCGGGTCGATCCGGATCGACGCGTCGCTCGCCGTGCGCGCCGACGCGCCCGCCGAGACGGAGCGCCCGGCCAGCGCTCCGAGCACGGAGGCGGCGGAGGCGAACATGCCGTCGGCCAGTATTTGCAGCGTGTCGGGCACCCTTACTCCTCGTCTTCGACGATCTGGCTCACGCGCACCGCGAGCTTGTCGCGGTTGACGCCGGGGAACACCTTGAACTTCTCGCGGTCGTTCACCGTCGCGGCGAGCGGCTCCGTCACGGACTTGTCGAACATCACGAGATCGCCGGGCTGCAGCGCGATGAGGTCGCGCAGCGACACGACGGTTTTGCCCAGCTCGACGCGCACGTCGACCGGCGCCCGCTCCACGTTGCGCGCCAGCATGGCGATGTCTTGCTCGGTCATCCCGCGGCCGGCCGTTACGCTGGGCGACCACTGGAAGTCGGACAGCTGGGTGCCGACCTGCTGGAGCACCTGGTACGGCAGGCAGAAGTTCATGACGCCGGACATGTCGCCCACCTTGAGCTCGCAGGTGACGAACGCGACGATCTGGTCGAGCGGGATGATGCGCGGGATGAACTGCGGGTTGGAGTCGAGCGCTTCGATCTTGAGCGAGAGCGTGAGCAGGTAGTTCCACGCCTCGCGGTAGCTGTTGAGCATGCGCGCCATGAAACGCTGCATCAGCGTGCGCTCGATGTCGGTGAGGTCGCGCAGCTTCTGCGGGAACCAGCCGGGGCCGCCGAGCAGCCGGTCGATCACGGAGAACACGAGGTTGAGGTCGACCTGCACCATCCCGGAGCCCGGCAGCGGGTCCATCGAGAAGATCGACAGGATCGACGGCGTGCCGATCGAGCTGACGAAGTCGCCGTACGTGATCTGGTCGATCGACACGACCGTCGCCTCGACCCGGGTCCTCAAATAGACCGACAGCGAGTTGTTCAGCAGCCGCGTGAAGTTGTCGTGCAGCGTGCGCAGCGTCTGCAGCTGGTTCGTGCTGAACTTGTCGAGCCGCTTGTTGAAGCGGAAGTCGAACGTCTTGACCTTGCGCAGCTCCGGTAGCGCGCCGGGCTCCGGCGCGGCAAGCTGGTTGACGAGGGCGTCGATCTCGGCTTGCGAAAGCATACTCATTCTAACGGCGCTCCGCCCCGGGCTGCGCGCCCCCCACGCGATGCGTGGGGCCCCCGGTCCGACCTCGCAACATCGTTGCGGCCTCGGCTCGATTCTGCTGCGCTCGGTCCATCACCATTGTTGCTTTCTTCCGTTGCCTGCGGGGTGCTGCCGTTGAGGATCACGACGTCGACGCGGCGGTTCTGCTGGCGGTGCGCGTTGGTGTCGTTCGCGAATTTGGGGCGGAACTCGCCGTAGCCGGCGAACGAGATGCGCGTCGGCACGATCTTGGCGTGCTCGACGAGGTAGCGCGTCACGCCGGTCGAGCGCGCCGCGGACAGCTCCCAGTTGGTGGGATACGCGGCGGTTCTGATCGGCACGTTGTCGGTGCTGCCTTCGACGCGCACTTCGTTCGAGACCGTGCGCAGCTGGCCCGCGACGGCGTCGAGCAGCTGCGTCGTCTCCGGGCGCAGCACGGCCGAGCCCGAGTCATAGTACGCCTTGTCGCCGAGCAGCGTGATCACCAAACCTTGCTTGTCGATGCGCGTCTGCACTTTCGATTGCAAGTTCTTGCGCGCGATGTACTTGTCGAGCTGCGCCTTGATGGACGCGAGGTTCGCGGCGTCGGTGCGGCCGTGCAGCCCGCCGACCATCCCGTTGTTGGGCGGGTTGTTGATCGCGTCGGTGCTGTTGAACCCGCCGGAGACCGCCTTGACGAGGCGCGCGAACTTCACCGACGAGATGTTCGAGATGGCGAACAGGATGATGAACAGCGCCAGCAGCAGCGTGATCATGTCGGCGTACGTCAGCAGCCAGCGCATCATGCCGGCGCTCTCCATCGCCTCGTTCTGATTCCGCTTCAGCCGCGAGCGCAGCCCACCGGTCACCGCCACGCCTTACACGCCCGCCAGCTCAGGCTCGCCGACCGCGCCGCCCGCTTCGATCTCCGTCTCGCGCTCGCTCGGATCCAGGAACGCGTGCAGCTTCTCCTCGAGCAGGCGCGGGTTGTCACCGGCCTGGATCGACAGGATGCCTTCGATCATGATCTCGCGCAGCAGCAGCTCTTGGCCCGCACGCTCCTTGATCTTCGTCGCCAGCGGGATCCACACCAAGTTCGCCAGCGCGATGCCGAAGAACGTCGCGACGAACGCCTGCGCGGTCGCGACGCCGAGCTGGCCCGCGATGTTGCCGGTGCCCGAGAGCGAGCCCAGCGCCTTGAGCATCGCGATCAGTCCGAGCACGGTGCCGATGATGCCGAGCGTGGGCGAGAAGCCGCCCATCGTCATGAAGACGCCTTCGGCTTTGGCGTTGCGCTCTTGGACGAAGGCGACCTCGGTCTCCAAAATCTTGCGGATGATGTCGGTGTCGCGGCCGTCGATCACGAGCTGGATGCCCTTGCGCATGAACTCGTCCTCGAGCGCCGCGGCCTCGTTCTCGAGCGCGAGCAGGCCTTCGCGGCGCGCCTTCTCGGCGAAGGAGACCAGCGTCGCGATCACCTCGCGCTCGTGGTACACCGGCTCGACGAATGCCGTCTTCAGGCCGCGCGTCAGCCCTCCCAAGAACGTCTTGAGCGGAAACGACACCATCGTCGCCCCGACCGTCCCGAAGAAGACCAGAATGAACGCTTCGTAGCGCGCGAAGATGATGCGGGCGTCGACGTTCCCGATCCACGCCGACAGCGCGAGGGCTGCCAGCGCGATCACGAGCCCGAGTATCGTCGCGAAATCCAAGGTACGGCCTTTCGAACGGGGACCGGTAGTCGAGGAGGGTTCTCAGGAGACTATCGGCGTCGGGGCCCAAGCTCTTGAGAGGTGTCCGCACCACGGCAGGCCGTTCGAGGGGCAGCTAACCGGCTTCGGGCGCGCCCTCCGGCCCGTGGATCCGGCGTTTGAACTCGATGATCTTCTCGCGGACCTCGTCCATCGAGTCGCGGACGAGCAGCTTGTTGCCCGAGGTCAGGGTGACCACGGTGTCCGGGGTGGCCTCGAGCGACTCGATCAGGTCGGGGTTGACCATGATGGGCTCGTTGTTGAGGCGGCGCAAGGCGATCATCGCTTCTAGTCTACGCCATACGGCCCGGCAGAGCGAGGGGGGCCTCGCTCTGCCGGTGGCCAGGCCCCGGGTCCTAGCTCTTGGTGACTTTCACGACCTTGTTGTGCGCGCGGTCGGTGTACCAGAGGTTGCCGTCGGCACCGATGTCCATCCCGTAAACGATGGTCTCCGGGTCGCTGTTCGTGAGGGTGTAGTCGTTCACGGCGCTCGTCGACCGGTTCACGCGGCTGATGTTGGTGTTGAGCGTCCATGCGTACGTGCCGCCCTGCGGCACCAAAGCGCCGATGCCGGCCGGGCTGGTCGTGATCGTGATCGTCTTGAGGATCGATCCGGACGTGTTCATCTCGACGAGCTTCTGCCCCGTGGACGGCGACGCGGCTTGCGCGGTATACCACAGATTCGTCCCGTCGGAGAACATGTCGAGCGGGTTCCATCCGCCGCCGGTCACCGCATCGTACTCGGTGAGCGATCCGCCGGTGGTGAGCTTGCCGATCTTTCCGGTGCCGCGCTCGGTGAGCCAGAAGTTGCCGTCGGTATTGACCTGGAGCGCGCCGACGTTCGCGCCGGAGCTGAGCGTGGAGTTGAATACCGACGCCGTCCCCGTCGGCGTCACCTTGATGATCCGCTCGGGGCTGGTTTCGGACACGTAGAAGTTGTTGTCCGCGCCCTGCGTGAAGCTCGTGAACGTGCCGCTCGTGTCGCTTCCGAGCTGGCGCAGCGAGTAGATCGCCGCGTTCGTGCCGTCCGTGAGGGTCCAACCGAAATAACCGTCGGCCGACAAGAACCACACCTTCGAGTCTCCGTACGTCGGAAAGACCGCGAACGGGTAGACCGGGAAGAAGTTGTTGTTCGCATCCTGGTAGTTGGGCAGCGTGTACTCGGTGATCGAGCCGCCCGTCGTGATCTGCGAGATGCGCCCCGAGCACGTGGAGCAGTTCGTCGCGTGCGACGCTTCGGCAAAGTACAGATTGCCGTCGAAGCCGCCTCTGATCTGCCCGAGGTTCGCCGTCGCGTCGGTCGGCGTGACCGCCGGCGTGTAGTACGTCTGCGCGCCGACCGTGCGCGGCGCGCGCTGCGCCGACGCGCCGGATTGGCCGGGAACGACGCTGGTCGCGTGCGTTCCGCCACCCCCGGAGCACGCCGAAAGCAAGGCTGCAACGCCGGCGAGAACGCCGGCATTTTTGACTATCTTGAACACCCCAAACTCCTCTGCGCGCGCACCAATACGCGTCGCCACAGCATCGTACGCGCCCGCCGCTCGGCGCGCAAGCCGGAGCAACCTACTGTAACCTACTGCACTACGCGCGCGGCAAACGAAAAAGGAGACCACCTCCGTGCGGTCTCCTTATTTCCGCCCCCGCGCCCTCCGTGGCGCGATACGTTTGCCTAGCGGATGAGGTTGATGACGGTCTGCATGTCCTCGGACGCCGTCGTGATGCTCTTCGAGTTCGCCTGGTAGGCATTCTGCGCGGAGATCATCTTGGTGAACTCGTCCGCGATGGATACGTTCGACTGCTCGAGCGAACCCGAGACGATCGAGCCGTAGCGACCCACCGACGCCGTGCCGACCTGCGCGAGGCCGGAGTTCGCGGTGGACGCGAAGTCGGAGCCGCCGACGCGCTGCAACCCGCCCTCGTTCTGGAACGTCGCGACCGCGACGCGCCCGAGCGTGGTGGTCTGGCCGTTGGTGAACGCGCCGCTGATGGTGCCGTCCTGACCGATGGTCAGGTTCGACAGGATGCCGGCGCCGTAACCGTTCTGCGCGACGACGTTGGCGGTCGCGGTGCCGGCGAGCGACGTCGAGTTGTGGAAGTCCAAGCCGATCGGCCCCGTCTGCGGCGCGGGTCCGCCCGCGGTCGGCGCGACGGAGTTGTTCGACGTGCCGGTGCCCCACGAGCGGACATTGAGCTGGTCGCCGGTGGCGAGCGCCGGACCGTTGTTGACGTTGTGCACGTTCGCGCCGGTGATGCTCTGGCCCGCGGCGACGCTTTCAACCGACGACGTGTTGATGTACTGGCCGTTCTGGTCGAAGTACGCGTATCCGAGCACGCCGCTGGACACCGGCGTCGGCGTCGTGGTCGCGGCCGTCGTGACGCCCGCGCCGTTGATCGAGCCGCCGCTCTGGATGCCGTCGAACGTCGTGCCGTCGGCGAACGAGACGGACACTTTCCAGCGCGACGCCGGTGCGTGCAGCACCGCGCTCGGATCGGCGACTTGGCTCGGAAGCCCGTTGCCGCCGCCCGCGTTGTTGATCGTGCCCGTGACGCCGGCGTCGGCCGGGACGAAGTTGCCCAGCGTGAACGTCGCGCCGTCGTACGTCACCGTCGCGCCCGGCGCGGCCGTGATCGTGGTGTTGCCGTCGGCGATCGTCGCCGTCGTGCCGCCGGGATCGACCTTGACGGAGATCGTCTTTCCGCCGGTCGTGCCGCTCAGCGCGTTGATCAGGTTGCCGGCGCCGAGCGCGCCTTGGCTCGCGACCTGCGCGTTGCCGCCCGTCGCGCCCGACGCGTCGGGGGTGTAGGTGATCTGCGCGAGATGCGCGTTGCCCAGCGAGTCGTAGATCGTCGTCGAGATCGTGTAGGGCGAACCCGTCCCCGGGTTGCCGGCCTGCACGCCCTGCGCTTCTTTGATCCACTGCGTCTGATCGAGATTGCCGCCCAGCGACACGTCGAACACCTTGTCGCCGCTCGCGCCGAACTTCAGCCCCGGGTTCAGCCCGGTGCCGACGGCTTGCGACGAGAGCCCCAGCGGGATCGTCACGTCGCCCGGCGTGCCGGTCTGCGACACGTTGCCGTTGCGGTCGGCCATGTAGCCCTGCACCGCCATGCCGCTCGACTGATCGTAGAGCATGCCGTTGGAGTTGAGCGAGAAGTCGCCGTTGCGCGTGTAGAGCGGCGCGCCGTTGCCGTTGGGCTTGCGCAGGATGAAGAACCCGTCGCCGTTCATGGCGAGGTTCGTGTTCACGCCCGTCGTGCGCAAGCCGCCCTGCGCGTAGTTCGTGTCGATCGAGCCGATCTTCACGCCCAGGCCGGCGTCCATGCCGTTGATGCCGCCGCTGGTCTGCGTCGGCGCGCTGGCGAAGCTCTGCGCCTGGTAGATGAGATCCTGGAAGTTGACGTCCTGGCCCTTGAAGCCGGTCGTGCCGACGTTGGCGATGTTGTTCGAGATCGTGTCGATCTGGCTCTGGTATGACTCCAGGCCGGTGACGCCGATGAACAACGAGTCGAAAGCCATCTAGGAGACCTTTCGTGTCATCGAATCGCGAAACTTCAATCGATCCGTCTCGCGCGAGAGCTCCACGAAGTGGTCCGCTCTCTAGTAATTAGTGTTTCGGAGTTTGGTGACAGAACCGTTAGCGTTGTTACGGGGCGCCCTCGGGGTATCGCGCCTTGCGGGCTTTCATGAGCGCCCCGACGTTTGGGGGGCCCCACGAAGTGGGGGGCGCGGAGGCTGGGCCGGAGCGCCGTTGAGCAGCAATTGTTGATTGATCGGATACGATCAATCAATGATTGCTGCGGAATCGATGTTGGTGAAGACGTTCTCTTTCATGCTGTTTTGGTCGACTGCGGTGATGACCGTGCGATTCGAGATCGATACCACCATCGCGACGTCGCGCATCATGAAGAGCGATTGTTTGGAGCCCTTCGCCGCGGCTTTGTCGGCCATCGCGTTCATCTTTGCGACGTCGTCTTGCGTGAGGCGAATGTTGCGCGACTCCAAGCGCTGCTGCGCGTGAGCCGAGAACTTGAGCTGTTGGGTTGCCGGCACGGCCGGCGCTTGTGCGGTCGCGGGCGGCTGCGCCGTGCGCAGCACGTCGCGAAACGAACCGGTGCCCGTAGGCGGGATCTGAACCGGTACGCCGCGCGGGCGAACCGCGGGGGTGATCGCCGGCGGGATTTGCACCCCGCTGATCTTCGGATCGGCCATGTCGTCAGCCGATCGAGAGGATCGCGGAGGTGGGCAGTTGCAGCGGTTGACCGTTGCCGTCGACCATCAGCTTGCCGTTCGCGTCGACGAGCGTGATCATCGGGTTCCCGTTGATCACCGAGATCGTCTTTACGAGCCCGTTGACGGAGATCACGTTTCCGCTCGAGTCCGTCGCCTGCGCCGAGACCGTCTTGCCGAGAAGCCCGGCTGACTGCATCACGGAGAAGTTCGACTGGAACGAGGCGAACGCGTCCTTGAGCTCCGTGGTGGCCTGCACGCTGGAGAATTGCGCGAGCTGCGCGACCGACTGCGTGTCGTCCATCGGGTGGAGCGGGTCTTGGTTTCGCAACTGCGTCGTGAGCAGCTTGAGAAAGGCGTCTTGCCCAAGCTGTGAACCCAGCGACGACGCCTGCTGCGCCGCCGTCTGAGTCTTGGAGATCAGACCGTCGATCGGAAGACCGGTCGTCGATCCGGTGACGCTGGACATACGATGTTCCTTGCTAGACGAGGTAGTTGAGGTTGCGAAGCGCAGGGTTCGCCGCGTAGATCGGCGGCCCGAAGCTCGGTACCGCGAGCAGTGCCGCGTCCACGGGCTCGTCGGCGTCGACCGGCTCGAGGCCGCCGATGCGGCGCCAAGCCGAACGCGTCTGCGCGTCGTGCGGACGTGACTGGTCGCGGTTGCCCGAGAAATCGCCGGCGAGACCGACCGTGAAGCTTTGCAGCTTCAAGCCGGCGTCCGCGAGCGTTTTCGCGAGCTGGTTCTGTCCGCCGGCGAGCGCGGTCTGCGCGTCGGCGGTGTGCGCGACGATCGACGCATCGACCGAGCCGCCGGAGACGACGAGCTTGACGCTCACGTCGCCGAGGTTCTCGGGGACGAGCCGCAGCCGCACCTCCGACTGCCCGTCGGTGGTGCGGATCGCCATGCCGCGCAGGATCTGGTCCACCACCGCGTTCGCGTCGACGTGCTGCGGTTGCGGCAGCGCCGAAGCGGGCGGGAGCGGGGCGATTGGGAGCGTGTCGCGCGCGACCGGGGTCGCGAACGGCACGGCGACCGTCGGCGACAGCCCCGGCGCCGGAGATACCGTGACGTCGTCGATGACGGCCGGTTCGGGTCGCGGCCCGACGTAGTTGCGCGCGACGGCGTTCTCGAACGCGGGCAAGAACGCGTCGAGCGCGTTCGCGACGGCGTTCGGGTTGACGTCGCCGAGCGCGACACGCCGCATCGCCTGCGCCTCGAAGGCGTTGGCGGAGCGATTTGCCGGTGCTTCGACCTGCGCGGCGCCCACCGGAGGGGACGGCTGCGTGTCGGCGAGCATGGCGCGCGTGAGGATGCGGCCCAGCGGCGTCTCGCCGCCGGTCGCGATGACCGGAAGCGGCGCGACCAGCGCGACGATGCGCCCGTCGCCGGCCGCCGAAGCGGGCGGGACGTCGGACGCGGCGCGCACCGTTGCGGCGGCGGGATCCGCGGCGGCCGCTGCGGTCGCCTGAGGTGAGGGGTTCGCGAGCGCGTCGAGTGCGCTGCGGAGGACGGTGTCCGCGGTGGTGGGGGTCGGATTCGCTTTCGCCGTGACGGCGTCCAAGCTTGTTCCTGCGATCGATCGGATCGGTTGCCCCTGGTCTGCGTTCACCACCCCCGTCGCGAGCTCGGCGATTCGCCGAAACCTCGATACGAGGGCCGATGCCCTGTCGGCGTTGTTACCCGGTGGACCGGTCCCCGTGGACTGGAGCGCCTGCGTGAACGCCTGAGTGAGCCGTTGCAGGGCGGCTTGCGGCGAGATGCCGAGCTGAGCCGCGACCGAGGTCGCGAGCGAGCCCGCCAGCCGTGCGACGATGTCGTCGAGCGCGATGCCGCGGTCGAGCAGGTCTTTGACCGCCTGCGCGAGCTTGGCGTCCACGCCGTTGAGCGAGTTCAACGCTGCCGACGTCGGTACGATGTTCGTCGCCGCCGGTTCCGACTTCGCGCCGCTGAACAGCGCGCCGAACGAGCCGTCGAGCTGCGCTTTGAACGCTGCGCCGTCGGGTCCGAGCGTGCCGGATTTCACGGAAGCAGCGCCGGAGAGCTTCGCGCCCGCGGTCGCCGGAAGAGAGAGAGATATCGAGAGAGGATTCAGGATGTCACCTCCTTTCTCTACGGTCTATCGGCCCGCGCCCGGCGGGACCTGAGCGACGGCCCGGCTGATCCGGGCGGCGGCGCTCGCGGGGAGAGCGTTCATGATCGCACCGGCGCTGTCGGCGTCCATCTGCGCGAGCACCCGCGTGACGGCGTCGTCGGGCAAGCGCTGCACGATCGCCGCGGCCTTCTCGGGCTCCATCGCGGCCCACGTCGCGGCCAGACGCCGGTCGTCCGCGCTCGCGGCCGCGGCGCTCCCGCCCAACGCGGTGGTGAGGCCCCGGTTCGGCGCGGCGGTCGCGCGCGGCGCGGGAGCCGGCGTGTCGTGCGGCTGGTTCGCCAGCGCGGTGAGCTGCTGTTGAAGCTCCTGCGCACGCGTATCCGCGTCCGCTTTGGCCTGGCGCTGGCGCTCGAGCTCGGCGTCCAGCTGACGAATGCGCCGGTTGCGCTCGGTGATCGTGTCCTGCTGGCCGGCAAACGTCAGCGGGCGCGCGATCGCGCCGCCCGTGGTCGCCGCCGCGGACCACACCGGATGCAGCGGGCCGTTCGCGATGAAGCGGTGCGACGGCGGCCACGTGAAGGCCGCGACGGCCATCGCGACCAGGACGAGCGGAACCACGATGCGCGCAGGATGCGGGCGCGACTTGCGATGACGGGTGACGATCACGGCGTGAGTCCTTCGAACGGGTGCGCGCGGTCGAACAGCCGCGCGTTTTGGTCGTCGAGCTCGCGCTGCTCGGCCAGCGCGGCGTCGAGCCGGAACGCCTCGCGGCGCCGGTCCTTGAGCGTCTCGAGCACGTTGCGGTCGCGCGCCGCGTCGACCAGGCGCAGGCGCGCGAGCTCGGTCTCGGCCAAGCACGCGTCGACGCGCTGCTGCGCCGCGATGATCGCGCGGTCGAGGTAGTCCAGGTGCGTGTACGACGAGCGCAGCGTCTCGGCGTCGAAGTGCGCGTGCTCGCGCATCAGCCGCACGCGCAAGAAGTCGCGCCGCTCGACGATGTCGTCGTACGCGCGCTGCGCGGCGAGCTGCCGCGCGAGCGCGCGCGCGTGCTCGCCGGCGCGTTCTTGCTCGACACGCTCCCGCAGCCCAAGCACGGGGTCCAAACGAAATCTGAACTTCATGCTAGTGCGCCGAGCGCGCGCTGTGCTTCAGCGAAGGTCGAGGCGTCGTAGATGCCTTGGCGCAGGAAGCCGCGCACGGCGTCGATGCGCGCGAGCGCGTGGTCGACGCGCGGGTTCGAGCCCGGCACGTACGCGCCGATGTTCACGAGGTCCTCCGCGTCTTTGTACGTCGCGAGGACGTCGCGCACCGCGGATGCGGACGTGAGGTGCGCGCTCGTCACCACGTCGGGCATCACGCGGCTCACCGACGCGAGCACGTCCACCGCGGGATAGTGGTTCGCCGCCGCGAGCTTGCGCGAGAGCACGATGTGGCCGTCGAGGATCGAGCGCACGGCGTCGGCGACGGGCTCGTTCATGTCGTCGCCGTCGACGAGCACGGTGTAGAGCGCCGTGATCGTGCCGTGTTCCGAGGTGCCGGTGCGCTCGAGCAGCTTCGGCAGCAGCGCGAACACCGACGGCGTGTAGCCGCGCGTCGTGGTGGGCTCGCCGATCGCGAGACCGACCTCGCGCTGCGCCATCGCGAAGCGCGTGACGCTGTCCATCATCAGCATCACGTCGAGGCCTTGGTCGCGGAAGAACTCGGCGATGCGCGTGGCGACGAAGGCGGCTTTGATCCGAACCAACGCGGGTTGGTCGGACGTCGCGACGATCACGACGGATCGCTTCAAACCGGCTTCGCCGAGGTCGCGCTCCAGAAAATCGCGGACTTCTTTGCCGCGCTCGCCGACGAGCGCGATCACGTTGACGTCGGCGGCGGTGTTGCGCGCGATCATGCCGAGCACCGTCGACTTGCCGACGCCGGAGCCCGCGAAGATGCCGGCGCGCTGGCCTTTGCCGACGCTGAGCAAGCCGTCGATGACGCGCACACCAACGCCGAGCGGCTCGGTCACGCGGCGGCGGTGCAGCGCGCTGGGCGGCGTACCGCCGACCTCCGCGCGCTTCGCGTCCATGATCGGGCCCAGATCGTCGATCGGGCGCCCGAGCCCGTCGAGCACGCGCCCCAGCAGCCCGTCGGACAGGCCGATCTGCAGCGGCTTGCCGAGCGCCATCACGTCGGAGCCGGCCGCGATACCGCCCAGCTCGCCGAGCGGCATCAAAAGGACTTTCGCGTCGCGAAAACCGACCGCTTCCGCCAGCACGGGCTTCGCGGTGCGCTTGTAGGCGATCGACGCGGTCTCGCCGATCGCCATCGGCGGGCCGTTCGACTCGATCACCGTGCCGATCACCTGGCTCACCTTGCCGTTGGTGCGGATCAGGTCGGCGTCGTTGAGCTCGTCGAGATAGCGCGTGCCGTTGAAGCCGCGCGCCGTCTCAGCCTGACCCATCACGATGCGCGCGCCGCCATCAACTCGCTCTTCAGGCGAACGTCCGCGGGCGCGGGCTCGACGATGACGTCGTCCTCGATGTGCAGGATCTTGCGCGCTTCGTCGAGCTGCGCGCCGATGCGCGCGTCGATGGTGCCGGCGTCGGTCTCGACGACCACGCCGCCGCGGTCGACGCGCTTGTCCTCGAGCAGCCGCAAGTTGCGGATGTCGCCGAGCGCGATGAGCTCGTCGCGGTGGTCGCGCATGCGCTCGAGATCGGCCGGGTTCACGCGCACCGTAACGCTGTCACGCTCGATCAAGCGCGCGATCGCGGTCTTCGCCATCTCGACGACGACGCCGCGGTCGAGCGCGACCTGCTGGTGCAAGACGCGTTCCGCGATCCCCAGCGCGAGGCGCACGAGCTCGGGCTCCGCCTCCTCCATGAGCTTGTGGCGTTCGATGCGCGCCATCTCGAGCAGACCGCGCATCGTGACGAGCATGTCGTTCATCTCGGCGTCGGCCGCTTCGCGCCCGGCGTGGAAGCCTTCGTCGTGACCGCGCCGGCGCGCGTCTTGCGCGATCGAGTCGGCGCGCGCGGCGGCGTCCTCGATCAGCGCGCGCGCGCGGTCGTGCGCATCGGCGAGCAGCGACTCCGCGCCGGCCGCCGCTTCGTCGAGCACGGCCTGCGCTTGCAGCCGGACCGCTTCGAAGTCGACGTCGGGCTCCCGCGGCGTTCCGGCCAGCGGCGTGTCGGCGAGAAAGGCGTCGTGGATCGCGCCGAAGCCAAAGTCGTCCGCCGACGAAAACTCGTCGGCGGCAGGCACGGCCTCCACGACCGGTGGCACGAACTCCGGAATTTCGAGCGCGTAGCGCTCCTCCCGGAATCGCGCACCCTTCACGACCCGTCCCATTAGTGCCTCACTAGACGATGCGGTCTTCCTTGCCGCCGCGGGCGATCACGATCTGGCCGTTCTCTTCCAGCGTGCGGATCACGTCGACGATGTTCTGCTGCGCCTTGCCCACCTCGCGCACGCGCACCGGTCCGAGCACCTCGATGTCTTCTTTGAGCGTCTGCGCGGCGCGCGTCGACATGTTCTTGTAGATGCGCGCGAGCAGGTCGGCGTTGGCGGTCTTGAGCGACAGGGCGAGGTCCTTGCCGTCGACTTCCTTGAGCACGCGCTGGATCGCGCGGTCATCGAGGCTGATGATGTCCTCGAACACGAACAGCAGGTTCTTGACCTCGTTGGCGACGTCGGGGTCGCGCTTGGTGAGGCCGTCGAGGATGTTCTTCTCGGTCTCGCGGTCGACGAAGCCCATGACCGCCGCGAGCGACTGCACGCCGCCGGCCTTGGTGAAGTCGCTGCCGCTCACGAGCAGCCTGCGGCCCAGCAATTCGTCGAGCTGTTCCAGGATCTCCGGCGCGGTTTTCTGGAGGATCGCGATGCGCATCGCGACCTCGCCTTGCAGCTCGGGATCGAGCTGCGACAGCACGGCGCCGGCTTGGTCGGGCGACATGTACACGAGGATGAGCGAGATCGTCTGCGGGTGCTCTTCCTTGATGAACTCGAGCAGCTGCGCGGGCTCGGTCTTCTTCACCAGCTCCAGCGGGTTGCCGTGCTTGAGCGCCGCAAAGAGACGGTTCGTCATGTCGTCGGCTTGACCGGCGCCGAACGACCGCTCGAGGATCTCCTTGGCGTACTCGATGCCGCCTTCGTTGATGTACTTGAGCGCGATCGCGCGCTGGTACGCCTCTTGGATGACCGCGTCGCGCTTCTCGATCGAGACCGTCGAGATCTTCGCGATCTCGAGCACGATGCGCTCGACTTCGTCCTGGCGCAAGAACTTGAAGATGGACGCGGACAGCTCGAGCCCGATGGTGATCATCAGGACGGCGGCCTTCTCGGGCCCCGAGATATCGGGCACCGCAGGCGGCGCGTACGTGTCGTGATAGGACGATCCGAGCGAATCGTCGCCCAAGGTCAGCAGCGGTTTATCGGTCAGCATGTTAGTTTAACGGGGCCCCGTGCTCATTCCGCCAGCCACAACTTCACGAGCTTGGCGATGTTATCCGGATTCTCTTGAGCGACGGTCGTGACGTACTCGATCATCTGCTCGCGCGTGAGGTCCGCGGCCGACCGGATCGGCGCGGCGATGGACGGCGTGCCGTCCAGCATCGGGTGTTCTTCGAAGGACGGCAGCTCTTCGGCGAGCGTCGAGTCGAACGTCGGAAGCTCGTTGCTCGGGCGGAACATCCGGCGGCGCAGCATCGCGAACCCGAAGCCCGCACCGGCGACGCCGAGGATCACGAGCAGCGCGACGAACGGCACCGCCGGGATTCCGAACACGGTCGTGGTTGCGGAGCCGATGCCGCCGCCGACCGCTTGCGCGTTCGGTGCGAACGGGATCGCTTCGACGGAGATCTGGTCGCCGCGCGCGGGATCGATCCCGGCGGCAGCGGCGATCGCGTGCTGGATCTTCTGCACGTCGGCGTTCGCGACCATGTACGCGGTGGCGGCGCTCGCATTGGCGGGCGTGCCCGCGGCGGCGGGGACGTTGACGAGCACCGCGACCGACAAGCGCGTCAGCTTGCCCGGCGCGTCGACGTGCTTCGCCGTCTGCTCGGTGACTTCGTAGTTGGTGGTGGTCTTCGTCTTGCCGTATTTGCCGGTACCGCCTTGCGTCTGCGTGCCTTGGTACGTCGGCACGACATTGGTGGTGGTGCCCGGGACGCCGGCGGCGCCGGCGCGCGGTGCGCCGTTGCCGTTGTAGGTCTCACGCTCGGTCTGCGACGAGCGGACCGTGCCTTGCGGCGCGAACGACTTGGTCTCGGTCGCGTTCGCGTCGAAGTTCATCTCGCTGTTGACGCGAACGGCGGAGCGGTGCGCGCCGATGGTCGCGTCGAGCAGCCCTTGCAGCGACTGCTGCAGATCGGACTCGTACTTTTCTTTCGCGACGAGCTGGTCTTGCGTGTGCTTGAGCGCGCTGGTCGAATCGGCGACCGCGCCGGCTTCTTCGA
>Ga0066662_10000562_pt1 | contig 16429 bp, 11 predicted proteins | sample GraSoiAngelo_111_FD_133939 | JGI IMG/M metagenome (GOLD analysis project Ga0066662, IMG submission 133939) | Grasslands soil microbial communities from the Angelo Coastal Reserve, California, USA - 14_0903_12_40cm | ecosystem: Environmental > Terrestrial > Soil > Grasslands | place: USA...
CAACGAGGTCTTCAATCACGTACTGACGCCTGAGTTGGCTGCGCGCCTACGCGAGATAATGGGCTTGGTCACTGGCGGACCAGCGGGGACAGGGCGCGGTGTGTTTGCGCCCATTAAAGCTGCTGGCATCAACACGGGAGGCAAGACAGGAACGGCGCAGAAGGATGTTCCCGCTTATGACCCGAAGACGGGGCAACCCATCAGACGCACCGTTTACGACAAAGACCCGAAGGGCAACATCATAGGCCAGCACGAAGTTCTTGTGATGGCCGACAAGCCGCGCATTGACGGCTGGTTTCTCTGCATTGCGCCGCTAGAACATCCTACGATTGCTATGGCTGTCATCGTCGAAGGCGGAGGCTACGGAGCGCGCTCAGCCGCGCCGATTGCAGCCGCGCTTGTCTTGAAAGCGAGAGACTTAGGATTGCTCGGCAATCAGCCCGCTAATCAGAACGGACAACAACAGCAACCGAATCAACCGCGTCAGGGAGCGAAACCGAAGGCAACACCGAAGAAAAGATGAAACAGTTTTGAGTTTTCAGTTTTCAGTGGACAGATAAAAAGCTGAGCTGCTGAAAACTGAAAACCGAAATTGAAAACTGACTTATGAAAAATCGCGCATCGTCACATCTGCTTGCACTGCTGCTGATTATTGGCTTCGAGATCGTAGGCTACTACGCCATTCATCGCGCCGCGCTGATTCGGGGCTACGAGACTTCGTGGATAACAGGCGCACGCGATCTACTGATGTATGTGCCCGTCGTATTCATAGTCTTCTGGCTCACGCGCGTGATGAAGTTTGCGGGCAACTGGACGCTCTACACTACGGCCATACTTCTCTTCTCCGTTGGGTTGCTCATTCAATATCGGCTCTACTCTGACCCTGAGTACAACGCTAAGAACAAGGCCGAGGCGCGACAGGAGAAGACCGACACTTTGCGCTTGCGCTACATCAACGAAAACTACGACGCGGCGAAGAAGCAGATGATGGGACTGCCGCCGACACCTCCGCAGCCGCAGGATTTGGAGTCGGCTGCGACTATTAAATCCAGCTACACTGTGAGCAACGCTCTGACATCAAGCGCAACGTGGATTCCAATAACGGCGTTCATAGCCTTCTGCGTTGCGTTCGCCTTCTGCATTCGTGAAAACTTTCTGCTATGGATGCAGCGCCACAGCTTTATGATAGTTGTGCTGACCTTGATTCCTCTGGGCATGGCGGTCGCAACCTCTCGGTTTGGTAAAGCCGGAGGAAACATGACGCCATGGGAGCCGTCGAAGATTCCGTTCCTTCTGGGCTTTGCAGGAATCCTGACGGCTCGCTACAAGGATTTAGCTAGAACCTACTGGGGAATACCGCGAGCGCGCGACGTTGTGCCACTCGTTGCAATGGCTGTGATGCCGTTTATCCCCTTCTTCGTTCTGAAAGATTTCGGACAGATGCTGGTCTTCAGCGGCGCATACGCGACACTCTATCTCGTTGCGGTCCGTCGCTGGCCTCAGCTTCTGCTCTTCGTAGGCTCTGTTCTCTTTGTAGCAAGCGTTCTCGTCGTCGGCGCTTTGCCTGAAGACGTGCAGGAGAAAGTTCCCTTCCTTCCGACGATTGCGCGCCCCGTTAAAGCCGCTCTGCCGGACCGAATTCAGCAGAGGTTTCATCTATGGCTGGATGGCTTCACTCCGCCCGACCCGCAAGTGAAGTGGTGGAAGAAAGATTACGACGAGGCTCTGGCAGAAGACGAGAAGAAGAGCGGGCAGGAAGGCAAACAGACCCTTCGTGAGCTTGCGGCTGAAAGCCCTGCCATGCAACACGTCGTGAACGTTGATGTCTGGTTCGACCGCGTTGCATTTCAACCAGCGCAGGCTACTTTCGGCATTGTTGCCGGAAAAAATACGGGCAGAGGTTTAGGGCTTGGCTTTGCCGAAGTGATTCCGATTGCGGATTCCGATTACGTCTATGCTGCGATTGGCGAAGAGATGGGGCTTGTCGGAGGCGCAATCATCATACTCGCACTTATAGTCTTCATCTGGGCAGGAATTCGCACAGCGATTGATGCGCGCGATATGTTTACAAAACTCTGCTCGGCAGGCTTGACCGCCTTCATAGGCTTTCAAGCAATCGTCAACATAGGCGGCATCACGCGCGCTTTGCCAATGACGGGAATCACTCTGCCCTTTGTCAGCCACGGAGGTTTCAGTTTGATTACAAGTTTTGCAATGCTTGGAATGCTCATGGCTTTCTCGCACCGAAACGCTGTTGATGCACGCACGGCTGTGCGCAAAGGAAGGCGTGCGGGTGATCCAAACGCACCGGAGGCCGTTCAATGACAGAGCAGACAACAAGCGTTCCCATCGAAGTCGCAGTCATCTCTGATCGTGGCCTGAGCGAAAAGCGCCCTCTGAACGAAGACTCCTATCTTTCAGACCCGGAGCGGCGCATCTTCGCAGTTGCGGACGGAGTCGGTGGCGCGCAGGCTGGCGAAGTTGCATCGAAGACCGCCGTAGAAGTTTTAGATGAAGCCTTTCGTCATCAACTAGACGGAGCGGACCTTGAAGACCTGATGGAGATTGCAATTCAGCGCGCCAACAACTCCATCTATCAGATGGCGCAGGACAGTCCGAAACTTTCCGCTATGGCGACGACGATTGTCGCGCTTCACCTGGACGGCCACATCGCAACCATAGGCCACGTCGGAGACTCGCGCCTTTATCGCCTGAGTCCAGACGGGCAGCTTCACAGAGAAACTGCGGACCACTCTGTTGTCGAAGAGGAAGTACGCGCTGGCCGCATGACGCCTGAGCAGGCAGCGCATCACCCAAGCCGCAACGTAATCAGTCGCGCGCTTGGCGCTGAGCCTAGCGTCGAAGTTGACATGAAGATGATTGAGATAGAGGACGGAACGACCTTCCTTCTATGCTCGGACGGCATCACCCGCCACATTCCAGATAAAGAGATAGGCGAGCTTCTCGCGCGCATACCGAAACTTGAAGACGCGTGCGCAGAGATGAAGCGGCGATGTTACGAGCGCGGCGCTGAGGATAATCTGACTGCCGTTATTGTGCGCGTAGGCCAACCGGCAAGCGCAGCTACTTATGATGATGAGCAGACTCTTATCTCTACTCGCGCCGACCTTGGCACGACCATTGACAGTTCGCTCAGTCAACCGCAGAGCCTTGCTCAACCTCCGCCCGCTCCTCCTGTTGCCCCTACAGTTCAGATCGCTCAACCCTCGCTCACTCCCCCGCCTGTAATCGAACAGGCTGCGCCTCCTGCTAATCCTGTTCCTGCCGTTGAGCGGCGCAAGGAGAGACGTTTAAGGGGCGGCGCGCGTGACCTGCTCGTGCTGATTGTAATCATAGGCATCGGCGCTGCTGCCTTCTACGGCGGAATGGTTTACGAGGCATATCGCGGAGCTAGAGATGCAATAGCCAGAGCCACTTCTTCCCCAACACCTACGCCAACACCCACTGACCCTGTTATGGAGTTTGAGAAGAAGCGGCGCGATGTTGATCGTGCGCCGAAGGCTGCGGCGAAAACTATGCACGATGATATGGTCGCCAAAGGTGTGAGTAATCCGCTCGATTCTACTGACCCAGAATTTCTTTATCTTTATGGCAGGGCTTCCATGCTGTCTGGCGATAACATGAGCGCTCTGGCTGCGTTTGAGCATGCGAGCGCGAATCTGAAGGATAACACGTCGCCGCTCTACGATAGGCTGAGGGTTGAAACGAGAGTTTCTCAGCTTGCCGTTGCCTCCATGCTCAGATATTTGCAACCTGATGCGGAGCGCAGAGCGTTACAGTCTTTTAACGAAATAATTGACAAAGGCGCTAGCCCGTCGCCGCCGTCTCAGTAAAGGGTTGGAATTCTCTGCGCACATTACGCGAAAGACGCGAAGGAAATCTTATAATTTCGTGTCTTTCGCGTAATGTGCGGAGAATCTATTCGCTCGCCAAAGAGCATCTAAAGGAAGCGAGTTTTTGAATCTTAAAAGAAGCGCTTGATCGGTCGTGACGGAACTCAAACTTCAACAATCTCTGCTGGATGGTCGCTACGAGATACTGGACTGTCTCGGGCGCGGCAGTTACGCGGAGATTTACGTCGCGCGGGATTTGAGCGCGCTAGAAGGCGAGCCAACGACTGTCGTCATCAAGGCTCTGAACATTCTTCTTCAGGGCGTGCCTGATGCCGATCTTGAACGCACACTGATTGAGAATTTTCAGAACGAAGCTGTTGCGCTGGATCGCGTTCGCCACCCGAACATCATCAGTCGTTTGGGACACGGCACGGCCATTGACCTTTCGGGCACAGCCTTTCACTACATCGTACTTGAATACATGGCAGGCGGAGATTTAGGAGCGCGCTGCCGTCAACAATCGTTATCGCTCGACCGCGCTCTCTTCTATCTGAAGCAGGTCTGTTCGGGTCTTGCTCACGCGCATGACTGCGGAGTGATTCACAGAGACATAAAGCCGCAGAATCTTCTTCTCAAGGCAGACGGGCAGATTGTCAAGATAGCGGATTTCGGCGTTGCAAAATTGGAAGCGACCGAAGGCGTTATCACAAGAGTCGGAACGAACATCTATGCGCCGCCTGAGCATAATCCTCTGGTTCAAACGGGCCAGTTAGACGCTTCGGCAATTGAAGGCGAACCGCATCTTACGCCAGCGGCTGACATCTACTCGCTCGCAAAGACCACTTACACTCTTTTAGCGGGTGAGCCGCCGCGCCGCTTCTCGCACAGGCAGATTACGGAGTTGCCGGAATCAATCGCAGGAAAGACTTGGGCTGTTGATATTCTTCGCGTATTAAAGCGTGCGACTGAAGAGAAGCCTGAGAATCGTTATCAAACTGTGCAGGAGTTCTGGGAAGAGTTGTCGGACGCTTCTCTTCCTCCGACGCAGCCGCTAAAACCTAAAGATGAAACGGAAGCGCGCGTGCGTCCCTCTTCACAGTTGACGAAAGTTGCAGCAGTCGTTGAAGCTCCGCCGCGCCCGCGTTTCGATTCGCGCGACCGTCTCAATCAATCTCAGGCGCAGGGTAACGGCGGACGACCCCGCATAGTTGTGCCTGTCAGAAAACCCGAACTGAATTACACGAATCAACCGCAATATCAGCAGCCAGCGATTCAAGTGCTACATCAGTCGAACGCAGCTGCAAATGCTGACTACATTGCGTTGCCTGCTGATCGTCGTGGAAGACGAACGCTTCGCATCTTCGTAGCGCTTCTAATCATTCTAGCTTTCGCAGGCATTCTTCTTGCGACGCACTATTACGTGAGCCGTAAGAGGGCAGCGCAGCAGCAGAGCGCCATTACTCCTTCGGGCAATACCTCTTCGCCTTTCGTCGGGCGCGAAGTGAATGTTACTACTCAAGCGAATCTGCGGCGCGATCCCAGCATGAGCAGTCCGACGCTACGCACTGTTGACAGGGGCGCGAGGGTGCGAATTTTGAGCGTTAATGATAATAATACTTGGTTCGAGGTTGAGGTTCTGGATTCAAACGGCAATCCAGATAACACGAATCCGGTAACGCACGGCTGGATGGGAAGAAAAGTTCTGGACGTTGATTAGTCTTAATGCGAAGCTTCTAAAGGAGCGAGGATAAAAACTGTGGGGCTACTTGAATCCATTCGTAGATGGATTGACGGCGAGGGCGCGGAAGACCCTCTATTGGATGCGGACGAGCAGGCGCGACCGCGCCGCGTCTGGGAAGAGTTTTTAGTAAAGGTCGCGCGCGAAGTCGAAGCCGCAATGCAGCGCGAGATGTTCACACCGCCCGGCGGTCCAACATTCATACCGCGCGAGTACATCGTCTATTTAAGCAACGACGACGACCGCGAGTGGCAGGGCGAGAAGCGTCGCGGATTGGAGCAGGGACTTTTTCACGTTCTATCGGAGCGCGCACGCGAACTATCCGGCCAAACACAACTCGCAACGAAATCCTTCGCAGTTGAACTGCGCGTTGACGGCACGCTCAACAAGGGAGAGTTTCGCGTTCAGCCTGTCTGGGACGAAACCGAGAGCGGCCACACGATGGTCACAGCGCGACCCAATGAGCAGATGCTGAAGACTTCTATGCCAGGCGCTCAGCAGGGCGCGGAGGTCTTAGACCTTGCGCCAACAGGCGACGATTCAACAGTGGTCCGCCCGCGCACACAGATTCTCTACAACGTTGAGGTCTGGCATCAGGGCGTTCGTCAATCCGTAATTCCCATTTCAAAATCAGAGATCACAATAGGTCGCGGCTCGCGCTCCGTCACAGTTGATCTTCCGATAAAGGGCGACCCGGAAGTAAGCCGCATACACGCCACGCTCGAACGAGATCAGAACGGCCAATTCTGGTTCACACCGAAGGGACGCAACGCCACCCTCATCAACGGCCAGGAAGTCCCACGCGAGCAGCGCACGCCGGTCGCTCCCGACCAGAAGATTGAGATTTGCAGTTTCACATTGCGAATCCAGCCATAATAAACGATAGGCGTCAGCAGATAATTTAACTTGAAAAAAAGTCGTAAAATGCTTGAGAATGCTAATCCTGAAACAGGATGATCTTCAGAATGTGACGAATCAGGCGGGCGAAAAGACTGCTGTTATTTTGCCCATCTATGAATTTGAGGAACTGCTCGAAGATTTACAAGACCTCGCGTCTGTAGCTGAACGGCGCAACGATGAGTCTATTTCACACGATGAACTTCTTGCCGAGTTGAAACGAGATGGCATCTAGCCGGATAATCCATTTAAACTAGCTTCACTGAATTTGTCTCTCTTCAATCTCTGCCAAATCGTAAATCTCTTCTAGCATTCAATGCGACAGCAGGTAGCGGAAAAATCCTGCTTTCAAGCCATCGCATCTCAAGTGCGCTGATGCTTATCTCTTTGGGCGCGCGTGCCATGAAGGCTTCTATGTCTGCGATTGAGCGAGGCAGCGCACCCGACAACCACTTCGCGTCTTTCTCTGTCACGAGCAGGTCGTCTTCTATGCGGACGCCTATGTTCTTGTACTTCTCAAACGCAGGACGAACGGCTTCAATGAATCGCTGGTTCTCAGGCGTCTTCGGCAGATTGTCGAGAGCGTCTGCGCGAATGTATATGCCGGGTTCGTTTGTGAAGACCATTCCGGGCTGAAGCTTCACGTTTCGCCCGCCAACGTCGTGAACGTTCATCCCCAACCAGTGCGATGTTCCGTGCATGAACCAGATGCGATACTGAGGCTGCAGCTCTGTTGAACCCGGAAGCGTAATCGTTCCGTTTCTATCGGTAATCAGTCCAAGCTTCAGCAGGCCGTCTTTAATCTTCTCGACTCCAGCGTTGTGAACGTCTGTCGGAAAGGTTGCGCCGGGACGCGTAGCTGCTGCAACGGCTTCTTGCGCGTCGTAAACAATCTGGTAGATGTCGCGTTGTTCGGGCGAGAACTTTCCGTTCACAGGAAACGTCCGCGTCACGTCCGCAGTGTAATGACCGTATTCAGCGCCCACGTCCATCAACAGAAGATCGCCAGGCTTTACGCGTCCCTGCGCTTCCTGATAGTGAAGTGTCGTTGCATTCGGACCACAGCCAACAATATCTGGATAGCCCCAGTGGTCCGCGTTGCGTCGCTTGTAGGTATAGACTATCTCGCTCTCTACCTCGTATTCCCACTCAGACCTTCCAGCGACAGCCATCGCACGCTCGTGAGCCTCCGTCGTGATGTCAATCGCGTGCTGCAATAGCTTCAACTCCATCGGCGATTTTATAAGGCGCATCTGAGCGAAGACGGGCGCGGCGTTGCGGACGTTAAAGCCGCCCGCTGATCTTGCCCACTGTGCCGCGAACGCCTGCTCTTGTTTATACTCTCGGCTCTCATCCTCGCGCGGCAGCAGAAGATAGAGCGAGGCTTCATCTCTTGCCATCGCGCTGAAAAGATTTTCAAAGCCCGTCGGCAAATTTGCCTGTCCAGCGTTCGCAGCGCCGCCAATCATTGCAGATTGAGTCGAACCGTGCGCGCTTGCCGACATGAATATAGCCTCTGCCTTCGGACGATACGCTTGACGATTCCTCAGAGCGCGCATGAATGGCTCGAACTCTTTCGCCTCCCAAATCTCGCGTATGCCTGAAGCGGCCTGTGCTTCTTCTGCGCTGTACATGTGGCCTGTCCATGTCTCGGCTGTCGGGTCGCGTCTAGGCAGAAAGAGTATTTCGTGCATCTGCTGATTACCCGGAATGAGCACGAGCGTCGCACCCTTCTGCTTCAGGTTCGTCAAATAGAAGAGATTGTTCTCCTGACGATACTCGTAATCCACGTCATTGGCATAGACGCGCGGGTCTGCGCTGAAGAGCACCAGAACGCTATTCGGTCCAATCTTCTCTGCAACACGCGCTCGACGCGAAGCGAGTTCAGCAAGCCGCTCTTTATCGTCAATGGCAGGCGCGGGCGGCGCGGCGCGTATGACAGGCGCGGGCGATCTATCCTTGTCTCCGTTTGAATTTGCCGACGATTGATAGGTCAATGTAAAGAGAGAAGAAACGAGGACCAGGGCAGCCAGGAGTTGGCGTTGCGAGCGGGCGTTGTTCACTGCTTTATCTCCTTCGGGATTACTTAAAGATGTTTCCGGGAAGTTATGAACGAGAGCGCTAACGGTCAAGCTGTTCGAGAGCGTTAATATAACTCTTCCGAAGCGATTTTTGAAATTGTTATCGCATATTGTTTGAAACAACCCTCACGGCCACATCGCGTGTACTCTTATTCCCGAAGTAGTCTGCTGCAAAAACGCGCAGGATGTAATCGCCTTCCGGCAGTTCCGAACTGTGCCAGAAATCTTCCTGTGCCACGCGGTCACGGATTATGTTTGTAACGATGTAGGCGAAGATTGTCTCGCCCGTTGCATTCGCCTTGCTGCCCTGCGCGTAAGCGAGCGGCGCTGCCCTCGCATCATCAGGCAAACTCTCAAACGAAATTGTCCAGCGCGGTTCAGCGAATCCTTGAGCGGGACTTCCATCCACGTTGAGAACCTGATAGCCGAGTTGATACAGGCCCAGACGACGCCGCGTTGCGTTCCCGTCCATCTGATCGTAAGCGCGAACGACGACACGTACATCGCCGCGAACTACAAGCGGGCTACTTCCGGCCTGTTTCGCATCTTTCGATGAAGAAGCGTCGGCGAACTCTCTCCACTCATTATCGAAAAGCCGCACGCCATCTTTTTCAATCACGGGCGCAACCGTATCTTTCACGCCGGGCAGTTCGAGCGCCGCGAGCGCGTTGAACTCAGAGCCTGTCGGACCAGCAATAAGGTGGACGTGATTCTGATTGTTGAGCGTCCCCACAGCATCGCCAGCCTTAAAAGCAGTCCCGCGCCGGACGCGAACGCCCGCAACTTTTCCCTTCGCATCGCGCCGTAGAATGAAACGGTCGTCCATGAAAGGCTTATCATCCTGATCGCGCCCTATGCGCAAGTGTATGTAGCCCATTGTCGGAAACCGTATTCGCTCGCGCACGCCTCCGACATCGTCAACCGCGAGCGGGCGCAGAATTTTTTCGGACCGAACAAGTCTGGCCGTCTCGCCATACGCGCCCGGAATATCAAGCCCGTTATGAAACCACGCCTCTCGGCCCTCGCCCACCTCTCCGCGAACTTCACCGAAAGTAGCAGCTATCTCGCGCGGGCGCTCCGGCGGATCATAAGGCCAGCGTGGAGGCGCTTGCTTTCTAAAATCAGAAGCCTTCGGTCGCATAGCTTCCACACTTTCGCGCGTCAATTCCACGCCGCGCGAATCGCCTTCTCTCAAAAGAGCGCGAACGAGTCTGTTGCCGGTGTCCGCGACGATTAAAGTTCCGTCAGTTGAGATAGCGATGCCATATGGACTGTTAAGACGCGCGCGTTCAAGTTCGCCATCGAGCAGACCGGAATCCGCGACGCCCGCAAGAGTAGTAACATGCGGCCATAGACCAAGACTGCAAACGCGAATGGCAGAGCCGCCTGCTTCTGCGATGTAAATCGTGCCCTCTTCATCAACGGCAACGCTCGCTGGCGCGTTGAATGAAGCATCCTGTAAAGCTCCGTCCTGACTGCTTCGTATGCCCGCTCCTGCAATCGTCGTCACCGCTCCATCTAACCCGACGCGGCGCAGACGATTGTTTCCAGTGTCGGCTACGATCAACGTTCCGTCCACATCCACAGCGATTCCGCAGGGCGTATCGAATCGCGCGTCCCGTCCATTCGTAGAATCTGCGAACCCCGCCTCGTCTCCGCCTGCAACTGCGCGCACTTCTCCCTGCTTATCAATCGAGCGAATTCGATCATTGTAAGTATCCGCGACGAAGATCGTTCCATCGCGCTTCACAGCAACGCCAACCGGACCGTTGAAGAGAGCTTCCGCGCCGTTTCCATCTTTGAAACCTGCACGGCCTTCGACTCCTGCTATAACTGTTACGCTTCCTGTTTGCGGAACGACTCGTTTGATTGTGTGCGAACCTGTGTCTGCTACGATAAGCGTGCCATCAGGCGCTAGAGCAATCGCTGAAGGTGTGCTCAGATTTTCTGCAACAGATTTCACGCTTCCGTCCGGCGCAATCTGCCATATGCGCTCCGCTTCGCCATCCGAAACATAGATCGTACCATCTGAAGCGAAAGCTATACCGAACGGATCATTGAAGCGAACAGAGTTTGATCCTGCAATCGTGCGTATCCTGTTGAGCGGCGTGCGCGGTTGCGGCGCGCGTGAGCAAGCGAGGCCAAGAAATGATGCGGCCAGGCAAAGAAGGATAAGCAGGATTCGGATTTTAAGGATTGATTTCAAGAAAATTTGTTTCTGTTTTCAGTGAATTTAATATGGCGATGATTAACTATCGCCTGCTTCTTCTCAAAGCAAACGGTATTGAGTGTTGCGCAGGGTTAGGCGTATGCTATGCCTCATGAGCACACCTTTTCCTATTGACCTGAATGATGACGATAAAATTATTGACATTGGCCCGTCAAAACCTAAGCGGCGCGGGCGACGCAAGCTAATCATTCTGATTGTGGCTGCGATTGTAATTCTAGTCGCGCTCTTCCGTTCAGTCTCAATTTATATCTCCGCGCTCTGGTTCGGCTCGCTAGGCTATTCATCTGTCTATTGGTACATCTTCCGCATGAAGCTCTACGTATTTCTCATCTTCGCTGCTCTGACCGTTGCCATCCTGCGCGGCGCGTTCTGGCTGCTTGAACGAGCATTCTCAGCGAGCACGCTCGAACGTCGCACAGTTGTCGTCAATAATCAGACCATCAGCATCAATCCTGCGCGACTCTTTCGTCCCGCCGCGTGGATACTCTCGATTCTAATCGGCCTGGGCTTCGGGCTGGGAATGAAAGAGGGCTGGCGCGAGATTGCGCTTTATCTGAACCAACCTTCCGCTCCTGCGCCTGATCCCATATTTCATAAGCCGCTCAGCTTCTATCTCTTCTCGCTGCCTGTTCACCAGATTGTCAGCGGGTGGCTGATACAGATAACTATCGTCATACTTATCATCGCTGCCGTCCTTGCCATTTTATCCAAGACGCAGAAAAGAGCCAGCCGCGCCGCGACGGAGTCAATTGCAAGGAGTACTTTCGTCGCCGTCTCTATCTCGCTCGCAGCCTTTCTGCTGATGGGCGCCTGGCGCACTTACCTTGCGCGATTTCCATATCTGTGGCAGGACCATCAATCGTTCTCCGGCGTCACTTACACCGAAAGCAACCACTACCTTCCAGCGCTCCTGATCGTCGCAATCGCTCTAATAGTCGCAGCAGCCATCATTCTCATCAACGCATTCACGATGCGCAAGCGGCGTTTCATTCTCGGCGCAATTGCGCTTCCCCTTTTAACTTATGTCGTCGCTGGAATGATTATCCCAGCCTATGTGCAGAGCTTTGTGGTCAAGCCGAACGAGCTTGGGAAAGAAATGCCTTACATAGAGGACAACATCACTTGGACGCGCCGCGCATTCGGACTTGAACGCATAGAGATGCGCGATTTTGAGGCTAACGATTCAATCGAAGGTTTTGATCTTACAAACAATCGCACGACGCTTGACAACATACGCCTCTGGGATTGGTCCGCGCTGCGCGACACACTTCGACAGATTCAGGAGATTCGCCCTTACTACGATTTTCAGGACGTGGATGTTGATCGTTATCAGGTCGGCGGTCAAACGCGACAGATGATGCTCGCCGCGCGCGAGTTGGACGTTAACAAGCTGCCTGAGCAGTCACGAACGTGGATTAACGAAAAGCTAATCTACACGCATGGCTACGGCGTTACTATGAACACGGCGAACGAATTCACGCCCGAAGGAATGCCGCGCTTCATTCTCTCAAACATGCCGATTGAATCGAGCGCGCCTGAGATAAAACTGACGCGCCCGGAAATCTACTTCGGCCAAAAGACAGACACGGACGTTTATGTTAAGACCAAGCAGGTCGAGTTCAACTTCCCGCAAGGCGAAACAGACAATACGACAGTCTATGAAGGCACGGGCGGCATTCAAGTCGGTGGCTTCTTCCATAAATTTCTTCTAGCGTGGGCGCTAGGCGATCTGTCAAAGCTTCCCTTCTCTGATGCAGTGACGCCCGACAGTCGCCTCCTTATGCGTCGCAACATACGCGACCGCGTCAACGCTCTCGCGCCGTTTCTGGTTTACGACGACGACCCGTACATAGTCGTCACAGACGACGGGCGTCTCTTCTGGGTCATAGACGCTTACACGGAATCGCAGAGCTATCCATATTCAAGACACACTCAGGTTGCTAATAAGACCGCCAACTACATACGCAACAGCGTCAAGGTTACCATTGATGCATACAACGGCGACGTTAATTTCTACGTCTTCGACACGGAAGACCCTTTGATTAACGCCTACCGCTCAATCTTCCCCGCGCTCTTCAAAGATAATAACCAGATGCCAGCCGACTTGCGCCGTCACGTTCGTTATCCAGAAACGTTAATCAGAGCGCAGGGCGATGTCTTCGGTCTTTATCACACGACGAACCCAAGCGTCTTCTTCCAGCGCAACGATGTCTGGAGCGTGGCAGGTCGTGTCACGATGAATCAGGATAAGCAGCAGCAACAGACTGAGCCGCTCGAACCTTATTTTGTATTGATGCAACTGCCGGGCGAGCAGATACAGAATGAGTTCGTAGAAATTTTGCCCTTCACGCCAGCCAACAAGAATAACATGATTGGCTGGGTGGCTGGACGAAGCGATGGAGACAACTACGGCCATCTTCTCGTCTATAATTTCCCCAGATCAAGACTGATTGACGGACCTGCTCAAATTGATGCGAGAATCAATCAAGACTCGCAGCTATCCGGCCAATTCTCACTCTGGAATCAGCAAGGCTCGCGCGTGCGCCCCGGCAATTTGTTAGTTATTCCTATTGGTCGTTCGCTTCTATACGTTGAACCGATCTACTTGCAGGCAGAGAAAAGCCCCATGCCTGAATTGCGTCTTGTAGTCCTAGCCACGCAGGACCATCTAGTCTTCGGATCGAGTTTTCAGGAAGCCGTGACGAAACTCTTTGGCGAAGGGGCGAAGCCCTCAGCAGGCGGAGCGCAAGCCAAGCCCGGCGAGCAAGCAAAGCCCGAACAACCGAACGCTCAGCCTAAACCTTCTGAGACTCCGCAGGGACAAACGCCTCAGCAGGCGCAGCCCGCGACGACACAGCAACTTATCAACCGCGCTTCGGACGACTTCGCCGAATACCAGCGTCTCACAGCCGAAGGCAAACTAGGCGAAGCGGGCCAGAAGCTTGATGCGCTCAAACGCGATCTTGAAGAGTTGAAGAAAGCGACGGGCAAACCTTAACGATTGCGGACGTGCGGATAACGGACCGGCGGATTTAAGAGAACGTAAAAGCCGCTTTTCAATCCGCATCCGAATTCCGAAATTATATGGGTCGCGTTCTGATTGTCGAAGATGACGAGATGCGTTGCGCTTGGTTTCAGGAGAGGCTATCTTCGCATGTTCTTGATGTCACTTGCGATGTGCGCGAGGCTAAAGTTTGGCTTGAGGAGCGCGAGTACGCGACGATTCTCTTGGACCACGACCTTGCGGACGAACACTACTTTTCAAATGAGCCTGACGACGAGCGCACTGGCTACGCCATAGCCGCTTGGCTCGCCTCACATCCAGATAGCCAGCGCGATGCTCAAATTGTCATTCACTCTCTGAACTACACGGGCGCTCAACGAATGCTCGACATACTCCACGATGCTGGGCGGGATGCCGAGCACGTTCCCTTTCCTTACCTTCAAATGGGATTGAGAATTTAATGCTGGGAGCGCAGGCGGCTCGCCTGCGCTCCCAGCACTTAAGTTAATCTCACAAGCGAAGGTCGCTTTCCTTCCCTCTCATTCTCCGGCAAACGTTTCTCCCACCCGCGCCCGCAGACACGACAACGAAAGCGATTCTCTTCTTCAGAAGCTTCGCCTTCGACCCGATCAAGGTAGGCGGAAATATACGCAGGCACGCTCGCGCCTTCGAGCCGTTCGAGATTTGCGCAAGGGCACTTTGCTTCTTCCATCAGCTATACGCGGCGAGTTTTCTCACTTCATTTCGTCCAATATTTTTTTAGCCTCTGCGACGGCATCATCGTGTTCCGGCAAATAGTTTGGATCGGGCTTCATGCTGAGAACAGTATTGAGTTCCCTGCGCGCATCATCAGTGCGTTTCACTTCTTTATAAGCTTTAGCAAGTTGCAGGTGATAAAGCTCGTTCTCCTGCCCGAAACGCGCGCCCTTTTCTAAAGTTTCGACCGCGCGCTTTGTATCGCCGCCGAGCATCTTCGGCGCTTCCAGATAAAGCTGTCCGAGCGCCATGTAGGCGCTTCCGGCTTCGAAGCCTTCGTCTAGTTGAATGACGCGCTCCATCTCCGTGCGGATTTCGTCAACAGAAGACAATCCGCTCAGCGTGCTGTTCTCCGCCTGACCTCCCAGGTTTGCTCCGAGCCAGAAATGGCCTTCCGGTTTTCCGTCCTGCAGCTTGACGGCGCGTCGTCCGGCCTCTATGCCTTCGCTGAATGCGCGGTCGCGCTCGCTCTTGTCTTTCGTATGATCGCCCAGAAAATAGTCGAACCGAGACAGTCGCCAAGCGGCATCGTAGCTGCCGGTGTCCAGTGTCGCAGCGCGGCGAAGAAGTGCTATCCCCTGTCGCGTTTTCGCAAGGTCCGCTCGCTCCGCATAGAGTTTGTCTGCCTGTGCGACTAGATCGGCAGATTGAGCCTTGTCCTGCGCCACCTCTTGTTGCATGTCGGATTTCGATGAGCATGAGACGACGAAGCAGAGCAATCCTGCCAGCAGCAGAACGCGATAAACTCTTTTCAATTCGATTCTATTTCTCATTCTTCTTCAGGCTTAAACCTTTTTGAGCTTGCTCGTATAATTTAGTTTGCGCCTGATAGCTTACCTAAATCTGGCGGAATAGGGTATCATTCAAACCTCTATACAAATAACCGGCTAAGGTCTCCGGTACGAACCGACGAAAACTTATGCGCGAAGATTGCGCTTCATTGGAGGGCTTTTTCTGTGGCGGCGGCTGCGTTCTACGATCTTGAAGGAACACTTGTGAGCACAAATCTTGTTCACACGCTTGGGTTCTACGCGAAGAACCAGCAAGGTCTGTTTCGCACGTTCAAGAAGAGCGCTTCGACGCTTCTCAGCATCCCGGTCTTCGCGGTTACGGACCAGTACAGCCGAAAAGTCTTCAACGACCTCTTCTTCAAAAGGTATAAGGGCGAATCCGAAGACCGATTGCGTTTCTTCGCAGAAGAACTTTTCGAGGGCGTGCTGAAACCGGCCATCTATCCCGGCGCGATTGAGTTGATAGAGAAATCCAGAAGCCTGGGCTTGCGGCAGGTTGTCGTCACAGGCGCGCTCGATCTCTCTGTTGTGCCTTTGATGAAGTATCTGGGAATTGATGATTACGTCACGAATCGTCTGGAGTTTGTCAACGGAGTCGCTACTGGAAGACTGCTTCCGCCTGTTGTCGCCGCCGCGACTAAGGCATCATGGATTAGAACTTTCGCAGAGCGCGAGGGTCTGAGCCTGAGCGATTCTTATGCCTACACGGATAGCATGTCGGACCTTCCGATGCTCTCGGTCGTAGGCCACCCGGCGGCAGTCAACCCCGACATGCGATTGAGGCAAACAGCATTGCATCATGATTGGCCTATATTGAATTTGAAATAGGTCTTAGGAGCTTTACTAACCGCGCGACTTTGCAAGGAACGTGCTAACGATTATATCGAAAGAAGGATTTTATGAGGATGCGGCAATTCAAACCATTCGCTTCTCTTTTAACAGCTCTGTTACTGGCATCGGCTTTGTTCGGCCAGGGGACTGTGACATCTCTGAACTCCACGACCGGCGGCAAACTCAGCTATCCGGTGGCTCGAAAGTCGGATCAGGTTGACGACTATCATGGCACGAAGGTGGCCGA
>Ga0066662_10000564_pt1 | contig 16378 bp, 13 predicted proteins | sample GraSoiAngelo_111_FD_133939 | JGI IMG/M metagenome (GOLD analysis project Ga0066662, IMG submission 133939) | Grasslands soil microbial communities from the Angelo Coastal Reserve, California, USA - 14_0903_12_40cm | ecosystem: Environmental > Terrestrial > Soil > Grasslands | place: USA...
CCGGCAAATTGCGGCTGCAACATTTACGACTGAAAAAATTCACCACAGATTTGCACAGATAAACACTGATAGATTCTCACGAATCCGATCTGTGTTTATCTGTGCAAATCAGTGGTCAGGTCTTTCTTCCCCTGCACTAAGAATGATGCATTCTAATTAACGTTGACCCTCATTTGCGGCAACGCTAAACTGACTCCAATGACCACCATTGCCGATGTCACTGCGGCCCCTAAAGTTGAATCTATTGCTGAACTGAAACGTATTTGCAACCGCCTGCGCATCGAGATCGTGAAGATGATCGGAGCGGCGGGCAGTGGACATCCGGGCGGCTCGCTCTCAGAAGTTGAGCTGCTTACAGCCCTGTATTTCCGCGTGCTGCGGCATGATCCACGCAATCCGGAGTGGCCGGAGCGCGACCGCTTCATTCTTTCCAAGGGACATGGCTGCCCCGCGCTCTACGCAGTGCTGGCCGAGACTGGCTATCTCGATCATTCCGTGCTGGGTACCCTGCGCAAGTTGGGATCGCCGCTTCAGGGTCATCCGGACAAGCGCTTTTTGCCGGTGCTTGAAGCGAATACCGGCTCTCTCGGGCAGGGGCTCTCCATCGGGATCGGCATGGCCATTGCCGCGAAGCTGGATAAAAAAGACTGGCACACTTTTGTGATGGTTGGCGACGGCGAGATACAGGAAGGCCAGAACTGGGAAGCGGCCATGTTCGCGCCTTACCACAAGCTGGAGAATCTTACAATCATCATCGACTACAACCACCAGCAGCTTGATGGATTCACCAAAGACATTCTCGACGTTTCACCGCTGCGGGAAAAGTTTGAAGCATTCGGCTGGCGCGCCGTAGAGATTGACGGCCACGACCTGGAGCAGGTCATTCCCGCACTGGAAGAGGCACGCAACGGCAAAAATAAAGACGCGCGCCCGACCTGCATTGTTGCGAATACCGTCAAGGGCAAAGGCGTGTCATTCATGGAAAACAATCCCGAGTGGCACGGAGTGGCGCCCAAGCCTGATCAGGTTTCCGCTGCAGTTACGGAACTGCAAGAAAAAGCCAAACACCTGTAATCCTGAGGAGAACACTTGAGCTCAACCACCATGCCAAATACCACCGCGAAGTTCGAGTTGAAGATGGGTGTGGCCACCCGCGAGGCCTATGGACAGGCGCTGGTTGAACTTGGCCGCAAAAACCCCAACGTAGTGGCATTGGACGCCGATCTGGCGAAATCCACATTCAGCGCAAAATTTCAGAAGGAATTTCCCGATCGTTTCTATACCTGCGGCATTGCCGAGGCCAACATGGTGGGCATTGCCAGCGGTCTGGCTCTGGCGGGAAAACTTCCTTTCGCGTCGTCATTTGCCGTCTTTCTTTGCGACAAGGGTTACGACCAGCTTCGCATGTGCGTGGCGTATCCGGGTGTGAATGCCAAGTTCGTTGGCTCGCATGGCGGCATTTCCATCGGTGAAGATGGCCCCAGCCAGCAGGCGGTGGAAGATTATGCGTTGATGAGTGCGCTGGCGGGCTTTGTGGTGCTCAATCCTTCTGACGAATTTTGTGGGCGGGCCCTGGTGCATCGCATGGCCGAGCACAATGGACCGGTTTATATGCGCACCGGCCGCCCCAAGGCTCCCATCCTCTATGGCCCCGGCGATACATTCGAGATCGGCAAGGCCAAGCAACATGGCAATGGGCGCGATGTCGCCATTGTGGCCTGCGGGTTGGAGGTCGGTTACGCCTTGCAGGCCCAGGCGCAGCTTGCCGAAGAAGGCATTCAGGCGCGGGTTCTCGACATGCATACTATTAAGCCAGTCGACGAGACAGCTATCGCGCAGGCGGCCAAGGAGTGCGGCGCAATCGTAACCGCCGAGGAGCACCTGCTGGATGGCGGCCTCGGTTCACAAGTCGCCCGGGCTGTGGCGAAGAGCTATCCGGCGCCCATGGAATTCGTGGGGATTCAGAATACCTATGCCGAGTCTGCCACGCCCGAGCAACTCATGGAAAAGTACGGTTTGACTGCCCCGTTCATCGTTGAGGCAGTACGATCGGTGTTAAAGAGAAAAAGGTAAGCCCGCGAGGCCGCAGCAGGTCATCAACAAGATAGTTAGCCAATGAAATAGTTAGCCAGCGAAGCTGGCGATATTCTTCTAGCCCACGGCGCAAGCCGTGGGTAGCGATGGAAGAGGAACTATGAAAGCCCGCGTAGCGGGCGGCATATGTCGCAAGATAACACATCCAATCCGTCCGAACCGCAGCGACAGCAGGTATCAGATCCCTCCAGCTACTGCCCGAATTGCGGCTCGCAGATGAGCGACTCGCGCTGCAAAATGGTCTGCAAGACCTGCGGATTTTTTCTGAGTTGCAGCGATTTCTACTAAGAGAACCGCTTAAGACAAAAAGGGCCGGAGTTTACCGGCCCTTTTGATCAATCCACTCTATCAACCTATCACTGACCGGATCTATCGGTGCGTGCCTCGCGGAATACCTTGCGAACTTCAGAGATGAAGACGTTCGCGCCTTCGGGCGACTGTACCGAGCCGGAGAGCGTGTTCCGCCAGTTGATGTTGCGTCCGTAGAATGCGGTGTTCGAGTCTTCATCAGGACGCACAGCCGCGCCGCTCAGTTCCAGGCCCGCAAACAGGCCTTTAGCGCGGGAGTATGCCAGTATCTCGGAGTTGGCTTTCATGTCAGTAGAAGCTTCAGCCGAGCGGCCAATCGGACCGGCTGCCAGAGAAGCATCTACGCCGATCTTGAAATTGTCTTTCATTAAACTGTCAACGCCGCGCTGGTTCATGAACAACAGCACCAGATCCACTTCTTCCACGCCTATCTGCGCGCCCCAGCTTCCGCCGGAGAGAGTAAGAAATGCCGGTGCGCTCCAACCATGTCCTGTGCGGCAAGTTACGACGCCGCGTCCGTGACGTCCGCCGATCACAAACCCGCCTTTGACCATGGAAGGAATCACAGCCACGCAACGCGCCTTGGCCAGCACTGTTTCCGGAATGTTGTTTTCCGGCACATTCATGAGTTGATCCAGAACCTTGGCTGAATCCTGCAGACGGTCCATCACTTCCGGCTGGTCACCCTTTGGTCCCGGATTCGACTGAGTAGACGCGGTCTGGTTCGGACTGTTGCGCATCTGGTGGCGACAGCCTGCGAATACAATCGCCAGCATGAACAACACTAATCCCAAAACTGCCCTTTTCATTTTATTTGCCTTTCGAGAATGGCGGAATGCCTGAATAACTACTAAGTCTGATGCGCTACTCATCAGGAGGTTGGAAGCTTTTGAGCAGCAGCTTGCGAATTCTGGGTTGTCGAGGGTTTAACCGCAGCGCAGCAGAGCCGCCACTAAACCTAACCACAGAGGACACAAAGGTTTCACAAAGGGCACGGAGGAAAAGCTTTTGAGAGAAGAGCAAGAAGCCGCGAATGACGCGACAGCGAGAATTTACACGAATTAAAAGATCGGGAGCAGGAATGCATCTGCTCGACAGAATTCTTCGCGGGTGGCACAAATTTGATTGTAGTTAGCAGTGCGAAGGATGCGAAGCAAGCAGAGCGCAGCATTCGTGAACGCTGCGCTCGGCAGATGCGAGAGGCTTATTTCTTCTTTTCCTTTTCTGGTGGAACGTTCTGCAGAGACTTGGGATCGGAGAGATTTTTGGGCGAGGCTTTCTGCAGGGCGGCAACCAGGGTACGTCCGGCAGCAGGAGTGCCTACCTTATGCAAGCGGACAATCTCTCTGGCGGTAATTTTATGTCCGTAGATTTTTTCGTTGGCGCTGCCATCCTGGCGCAGAGTCGAGCCTTCCAGCGAGACACCAGCAAACAGGCCGCGCGAACGTGAATACGAGAGAATCTCTGAGTGCATAAGCAGGTCGGTATCGGCCTGGGCATCGCGTCCTTTGGGACCGGCGGCAGCAGCAGCGTCTCCGCCCAGCTTGATCTTGCTCTTCAGCAGCGAATCGACTCCCTTGGGATTCACCACCAGCAGAACAAAATCGGTGGCCTGTCCGCCCAGTTGCAGGCCGATGTTGCCACCCTCCAGCGCGTACATCGCCGGCGGGCCCCACGGCCCGGTGTAGTTCTGTCCGTTGCGGCATGACATGGCTCCGCGCCCGTAGCTGCCCCCAATTCCAATAGCGAACTTTTTCACTGAAGGAAAAACGATGACGCATTCGGCACGATCGAGAAGCGATTTGGGAATGTTGTCTGGAATGTTGAGAATTTCCTGCAACACCTCGCCTGCATGTTTCAGGCGGTCTTCTTCGTGTTCCTGCGCCAGAGCCGCAACACCCATCAAAACTGCTGCGATAAAGATATAGATTCTCTTCATCATCACCCTCCTGCACCATTCCATGTATGGTGAGCAGTTTACATCAAACTAAATGCGGTTTAACCACAGCGTGGCGAGCCACAACCAAAACCTTTTACCGCAGAGGGCGCAGAGGACGCAGAGGTAACAAAAGTAGTTTATGTGTATTGAATTGTTGAAGTTATATATGCGCAGTCCCTAAGGAGACTATTTTTCGCCAAACAGTCTTGGAATACAGAATTCGAAGGTTTTCTTGATTTCATCCAGGGACCAGACCGGCTGCTTGCCGGCGCGAACCTGCAGCATGCGGTCGCGCAGCAATCCTTCAAACATGCCGATCAAGCCGGAGGCGAGCGCACGTGGACTTATCTCTGAAATACCGCGTTCGGTGCAAAGCTGCGCGACCATGGCTTCGATCATGCCAACAAAGCGCAGATAACCCTCGGTGATCAGCACTTCATCACTGCCCCGGCGCACCCGGCGGCCTTCCAGAAGCATAAGCTCGGCAAGCTGTGAATCAGCTTCCATGGCCTGGAGCATGAGTTCAAAGGCTACGCGTAACTTTTCCCGGGGCTCGCGAATCACCGTGGTAGCCGCAAAAGCCGGAGCAATCTTCTGCCATCCTTCTTCAAAGATAGCCTGCAGAATTCCTTCTTTTCCGCCAAAGTGCTTGATCAGTTGCGATTCGCTGGTTTCCGCCTGACGAGCGATGGCAGAGGTAGTAGTGCTCTCATATCCGCCACTGGAAAACAGTTCCTTGGCCGCGGATAAGACCCGGGCACGCGTCGGAAGCTGTCTGCCGGTAACAGGGGAATTCATAAGGCAAAGATTAGCCTAAGAGACCCGCCGCAGCAAGTGTCAATTCCTAAATAGGCAGCAGAAACTCTAACGATGAAAGCGATATCGGTACATTTGACAAGTAGTGTTACTACTGGATATCTTGCTATTTAGTAGCCGCTCCCACTCTCGGAGGCGGCACTGGACTCGAAGGAACTCAAGCTCAGCCGTCTTCAACCCGCTGCGCCGCTGCTGAAGACGCCAGTCAATCTCAACCGACCGAAATCGCGCGTACTTGGACGGAGCACGCCTGTTTCGGTGCGTTACGCGTCACATCCATAGGATCCTTCTTTTTAGGCAGAGCGCACACGGGTAAGCGCTCTGCCTTTTTTGTTGTGGTGACGCATCTCCCCCGCAGCGGAGGGCGGCTGCGCTCCATAAGATTTTGTTGTGACACGGCTCCGCGGCTCCCCCTGGCAGGCAGCAGCTATACTGTTACGCTTCTTCATTCAGCGAGAAATGGAATCAACCACCATGAACAAACAGAAGTGCTCCACGCTGCTGCTGGCGCTGGTTCTTGTCTGGAATGCCGCAACCGCTTACGCGCAGAAAAACTCCCATGTGCCCACACCCTCGGAGTTCGCAGGTTTTGAGGTCGGCGCCGACCGCAAGCTGGCCGACTATCGCCAGATCGCGGCCTATTTCAAAGCGCTGAGTGCGGCGAGCGACCGCGTTCAGATCGAAGTTCTGGGCAAGACTACCCTGGGTGAGGAGATGTTCATGGCGGTAATCTCCACGCCGGAAAACCTGCGCGATAAAAGCAAATACCAGGAGATTGCGCACAAGCTGGCTGATCCCCGTGGGCTGTCCAAAGAGCAGATCGATTCCCTCGCCAATGACGGCAAAGGCATTTTGCTGCTTACCTGCAACATTCACTCTACCGAGATCGGCTCCAGCCAGATGGCGATGGAGTGGGCCTATAAGCTGGCCACCACCAGCGATCCGGAGATGATGCGGCGTCTCAATGACGTAATCGTGCTGCTGGTGCCTTCGCTCAATCCTGACGGACAGATCATGGTGACCGAGTGGTACCGAAAATACCTGGGAACAAAATACGAGGGCGGCGCGATGCCCTATCTCTATCACCATTACGCCGGTCACGACAATAACCGCGACTGGTACATGCTCACGCAGATTGAAACCAAAAACGTGAACCGCGAGGTGTATCACGAATGGTTTCCGCAGTTCTGGCTGGATGAACACCAGATGGGCCCCTATGGTCCGCGAATCTACATTCCTCCAAATGCCGACCCCGTAGCCAAGCTGGTAAATCCACTGGTTCACCGCGGCAACAATCTGCTGGGCGCGACCATGGGCTGGCGGCTGGAAGAGGCGGGCAAATCGGGGGTGATCTACAACTACTCGTTTGACGCCTACTGGCCGGGCGGCACCCGCAATACCGGCTGGTGGAAGAACATGTATGGCGTGCTGACCGAGGTGGCCTCGGCGCGCATTGCTACACCGATACAGATTGCTCCCACGGAACTGCAGGGCGGCACCAAGGGATTGATCCAGTACCAGCAGCAGATCAACTTTCCCAATCCCTGGCCGGGTGGAACGTGGCGGCTGCGCGACATCATGGATTACGAGCTGATCGTCTCTGACGCAGCACTGGAAACCATGAGCAAGTACCGGCGTGAGTTACTACGCGGTGTGGCCAGCATGGCGGAAGAGGCTATGGAATCTGCCCAGCCCACCCAGTACTGGACCATCTCGAGAAAAGACCAGCGTGACCCCATCACGGCCGCACGTCTTGCATCTCTCTTGCTGGAACACGGAGTCGAGGTACAGCTTTCCGGTGATAAAAAGACATTCCTGATTCCGACACGGCAGCCTTACAGCCGCTTTGTCGAGGAGATGCTGGGGATACAACGATATCCGGAGGTGCGTCCCGCGCCCAATAGCGGCATTCTCGAACCTTACGATGTCGCGGCCTGGTCTCTCCCGCTGATGATGGGCGTGGATGTACAGAAGACTTATCTCACGCCTGAAGAGCTGAAGGCAGCCACAGTTCTGCATGAGGTTCCATGGGCAAAAACCGAAGCTGTGGGAGGCAATGCCAAATATCTAATTCTGCAATATCAGGGAAATAATGTGTTCGCATTCATGAACGCTGCGCAGAAGCTGGAAGTAAAGGCTTATGCCGCACCAAGCATTCCTGTCGATGGCGCCCGAGGGGATCATGTGCTGATCTTTACTGCGCATCCCCAGCTTGCTGATTTGGCTGAACGCTTCCACCTGCAACTTGGATCCACCGGGGGGCTGCCAAAATCAGAGATTGCTCTGCAACGGCCTCGTATCGGGCTGTACAAGTCTTATGTCCCTTCTCTTGACGAGGGCTGGACGCGCTTTGTTCTGGAACAATATGGCTTCGACGTAAAGAACATCGAAAACAAGCAGGTGCGCGCCGGGAATCTCAATGCTGCTTTCGATGTAATCATCCTTCCTGATTCTTCGCGTGAGGTGATCGTCGATGGACGCCAGGGACGCGAGGGCTATTCGGAAGAGCTGCCGCCGGAGTATACAGGCGGAATTGGCCGGGAGGGTCTACGCGCACTCAAAGATTTTGTCGATAAGGGCGGTACGCTCATTACTCTGGCTCGCGCCTCCGAAGTGGTGATGGGGGAAGAGTTCAACTTGCCGGTGCGCAATGTCATCTCCGGCGCGGGTGGCCGCGGCTCGGCTTCCACCTCCGACTTCAATATACCCGGCTCGCTGCTGCGGGTTTATATCGATAACCAGCATCCGGTCGGATGGGGCATGCCGAAAGAAGTTGCGGCTTTTGTGGATGCGCCACTGGCCTTCCAGACCACCTCTCCGGCTCCGGATACGCAACGCTCCGTGATCGCGTGGTATCCGGACGATGCCAAAGACATGCTTCTCTCCGGCTACGCTTATGGCGCTGAACGACTGGAGCGCAAAGCTGCTGTGGTCGGCTTTACGCGCGGCAAAGGCAAGGTGGTGATGTTTGGCTTCCGCGTACAGCACCGCGCACAGACGGAAGGCACCTTCCCGATGCTCTTCAATGCGATTGAATGGGCGGGAATGGAGTAAGCAGTTTCATTTCTCCGCAGCGTGGCGAGCCACAACCAAACGGCTTTAACCGCAGAGGACGCAAAGGTAACAAAAGTAGTTGATGTGTATGAATTGGCGGTGTGTTGCTCCCTATGGACCGCACCCGCGTTTGCGTTCTCTGCGGCCTCTGCATTGCTAACAATCAAATTCGTCTCAAGCCGCGAAGAATTCTGCTTGGGCAGCTAAATGCTAACCCCATTTCTGATTCGCGTAAATTCGCGTCATTCGCGGCTTACTTGCCTTCCTCTGCGCTCTCTGCGTTCTCTGCGGTTAAAGCCGTTTGGTTGTGGCTCGCCACGGCTGTGGTGGATGGTTTGGCTCATTGCTTCTTTTGTGACTTTCATCACAGACATATTCAGCCCGGCCCGCTAAAGTACAAGCGGGTCATCATGCAAGCTGTCGCCGATGTCGCTGTCGTAAAAACCCCGTCCGCCGGACGGCTGCTGATTCCACGCGAACATGGCTCCTGGGGTCTGTGGATCCTGCCGCTGATCAGCGGCGCGGTCGTGGGGTTTTCAGTCTCTCATGAACGCATCGCGCCCCTGGCTTGGTTCTACTGCATGTCAGCCTGTGTTTTTCTCCTGAATCAGCCTATGGAGGTACTGCTGGATTTATCGGTTCTGAAGATCAGGAACCAGCACGAACGGAACGCCGTGATCGCCTGGCTATCGGGATTCGGCGCCCTGGCCGTGCTTTCGGCAATGCAATTGTTGCAGTGGGATACGTATGGCTGATCGCGCTGGTCTTTGTGGGCGGCATTGCTTTTGCACAACGTGCCTTTTTTGGCTTCTCCCGCAAAAACCGCGTGTTGAAGGAACTGATCGGCACCATCGCGCTCACCGCGACTGCGGCGGGAGCCTATTACATGATGACCGGAGTGGTGACGAAAACGGCGATCCTTCTATGGCTGGCCAGCTCCCTTTTCGCCGTGGAACAGATTGAATATGTGCAATTGCGGCTGCGCACAGCTTCACCGCGCTCACGTTTGAGGAAGTATGAAGCCGGCAGAAAGTTACTGGCCCTGCACATGGCCGTCATTCTTTTGGCGTTGATCTATGGCCCGGTATTGCTGGCCCTGGCATTCGTGCCTGCTGCGCTGCGCATCATCGTGTGGATGAGTTCCCGGCCGCAACCACTTCACCTACATCGCCTGGGCTGGACCGAACTGCTTCACAATATCGTCTTTACTGCTCTCTTGATCGCGGCATATTTGTCGTAGATTTCTGCAAGGGGGCAAGGTACCAATCTCAATGGCTGCTCTTCTGAACGATCACAGTCGCCGTAAGTACAGCGGCAATACCAATGATCTGCAGCAGGCGCACGGTTTCCCCGATAAAGAGCGCTGCAAACAAAATGGCAAAGACCGGCTCAAGGCAGCTCGTCACCACGGCGCGGGTAGGATCAAGGTATTTCAAGCCGCTGAAATAGAACACGTAGGGCAGCAGCATGGAAAAGCAGCCGAAGGCGAACATGAATCCCCATTGCAGCACGGTGAAGTGCTGGGCGGCAAGCTTCCATGGCGGATCGAGCAGCAGCCACATCACTGCCGAACTGAGCAGAGCAAGGAACATGATCTTCAGGGGCGGATAGCGTGTAACCAGTCCTTGTCCAGCCACGTTATACAGGCAGAACGAAAATGCAGCCAGCAGGGCTGATCCGACACCGGGCAAGTTCAGCTTCAGTCCGGAATAAAACAGGCCTATAGCCATGGCGATCCCCAAAAGCGCCAGCAGTACAGCCAGGATGCGTTCGGGCGTAGCCCGCTGCTTTCCGCGCAGCACCATGTAGAGCAGCACCCATACGGGCGCGGTGTATTGCACGGTGATGGCCATGGCAACCGTGGTCTTCTGAATGGCCACATAATAGAAAAAGTTTGAGCCGGCAAGACCAAGAGTTCCCGTAACGGCGCATAACAGCAGATCACGTTTGCCGATCCGAAGAACTTCAACCCCGCTGCGCAGAAATAGGAAGACGCCGAGGACAAGGACGGCGAAGGTAGTGCGCGTTTGTGTGAAAACCAGGGGCGAGATCGGCGGCTGGCCGGGAAAGAGTTTGCCATTGAAGATGCCTTTGGCAAAGCTGGCGCCTGCGGCCCAGCACAGCGTAGCAGCCGCTATACAGAAATAGCCTCTCCACGGATGGGTGTGTTGCACCGGGGAGAGGCTGGAAGTTCCTGTCGCTATCTTACTCTGCAAGCATCTGGTCCAGTCGTTCAGGATCAAAGCCGATCATGACCTGATCGCCGACCACAATGGTCGGAGTGGAACGGCTGTTGTAGGTGCGCACCAACTCAAACACTGCTTTCTGATCGACACTTACATCTTTTACTTCAAATTCAACTCCCCGCTCCGCGAGGAAGGCTTTAGCCGTATAACACGGCGGTCATCCGGGCTGGCTGTAGACCACTATCTTTTTGTGCGGCATTCTGGCTCCTGGTAATGAGTCTCACAACATTGGAATAACAATAAAGCCCTGAGGTTGCGAAAATTTCTTTCTGCCCACAGTCTAGCAAGTTTTAACCGCAAAGGACGCTAAGGACGTAAAGGTACCAACGAGCTAAAGTGATTACCGGGATGCCAGCTCCTGTTCAGGGGCGGTTGTGGGTTCCACAATCCTTACTTCAGTAGTGATGGTGGCGGTGTGCTTCAGCATGGCGGCCACCGAGCAGTATTTCTCCTCGGACAGCCGCACCGCATCCTCGGCGGCCTTGGTTGAGATATGGCCACTGATCGTAAACACCAGCTTAATGCTGGTATACACGGAGGGTGGGTCGGGTGCGCGCTCCGCCTCGGCATGGACTTCCACCCCGGTGAACGGCTCCCGCTTCTTCTTGAGAATAATCACTACATCGGTAGCCGCACAGGCACACAGTCCCATCAATACCAGTTCCATTGGTCCGGGCGCGCTATTGCGCTGACGATCCGAATCGATGACCATGGCATGGCCACTGCTGGCGCGGGCCACAAAACGCTCGCCGTCAATCCAGTCTGTTCTGGCTTCAACCACTGTTTATCTCCTGTTATCAGTCTGCGGTTCGGGATGAATCAATACCTTGAACAGCTCCGGCGCTACCTGCTTGAAGCGAATCTCCAACTCTGTAGAAATATCATGGACGCGCGCCAGCGGTAAATCATCGGACATGGTGCAATGGCATGACATATAGACTTTTTCGCGGACGCGCTTGATCTCTACATCATGCATATCGAGAATTTCCGGGAATTCATTCAAGATGGGACGCAGCTTGTTCTCCAGCGCAGCATCGCGAATCATCTTCCTCCCAGGCTCGATGGTTGCCGGTTCGCTCTCGATGTGGGTCAGGATGGTGGAGATTTCAGGCACGTCATGGCGCATCTCACCTTCAAGCACTGTAACCAGATCATGGCCCTGCTTCAAGGTAAGAGTTTCATTCAGTTCCAGGTGCTGCTCCACGTGAAGGCGTCCGCCCAGATCCTGCACGCTTACGTCATGGACGCTGAAATTATTGCGGGCAGCCACAGCCCGAATGCGATCAAAGATGTTTTCCTGGCCGGTTTCGCGCGGCACCGAATGGATGACCACATCGGCATCGGGCAGGATACGGTGCACGGCATCAGAGATATCGGCCACTACCTGGCCGGAGCGCTGGAAGGTGACGTTACGGGCAAGGCCAACGGTGAGGTCGGCAAAATAGCGATTTCCGGCGCGGCGGATGCGCACCCGCTCTACCTCGATGACTCCGGAAATATTCAGCACAGCTTCGATCACGCGATTGCGGTAACCGGCTGGCGCCGCGTCCAGCAGGGAATCAATCGTCTGCCGGGCCAGACGCCAGCTCACATAGACAATTACGCCAGAGACGACCAGGGCAGCGATTGAATCGGCTTTGTCCAGCAATGGATGCTGCCATATGCGCCCGAGCCATACCAGGCCCAGTCCCAGCGCGACCACTGCGCTGGAAAAAATATCGGTGCTGAAGTGAAGGGCATCGGCCTCCAGAGCCTGGCTGTCATACTTGCGGGCAATGCGCTTCAGCTTGCGGGAGCGCCACCAGTCCACCGCCATGGAGATGAACAGCACCGCAAATGCAGCAGGAGTGGGCTCGATATCCACCGCGTGATAACCGGCCAGGCGCCGTGCCGCTTCCCAGAGGATCCAGATACAGGTCAGCAGCAGCAGACCGGTTTCGATAAATGCGGAGAAGTTTTCAACCTTCCCATGGCCATATTGATGCTCGGCGTCAGCAGGTTTATCAGAGACACGCACCGAGAGCAGAGTGATGAATGCGGCTACCAGATCAAGGCCGGAATGCGCCGCCTCAGACAAGATGCCCAGACTGCGGGTAGAAATGCCTACCAGCAGCTTCAGCACAGTCACGGCCAGCGCGGCGAGCAGCGAGTTCAGAGCCACAGCGCGTTTTTCCGCGCGCATGCTCTCCAGCACTGGATTTATCTCTGTGGTAGCCACAATGTCATTGTCTCAAGATTGGGAGAATTGCCAAAATTACCATAAGTGCCAAGGTTGGAAACGTTGGCGGACCAGAAAGATGTCTAATCGGAAGTTTTGAGGAAACGCATAACACTTGAGTTCCAGGGCATAGGCAACACAGGTAAAAGCCTTAGCAATTGCGGCAATTGTGAGAATCGTTCTGTTCTGTGGCCACAGAAACAATGTTACGATGACTGTCTCCCCAGAATCCCTTATCATTTATTGAGATTATTAGAGAGGGTACTCCCACAATGAAGCGATTTTTGCTTACGTTTATTCTAGGCGCGGCAGCCCTGGCGCAAACACAGGCCTCAACGCCTCCGCGAGGCTCGGCGGGTTCCCAGGCTCCGGCACCATCCCAATCAGGAAGACCGACACAAGGGCCGGAAACGCTGCCCACGTTGCCTCCGCCCGATCCTGGGGCGTCAGTGCCGGCCAGCCAGCCGGTGATTACCATTCACGGCGAGTGCAGTCATAGCGAGCAAATCGGGAGTACTGACACCTCCACCTGCACTACGGTGCTTACCAAAGAACAGTTTGAGAAGCTGCTTGAGGCCATCAACAGCAATAACCAGCCTATTCCGCCTCAAATGCGGCGCAACCTCGCGCAGGCATTAGTCGGACTCATGACTTTCGCCCAGGCCGCCGAAAAAGCCGGTATCGCCAACGATCCAAAGTTCGAGGAGATAATGCGCGTGGTGCGCATGCGCACTTTGCAGGACATGTATCAGCGCAGCATCGAGCAGAAAAGCCGCAACTCGTCCCCGCAGGAAATTGAGGCCTACTACAACCAGAACAGCGGCAAGTATGTGGAAGTAAAGCTGGGGCGTATCTTTATCCCCAAAACCAATGCCACGGCTCCGGCCACGCAGGATAAAGGGGAGTTTGAGAAGAAAGCCGAGCAGGTCGCCGATGACATGCGCGCGCGCGCCCTGAAAGGTGAAGACTTGGAAAAGCTTCAGCATGAAGCTTATACCACCCTGGGCCTGACCACCCCGGCGCCTTCTTCCGACGCGGGCACACGCCGGAAAGGCATGATGATGCCGCAGGAAGAAGAGGAAATCTTCGCACTCAAGCCCGGCGAGTTCTCCAAAGTTGAGAAAGAACCTACAGGTTTCATCATCTATAAAATTGTCAGCAAGCAGACAGTGCCTCTGGATCAGGTGAAGGATGAGATAGGGCGCGAATTGGTCCGGCAAAAAATGGAAACGCAGGTAAAGGCGGTTACCGAATCCGTACATACGGATTACAACGACCAATACTTCGGCCCGGCCCCAGCCTCACCTGCAACTCCGGGCGCAGGCAATGCCGGAGCTCAGCCAAAACCGCCGGCAGCTTCCACCGCAAAACCCGCTTCAACCAGCGCCGCGCCGGCAGCGCAACCAAAGAAAGCTCCGCCGAAGTAATCATGGCGCAAAAGCCGGCAATCCTGATTACCGGGGTCTCAGGTCAACTGGGACTGCGGCTGCTTGAATTCCTGCCTGAATTCGACGTGATCGGTGTCGATGTCCACGCACCTGTCACGTCTGCCAGGATTTCTGTCTTTGAGGAGGTTGATCTCAGGGAAGAGCGTTCGTGCGGTCAATTGCTGGAATTATTGCGCAGCTACCGGCCTGAAGGAATCGCACACCTGGGAGTCTCGGACCAATCTTTGCGCGGAGGCGCTCCTGATCGTACCCGAATGTGGCATATGAATGTAGCGGGCACCGGGCGGGTGCTGGAAGCCATTGCCGAGCACAACCGCATGCTGGGAGGAGTGCACAAGTTTGTCTTTGCCAGCAGCGCGGCCGCTTATGGTCCCGGCTCGTCAAAAGCTGTTTCTGAAGATGCTCCGCTTCAGGCACACACGCTGCCTTATGCGCTGGATGCCCGGGAAACCGATGTTGCGGTGCAGGCACGCGTGGCGGCCTTGAAATGCAAAACTTATATTCTGCGTCCGCACTTCCTCGCCGGTCCGGCAGTAGAGAATCATTTGATTCATACCTTGCGCGGAGTTCCAACAGGAACCGGAAAGCTGGCCGACCGGCTGCGCAGGCGCAACTCACGGTTGCCGCTGGTGCTGCCTTCGCGCGGCAATTATCTCGAACATAAGCTTCAGGTGGTTCACGTAGATGATCTGGCCCGCCTGATTGCCTGCATTTTCAGGCGCAGGCAGACCGATCCGCAACTCACGATCATGAACGTAGCCGGACGCGGTGATCCCGTCACCTTTCAGTCAGCCGCCCGCATCGCCAATTGTGAAATTAAGCGGGTAATAGGACGAAGCGGCTGCCGCATGGCGATGCGTCTGTTGTGGAACCTGGGCATCTCTGATGTGCCTCCCGAGACTCTTGCCTACCTGCTGGAACCCTCGGTGCTGGAAACAGCAAGGCTCCGCACTTTTCTGGGAGACGACTATAAGAAAGTGCTGCGCTACACCTGCGAGGACGCGCTCACGGAGACATTCGCCAGCGAACCGTCAGGCACATTTACCGCAAAGGACGCGACGGACGCCAAGGTAGCAAGGAGCTAAAAGCCGAGGGGCACCCAATCTTTATACTTCATCAATCCCATCAAAAATTCTGCCGTTTTTTCAGCTGAAACTCCGGGGTGTCAAATAATAAATAATCTTTGGGATTGAACATCAGGCTTCCCTGCTGCCAGGCCTGTAGTAACGCCGGTTTGAGTCTCTGCATCAATTCAGGGCTATTCTCGCCTTGATTAATGACGACTAAGACGACCCGGCGTTCAGACGCGGAAAAACGGCTAGGGTTGCCGTTCGGACTATATGCACCAAAATTAAGACTATAAATGTGTGGCTTACTTATGAAGTGTCTCCCACACAACTCAACGAGTCTATCTGCTCTATCTCCCGCCCGTTCATTTTCTTGATCGGGATTCTCTCTAACGTTTTCGTGAGATGCTAATCCGATCGCAATGATCGGACGATGCTCATTGTTTTGGAAGCTCCTGATAACATCCTCTATTGAATAACGGTGTTTCTCCGCTTCATCAATTGCAACAAGTTCTGCGTTTCCTTTGACCCAGCGATATGGATCCCAAAGAACACCAACAATGACTTCTATATCATTGCCAAAACTATCAGTTGTCCTAATAGCTGTTGCTTTCCATCGTGGAACCTCTGGCAAACTCTTGCTTTCAATAGTCTGTATAAAGGCGACGTTAAGCGAAGAAGTTATGTTGATAGGTAACTTGACAGCATGCTTTGCATTCCAGACAAGGGCTATCGCAGCTAGCACGCAAATCACGATCAAGAACAAAGCTGCATATCTTCCTCGAGCCTTTCCCTCTATCGCAAATATGTTGCCAGATGTGGCTCTAACAGCTCGGACATGAATCTGATTAACTTCTCCGCTGGACAAGCTCCGTGAAGATACTGTGGAACCAGGTGCTGATACGGTTCTATATTCCTTTTGTGGGACAATAGAAGATTGCCGATTGCTGAGCCGTTGAATCAAAACAACGATCCAACCAGAACATCCAAAGGCCAAAAGAGTCCAATCACGCCAGTTCATTGATGTTAATCCAATGCACGATATCACAAGTGCGTTGAAACGTTGGCTCTGCGCGAGAATTAGTGGGAATAGGCATTTTAGGCTGCTTTCCTGAAAGCTACGAATTCCGTCCTGGTAACCGCCATACGCTGGGCCTTGAGCAGCAGATAGTGCAGATTCTTGTAAC
>Ga0066662_10000566_pt1 | contig 16364 bp, 13 predicted proteins | sample GraSoiAngelo_111_FD_133939 | JGI IMG/M metagenome (GOLD analysis project Ga0066662, IMG submission 133939) | Grasslands soil microbial communities from the Angelo Coastal Reserve, California, USA - 14_0903_12_40cm | ecosystem: Environmental > Terrestrial > Soil > Grasslands | place: USA...
CCGGGCTGCTCCGCCACCGAAGCCGATTCCGGTCCGCTGGTGATGACGGGCGCGTCGTTTGCGCCGGTGACCGTCACCGACACCGTCTGGCTGGAGTTGGTCGAGCTATCGCTGACCTTGACGTTGTAGTTCACCGTCAGTGTTTCGCCTGCCGCCAGATAGTCGAGATGCCCGTCGGGAATGTTGAAATTCCAGTCCACGCTGCCGGTTCCAGTCCCGGTGGAATCGTTCAGCGTGGTCGTCAGCGCCGTGGCGAGATCCGCCTGCGTCACCGCCGGTACCGCTGCGCCGGAGGTCGACAGCAGCGTCGTCGTCACCGTGTGCGCATCGCCGGTGTCCGCGTCGGTGAAGGCCAGCGTGCCGGCCGGCACCGTGGTGGTGGTGTCGACCGCCGCCGAGCCCGTGGTATCTGCGAGCTCGAACACATCGGCCGATTGCGGTCCGCTGGTGATCGTAACCGGATGATTGTCGCCGACGATGGTGACCGTGACGTCCTGGGTAGCAGAGCCGCCGGAGGGGTCGGTGACCGTCACATGATAGGTCAACGTCAGCGTCTCGCCGCCGCCGAGGAAACTCGCGGCGCTGTTCTGCAACGCGAAATTCCAGTCGACCTCGCCGAGCACGTGGTGCGTGGAATCCTCCAGCGTGGTGGCAAAGGCCGCCAGCAACTGGGCGTCAGTGAGCGGAATCGCGCCGCCGCCGGAACGCGTTGCCGAAACCGTGCTCGACACCGTGTGGCTGTCCGACAGGTCGATGTCGGTGAAAAACAGATCGCCGTGCGCGGCAAGATTGCCGGAGGAATCGACGTTGTGATCTTCCAGGAAGTGCGCTGATTGCGGGCCGCTGAGATAGATCGGCTTGTCGTTGGTGCCGATCACCGTCACCTGGACATCCTGGGTCGAGATGCCGCCGGCATGGTCGTCGAGCTGCACCGTGTACGTGATGTTGAGATGTTCGCCTGCCGCCAGATAGTCGAAGGCAAGATCGGCCGCCTGGAAGGTGGTGTTGATCGTGCCTGCACTCGAGCCGGACGCCTTCACGACGCCGTCGACGTGGTAGAACGACATCAATTCCACGTTGCCGAAAATCAGGCCCGAGGTGTTGCCGGTCGCCGAAGCCGCGACGACCGTCGCGGTATGGCCGGTATTTGTCAGATCGTCATCGGTGAAATTCAGCGCAATGCTGGCGATGTCAGGGGTGAGCGAAAGAGTGGTGTCGGGCTGTTCGGACACCGTAACGACCGGCGTCACGTTGATCACGGCCTTGTCGTCGGTGCCGGTCACGGTGACTATCACCGTCTGGGTTGCAGTGCCGCCGTGGTTGTCGGACACCTGAATATCGTAGGTCAGGGTCAGAACCTGATTCTTGGAGAGAAAATCGAAATCGTCGTCGGCATCGGCAAATGTCCATTTCAGCTTGCCGGTACCGTTGCTGTCGCTGGTGATCTGCGAGTTCATCGCGCTCTGGAAATGCGCCAGAGACGTCGACGGAACGATCGTGCCGCTCGACAGCACCGCTGACTGCAGGGACGCGGACGTGGTGTGGGTGTCGCTGTGATCGCTGTCCTTGAAATTCATCGTGCCGGTCAGCGTGTGCAGCGCCGTCGAATCCGTGGTGTTGGAAAATTCGCTGAAGCTGCCGCTCGCGGACGATCCGGTGAAAGTCGGTGCGTGATTCGTCATGAAAACCCCCTGCCTGCGTTTGACACACGGATGCGATTGCGCCGGAGGCTCCGGCGCAGAAGATAGAGGTGGTACTTCGTAAGGTCGCGAACCGCCGCGGTTCAGTATCGGGAAATTGCAAAGGTTCGGGCGGCCGACGCTCGATCGTATCTTGTTAATTTTTTCGCTTTGATGACCTGCGGCTGCAAAATCATCTCACTCAAACCCGACGCCCCTCCCAGCAGCATCGAAAAAGTGCAGCATGCAACTTTCCCGATCCTATTCCCAAGGTCGTAACGGCGTCAACATTCGCGTTGACTTTTTCGCCGCCCTTGCTGTTCCTTCGGCGGAACTGCGCTTTTTGAAGGGAGGGTGATTACTCTCGCCGTGGTTGTACTTCGTCACGATCCAACGAGGACGACAGTATCGGGAAATTGCAAACCGGCACAGGTTGAAAATCACGAAGCCGCCTGTCCCGAAGGATTTGCGGCTTTCTTGACCTGCCGGGCGGGCGTTGTGCTAATGTCTTGCCCTACCGGAAATCGCGCGCGTTCGGGAAAACCTGCGAATGTTTCAAGCTTCGAGACGGGCGACCGGCAGCGCCGGAAAACTGGAATTCGGACGGCATCCATGAACCGATTGCTTGCTGGCGCGGATGGCTGAAAAAAAATCTTCATGTATCGTTCTGGGCGGCGGCGGCTTCATCGGGACCAATCTGTGCCGGCGGCTGCATGACGACGGACATCGCGTCCGCGCGTTCGGCCGCAATTGCCCGTTTCCCGAGGCGCTGGAAGGCGTCGAATGGTTTCCGGGCGACTTCGGTGACGGCGCGGCGCTTGCGGCGGCGATCGAAACCTTCGATGTGGTCTATCATCTGGTGAATGGATCAACGCCGCTTTCCGCCAATCTCGACATGGCGGGCGACGTCCAGCGCAATGTCCTCGCTTCGCTCGGCCTGCTCGAGATCTGCCGCAAGCTCGGGGTTTCGCGCGTGGTCTTTGTTTCGTCCGGTGGCACCATCTATGGCTCTCCGCGGCAAATTCCGACGCCTGAAACGGCGCCTACCGATCCGATCACCGCATACGGCATCAGCAAGCTGGCGACCGAAAAGTACCTTGCGCTGTATCAGCACCTGCACCAGTTCGATTACCGCGTGCTGCGCGTCACCAACCCATTCGGGCCGTTCCAGACCTCGATGAAGAACCAGGGCGTGGTCGCCTCGGTGATCGAGCGCGCGCTTCGCGATGAGGCGATCGAAATATGGGGCGACGGCTCGGTTGTCCGCGACTTCATCTTTGTCGACGACGTGGTCGATGCGCTGCTCGCCGCCATGCGCGACCAAAGCGACACCCGCGTCTTCAACATCGGCAGTGGCGAAGGTCATAGCCTGCGCGACGTGCTGGGAGCAGTCGAAGCTCTGGTCGGCAGGCAGCTGCGGGTCGAATGGAAGCCTGGCCGGCCGCTAGACGTGCCGATTTCCGTGCTGGCAATCGATCGGGCCCGGGAAATCCTCGGATGGCGTCCAGCAACAACGTTCGAGGACGGACTGAATAAGACGATTGCGTGGTGGCGCGACAAGAACGGCTGACGACGGCCGGCGCACCGCTAGGGGATGCCCTTCATGTCCGGGGCCCAAGGCGACGCTGGTGAGCCTGCCTATCGGGGCGTGAAACATGGCTTGGCCTGGGAACCCGCCCCGCTCTCTCGGACCGGAACTTTGCAGTTCCGGGGTCCGGAATGCCGACCCAGCGGAGCCTTTGAGACGAAAGAGCTTCCCGCAACGGCTCCGAATCATTCGGGGCCGGTAACGCCTTGAAAGGCTTGACAATGTAAGTTGAAATCGAAAGAAAACGCCGCTCAATACGGTTGGAGGCATCCCAAAGATGGGTTCCCCGTCGACCAAGCGTTCATCCTGAAACTTTGCCTGCTAATCGGCTCCATCCGGGTTCATCAAATGAAATATTTTGGTTTCCTGGCTAAGGTTCTTTTGAGCCTTGCCCTGCTGATCCTGGTGCTGTCTCGCATTGAAGTGGGACAGGTTGTCGGTTTGTTGCTCAGTTGGTCCACGGCGCTCGGTATTTTCGTTGCGGTCTGCGCACTGTTGATTCAAAGCATCTTGGCCGCGTGGCGCCAGATCGAAATTCTTGCGGTGTTCGGATATCAGATCGGCTTCATGCCTTCCCTGCGCGTGTGGTTCTCCGGCCTGTTCGTAACGCAAGTCGCCGTCACCTTCATCGCGGGAGATTTCATCAGAAGCGTGCAGCTCATGGGCGAAGGCGTTCCCCGCCGTATTGCCGGACGCGCCATCGCGCTCGACCGGTTGATCGGTCTGGCCGTGCTGTTGATGATGGTAGCCGCCGTTGTGCCCTACGTGCTGTCGCTTTCCGAAGATGCGCATCTGCGGCTCAGCTTGATATTTCTGGCGATAGCATCTGTCGCCGGCGTTGTCGCGATAATGGTGGCGGGACTGCTGCCCTCGCTGATCTCCAGGGTCCCCTGGCCACTCGTACAGCACCGATTGATCGACATCGCGGTCGATCTTGCCGGAGTTTCGCGGTTTGCCATTGCAGCGCCGCGCCGTCTGTTGGCGATCATCGGGCTAAGTCTCGTCATGCACCTCCTCAACGTTTTCAGCATTGTTGCAATCGCGCGATCGCTAGGGGTCGGCCAATCCGCGAACGTCGCCGCTATCGCGATACCCGTGATGCTCTTGGCTATGCTTCCAATCTCCTTCGCCGGATGGGGCGTGCGGGAGGCCGCCATGGTCACCGGGATGGGCGTGCTGCACGTCACGTCTTCGCTGGCCCTCGCTACGTCGGTGGGGTTCGGTTTCAGCATGATTTTTGCAAGTCTTCCGGGATTGTTTGGCGTGTTGCACAAAAATACGAAGATACGCGAAGCGATGCGGTTTTCGCAAGCAGCCGGGAATTAGACCATGACAACCGCGATCGTAGTAACGTCGATAAATGCGCCGAACGCTGCGCTGCGCGCACTGGCCGAGGGCGCCGCGGCCTGCGGATTCCAGTTTATTGTTTGCGGGGATACGAAGAGTCCGCGCGACTTCTCGCTGCCAGGTTGCCGGTTTCTTTCCGTCGAGGCTCAGGTGGCAACCGGCTTGCGCTTCGCTGAGATCTGTCCGGTCCGCACCTATGCCCGGAAAAATATTGGCTATCTGGCAGCCATTAAAAACGGTGCCAACCTGATCGTCGAGACCGACGACGACAACCTGCCGCGACCTGGATTTTTCGCTTCGCGTCATCGAAGGCATGATGTGCCGAGTGTGGCGGGGGGCGGATGGCTGAATGTCTATCGTTATTTCTCGGAAGCAAACATCTGGCCCCGGGGTCTTCCGCTTGACATGATCCAGCGTGCCGTGCCGGAGTTCGACAAGCTCGAGACGCAGCAGGTCGATTGTCCGATCCAGCAGGGACTGGCCGACGAGAACCCGGACGTCGATGCGATCTATCGCCTGATCCTTACCCTGCCCCAGAATTTCCGCCAGGACCGCCGGGTCGCGCTTGGCAACGGCACATGGTGCCCGTTCAATAGCCAGAATACCTCATGGTGGAGCGACGCATTCGCGCTACTCTACCTGCCGGTCCACTGTTCTTTCCGAATGACGGACATCTGGCGCGGCTTTGTCGCGCAGCGGATTGCGTGGGAAAACGGCTGGCACATCCTGTTTCATGAACCGACCATGTGGCAAGAGCGCAACGAGCATAACCTGATGCGAGATTTTGCCGACGAGGTTCCGGGATACCTGCACAACGATCGGATCCGTCGCGCCCTTGAAGAGACCCCTCTTGCCGGTGGCCTCGGCAATATCAGCCGCGACCTGCGTAAGTGTTACGATACGCTGATCGCGCTGGAGGTGGTGGGCGCGGATGAGGCACCGCTGCTGGACGCCTGGATAGCGGACCTGGAGCATGTCAGCGGGCCGCGGCATGCCTGAGACCCCGGAGACCAGAACGGCGGCGTCGATGACGCCCCGTCGGCTGCGACTGACGCTATGTCTTTTGACGTGGAATGAGGTCGAAGGTTGCAAGCACGACGTCCCGAAACTTCCGCTTGGCGAGTTCGAAGAAGTGTACGCCGTCGATGGAGGAAGCAACGACGGCACGGTTGAATATCTTCAGTCGCGCGGGATCGTGACGCATAAGCAACCTGTTCGCGGGTACAACCAGGCCTACCTATGCGCCTTCGACAAGTGCACGACCGACGCGCTCGTGCTGTTCCATCCCAAAGGTGGCATCGATCCCTCCTCCGTGACCACGTTCCGTTCCTTGCTCGAACAGGGTTATGACCTGGTGATCGCGAGCCGAATGACACGCGGCGCCCACAACGAAGAGGATGACAAGCTACTGCGGCCCCGCAAATGGTTCGTGGAGGGGCTGGGGCTTCTGAGCTGGCTGCTCTGGAGCCGGAAAGGTCCGGTCATCTGGGACGTGCTGCACGGAATGCGAGCCATGCGTCGCGACCGTTTTTGGGAAATCGAGCCGCTCACCAGCGGGCTGTCGATAGACCTGGAAATGGTCGTTCGTTCCTATAGGCGCGGCCTCAGGGCCACAGAGTTTCCGATCGCTGAAAAACCGCGACTTGGCGGCGAGACGCACTTTGCTGCCTGGCGTACGGGAAAGCTTCTGCTGCGCTATCTCCTCACCGAGCTTAGGCGAAAGATTTAATGCAGTATTGCCAATCTGTCGGGCGCTCGGAAAAAGGCTACGATCGGCTCGGCCGGATGTGAGCGGCGGATTAGTGACGCCGCTAGGGTTTGCATGACAGTCCACGCGTATCAACGAATCGACATCGATTCCGGCCCGGTGGCCGGATGGTGTCCGGGATGGCTCTTTGCCACGTGTTTCGCGATTCTTTCATCGATCAAACTCGTTCTCGTTGCCAATCGGGAAATCGTCGGAGCCTACCGGCCGTACGACGAATACTGGCACATCCAGGCGGCCTTGCACTGGATCTGGGGGCGGCTCTTCAATGAAATGACCTTGGTGCATCTGCCGACTTATGCGGCCTACGTCGCGGCCAGCGGTGCGATCGGCGTGCCCTTGAGAATATCGACGGAGATCGTCTACCTGTCCTGCGCAGCGTTGCTCGCGCTGTCCCTCGGCAGGTTGAGGGCTGGACGCGCCCTTCAGCTTGTCGTTTTCGCGTTGCTGGCCTTTCATCCGTACATTTACGAAGGGTTCGATTTTGCTCTCCCGGAAATGCTCTACACCTGCTTGATGCTGGCATTCGTCGGGCTGTTCATCCGCGTTGTTGTTCCGGTTAGCCGGTCAGACCTTCTTCTAAACGCCATGCTGTTTGCCGTAACCGCAGCATTCATGTGGCACTTGCGAAAAGAGTCGATTCTGATCGGAGGCTTGTTTGGATTGATCACGCTGGCGATCGCGGCAGCCTTGATCCTTAAATTCATCACACGGAGGGATGCATTTGGTCTGACCGGTCGACTCGTTGCCTGTCCGCTATTGGGGGTCATTTTGCTGGGAATGACGATCTCTGCTGGGAATGGATTGCGGTATGGTTTGTGGGACACCGACCAGCTCAGCGCCCCCAACTATGTCCGGATGTTTTCGAGCCTGCTGGCGATCCGCCCGGACCACCTGATCCGCCGGGTGTCGGTCACCCGCGAAGCCCGCGAGAAAGCCTACGGGGTCAGTCCGGCTTTTCGCGAGTTGCAGCCTTTCCTAGACGGTGACACCGCCAGCATAACTCGCACGCTGGGGGTCGGCGGAGGAGAGATTGCAGCCGGATGGTTACCCTGGGCATTGATCGAGGCGGTGACCGCCGCCGGCCATTTCGGAACACCCTCGGATGCGGAAGCTTTCTATAATCGCGTTGCAAATGAAATCGACGCGGCGCTGAAGGACGGCAGACTTCCCTATCGGCGCGCCTGGTTGTCCGATGTCGATCCCGTCAGGGTCTGGCTCCCTTATCTTCCGGCATCAACGAAAATGTTGTCGAAGTCGCTTTTTCCGAGCAACTCGCCGAGATATCCGGACAGAATCGAAAGCACGGCTGCGGACGTTTCCACAATATACGACCGCGTGACCCGGCGCCGGACCGCTCTTGGCCCACCGCAGTTCCGGGCTCAGGGGTGGGTGGTGAGTTCACACGGTCGTCCACTAAAAGTTCAAATCATTGATAAAGACGATGAGGATATTTCTTCCCATTTCGAGCCAGTGCGGCGATCGGACGTCAAGCCCATCGTCAGCCAAGATTTTCGTCCTGGTCCTGATCCCCTAGGCTTCGATGTCTCGTGGCCGACCGCAGGATCGCGGTCCGTACGCTTAAGGGTCGTGTTGGAGGATTTCAAGGTGGCCACGTCGGAGCCGATCGATAAGGTGCCGCTCGGTACAGTTATCAAGTTACCATTCAGCGAACCTGACGCTCAAGTCGTTGTTGCAGTTGATCGCGTTGATAGGCCTTTGCCTGCCAAAAGAACAACTATTGTAACAACTTTGAGCGCAGTCTATCTGCTCGCCATCGGGCTTTTTTCGATGATCGGCCTAATTTACATAGTATACCATCTGGGTCGAGGTGATGTCGCTTTCGGAGTTCAAGGCTTCATATTGGCTTTCGTGCTGAGTATCGTCTCGTCGCGAGTATTGTTCTTGGCGATTCTGGATGCAAGTATGTGGTCGACCGAACCGACGCAGTATTTGCTGCCAGCTGCCGTCTTAATTCCAATCGTTCCAGCGATTTTTTTTACATTCAGCAGACGCAGCCGGCAAGACGGATGCACTCCCTACTATGGATTCGCATGTCCGGATGTCGGGACCGCTCGGCGCCAGAAGTTCTCAAAAAAGCACAAACTCGTCGCTTTAGGCTTCACGCTGCTCGGCTTTGGAATAGTGAGCGGTGCCGCGTTTGCAGCGGCACGATCCATAATTGTCAGCGGCTATTGAACGCCGATTGGAAACGTTCCCAATCGGTATAAGTCGATACTCTACGCGGATCACCCGGCGCGCGCTGTTCATCGAACAGAACCACGACTGATGACTTATTTACGGTGCGTGACGACATACCGTTCAACCCATTTCCGAACAGCTTGATATTCTGATCGTCAACGTCGTCCCATTTGTATGCCGAGAAGGCAGCGTGTGCGAAAACAACCGCATACTGCGATTCCCACCAGTAGCCCTGGAACGCGGACTCGAGAATATCGGGCGAGGGAGCACGGAATGGTATGCTATTAACCTCGACAATAGCACTTCGTTTCAAATAATCGAGATGGCTTGCGCTGACAAAAAGGATGCTGGCGCTCGGTCCCTTTGCTGCTAAAGTGCGAAGCACGACGTCCCAAACGCGTTTGTCCTGCACCCTCACGGTACGCAGGACCTCAAATTGCAACATCCCCCATAAAGACAACACAATCGCCAACACTGTGGCACCCGCAGCGGTCCCCAGCACTCGCTTGAGCCCTGGCGCGAACAGCAAGACAACCACGCTCATGACACAAAGCGTATACGGCACGTAGCCGTACCGACGCGGCAGAATCGGCGATATCTGTCCGGTGCTAGCGCTCAAGGCCCATAAAACCGTAAAACTGGCGAAGGCCACGGCGAACAGGGCGATAGCAACTCTGTTACTTCCGCCGACATCCCTGCCTCGAACCGAAGCACCAAGAATAATGCCAAAGAGCAGAAACAGAGCGGCTCCGCCGGACAAGGAAACAATCTCTGCGATCTGCGAGGCCATCCCTGGGACAAGCGTGCTGACCCAAGCGCCTGTCCGCTCAAAACTCTCGTATAAACCATTTATCCCGACATTATATCGTCGTACACCGTTGTCGTACGGAATGCTCATGTTCCACAGTATTCGATGCGCAATGACGGTGCCCACGATGGCGGCCAAGGGAATAGCTAAATCGCTAATCCACGCCTTGCGTGCTCGATCTGGCGACCTCGCCACCAGTACAAGCATAAGGCACGCTGCCGGAAGATGTACCTCACCCGTGAGCGCGATGAAGATGCCTAACAGAAACGAAACTAAGCGCCACCGAATGAGCACCGCACAAAGAATAGTGATCTGATATGGCAAAATAAGATACGAGTAATGGTGAAAGCAGGACGTGACCGCAAATGCTGAGAAGACCCACACGGTCCAAGCTGCATCAGCTTGCAAAGCATTTGCCCCCCCGCGCAGGAGTAGTCTAGAGATTCCATATCCCGACAAAATTTGAGTAGTTACGATCCAGATTGCGTAAGGAACAGGCGACGTGCCGAAGCATTTCCAAAGGCCAAAATGCAAAAGCCGGGAAAGGCCATAAAGTCGATACTCTTGGGGCGCCAAGTCGAGATTTAGCACAATATAACGAACGGACCCCCAGCCAGTGAATTCGCTTTCAATACGCCCGAAGTGACCGCCGACTAGATAAAGATCATCGAAAATCAGCGTCGCATTATAAGCGCTGACCGCTATAGCTAGAACGGCAAGTCCTAAAATTATCGTGTTCTTCTTCGAAGCTGATATCAAGTCGTAGTTCATGAGAAAACTTGTTTAGCTCAATGGCTCAACGGCGTCGCGCTGGATTTGCTCTATTATCGAAACTACGGCCAGTGTTTTTCCGATCTGCCCCTAGCCCCCGCGCGCCTTGAACCATAAAGTTATAGGAAAAACCCGCCGGCGTGAACCGGCAGGTCTAATAATCCAAATAATTTCGGCTTGGCGTTTAGTGCTTCTTAGCTGCCATCAGGCTGCGGTATCCATCACTGCCCGGGTTGGTCGCGGTATCGCCGCCGATCCAGCACGAATATCCGAGCTAGACGAACGCATTAAATCTACGGCGATAGGAGACCCACTTCATCAAATATGTTCCAAATGTCGCATCAAGGAGGTGGAGTCGAAGGCGGCAGAAAAATAACCATCGGTCTAACGGAAGGGTAGGGCCCGCTCGTACCAACCACGAGAATTTCATCCGTCCTGTAGGTCTTTCGAAAACCTTGGTTAATTAGATCGGTGCTCAGTTCGACTTGACCCGGGGCGGTTTCGCGGACCGTCGTGCCAACGCCGTCAAAGCCGAGCACTACCCGGAGATACCTAGTTGTTGTCCAAAGACTCTTAAATGGATCACTAGTCACGAAACTGTAGGGTGAGCCGAGACCGGGCCACGAGTTGTTGATCGGTAGATTTGAGGCACCATCATTTTTTACAAGAACGGCGCGTTTGCCTTGATTTTTCGCTGCTTTCAGGCGGTTTTCAAGCTCTATCCTAGGTGCGTCTACAAGATCATTGATGCGCTGCATGGCGGCGACGGTGAACGCAAGACAGAGCGAGGCGACGATAACGGCAGACCTCCGCCCGGCCATGGTTGCGAGCGCGATAAGTGCCAGTGTGTAGATCGGCGACGTGTAGCGGATCGTGAAGGCACCACCTGCCAATATCGTGTTCATGAAATAAAGGGATGCGCTTGCGACAGTGAGCGCGGCGAATACGAGCGAAACCCGAGACTTCGCCGCGGATATTGGTTGACACAGCACCTTAAGTGAAATCAACATCGCAGAAAGGACCACCCAAAACATAGGGCTTTGCAAGAGGTCGAGCCCTCTAACCATACCATCGTGTCCGACTTCAGGGTCCATATAATCAAACCCGAGACCCGCGCGCACAGTTTGCGCAATTGATTCAGCAAACCAACCAAGCCTCATTGTCAGAACAGAGAGAGATAGGGAAGGTACTGCAAAGCGTTGTCGGAGTGCTGGGTTAGTGAGGGCAATCCTTTGAAAGACAATGAAGGCGATGGTGAGAACGGCAGCCAACGCGCCTTGAGCTGCTACAATTGCAGCGACCTTGCGCTGGCCTCCACGCCAATACCAAAGAGTGACCAAGCCAGCCGCCACCAAAGCGGGCGGTATGGCGGCCTCTCCGAGCCAGCAAACGGCAACGAGTAACAGAAATCCAAGCCACGGCCGGCGGGGCAAGACGTTAAAGGCATAGCCGGTCCACAGAACTAGGGCCGTGTAGGGGGCTATGATGTAAAGGAAGTGGTGCTCAGTCCGCACAATAGGGAGCACAAACGGGCTGGCAAACCAGATCAGGGCTAGAAGCCAGCGCACCGCCGGATCCGGCAAGATTACTCTTAGTGCCCATGGAATAAGGAGTGCAGCCCCGGCGTGAATAGTGAGCATGAAGGCAAAGATAAGCATGCTGTTACTGCCACACATCGCCCAAGTCGCAAGCTGGATGGCACGCGCTAAGCCGAAGGTGCGCGTCTCTCCTGGTCCGAAGTCGAGATTAAATAGGAACATGACTGCGGTCCCAAAGTAACCGCGCTGCTCCACGACGGACGGCAGAAGGTCAAGATAGGCAAGGTCGTCGTTGTTGAACGTGGCTCCGGTCAGATAACGGTACGCAATGAATAGTCCCGCGGAGGCGGCGGCAGCCAGAGCAAACTTACGCTGTACCGGCATGCGCTTTGTAGATTCCACAGTGGCCTCGCCTCAATAGAGCAAGCTAGTCGCCCTTAGCACCATTCGGTTAGGTCGTCACCGTAACGACTGACTAGATCATTGGCCAGCAGCGAAAGACCCCTCGCCCGTAGGCGAGGGCTTGGTTGTTAGTCGGTGCAATGGTCTTCAAGGGTCCAGTCCTCAACAATGCCGGTATCATCTACCGTGTATTCATGTACCACCTTGACACCACGGCCCGACGAACAGACGACTAGGGGCGGCAGGAAAGATTGTGTCTAGCTTGCCGAGGACAGAACTGATGCCGATCCAAATTCGTATTGAGATCGCGCCTCAACGCCCATGAGCAGCGGACCCGAGATCACATTGTACCCAGCGATTCCCACAAGTTTCGCATCTTTGACCGAATCGAAAAAGACACTCATCCAAGCGCAACCGAAAGGCGAAGGCAACCCTGTTTAGCGGTCCTCCGTGGTCCAGCCGACATTTCGGTCAAGTGAGCCCAGCATGGGCATCTCCGCCCTTCTGTCACGAGGCATTTCATCAACGGCGGTGTCGCGTCATGTTAGCTGAAGCGTCCAGATGATCCCAAGTGGACAGTTGATGCCGCCCTAAACGTCGCGAAATAAAGAAGCAGCCTTCCCAACCATGGATAGCTTAAATGCCCAACGTCACGACGCCAATCGCTAAAAAAACTGACAGTTGAGCGGCGAATTGTCCCAGAGGTACAACAAACATTACTCGTAGGCTGCGTCTCTTTGTTTTTGAGTAAACAAGCCATCTCCGGACGAATAATTCCATTGCGAACAAGTGTCCAGGATCGGCACATTGGATCTTGTTTACACTCTTGGATGCAAGATTCCACGCTGATAGTAGGTCGGACGACGGAGCGATAATCGCCGCCTTGGCGGTCCGTGTCAGGGTCAATCGTACTCACATTCTGATCGATCACATATAGCGTCGTCGAGAACGAAATGATGACGATTAGCGCGCCACCGACCACTCTCAAGGCCACAGATTTCCCAGCAGCAGTAAATGCACGTCTCATGAGTCCGACCTACCGAGGTGAAGCAAAGCTGTTAATCCCATCGGGACGAAGAACTTGTCATAGGACCTCTGTTTATGATCAAGAGAATAGGAAAAATAACCAAAAGGAGCCCGGCCGGGTAGAGATATCGCGCCTGATTGCCTGGCCACGCGCTGGCGTCTACTATGGTGAATAGTCCAATTCGCGAAGTTATCAGGATGCCGACCAAGCCAACCACTGCAATTTGCAGCCGTGACCACCCCATGCGCGGCCATCCCGCTAGAGGCACGAGTAGTAGCAGAGTTAACATCCAAGCGGTGGTGTAATTTTCCCTGATGAACAGCCGTAGCCGCGCACGTTGCGGATCTTCCGTTAGCTGTCGTCGCATCGCTACCGTATCGTAGATCGCCGCGCTATCCCGCGCCGCACTGAATACCGGCGAGGGTGCTGTCGGCCAGGCCGCTTTCGCGACGATCCAATACGATTCAGCCACGAACGGAAACCAAAGGCTGATTTCCGGATCGACGAAGCCGCCGAATGTAGTACGTCTTGGCAGCCGCCCATCCTGTAACGCTGCAGTAATCTCATTTGTTAGCCGCAGATAGAACCCTTGCGCCGTCGCTGCATCGCGATAATAGCCCCGTTGCTGCACTGCATCCCGAATGACCCAGTGCATCCATCCCGCGCCGATGTCGCCCCCCATGCCGATATCACGGCCAGCGGCGGCGCCCCAGTGCTCGACGGGCCCATCGATAATGGGTTGCAGTTCGGCGAAAGCAGGACTGACAGCGTAGGCCTTCAGCCTGGCTTCTCTGGGGATCGGAATGAACCGCTTCGGACTTTCAACGGCAATCGACTGTAGCGCCGAATATGCACGCTTTGGCATATCAATATCGCTGGTGGACCAAACACCGTATCGTAATCCATCTGCACTGATGAGGAGAGCTGCCAGCAAGGCGCTGGCAAGTAGAGGCGCTCCAATCAAGGCGAGGGCATACTGTTTCACGGGTATATGACGCCGGCGCATGACCAGCGCCAAGGCAATGACAGCAAATAATACCAGCAGAAGCGCACCGGATTCTTCGCGGCAGAACCACAGCAGACCTGTCACGATCGACAATCCGCAAACGTGTAGCCAGTCCTCCGGTCGGTCCATCACACGAATGAGTTCCGCCACTAACAGCAGATATAGCGTAGCCGCGAATGTTTCGGACAAGGTATAGCTAAGTAGCACTAGCGGTTGGGGATGGAAGACCAGCAGTACGAAAACCAGCACACGGCCAAGTGGTGGAATCCCGATACGGGCTGTTGCCGACGAAAGTGACCACCCCGCACCGATGAAAATCAGTTCAGAGGTGAAGCGCAAGGGCATGCCGAGCATGCTATTCAACAAGATGAAACCTGAATATACCGGCAAATGCGCAATAGCGAGATTGTCATAGGGCCGGAACCATATCCATGATGCCGCCTGCTGGATGTACCAGAGGTCATCGTGAGGATGGTCGGTCGCGACGATCTCCTGATCGGCAACGATCCACAATTTCAGAAGGATCAGAGCAAGTGTAAGGACTTGGATCATGCTGAGCTGGTCATATCAACGGGCAGGATATTCATCAAGCGGTTGAGGCACCGCGAGGCCCATTTGGTAAAGCACGGTCAGTGGCAATCCCCCGAGCAGAAAGGTCTCCAAAAAGGAAAATATTAAGATTCGCGTAGAGATGTCAGCTGAAACGACCCTACCAGGTCACACCCGGAATATGGATGGTCGCATGGCCGTAACCCGCATGCGCCGCCGTAAACGGCAGCAAACGTTCCATCGCATGCAGGATGGTGCCATCAATAGGAACTGGCTCTTCGGGATAATCGCTCCACTGCAGACCAAGCGAAAACAGGCGCCAATGCTTTCGGGCGGGCCCATAACATCGTGCCGATCGGAAAATTGAAGAACGGCGGCAGCGGGCCCTTGATCCCATGCGCGCCGGCAGGCCCTCTGCGATTTCGCGGTTGTAATCCCAGTCGGATAAATGCGGATCGTCCGGAAAAACCATCCCCAGCTTGTCGTCGCGGGAAAACCTGTCGACGACGACGTCGAGCATGGGATGGATGCAGCCAGCAGGTTTTGCCACAGAAATTCGCGCCAGGATTCGCCGGTCGTTGGATCCGGCGCAAACAGGCTGCGTTTGCCGCGAATATGACCGACAAGATCGTAGCCTTCCAGCCGGTCGCCGAATTCGGTCAGGAACGGTCCGATATCGCGACCGCGATTCCGAACGACGCGTATCGTTACCTCGCCGCGGTCGTAAGCGGCCGTAGCGGCACGAAGTTGAGCCGCCTTGCCGCTGTCGCGCGTGCTCTGGAAAAGGCCGCACCGCGCGCGTCGATTCCAACCGGCGCAAGCAATCGTCAAAAAGTTTCACGTAGAAAAATGCCCGTGCAGGGCCAGCCGAAGTCCGCCCGCGCGCGGACCCGAGCCGTGTCGCGGGCGGGCGTGATGACGTCATGTCGCCAGGGTCCGTGCGGTTTGCCGCTTCGGATGAAATGCGCCAGCGGATTGGTCGCGGCGATGTCGTAGCGGCCGGAAATTTCCCGTGCATAGATTCACGGATGAAAGTCCGGGACACGGCCGACGATAGTAAAAATTAGACGTGGGCCGCGTCCCGATGCTGAGCGCCGCGGAGCGTGGTAGGAACAGGCCGATAGCCTCCCCTCGGCTGTTCGCCATGGCATCCGGCCCAAAAAGTTCGCTGAGTGGCTTCACTCCGTCGGACCTATATACGACGAAACGCTGCGCTCGCTGCTACCCGCAATCCCGCCGCTACGTCTACGCTCTATCGTGGCCCCCCCGGAAGAAGAGGTGTTCCTTTGGACGGGAGCGCATGACCTTTCCTATTTCCTCAGCCTGTTGGCCCGAGTCCTAGCTCCTAGCGAGCTGCTTATTATCACCACGCTTGGCCTCAATGCATTGCAGGTGATCAGGCCGTCAAAGATCCACCACGCTGTGTTTGCGATGGACGAGGCGGCGGTGGACGGCATGTCTGAAAGGCTTGGATCGGAACGACTTGTATTCGCTCCCTATACCGCCGACGTTATAGAGGCTGCGAAGGCCGGGAACAGATACGGGGTACTTTCATATCAGTGGATAAGGCGCACTAGAGCGTTTCACGTTTTGATGGAAGCGTATCCAGCGTTTTCGAAGTAGTTGCTGCATTCGCCCGGTTGGATGGCTGCAAGGAGGCTGCCGATGTGACGGCAGATGTC
>Ga0066662_10000567_pt1 | contig 16357 bp, 17 predicted proteins | sample GraSoiAngelo_111_FD_133939 | JGI IMG/M metagenome (GOLD analysis project Ga0066662, IMG submission 133939) | Grasslands soil microbial communities from the Angelo Coastal Reserve, California, USA - 14_0903_12_40cm | ecosystem: Environmental > Terrestrial > Soil > Grasslands | place: USA...
CGGCGGCGGCGGAGCTCCTCGCCCGGGGTGTCCTCGAGCTCCTCGAGCGACTCGACGAGCGCCGCCTTGAGCAGGCGGGCCGCCTCGTCATGGTCGTTCTGCGCGCCGCCCTCCGGCTCGGCGACGACCCCGTCGACCACGCCGAGCTCCAGGCAGTGCAGGGCGTCGGGCTTGAAGGCGGCGGCGGCCTTCTTGGCCTCGCCGGCGTCGCGCCAGAGGATCGCGGCGCAGCCCTCCGGGGTGATCACCGAGTAGATCGCGTTCTCCTGCATGAGCACCCTGTCGGAGACGGCGATCGCGACGGCGCCGCCGGAGCCTCCCTCGCCGATGATGCAGGCGACCGTCGGAACGGTCAGCCGGGACATCTCGGCCTGCGAGCGGGCGATCGCGCCGCCCTGGCCGTGCTGCTCGGCGGCGACGCCCGGATAGGCACCGGGCGTGTCGACGAGCGAGATGACCGGGAAGCCGAAGCGCTCGGCAATCTCCATCACGCGCATCGCCTTCACGTAGCCCTCGGGGTAGGCCATCCCGAACTGGCGGTCGAGGCGCTCCTTCACGTCGCGGCCCTTCTGGTGGCCGATCAGCGCGATCGTGCGGCCGTCGAGCTTGCCGAGGCCGGTGACGAGCGCGCCGTCGTCCGCGCGGCCGCGGTCGCCGTGCAGCTCGACCCAGTCGTCGAGGAAGCGCTCGACGTAATCCATCGTGTACGGGCGGTCGGGATGGCGCGCGAGCTCGACCGAGCGCCAGATCGCCTCGTCGCTCGTGTCCGCCTTCAGCCGCTCGAGCTGCTTCTCCAGGCGCTCACTCTCGCCGTCCACGCGCACCCCGCGCAAGAGCGGCAGCCGCGAGAGGCCGCCGAGGCGGCGGCGGAGGCTCGCCTCCTGCTCGCGCTCGCTCACGCAAAAAGCCTCAGGAGCCTGGCCAGGTGCTCGCGCTGCGCGGGGCGGGGGACGATCTCGTCGACGTGGCCGAAGCGCAGGTTCTGCTCGGCGAGGCCGAAGTCGTCGGGCAGCTTCTCGCGCGTCGTCTGCTGCACCACGCGCGGGCCCGTGAAGGCGATCAGCGCGCCGGGCTCCGCCATCGTGAAGTCACCGAGCGACGCGAACGACGCGAGCACACCGGCGGTGGTCGGGTGCGCCATCACGGTGATCATCGGGATGCGCGCGTCGTGCAGGTCCTCCACGGCGCACACGGTCTTCGGCAGCTGCATCAGCGAGAGGATCCCCTCCTGCATGCGCGCACCGCCCGAGCTCGTGACCGAGACGAGCGGGACGCCACGCTCGATCGCCGAGTCGCAGGCGCGCGAGAACTTCTCGCCGACTGCGCTGCCCATCGAGCCGCCCATGAAGGTGAAGTCCATGACGGAGAGCTCGATCGGGTGACCGTCGAGCGTCGCCTGTCCGATCACAGCCGCTTCGCCGAGCCCGGTGTTCAGCTCGGCTTCGGCGAGCCGCTCGGCGTATGGGCGCAGGTCGAAGAAGTCGAGCGGGTCCTCGGAGCGGACGTCCGCGGCCTCCTCGACGAACGAGCCCGGGTCGGCGTACCACTCGATCCGCGCGCGGGCGCGCATCGGGAAGTGGTGGCCACAGTGCGAGCAGACCCACAGCGCCGCCTCCAGCTCGTCGTCGCGATAGTGCGAGCCGCACTTCGGACAGGTGTTCGGATGCTTCTTCTCGGCTGGGGGCGGAGCGTGCTTGTGCTCGACCTGGACGTCGATCCGGGTCTCGGACATGTCGAGAGCTTAGACCCGAGTCGCGTCCGGCCGGTTACATGCCGAGCGCGTGGCCGAGCCGCGCGAGCGCCTGCTCGTTCCGCGCTGACCGCGTGAAGCCTGTGAGCCCGGCGCCCAGGGGCCGGGGGATCGACGCCAGGAGCGTCTCCAGCTCGCCGAGCGGGATCCCGTCCGGCTCGGGCATGAAGACGTCGAGCTGGCCCGGGTCGATCACGTCGCCGTCGAGAGCGACGTAGACCTGGTCCGGGAGCTCGCCGACCGCGCGCCGGATCCCGGACCCGGCGATGAATTCCTCCTCGGGCGGGTCGAGGCTGCGCGCGCCGAGGAGGACCACGTCCGTCGCCAGGACGTCGCCGCCGTCGATCAGCATGCGCAGCGGCATCCCCCACGGATTGCCCGACGGCGAGCTCTCGGGCGTGTTCAGGTCGCCGTGCGCATCGAGCCAGACCACGCCGATCCGACCGTGGCGGCGCGCCAGCTCGCGGACAGCCCCGACATGGGCGCAGCAACAGCCACCGAGGACGAGCGGCCGCGCCGGCAGCTCGCGGGCGGTCGCTTCGATCTGAGCCTCGAGCGTGTCCTCGCTCACCGTCGCCGCCTCGGGCCACGGGAGCGCCATGCCCGCGGCGTCTGCCATCGCGTCGCCGCCGTCGCCCCACGCACGGGGAACGCGAATGAGCCCGGCGGCGAACTCGCGGCCGCAGGAGTGGCACTGGTACTCGGGGCCGATCGCGACCGCGGTCAGCGTCCGGCAGTCGGGGCATTTCGCTCTGAGGGCGCTCAGAGCTCGCGCTCCCAGGTGTTCGAGCGCCGGAGCACGGTCATGCCGGCGCGCTCGTAGAGCCGCGTCGCGCCGGTCGGGCTCTCGGCATCGACGGAGAGGCGCACCTTGCGGATGCCCCGTGCGTGGAGCGCGGCGAACGAGCGGCGGAGGAGCGCCTCGCCCACGCCTTTGCGGCGCCACGGACGGCGCACGCCGAGCGTTCCGACCCAGCCGTAGCCGGGATCCCCCGCGCGCTCGGGGAAGTTCAACGCGTAGCCGGCGACATCGTCTCCGGCCCACGCGACGAGCCACAGCGCCGGGTCGAAGTTCCGCGAGCGCACCGTGAACTCGCGCCACTGCTCGAACGGCTCGCGGTGGTACTCCCAGTGGTCGGCGAACGCTTCCACGTGCGCCTCGTACAGCGCGTGCTCGTCCTCCAGGTGGCGGTACGGGCGAATGTCGACCCCGTCCGGGACGGGCGACTCGGCCGGCGCCTCGACCCCGAACTCGATCTCCATCGTCCACGAGGTGCGAATCGGCCGGTAGCCGCGGCCCGTCACGATCGGCTCGACCTCATGGTCGGCGACGACGAACGTGCGCGTGCGCTTCGCACCGAGCGCACGCGCGGTGCTCTCCGCGGTGTCGAGCGCCTCGTCCCAGATTCCGGGCGCGGCGACGTCGATGTCGACCTGGTCGTCCTCGAGCCACAGGTCGAAGTACCCGACGACGCGTCCGTCGTCGACGATCACGAGCAACCGCTCGGGGTCGAGAGACTCGTTGCGCAGCCACTCCGCGACGTCGTCGGCGTCCATGCGCCGCGCCTCGCCGTACGACTCGACGAACAGCCGCGCGACGGTCGCCGCGTCCTCTTCGCGAAGCGGCCTAACCTGCAACGAGCTCATCGAGCGTCTCGGGCAGCGCGAAGAGGTCTGAGAGCTCGCGGGTCGGCTCGACGGTCGCGCGCTCGCCGAGCCGGTTGATCCACACGCTGCGCAGCCCGAGCTCGTTCGCCGGGGCGATGTCGTGGAAGAGCGACGCGCCGACGTGCACGTGCCCTTCGCGCGGCGCCTTCGTGCGGAAGAAGAACTCGTCCCAGTGCTTGTGGTTGGGCTTGTAGGAGCCGATCTCCTGCGCGACGACGACCTCGTCCAACGGCACGCCGATCTGCACCTGGGACGCGGCGATGAAGTCGTCGTCGGTGTTCGAGAGGATCCCGAGCTTCCACCCGCGGCGGCGCAGCTCTTCGAGCGACGCCTGCACCTCGGGGAACGACCGCCAGCCGGGGAGCGACTCCGCGAGGCCGTGCTCCTGCCCTGCGGGCGCGCCGAGCCGGCGCATCGACTCGGTCAGGACGTCGCGGTAGCTCATCGTCCCGTCGCGCTGCAACTCGGGCTCGAGCTCGTGGTAGCGCGCGAGCAGCTGGTCGGCGCGCTCGTCGTCGAAGACGCGCGCGAGCTCGGCGCGCACGCCGCCGTCCCAGTCGATCAGCGTCCCGTAACAGTCGAATGTCGCCCAGCGCTCCACGAGCGCCCATGCTACGTCTAGGCGGCGAGCTGCTCCGGCGGCCGGTAGGCGAGGATCTCCCAGCCGTGCTCGTCGAGCCACTGCTTCGAGTCCCGGTAGCCGGGGCGCCGTCGTTCGACGAGCGCCCAGAACGCCGGTCCGTGGTGGTGCTCGGCGAGGTGGCAGACCTCGTGCACGACGACGTAGTCGAGCACGTCGTGCGGTGCGAGCACGAGGCGCCAGTTGAAGCTGAGATGTCCCTTGCTCGAGCATGAGCCCCACCGGCTGCGCTGGTCGCGCAGCGTGATGCGGCCGTAGGTGACGCCGAGCGCGGCGGCTTCCGACTGCGCGATCAGCGAGATGCGCGCGCGGGCTTCCCGCCGGCCTTGCTCCGCGGTCAGGCTGAGCTTGTGCAGTTCGAGGCATGGCTGCGCGGCCTTCTCGAGCTGGCGCTCGAGCCAGGCGAGGTTCGTAGCGATCGCGTCGACGATCTGCTCCTCGGTCGCGCGCGGGCGCACGACGAGCTCGGGCGGGAATCCGTAGCGAACGACGAGACGGTGTCCGCGCACGCGGTTGGAACGACGTATGTGCAGCTCGACCGGGCGGCCGCCCACGTCCACAACACGCATGGCTGCACGGTAGGAGTCGTCTCGGACGACAACGCTTGTGCGAGGTGCCATGTGCGTGTGGTTCGCGGAGCGACGCTCGTTCTCCTTGTCGCCGCGCCCTGGCCAGAACCGTCACGACCGGGGTCTGACCCCGTTTGAACGCCCCGCGGCCACGCTCACGCCGTTCTCACAGAGCGAAATGTGCGCGCGTGCAGGGACAACGTGCCGACACCTGTCTGCTCGGGGCACGACCGGGGTCTGACCCCGGGCGTGGCTCACCGGGACGCGTCGAGTGTGAAAAGAGCGTTACTGCTCGTCGAAGCTGCGCACGACGAGCGACGCATTGTGGCCGCCGAAGCCGAACGAGTTCGAGACCGCGACGGTCAGGTCCGGGAGGTCGCGCGCGACGTTCGGGACGTAGTCGAGGTCGCAGTCCGGATCCGGGTCCTCGTAGTTGATCGTCGGCGGCGCTTTCTTGTCGACGAGCGCCTTGACCGTGAACACGGCCTCGACCGCGCCGGCGGCGCCGAAGCAATGGCCCGTCGCTCCCTTCGTCGACGAGACGGCGAGGCCGTTCTTCGCATGCGCCTCGCCGAACGCATTCTTGATCACCTTCGTCTCGGCGGCGTCACCGAGCGGCGTCGACGTCGCATGCGCGTTCACGTAGCCAACTTCCGTCGGATCGACGCCCGCGTCGGTGAGCGCCATCGTCATCGCACGCGCGGGGCTCTCGCCCGTCGGATCGGGCTCCGTCATATGGGCGGCGTCCGACGACATGCCGTAGCCGACGAGCTCCGCGTAGATCTTCGCGCCGCGCGCCTGCGCATGCTCGAGCTCCTCGAGCACGAGCACGGCGGCCGCCTCGCCCATCACGAGCCCGTCGCGCTCGTTGTCGAACGGACGCGACGCCGCCGTCGGGTCGTCGTTGCGCCGCGAGAGCGCGCGCATCGCGTCGAAGCCCGCGATCCCGACCTCGGTGATCGGCGCCTCGGTGCCGCCGGCGAACATCACGTCGGCGCGATTCATGCGGATCATGTCCATCGCGTCGCCGATCGCCATGTTCGACGCAGCGCACGCGGTGCACTCGCTCATCAGCGGTCCCTTGGTGCCGAGCTCGATCGAGACCCAGCCGGCGCCCATGTTCGGGATGATCGACGGGATCGAGAACGGGCTCACGCGGTCGGGGCCTTTCGTGAGGAGCACGTGGTAGCACTCCTGGTAGCTCTTCAACCCGCCGATGCCGGTTGCGATCGAGGCGCCGTACCGGTCCGGCGCCTCCGACACGTTCACGCCGGAGTCGCCCTCCGCCTGGCGCGCCGCGGCGATGATCATCTGCGCGAAGCGGTCCATGCGGCGCGCTGCCTTGCGGTCGATCCACTGCGTCGGATCGAACTCCTTCAGCTCGCACGCGAAATGGACGTTGTAGTCGGTGTGGTCGAACGCGGTGATCTCCGCGGCCCCACTCTCACCCGCGATCAGGCGCGACCACGACGTCTCCACGTCGTTGCCGAGCGGGCTCACGAGGCCGAGGCCCGTGATCACCACACGCCGATGTCCGTTCCCGTTTGCGCTCATCACCTACATCCCCAACCCGCCGTCGACGAGCAGCACCTCACCGGTGATGAAGCCTGCCGCGTCCGAGGCGAGGAAGCGTACCGCGCCCGCGATCTCCTGCGGCTCCGCGACGCGGCCGAGCGGCGTCGCCTGGATCATCGCCGCCGTCGCCTCCTCGGGCAGCACGTCGGTGAGCGCCGTCTTCACGTAGCCGGGCGCGACGACGTTGGCACGAATGTTCCTCGACCCGAGCTCGCGCGCCAGCGACTTCGTGAACCCGATGATCCCCGCCTTCGACGCCGCGTAGTTCGTCTGGCCCCAGTTGCCGTGCACGCCGACGACGGAACTGATGTTCACGATCGACCCGCCGCGCTTCTTCATCATCGGCCGCGTCACCGCGCGGCACGTGTAGAAGACGGAGCTGAGGTTCGTGTCGATCACGGTGCGCCAGTCGTCGTCCGACATGCGCGCGAGCAGGCCGTCGCGCGTCAGGCCCGCGTTGTTGACGAGCACGTCGATGTCGCCGGCCTCCGCGACCAGGCGCGCGGCGTCCTCCGGCGACGAGACATCGGCCTGCACCGCTGCGCCGCCGATCGTGTTCGCGAGCTCTTCGGCGTCGTCCTTGCCGGAGCGGTAGCCGACGACGACGTGCGCGCCGGCGCGCGCGAGCTCCTCGGCGATCGCGCGGCCGATCCCTTTGGACGCACCCGTGACGAGGGCGCGCTTGCCCTCGAGCGAGGCAAAGACCTCAGCCAAGCTCTGCGGTGGCCTCGTCGAGCGACTTCAGGTCGTTGACCGAGAGAGTTCGAACCGATCTGTCGATCCTCTTCAGTAAACCGCCGAGCACGTTGCCGGGCCCGACCTCCACGAAGGTCGTCACGCCCTGGTTGATCAGCTCGCGCGCCGCTTGCGTGAACTTGACCGGCGCGGTCAGCTGCTCGATCAGCAGCTCGCGGTAGTGCTGCGCGTCCTCGAGCTTCGCCGTCACCGTCGACATGAACGCGGCGCGGCCCTCGTCGAGGTGCACCTTCTCGACCGCCGGGCGCAGCACCTCGGCGGCGCGCGCGACGAGCGGCGTGTGGAACGCGCCCGAGACGCGGAGCTTGATCGCGCGGCGCGCGCCTTCGCGCTCTGCTTCCACGCACGCCTCGTCGACGGAGACCGTCTCGCCGGAGATCACGAGCTGGCCGGGGCAGTTGTAGTTCGCCGGCCAGACGTTCGAGATCTTGCGGCACAGCGCCTCGACCGCCTCGTCCGCGAGACCGAGGATCGCGGCCATCGAGCCGGGATGCAGGCGCGCCGCTTCGGCCATCGCGATTCCGCGGTCGCGCACGAGCGCGATCGCATCGCGTGCGGAGAGCGAGTGTGCCGATCCCAAAGCGGAGAACTCGCCGACCGAGTGGCCGACGACGACGTCCGGCGCGATCCCGCGCGCACGCAGCGCCGCGTCGATCGCGAGGGAGGTCGTGACGAGCGCAGGCTGCTGCACCTGCGTGTCCATCAGGTCCTCGACGGGACGCTCGAAGCAGAGCTCCTTGAGGTCCATGCCGGAGGCATCGCTGCCCTCGTCGAACACCGCCATCGCCTCGGGCACTGCCTCCGCGATGTCACGCCCCATGCCGGCCTCGTAGGAGCCCTGGCCGGGGAACATGAATGCGATCTTGCTCATGCCGCTGCTCCAGTCGTCTCGTGTGTCCACTCGATCAACGCGGAGCCCCAGGTGAGGCCCGCGCCCATGCCCGTCAAGAGCACCAGTTTGCCCGGTTCGAGGCGCCCGTCATCGGCGGCGTCCGCGAGCGCCAGCGGAATCGACCCCGACGACGTGTTCCCGTACCTGTCGACGTTGATCACCGTCTTCTCCTGAGGGACGCCCAGCTTCTTCACAGCGTGATCGATGATCCGGACGTTCGCCTGGTGCGGGACGTACACGTCGATGTCGTCCACGGTCTTGTCGCACTCCTCGAGGATCGCCTCGGCCGAGCTGACCATCACGCGCGTCGCGAACTTGAAGACCTCGCGCCCGTTCATCTTCACGTACTTGTCGGGATCGTCGAACTTCCGGGAGCCGCTGCCCGGCAGCCAGAGGCTCGCGCCACCGCCGCCGTCCGCTCCGAGCTCGAAGCCGAGGAAGCCGCCTTCGTCGACCTGCTCCATCACGACGGCGCCTGCACCGTCCCCGAAGAGCACGAGCGTCGAGCGGTCGGTCCAGTCGAGGATCTTCGAGAGCACGTCGGCGCCGACGACGAGCGCGCGCTTCGCGAGCCCGGCCGCGAGCATGCCGTGCGCCTGCGCGATCGCGTAGACGAAGCCGGTGCAGCCGGCCGACAGGTCGTAGGCCGCCGCATCGGGCATGCCGAGTTGGTCGGCGAGCAGCGCGCCGCTCGAGGGGAACGCCATGTCAGGCGTCACGGTCGCGACGATGAGCAGGTCGATCGACGCGGGATCGGCGCCTGCCATCTCGAGCGCGCGGCGCGCGGCCGGCATGCAGATGTCCGTCAGTGCCTCGTCGTCGGCAGCGATGCGACGCTCGCGGATGCCGGTGCGCTCGACGATCCACTGGTCGTTCGTGTCGACGAGCTGCGAGAGCTCGTCGTTCGTCACGACACGTTCCGGGACGTGGCACCCGAGCCCCGTGATCGACACGGGCTTGCCGTTCGTGCGCCCGATCACCGCTCTTCGTCCCCCACGGCGAAGGTGAGCGTGCCACGCACGGCGAGCTTGCCGTCGACGGTTGCCTTGGCCTTGCCGCGGCCGACCGGGCCGCGCACCGTCTCGACGATGCACTCGAGCGTCAGCACCTCGCCCGGCCGCACGATGCGCTTGAAGCGCACGTCGTCGATCCCGGCGAAGAGCGCGAGCTTGCCCTTGTTCTCCTCCTGCGAGAGCACCGCGACCGCACCGCATTGCGCGAGCGCCTCGACCATCTTCACGCCCGGCATGATCGGGTTGCCGGGGAAGTGGCCGGCGCAGTCCTCTTCGGTCACCGTCTTGCGCGCGACGACGCGCTCGCCCGGGACGAGCTCGATCACCTCGTCGATCAGCAGCATCGGATCGCGGTGCGGCAGCACCGCTTCGATCTGTTCCTTGTTCATCATGCGGACCGGCGTAGGCTCGACGGAGCCGGCAAGAGCGCAGGTGCCGGCTTTGCCGGCGCCGGAGCGGATAACAGCTTCTCGCGCAGCCCGTTGCGGCCACGATGCGCGTAGCACTTGGCGGTGCCGACCGGCATCCCCGTCGCCTCGGCGATCTCTTCGAACGAGACGTCGAACGCGTCCTTGAGCGCGACGACCGTCGCCTGCGCCTCCGGCAGCTCGGCGAGGCAGCGTCCGAGCTCGCGGCGCGACTCGGACTCGGCGAGCGCGCGCTGCGGGTCGCCGTCTCGCGCGACGCGGGTGTCCTCGAGCAGCGGCTCGGTGCGGCGCGACCACTTCGCCTGCGCGACGTCCTTGCACGTGTTGACGACGAGCCGGTGCAGCCACGTGGAGAACTGCGACTGCCCGCGGAACTGCCCGACGCGCTGCACGAGCTTCACGAGCGCCTCTTGCGCCGCGTCGTTCGCGTCGTCGGGGTCGCGCAGCATGTGCAGCGCGATCCGGTGGATGCGCTCGGCATGGCGGGCGCAGAGGGCTTCGAGGGCGTGGTTGTCTCCATCCTTGGCGCGACGAACGAGGATCGGGTCCGACAGCCTCTCGTAGACGAGGGGGCCGTCCGGCCGCAGGTCTCGGACGATTCGACGGGAGCGACGGGCGGGAGGTTGCACGGCGGCCCTACTCTAGACCCCGTGCGCCTGGCCCCCGAGACGGTCCTGCCCGCACTGCGGGGCGCGTTCGGGCGGGACTACCACTACGCCGCGGAGACCGAGACGACCCAGCGGATGCTCCCGGACGACGCTCCGCACGGTGCTGTCGCCCTGGCCGAGCGCCAGACAGCGGGCCGCGGGCGCCTCGGGCGCACCTGGGCCGACTCCGGGCTGATGTTCTCCGTTGTCCTGCGCCCGCCGCAGCCGGTCGCGCGCTGGCCGGAGCTGACACTCGTGGCCGCGCACGCCGTGGCGGGCGCGATCGGGCCGGAGGCGACGATCAAGGACCCGAACGACGTCCTCGTCGACGGCCGGAAGGTCGCCGGGATCCTCGCCGAGGCGAGCGAGCACGTCGTGCTCGGGATCGGGATCAACGTCGGCGGAGCTGCGTGGCCCGGCGCCGGCTGGGTGGAGCGCGACCGCCTGGAGCTCCTCGTCGACGTGCTCGAGCGGCTCGAGCGCGGCTACGAGGGGTGGCTCAGTCCCTAACCGCTGACGATCGCGGAGAGGTTGCCGGCGAGGTCCTGCGCCTCGGCCGAGACCTGCGTGACCGCCGGCCCCGAGTAGGGGATCGCGAACGTCCCCTTCTGCTCGCCGAGGACGATACGGGTCTTCTGGTTCACGAGCACGGTCACCGTGGCCGGCTCGTCGACCGTGAACTTGAGCTTGCCCTTGTCGAGCAGCGTGAGCTTGGGCGGCGTGTTGTCGAGCGTGATCGGCACCGCAAGCTGCACGTCGCCGAGCTGGTCGGTGACGGTGATCGTCGCCTGGTACGTCCCGTCGAAGAGCGGCGCGCCAAAGCCGGAGCCGTCCCACGTCAGCGTGTGCGGGCCGATCCCGAGCTGCCCGCTGAACGGCGAGCCGACGACGATCCCGGCCTGCATGATGTCGAGCCGCACGGGCACGTTCTGCGCGAGCTGGAACGAGAGCGTCGTCGAGTCGTTGACGCCGTCACCGTTCGGCGAGATGACGCGCGGCATCGCGTCGAGCCCCGCGAGCGTCCGGTCGACGACGACATCGACACTCTTGGTCACCGTCTTCGTGCCCGCCTTCGCCGTGATCGCGATGCGGTAGCGCCCATCGGGCAGGACGTGCGCGCCCCAGTCGAGCGAGTTGTTGCCGGCGAGCCGCGGCTCGTCGATCAGCGTGAGCAGCGGCGCACCGCCGGCGTCGAGCACCTGCACCGTCACGTTGGAATCGACCCCGAGCGTGAAGCCGATCGTCGTCGAGTCGTTGCTGCCGTCCGCGTTCGGCGTGATCACCAAGGGCGTCGCCGCGACGTTCGTGAGCGAGAACGGCGGCGCCGCAGGGAGCGGCCGGCCGATCCCGATCGTCCCGGTCGCCGCGAGCACGCCCGGCGCCGAGATCGTCCATGTGAAGAGGCCCTTCCCGGCGAGGAGCGAGCTCCACGTCCAGTCGACGGTCGCGCCCTTGCCCGAGCCGGTTGCGACGACGCGCCGCAGCTGGTCGACGACGGTCACCGTCCACGGCAGCGCCGAGGAGAGGCGGGCCTGGAAGCGAACCGGCCCCCCGAGCGCGCCTGCAACCGTGGGTGCGTAGAGCTTCGGCAAGCCCGTCGCGGCCACCGACTTCGCGATCCCGGGCAGCAACACGTACGCGCCGTTGCCGGGGCACTCGCTCGGGCCGGTGTCGCGGTGCCCCGAGATCGCGCGCAGCGTGACGAGCTTCCCGCGCGCGAACTTCGCGTTCCCGCCCGAGGTGTAGACGACGGTCGACAGCGGGTCGACGTGTGCGACGTCGAGTCGCCACGCGAGCAGCTTCACGAGCGCGTCCTGTTGTGCCTTCGGCGGCGTCGCGGCTGCGTAGTTGCCGATCAGCGAGACGCCGGCCGTTCCCGAGTTGAAGCCTTCGGCGTGCGCGCCGACGACGTTCTTGTCGATACCGCCGCCACGGCCTTCGTACACCGTCCCGTAGCGGTCGATCAAAAAGTTGTAGCCGATGTCGTTCCATCCGTTCCCCTGCACGTGGTAGACCTCGATGCCGCGCACGATCGCCGGCGCCTGTGCACGGGTGTACGTGTTCGTGCCGGCGGTGTGATGCACGACGGCGAGCCGGACGGCCGGCGCGTAGAGCGGCTTCGCGCGCACGATCTCCTCGTCGGCGCCCCACCCCGAGCGCGGGACGATCGCGGGCGCACCGGCGCTCGCCGGCCGGCGCACGGGCTTGGTCGTCACGCGCGACCAGAGCTCGTACGCGCGCAGCGCGCGCACCTCACCGCTGCGGCGGAACCGGAAGCCGTCGGAGGCGCCCGTCCAGTCGAGGTTGCCGTCGTGCCAGCGGCCGGTGGCACCTCCATCGGCGTCGGCGGCCACCCAAGCTTGCCAGCGGCCGTGCAACCGGTGCACGCGGTACTGGACGCTGCCGCTTCCGATCCAGTGGATGCCGAGCATGTTGAAGTGGATCGGCGTCACCGCGGCGGACAGCCCGCGCGCCCCGACCGGGACGTCCTGCACGCGCATCGCCACGTCGCCGGCGCGCGCCGCCGCCGGCGCAGCGAGCGCCGTAGCTGCAGCGATGGCGGCAACCAGCTTGAGCATCGTAGAATTGTCGCAACGAAATGAAACGCCTGCTGCTTGCGGTTTTCCTGCTCGCTCTCGTCCTTCCTGCGACGGCCGCCGCGGCCCCTCGCGTGCTGGCGATCCACTTCGACACCGAGGTCAATCCCGTCACCCAGGATTGGCTGAACAACGAGCTCGGGCACGCCCAGTCGAACGGCTACGACGCCGCCGTGATCGTGCTCGACACGCCCGGCGGCCTCGAGGACTCGATGCGCAAGATCGTGCAGCGCGAGCTGTCGCTGAAGATCCCCGTGATCGTCTACGTCTCGCCCAACGGGGCGCGCGCCGCCTCGGCAGGCGTCTGGATCTCGCAGGCAGCCGACCTGCTCGCGATGGCGCCCGAGACGAACATCGGCTCGTCGACGCCGATCAACGGCAACGGGCAGAACATCGGCAGCGACCTGCGGCGCAAGGTCGTAAACGATGCGGCCGCCTCGCTGCGCGTGCTCGCAAAGACGCACGGCCGCAACGCGGTGTGGGCCGACCAGGCGGTGCGCAAGGCGTCGAACCTGGACGCGGCGGAGGCGCTGCGCATGAACGTGATCGACATGATCGCCCCGTCACTGCCCGCGCTGCTCGACGAGGCCGACGGCCGGACGACGGTGCCGCGCCGGTTCACGCTGCACACGGCAGGAGCGTCGATCACCGACGTGCATCCCGGGCTCCTCACGCGCTTCCTCTCGACGCTGATCGACCCGAACATCGTCGGCCTGCTCTTCCTCGCCGGCCTCGCCGGGCTCGGCTTCGAGCTCTTCCACCCGGGCGTCGTGATTCCCGGCGCATTCGGTGCGATCTGCATGGTGTGCGCGCTCTTCGGCTTCTCGGTGCTGCCGCTGTCGTGGGCGGGACTGATCCTGATCGTGCTCGGAGCGGCGCTGCTCGTGATCGACGCGCACGTGACCTCGCACGGCGCGCTCACGCTCTCGGGGCTCGTTGCGATCGCGGTCGGGCTGATCACGCTCTTCCACAAGGCACCCGCGCCGTACCACACGAACGTCTGGCTCGTTGTCGCGTTCACCGCGCTGATCGGCGGGCTGTGGGCGTTCGCCGTGTCGAAGGGAATCGCGGTGCGCAGGACCCCGGTTCGGATGGGGCCGCAGGACATCGTCGGCATGGAAGGCGAAGCGCGCCCGGGCGGCCAGGTGTACGTCCGCGGGGAGCTCTGGCGCGCCCGTTCCGACGAGGCGCTCCGCCCCGGAGAGAAGGTCCGCGTGGCCGGGCTGGACGGCTTGACCCTCGACGTGCATAGGATCGAGTCGTGAACGCAGCACTCGTTGCCCTCGCGGTCGTCGTCTTCCTGCTCATCCTGTTCGCGATCTCCGCGATCAAGGTCGCGCGCGAGTACGAGCGCGGGATCGTCTTCCGCCTCGGCCGGCTGCTGCCGGCGCCGAAGGGCCCGGGCCTCTTCATCCTGATCCCGGTCGTCGACCGGATGGTGCGGGTCGACCTGCGCACGATCACGCTCAACATCCCGCCGCAGGAAGTGATCACGAAGGACAACGTGCCGGTGCGCGTGAACGCCGTCGCGTACTTCCGCATCGTCAAACCGGAGGACGCGATCGTCCAGGTCGAGAACTTCATGGTCGCGACCTCGCAGATCGCGCAGACGACGCTGCGCTCCGTGCTCGGCCAGCACCAGCTCGACGAGCTGCTCTCCGAGCGGGAGAAGATCAACGCGATCTTGCAGTCGATCATCGATGAGCAAACCGCGCCGTGGGGGATCAAGGTCTCGATCGTCGAGGTGAAGGACGTCGAGATCCCGCAGGGCATGCAGCGCGCGATGGCGCGCCAGGCGGAGGCCGAGCGCGAACGGCGCGCGAAGGTGATCAACGCCGAAGGCGAGTTCCAGGCTTCGGAGCGGCTGAAGGACGCGGCAACGGTGATCGAAGCGCACCCGATCGCGTTGCAGCTCCGCTATCTGCAGACGCTCCTGGAGCTCGGTGCGTCGGCCTCGACCACGATCGCGTTCCCCGTGCCGATCGAGATGCTGCGCGCGTTCGAGCACTACAGCTCCGGGACGTAGCCTGGCCGACATCCGCCACGACCCGTTGACGGGTCGCTGGGTGGCGGTCGCGCCGGCGCGCGCGCACCGGCCGTTCGGCGAAGCGGGCGTCTGTGCGTTCTGCGCGGGCAACGAAGAGCTGACGCCGCCGGAGACGCTCCGGCTCGGCGACGGGCCGACGGGCTGGGGCGTGAGGGTCGTGCCGAACCTCTACCCGGCGCTCGAGCGGCAGGAAGTCGTGATCCACAGCCCCGAGCACGTGCTCTCCGTCGGCGAGCTGAGCGACGAACAGCTCGACCTCGTCGCCGAAGCGTGGCAGCGGCGCGCCCGTGACGCGGGCGGGATCTGCTTCCCGCTCCTCAACGAGGGCCACGAGGCGGGGGCGTCGCTGCCGCATTCGCACTCGCAGCTCGCCTGGCTGCCCGCACCCGCGCCGGCGGTCGTCGCGGAGCGCGGCCTACCGGAGGTGATCGAGGTGCTGACGCGCGACGGCGTCACGGCCGGCTGCCCTGTCGCGGGCCGGGTGCCCTACGAGGTGCTGATCGCGCCGTCGCGCTCCGAGCCGGACGGCTTGCGCAGCGACCTGCTCGCGCCCGCGCTCCGACTGCTCGCGGAGCTCGTCCGCCGGCTGCAGCGGATCAAGGGCGAGAGCCTCGTGCCGCTGAACGCGTGGTTGCACGACGGGCCGCACTGGCACGTCGAGCTCTTTCCACGAACGACAAGGCTGGCCGGGCTCGAGCTGGGTGCGGGCGTCTACATCGACGCCGTGGCACCCGAGCAAGCCGCGGCGGAGCTGGGGAGCTAGACCGCGGCCTTCTGGTCGCGGAAGCGCCGCGCCGCGTCGATTGCCGCACCGAGGTTCAGGCCCTTGTCCTTGGCCTGCTTGATCAGCATCACGGTCTCGACGGCGTCCATGTCGTAGATCCGCTGCTTCTTCCCCTTGGTGGGAATCTGCGCCTTGTTCGTCCAGTAGTCGAGTTGCATCTTCGAGATGCCCGCGATGGCGCACACCTGTCCGAGGTAGAGCTCGATCTTGTCGAGATGCTCAGCCATGTCGATCGGCTCGAGCAGGTCGACCTGCTTGCTGTACGCCATCCGAGGGTTTCCTTTGCTCGACGTCTCCCGACCCCTCAGTTGACACTTCTACCACTATCTGTTGAAAAAAGGAAGGTCTACCGCCGGAAATCACACAGAAGGGTGATGAATTGTGGCGAGAATGGTGAAGGTTCAGGCGTTTTCCGGGCCCGGCGCGGCCTCGGCCGGCTCGGCCGTGTCGTCGTCCTCGCCCGACTCGACCACCGGGGCGAGCGACGAGACGAGCTCGCCCTCCCGGAGCCGCATCACGATCACGCCCTGCGTCGAGCGGCCGAGCCGCTTGACGTCCTCGACCGGGATCCGGATCACGGTCCCGCCGGTCGAGATCAGCATCACCTGGTAGCCGTCGCGCACGACGCGGGCGCCGGCGAGGTGGCCACGGGCCTCGGTCAGCTGCACGGTCTTCACGCCCATGCCGCCGCGGCCTTTCTTCGGGTACTCGGAAACGCGCGTCCGCTTCCCGAAGCCGTTCTCGGTCACGACGAGCAGGTCGGAGTCGTCGGCGGCGATCGCGACCGAGATCACCTCGTCGTCGCCCCGCAGCCGCATGCCCTGCACGCCCGACGCGTCGCGGCCCATCGCGCGCACGTCCTTTTCGGAGAAGCGGATCGCCTGGCCGAGCCGCGAGACCATCAGCACGTCGTCCTCGCCGGAGCTGTGGCGGACGCCGATCAGCTCGTCGCCCTCGCGCATCTTGATCGCGATGATCCCGTCGGCGCGCA
>Ga0066662_10000569_pt1 | contig 16274 bp, 11 predicted proteins | sample GraSoiAngelo_111_FD_133939 | JGI IMG/M metagenome (GOLD analysis project Ga0066662, IMG submission 133939) | Grasslands soil microbial communities from the Angelo Coastal Reserve, California, USA - 14_0903_12_40cm | ecosystem: Environmental > Terrestrial > Soil > Grasslands | place: USA...
GAGGGCCGAAGGCATCGAGTGGTTCTGCCTCCCGTATCACAAGCGACCGACAGTCCCGGCCACCGTCTACGACATCCTCGCGGGCGCGTGGTTCGCGGCGCGGCTCGTGCGGCGCGCGCGGCTTGACGTGCTGCACGCGCGCGCGCATGTGCCGCTCGCGATGGCGCTCGTCGCACGCCTCTTCGCGCCCGCGCGCCTCATCTTCGACATCCGCGGGCTGATGGCCGAGGAGTACGCCGACGCGGGCGTCTGGTCGGAGAAGTCTCTGCCCTACCGCGCGGTGAAGCGGCTGGAGCGCGCCGGCCTGCGCCGCGCAGACCAGATCGTTGTGCTGACGCGGCGGATGCGCGACTGGCTCGTCGCCGAGAGAACGGTCGGCGGCGAGAGCGTCACAGTCATCCCTTGCTGCGTGGACTTCTCGCGCTATGGCGGACGTGACGAGTCGGCGACGGACGAAGAGGAGGCGGCGTCCGACGCCGATGAAGAGGCGGGCGGCATGCGCTCTGATGAGACCGAGGGCGGCGGGCGCTTTTGTGAGACGGAGGGCGGGCGCTTCGAGGTCGTGTACGCCGGCTCGGTGACGGGCCTCTACATGCTGGAGGAGATGGGCCGCTTTTTCGCCTGCTTGCGCGCGCGCGAGCCGCGCGCCTTGTTGCGCGTGCTGACCACGTCGTCGCATGAAGAGGCCGCGGCGGTCTTGCGGCGCGCGGGGCTGAATTCTGAAGACTTCCGGATCGGGGGCGTGCCCGCCGCGGAAGTCCCGTGCTACTTGAAGCGCGCGCGGCTCGGACTCTCGTTTCGCAAGCCGACCTTCTCGCAGATCGCGGCCTCGCCGACGAAGATCGCGGAGTACCTCGCCGCCGGCCTCCCCGTCGTCAGCAACGCGGGCATCGGGGACACCGACGAGTTGCTCGCAGGCGAGCGCGTCGGCGTGCTCGTGCGCGAGTTCACGCGCGAGGAGTACGCGCGCGCTGCCGAAGACGCGCTGAAGCTCGCGGGCGAGCCGGGTGTCGGCGAACGCTGCACTGCTGCGGCGCGCAGGCATTTCGACCTGGCGGCGGTCGGCGGCGCGCGTTACCTTGAAGTCTACCGACGGCTCGAAAGGGCGCGCGGCGAGCGCGCCGAGACTGTATGAAGCCGCGCCGCCGGGAACGCAGTATCGCGGTTCGCCAAGCCATCGGCTTCCGTGTAGAATATCCCTTTCGGCGAACCACGGCCCTCAAGATTAGCGACGATAACCGAGACATGCGCCTGCTTGCATTTGTGCCCAGCGTCCACGACACGAACCCGAGCCAGCGCTTCCGCATAGAGCAGTGGGAGCCGCTGCTGCGGCGTCGCGGCGTCGAGGTCACTTTCAAGCCCTTCGAGTCGGCGGAGCTTCACGCGGTGCTGTACAAGCCGGGGATGGTCGGGCAGAAGTTGCGTCACGTCGCGAGCGCGTTTGCGCGCCGCGCGTCGGAGGTGCGCGGCCTGCGCGACTTCGACGCCGTCTATGTCCTGCGCGAGATGGCGCTGCTCGGCCCGCCGCTCTTCGAGCGCTGGCTGGCGCGCTCGGGCGTGCCCTTCGTCTTCGACTTCGACGACGCGGTCTTCGTCCCTTACGTCAGCCCCGCGAACGGCTACCTGAGCTACCTCAAGTTCCCCGGCAAGACTCGAACCATCTGCCGCCTCGCGGCGCACGTCATGGCCGGCAACTCTTATCTGGCGGACTACGCGCGGCAGGTCAACGACCGGGTGACGGTCGTCCCGACGACGATTGACATGACAAAGTATACAGTCGAGGAAAGGGAGGCGAACGACCCGCCGGTCATCGGCTGGAGCGGCAGCTACAGCACCGCGCAGCACCTCGACACGCTCAGGCCCGCGCTCCGGCGGCTGGCGCGCGCCGAGCGCTTCCGCCTGCGCGTCATCGGCGCGCCTGGCTACCGTATCGAGGGCGTTGACGTGGAGGCGATGCCGTGGAGGGCCGAGACGGAGGTCGCAGAACTGCGGCGCATTGACGTCGGCGTGATGCCTTTGCCGGACGAACCTTGGAGCCGCGGCAAGTGCGGGCTGAAGGCGCTCCAGTACATGGCGCTCAGCATCCCGACCGTGTGCTCGCCCGTCGGCGTCAACACGGAGATCGTCCAGGAGGGCGAGAACGGCCACCTGGCCTCAACCGAAGACGAGTGGGTCGAAAAACTCTCGCGCCTTCTGCGCTCCGCCGACGCGCGTCGGCGCTTGGGCCGCGCGGGGCGCGCGACCGTCGAGGCACACTACTCAGCTGCGGGCCAAGCGCCGCGCGTCTTCCAGATCATCGAGTCGGTCGTGCGCGAGGCGAAGGAGAGCCGCGCGCGCGCGCGCGACCGGCAGTCAGTCCCGCTGAGTTGATTCCGGTTCGACTATGGACTCGACCGACGGGCGAGCGATCAAGGGCAGACAGTCGTCTATGGAAAAGATGAACGTACTTGTGACGGGCGGCGCGGGCTTCATCGGCTCGCACCTCGTTGACGCGCTCGTCGGGCGCGGCCACCGCGTGCGCGTGCTCGATGCTTTAGTCCCGCAAGTGCACGGCGAGGCGGGCGCGCCGCAGTATCTGAACCCGGAGGCGGAGTTCGTGCGCGCCGACGTGTGCGACGCCGCGGCGGTCAGCCGCGCGCTCGAAGGCGTTGACGTGGTTTACCACGAGGCGGCGGAGGTCGGCGTCGGGCAGTCCATGTACGAGATACGTCGCTACGTCGGCGCGAACGACATGGGGACCGCGACGCTCCTCGAATCGCTGGTCAACAGACGCGTGCGCGTGCGCAAGCTGGTCGTCGCCTCCTCCATGTCCATCTATGGCGAGGGCGCCTACCGCTGCGCTGGGTGCGGCGTCGTCCACGCGAAGCTACGCCCGGCGGCGCAGTTGCGCGAGCGCCGCTGGGAGGTCGAGTGCCCGGCCTGCGGCGAGGAGCTGCGGCCCGCGCCGACCGGCGAAGACAAGCCGCTCTTCCCGACTTCCGTGTACGCGGTCACGAAGCAGGATCAGGAGCAGTTCTCCCTCGTCGTCGGTCGCGCCTACGACATCCCCACGGTGGCGCTGCGCTACTTCAACGTCTATGGCACGCGCCAGGCGCTCTCGAACCCTTACACGGGCGTCTGCGCCATCTTCTCCTCGCGCCTGCTGAACGAACAGGCCCCCGTGGTCTTCGAGGACGGCGGGCAGACGCGCGACTTCGTGCACGTGAGCGACATTGTGCAGGCGAACCTCCTCGCCCTTGAGACCGACCGCGCCGACTACACGGCGGTCAACGTCGGCACGGGCCGCGCGACTTCGATTAACGAGGTGTCGCGCCTGCTCGCCGAGGGCCTCGGCAAAGACCTCAAGCCGGAGGTCACGGGGAAGTACCGCGAGGGCGACATACGCCACTGCGTCGCCGACATCACGCGCGCGCGCAGCCTCCTCGGCTACGAGCCGCGCGTGACGCTCGAAGCGGGCATTCCCGAACTGCTCGAATGGGTCAGGCGTCAGGAAGCCGCCGACGGTGTCGAGCGCGCGACCGCAGAGCTGGAGAGCCGGCAGCTCGTCCGCTGAGCGACGACTGCCGCGCCGCGCGCCTGGGCGCTCCGGGCCGGGGCGGCGAGGTTGGCAAACACGGGCCGCGTTTATTAAAGTTATCGTCTGCGTTTTATGTACATCTTAGGTCTCACCACACTGGGCGATTCGGCGGCGACGCTGATTGAAGACGGCGAGATAATTGCCGCGGCGGAGGAGGAACGCTTCTCGCGCGTCAAGCACCACAGCGGCTTTCCCTACGAGGCCGTGCAGTATTGTCTGGAAGAGGCGGGCATCCAGATCGCCGGCGTGGCGCACGCGGCGCTTTACTGGAAGCCCTGGGTGCTTCGGCACAAGGCGATGCAGGCTTTGAAGTCGGCCCTCATCTCGCGCGATATGTTCCGCGCGCGCGTTGACCGCGGCGTCTCGCAGGTGAGCGAGAGCTATCTCGGAATGCTCCGACACCCGCAGCGCCTGCGCCAACACTTCGGGCCGAGCGACTTCAAGTTCCATTTCCTCGAACACCACCAGTGCCACGCTGCCAGCGCCTTCTTCGTCTCGCCGTTCGAGCGCGCCGCCATCCTGACGATGGACGGCACGGGCGAGGACACGACGACGATGTTCTCCGTCGGCGAGGGGCGGCGCGTGCGCCCCGTCAAGCGCATCAAGCTGCCGCACTCTCTGGGTCAGTTCTACTCGGCGGTCACCAACTTCCTCGGCTTCGACATGTTCGCCGGCGACGAGTGGAAGGTGATGGGACTGGCCGCCTACGGCGAGCCGGAGTTCTACGACTTCTTCTCGCGCCGCGTGCTCATGAAGAACGGCGATAACGACTTCCACCTCGACATCCGCGTGCTTGACCACCACCTCGCCAAGCACTACCGCTTCGGCGGGGAACTCATCAAGGCTTTGGGGCCGCCGCGCCGTCCCGACGAAGAGATCGACGAGCGCCACCAGAACATCGCCGCCAGCGCGCAGCGCGTGCTCGAAGACACAGTGCTCCACCTGCTGCGCGGCCTGCACGAACAGACGGGCCTCGAAGACTTGTGCCTCGCGGGCGGGTGTGCCTTCAACTCCGTGATGAACGGGCGCATCATGACCGAGACGCCCTTCCGCCGTTTCTTCATCCAGCCGGCAGCGGGCGACGCCGGATGCTCGCTCGGCGCGGCGCTCTTAGTCCACCATCAGAAGCTCGGCGGCGCGCGCGGCTTCGTGATGGAGCACGCCTACTACGGGCCTTCATTCAGCAGTGAGGAATGCGCGGCGGCGCTCGACGCGGCGGGCTTGAAGTACGAGACTTTGCCGGACGAGGAGATGCTGCCGCGCGTGGCGCGCATGATCGCGGGCGGGGCCATCGTCGGATGGTTCCAGGGGCGGATGGAATTCGGGCCGCGCGCGCTGGGCAACCGGAGCTTTCTGGCCGACCCGCGCCGCGCGGACATGCGCGAGCTTCTGAATAAGAAGGTGAAGCTGCGCGAGTGGTTTCGTCCCCTCGCCCCCTCGATGCTCGAAGAGGCCGCCGAAGAAGTCTTCGGTCGCCCGCACTACGACCCGTTCATGATTACGGTGCTCGATGTCGCCGAAGACCAGCGGGCGCGCATCCCGGCGGTCGTGCACGTGGACGGCACGGCCAGGCCGCAGACCGTCAGCCGCCGCGTCAACCCGCGCTACTGGAATCTCATTAATCACTTCGCCGAGTTGACCGGCGTGCCGATGCTTCTGAACACCTCCTTCAACATTCAGGAGCCTATCGTTTGCAGCCCCCGCGACGCCATCAAGACGTTTCAGGGGGCCAGCTTTGAAACGCTGGTCTTAGAGAATCATCTGGTAGTTCGCTGAGCACGGGCCGGGGCCGCCCGCCCGGCGCATGATTTAAACGTGAACGCTCTTCTGTCAGTCCTGGCGCTTGTCCTGTTCATGGTCATCGCCCTCTCGACCCCCGAGGGGCCGGCGGCGGCGCTGGTCTGCGTCGCCGTCGCAGCCGTCGCCGGGATGTTCGTCAGCCGGGTCAAGGAGGATTCGCAGTTCATTGTCAGGGTTTTCGTCGCCGCTCTGCTGGTGCGAGTGCTCATCGGGGGGTTGATTTATTTCTTCAAGCTACAGGAATTCTTCGGCGGCGACGCCTTCACTTACGACACCGCCGGCTCCATGCTGCTCAAGTTCTGGCAGGGCAAGATGGGCTCCCGCACCTACAAAGATGTGTTCGGCGACACCTTGCGGCAGAACTGGGGCATGCCGTACATGGTGGCCGGGGTCTATGCGGTGGCGGGGCGCAACATGCTGGCGACGCAGTTCGTCAACGCGGTGATGGGGGCGGCCACCTCGCCGATGATCTACCTCTGCGCGCGGCACATCTTCCGGAGCGTGAGGTCGGCGCGGCTGGCGGCGCTGCTGGTGGCCTTCTACCCGTCGCTCGTGCTGTGGTCGTCGCAGGGGCTGAAGGACGGGCCGATTGTCTTTCTACTGACGGTCGCGATGTTTGCGACCCTCAAGCTCGGCGAGCGGCTGAGCGGCAAATACGGCCTGATGCTGATCGGGGCGATGCTGGGACTGCTGGCGCTCAGGTTCTACATCTTCTACATGCTGGCGGCGGCGGTCGCCGGCGCGTTCGTCATCGGGATGCGGAAGTGGACGGGGCGCAGCCTCGCCCGGCAGTTTGCGGCGGTCGTCACGCTTGGGTTGGCGCTCACATACGTGGGCGTGCTCAGGACGGCCAGCGCGCAGTTCGAGACGTATGGCAACCTTGAGGCCGTGCAGAGGAGTCGCTTGGACTTGGCCGTCGAGGCCAAGTCCGGCTTCGGCCAGGACGTGGACGTCTCGACGACCTCCGGGGCGCTGTCGGCGATCCCGCTCGGAATGACCTATCTTCTGTTCGCCCCCTTCCCGTGGCAGCTCGCCAGCCTGCGGCAGTCAATCACGCTGCCGGAGATGGTGGTGTGGTGGTGCTCGTTCCCACTGCTGGTGTTGGGACTGTGGTTCACGCTGAAGCACCGGCTGAGGCCGGCATTGCCCATCCTTATCTTCACGACGATGCTGACGATGGCCTACTCGGTCTTCCAGGGCAACGTCGGGACGGCCTACCGGCAGCGGAGTCAGATACTCGTCTTCTACTTCATCTTCGTGGCGGTGGGGGCCGTGCTCGTCAAGGAGCGGCAGGACGACCGTGCGCGGCAGGAGGCGGAGGCCAAGGCCGAGTTGCTGGCGGCGCGGCGCGAGGAGGCGCGGCGGCGTTACGAAAACTGGAAGCGGGGGCGCGGGGAGGAACTGGATGGCCTCGCGCGCGAACTCTCCGAGAAGGCCAAACTCTAAATGTGTGGGATCACCGGGATCATCAACCTCGGCGGGCGCGCGGCAGACGGCGAGTTGCTCGCGCGGATGAACGCGGCCATCGCCCACCGCGGCCCGGACGAGGAGGGCGCGTACCTCGAAGGCCGCGTCGGCCTCGCCATGCGTCGGCTCGCCATCATTGACCTCGCGGGCGGGCAGCAGCCCATCGCGAATGAAGACCGCACCTGCTGGATCGTCTTCAACGGCGAAATCTACAACTACCGCGAACTCAAAAAGAGACTCGAAGACCTCGGCCACACGTTCAGCACCGACTGCGACACCGAGGCGATAGTCCACGCCTACGAGCAGTACGGCGCTGACTGTCCGAAGCATCTGCGCGGCATGTTCGCCTTCGCCGTCTGGGACTCGCGCCGCCAGGAGCTGTTCCTCGCGCGCGACCGCGTGGGCAAGAAGCCGCTGCTCTACGCGAAGGCGGGCGGCACGTTCGTCTTCGGCTCGGAGTTCTCGGCGCTGCTCGCCCACCCCGCGGTGGGGCGCGAGGTGGATCGTGAGGCGCTGCACTACTACCTCTCCTTCATGTGCGTGCCCGCGCCCTTGACGGCCTACCGCCAAATACGCAAGCTCGAACCTGGCCACTCGCTCACGCTCACGCGCGACGGCGAGTTGAAGATCGAGCGCTACTGGCAGCCCGACTTCTCGAAAAAGATTAAGATCGCCGAAGAGGAGGCGGGCGAGCGGGCGGTCGAGTTGCTGCGCGAGGCGGTGCGCGTGCGCCTGATGTCGGAGGTGCCCTTGGGCGCGTTCCTCTCCGGCGGCATTGATTCGAGCGCGGTCGTCGCGCTGATGAGCGAGGCGAGCGCCGCCCCCGTCAAGACCTTCTCCATCGGCTTCGATGAGCAGGACTTCTCGGAGTTACACCACGCGCGCCGCGTCGCCGAGCGCGTCGGGGCCGAGCACCACGAGTTCATCGTCCGTCCCGACGCGATGGAGGTTCTGCCCCTCCTCGTCGAGCACTACGGCGAGCCTTACGCCGACTCTTCGGCCATCCCGACCTACTACGTCTCGCGCGAGACCCGTCGGCACGTCACCGTGGCCCTGAACGGCGACGGCGGCGACGAGTGCTTCGCCGGCTACGAGCGCTATGCGGCGATGCGCCTGTCCGAGACGTACCGGCGGCTGCCGGGCGTGCTGCGCGAGCAGGTCATACGACAGGCCGTCGGCCTCCTGCCCGCGTCGGAGTTGAAGCGCAGCCGCGTGCGCAGCCTCAAGCGCTTCTTGCAGGCCGCCGACTTGCCGCCCGTCGAGCGCTACCTGCGCTGGGTGAGCGTCTTCGACCCGCGGGCGAAGCAGGAGCTGTACACCGAAGAGTTCCGCGGCGAGATGTCGGGGCGCGACGCGCGGCAGTGGCTCGCGCCCTGGTTCGCGCGCGCCAACGGCGCGGGCGTCGTGGACGCGTCGCTTCTGACCGACACGATGACCTACCTACCGAACGACCTGCTCGTCAAGGTTGACATCGCGAGCATGGCCGTCTCGCTCGAAGCGCGCTCGCCCTTTTTAGATCATCACGTCATCGAGTTCGCGGCCTCGCTGCCCGAAGGGCTGAAGCTGCGGCGGCTCACGACGAAGTACCTCTTGAAGCGCGCGCTCCGCGGGCTGCTGCCCCGCGAGAACCTGACGCGCCGCAAGATGGGCTTCGGCGTCCCCGTCGGCCACTGGCTGCGCGGCCAGATGCAGCCGTTCCTGCGCGAACAACTGCTCTCGGAGCGCGCCTCGCGCCGCGGGCTGCTGCGCCCCGAAGCCGTCCGCCGCCTCGTCGAGCTGCACGCGCGGGGCGAGCGCGACTACACGCACCAGCTCTGGACGCTCCTGATGCTCGAACTCTGGTTCCAGAGGTTCATTGACTAAGCTTCGGCCACCGGCCTTCACGGGACTGAAGGCGTTCGACGTTCGGCCATTATCGCGTCTCTCTTCTACGCCCTTTATAACTTGATGCAGGATCAGAAGCGAATAAGTACGTTGGACGCGCTGCGGGGGATAGCCTCCTTCGCGGTGTGCTGGTTCCATCTGACTAACGGGAACGCCGCGTTCCTTCCCGACGGGTTGTTGAAGACTTCGGGGATGTACGGCTGGGTCGGGGTCGAGGTGTTCTTCGTCATCTCCGGCTTCGTAATCCCTTACGCGCTGCACCGCTCGAACTACAAACTGAAAAACTACGGCAGGTTCGTTCTTAAAAGGGTAGTCCGGCTCGACCCGCCTTACCTCGCGGCCATAGCCATCACGGTCATGCTCAACTACCTCTCTTCCGCTCTTCCCGGTTACAGGGGGGAGCAGTTTCAACTCTCCCTCACGCAACTCATTCTGCACCTCGGCTACATGAACGTTTTCTTCGGCTACCCCTGGCTCAACGTCGCGTTTTGGACGCTGGCGATAGAGTTTCAGTACTACCTCCTGGCGGGTTTATTGTTCCCGCTCTGCGCCAGCCAGGACAAGAAGCTGATCATCCCTCTTCTCGTTTGCGCCGGAGTCCTCCCCTTCGTGTTCCCGTCCCCCAGTTTTATTTTTCATTATGAATTTCTGTTTCTGCTGGGCGTCGTAACGTTCCAGTATAAAATAAACGTCTGGAGCAGGGCCGTGTACCTATCTCTACTTTTTACATTGGGAATAGGTACATTCTATACTCTCGGCGGGCTTGTGACGGTGGTCGGCACGCTGACGGCCTTTGCGATTGCGTTCATTGAAATCAGAAACAAAGTGTTGGGCTTTTTGGGGACTATCTCTTATTCGCTCTACCTGCTGCACGGCCCCGTGGGGGGCAGAGTTATAAACCTGGGCGTCAGGTATTCTCATTCCGTGGGCGGGAAAATAATCGCCCTGATTATTGCCACCGGCGTATCCATCGCAGCCGCTTACTTGTTGTACAGGTTGGTGGAAAGCCCTTCACAGGTATGGTCTTCCGCCATACGTTATAGGCGTGACAGGCGGGTGGAAGCCGCGACCGGCGACCTGGTGAGCGAGGCGGGCATCTAGGGCCGATAGCTATCCGGAGGACTGAATGAAAGGCATTGTACTTGCCGGGGGATTGGGCACGCGCCTGCGCCCGCTGACGGCGGTGACGAACAAGCACCTGCTGCCCGTCTATGACAGGCCGATGATCTATTACCCCGTGCAGACGCTCATCAACGCCGGGATCACGAACATCATGATCGTCACGGGCGGCAACTACGCGGGCGACTTCCTCAAGCTCCTCAAGAACGGGCGCGACTTCGGACTCCGCCACATCAATTACACCTACCAGGAGGGCGAGGGCGGCATCGCTGCGGCGCTCTCCCTGTGCGAAGCCTTCGCCGACGGCGACCCCGTCTGCGTCGTCTTAGGCGACAACATCATCGAGAAGAACATCTGCAAGGCGGTGCGCGCTTATCGCCATCAGGGCGGCGGCGCGAAGATACTCCTGAAGAAAGTCCCCGACCCGCAGCGCTTCGGCGTGCCCGAACTCGACGGGCGGAAAGTCCTGCGCATCGAGGAGAAGCCTGGGCGACCGAAGTCGGAGTACGCGGTCATCGGAATTTATATGTACGACGCCGACGTGTTCCGCATCATCAAGACGTTGAAGCCGTCAGACCGCGGCGAGCTTGAGATCACGGACGTGAACAACTCGTACATCGAGCGCGGCGAGATGACCTGGGACGAACTCGACGGCTGGTGGACGGACGCGGGCACGTTCGAGAGTCTGCTGCGCGCCTCGAACATGGTCGCCGAGACGGGCGCGAACAAGTTGGACGACGTGGCCGCCGCCGAAGGCGCGGCGCTCAGAGTGGAGGGCAGGAATGCAGCCGAAGCCGGGATCGTCCGCTGAGACGAAGAGGCCGCCGACGCCCACGCGGTTCAAGCGCGGCCAAGTCGAAGGGGTCGTCGTGCGCGACCTGCGCAAGTTCGTGGACGAACGCGGCTGGCTGGCGGAGTTGTTCCGCGACGACGAGGTCGCGGAGGAGTTCCTCCCCGCGATGGCCTACGTCTCGACGACGCTGCCGGGCCTCCAGCGCGGGCCGCACGAGCACGCCGACCAGGCCGACTACTTCTGCTTCATCGGCCCCTCGAACTTCAAGCTGCGCCTCTGGGACAACCGCCGCGGCTCCGCCACCTTCGGCAACGTGACGACGCTCTTCGCCGGCGAGGACGCACCGAAGTCCGTCATCATCCCCGCGGGCGTCGTCCACGCGTACAAGAACGTCGGCCCCGCGCCGGGCGTTGTCATCAACCTCCCCAACCGCCTCTACATGGGCGCGGGCCGCCGCGAGGCCGTTGACGAAATCCGCCACGAAGACGAACCCGGCACGGCCTTCAGGCTGGACGACTGAAGAAAGTAGCCAGTAGTCAGTAGAAGAAGCTCTCGTGATTTTAAGCGAACATGCGTCAACATCCGCCGGGCGAAGCCTGCTGGCTACTGGCTACCGGCTACTGACTACTGCTTTATGAAAGTTGTTCGCATCATCGCGCGGCTCAACGTCGGCGGCCCCGCGAAGCACGTGGCTTGGCTCGAAGCGGGTTTGCGGCGGCGCGGGGTGGAGTCTTTGCTGGTCGCGGGCGTGGTGCCGCCGGGCGAGGACGACATGGGCTACTTCGCCGAGGGGTTGGGCGTGCGGCCCATAGTCATCCCCGAAATGAGCCGCGAGGTCTCGCCGAAGGACGCCGCCGCGGTCTGGAAGCTCTACCGTCTGCTCCGGCGCGAGCGGCCCGACATCGTCCACACGCACACGGCGAAGGCCGGGACGGTGGGGCGCGTGGCCGGACTGCTCTACCGCTGGCTCACGCCGTCCGCCCTTTGGGGGCGACCGCGCCGCTGCCGCCTCGTGCACACCTACCACGGCCACATCTTCCACAGCTACTACGGTCGCTGGAAGACGCGCTTCTTTCTTCTCGTCGAGCGCGCGCTGGCGCGCCTCGCCACCGACCGCATCGTCGTCGTCAGCCCGCAGCAGTTCCGGGAGATACATGAGCAGTTCGGCGTCGGGCGCAGCAGCCAGTTCGCGGTCGTCCCGCTCGGACTGGACACCGCGCTCTTCCGCGACTGGGCGCCGCGGCGCGAACAGCTCCGGCGCGAATGGGGGGCCGGCGAGCGCGACACGCTCGTCGGCATCGTCGGTCGGCTGACGGAGGTCAAGAACCACCGCCTCTTCCTCGAAGCCGCCGCGCTCTTCAAAGAAAAGCGCGGGCAGGAAGGCGAGGCGCGCGAGCGCAGCGCGTCGGACGGCGCGCGCGTGCGCTTCGTCGTCATCGGCGACGGCCACCTGCGCGTCGAGCTTGAGGCGCAGGCTTGTGCGCTCGGCCTCGGCGGTGATGTAGAATTCGTCGGGCTGATGGACGACCCCGAAAACTTCTACCCGGCGCTCGACGTGGTCGCGCTCACCTCCCGGAACGAGGGCACGCCGCTCACGCTCATCGAGGCGATGGCGAACTCGCGCGCCGTCGTGGCGACCGCCGTGGGCGGCGTCGTTGACCTGCTCGGCGGCGTCGAGGAGTCGGAGCTGCGTCGCCCGCACCCGTGGCGTGTCTGCGAGCGCGGCGTGCAGGTGCAGCCCGGCGACGCCGACGCCTTCGCCTCCGCGCTCGCGCACCTCGTCTCGAACGAGGAGTTGCGCGCGGCGTTGGGCGAGCGCGGGCGCGAGTTCGTCGAACGCTTCTACTCGGTCGAGCGTCTGGTCGCCGACGTGCTGTACCTTTACGAAGACTTGAACGGCCCCGCCGAATCGCGCGCCCCGCGCGCAACGCCGTCAGCCGCCGCGCGTGAGGCGGAGACGGTTTCGCGCGCCACGCGGCAGGCGGGGCGCGACATTCCGCGCGCCGCGGCGCGCCTGAAGGGGGACTGAAAAGTTTGCGAGTTCTGATCACGGGCGGGGCGGGCTTCATCGGCTCACATCTCTCGGACGCATACGTCGAGCGCGGCGACGAGGTCTTCGTCATTGACGACCTCTCGACCGGCTCGATAGACAACATCGCGCACCTGAAGCAGCACCCGCGCTTCCACTACGCGATTGACACGGTGCACAACCAGCCGGTCGTCGCCGAACTCATAGACAGTTGCGACGCGGTCTTCCACCTCGCGGCGGCGGTCGGCGTCAAGCTCATCGTCGAGTCGCCGGTCAGAACCATCGAGACGAACGTCCGCGGCACGGAGGTGGTGCTCGCGCAGGCCAACAAGAAGAAGAAGAAGGTGCTGGTGGCCTCGACCTCGGAAGTGTACGGCCTCTCGAACGACGTGCCGTTCCGCGAAGACGGCAACCTCGTGATGGGCGCGACCACGAAGGGGCGCTGGTCTTACGCCTGCTCGAAGGCGATTGACGAGTTCCTCGCGCTCGCCTACTGGCGCGAGAAGAAGCTCCCGACCGTCATCGTCCGCCTCTTCAACACCGTCGGCCCACGCCAGACGGGTCAGTACGGCATGGTCATCCCGACCTTCGTCCGTCAGGCGCTCGCGGGCCGCCCCGTCACCGTTTATGGCACGGGCGAGCAGACGCGCTGCTTCGGCTTCGTCAAGGACGTGATCGGCGCTTTAATTAAGTTAATGGAGAAGGACGAGGCCGTGGGCCAGGTCTTCAACGTCGGCTCGAACGAGGAGGTCTCGATCATGGAGCTGGCGCGGAGGGTGAAGAAGTTGACCGGCTCGAACTCGGAGATCGTCACCGTCCCTTACGACGAGGCATACGAAGAGGGCTTCGAGGACATGCCCCGCCGCGTCCCCGACATCTCGAAGGTCTCGGCGCTCGTCGGCTTCCGCCCCACGGTGACGCTCGACGGCATCCTGCAATCGGTTATCGAATACTACAGCGGTCGGCAGTCGAACGGTAGGGGCTAAGCCACGACGCCGGGACGTTTGCCGGCTCACTCCTACGCCCTCCCGAACTGCTGCTCGAAGCTCGGACAGAGGAGTGGCCGCGCGGCCACTCCTCACTTGATTTATCAGCCTACATCTAATAGCTTCTAACTTCACGCGGTTAAACCTTTCGGAACCGAGCCATGCTTTTCAGCAGCAGTTACCTTGTGCCCGCCGCCGTGTCGTTCGCGCTGGCGCTCGCGCTGACGCCGCTGGTGCGCGCGGCGGCGCGACGCCACGGCATCGTCGCCAGGCCGAAGGCCGACCGCTGGCACAGCAAGCCGACGGCGATGCTGGGCGGCGTGGCGATCTACGCCGCGGTCGTCGTCACGTATCTGCTCCTCGTCCCGCACACGCGCCAGGGCTGGGTCGTCGTGGGCGCGAGCACCGCGCTCTTCGCCGTCGGGCTGGTTGACGACTTCCTCCACATCAAGCCTTACCAGAAGCTGATCGGGCAGGTGCTGGGCGCGAGCGCGGTCGTCTATTTCGGGCTGCTGCTGCCCTGGGGCTGGGGCGCGTCGGTGGCGATGGCCGTGACGATCTTCTGGCTCATCGGGATCACGAATGCCATCAACCTGCTCGACAACATGGACGGCCTGGGCGCGGGCATCTCGGCTATCGCGGCGGTCTTCATCGCCGCGAACTTCGCCGTCAACGGGCAGATGACGGAGGCCGCGACGCTCGCCGTCTTCGCGGCGGCGCTCATGGGCTTTCTGATTTACAACTCGAACCCGGCCTCGATCTTCATGGGCGACTGCGGCTCGATGTTCGTCGGCTTCTTCCTCGCCAGCTCCGCCCTGCTCTCCTCGGCGGGCGACCGCGGACGGAGCTTCATCGTTGTCATCGCCGTCCCCGTGCTCATCCTCTTCATCCCCATCTTCGACACGACGCTCGTCACCGTGGTGCGCAAGCTCTCAGGCCGCGCGGCCTCGCAGGGCGGGCGCGACCACACCTCGCACCGCCTCGTCGCGCTCGGACTCTCGGAGCGACGGGCCGTCTGGATGCTCTACGCGTTCGCGGCATCTTCCGGCTTGCTGGCGATGCTCGTGCGGCAGTTCGAGTACCACACGGGGATCGCGATGGTGGCGGGCTTCGCCGTCGTCCTGACGCTCATCGGCGTCTATCTGGCGGGCGTCAAGGTCTATGACGAGGCGGAGGTGCAGGCGGCGCGCGAAAAACCGCTGGTGTCGTTCCTCGTTGACCTCTCCTACAAGCGGCGCATCTTCGAGGTGCTCCTCGACGTGGTGCTCGTCATCCTCGCCTACTACGCTGCTTACGTCCTGATCTTCGGCTCGGAGCTTTCGCGCGAGGTCTGGACGCTCTTCCTCTCGACCATCCCCGTGCTCATCTTCGTGAAGATGACGGCGCTGCTGGTGTCGGGCGTCTATCGAGGCATCTGGCGCTACATCAGTCTGGACAATCTGATTGTCTATGCGAAGGCGGTCGTCGCCGGGTCGGTCGCGAGCGTGCTCGCGCTCCTCTTCGCGTTCCGCTTCGAGGGCTTCTCGCGCGCCGTCTTCGTCCTCGACGCGATGATCTTCTTTCTGATGCTGGCGGGGAGCCGCGTGGCCTTCCGGCTGCTCCGTCAGATGCTGCCGTCGTCGGCGGGCGGGGGCCGCCGCGTCCTCATCTACGGCGCGGGCGACGCGGGCGAGTTGCTGCTGCGCGAGATGCGCAACAACCTGCAACTCCAGTACACGCCCGTCGGGTTTGTTGACGACGACCCGTTCAAGAAGGGCAAGGTCATCCACGGCCTGCGCGTCCTCGGCGGCAACGGAAACCTGCGCCGCATCTGCGAGGAGCAGAAGGTCGAGGAGGTGCTCATCTCCAGCTCCAAGATTGAAGAGGAGCGAGTCCGCCAGATACTGCGCGAGTGCGACGAGGCGCAGATCACACTCAAGCGCATGCGCATCGAGATCGAGTTGGTGGGACACGAGTATTAGAGATTTGCGATTTTAGATTTTTGATTTGCGATTGCCGAAACCTTATTGTTTGACCCGCGACTCGGAGCACAAAATCGCAAATCAAAAATCTAAAATCAAAAATTCTTCCATGGCAGAGCAGATCGCACTCATCAACGTCCGCCCCGTGTGGGCGCGCGTGCCGCTGGCGCTCTTCGCGCTCTTCGCGCTCTTCGCGTCGTGGCACGCGGCGCGCTGGGGCATCGGCGACACGATGGCGGAGTACGCGCCGGTGACTTACGCGACAGACCCGGCGGCGGCCTTCGAGACGGCGGAGGCCGCCGCGCGGCTCGCGCCCGACGACCCGCTCGCGCACCTGACGCTCGCGCGCCTCTACCGCGTGGACTTCGACCCCGAAGAGCTGCCGCGCGCGCTCGCGGAGTACGAGCGCGCGTCGGCGCTTGCGACGAACGACTACCTCGTTTGGATGGAGATGGGGCGCGCGCGCGCCGCGTCGGGCGACGTGGAGGGCGGCGTCGCGGCGCTCAGGCGGGCCGTCGCCCTCGCGCCCTACTACGCGGAGCCGCGCTGGCATCTCGGCAACGCGCTGCTGCGCGCCGGGCGCGACGACGAGGCGTTCGCCGAACTCCGCCGCGCGGCTGACGCCGACCCGGAGAGGTACCGCCCGCAGACCTTCAAC
>Ga0066662_10000571_pt1 | contig 16247 bp, 15 predicted proteins | sample GraSoiAngelo_111_FD_133939 | JGI IMG/M metagenome (GOLD analysis project Ga0066662, IMG submission 133939) | Grasslands soil microbial communities from the Angelo Coastal Reserve, California, USA - 14_0903_12_40cm | ecosystem: Environmental > Terrestrial > Soil > Grasslands | place: USA...
AAAACCGTCGACGCGCATTTCCTGCGCCCAGTAGCGCAGCGAGTCCGCGACCAGTTGCAGCACGCGCTGGTGGCTGAGGTTGACGGTATTGCCGGTTCCGGTGTCGTTGATGTAGTAGCGCCGATCCGGCGCGAGACGATAATAGGACGCGTTGTCGATCCCCTTGAACGACAGCGTGGGTCCGAGCTCGTTGCCCTCGGCGGTATGGTTATACACCACGTCGAGAATGACCTCGATGCCGGCGCGATGAAACTGCGCCACCATTTCCTTGAACTCGTTGACGAACGGGCCGGAAAGATAGCGCGGCTGCGGCGCGAAGAACCCGATGGTGTTGTAGCCCCAATAATTGCGTTTGCCTTTTTCGACGAGGTAGCTGTCGTCGGCAAAGGCATGAACCGGCAGCAGCTCCAGCGCGGTGATCCCCAGTTCCTTGATGTGGCCGATGATCTCGTGATGCATCAACCCGGCAAAGGTGCCGCGCAGGTTGATCGGGACCGAAGGATGGCGCATCGTATAGCCGCGGACGTGGGCTTCGTAAAAGATGGTGCGTTCCCAGGGCGTTTGCGGCCGGCGCTCCTCGCCCCAGGTGAATGCCGGGTCGATCACCCGGCATTTCGGCATGAAGCGCGCGCTGTCGCGCTCGTCAAAGGAGAGGTCCCCCTCCGCCGAGCCTATCGTGTAGCCGAACAATGCCGGATCCCAGGTCAGCTCGCCGACGATCTGCTTTCCATATGGGTCAAGCAGCAGCTTGTTGGGGTTGAACCGGTGGCCCTCCGTCGGCGAATAGGGCCCGTGGACGCGATAGCCATAGACCTGCCCGGGCCGCGCGTCCGGAAGATAACCGTGCCACACCTCGTCGGTATATTCCGGCAGCTCGATGCGCTCGATTTCCCGCAAGCCATCGATATCGAACAGGCAAAGCTCGACCTTGCTGGCGTTGGCCGAGAAAAGCGCGAAGTTCACGCCAAGCCCGTCCCAGGTGGCGCCCAATGGGAAGGGGCGTCCCTCCTGGACGCGTTGCGTCAGGATGGCCGGTGCGGCCACGGCGTCGGTAATAAGAGAAATCTGGTTCATGTCGCGCCCCGTCGGTGGTTTGCAACGCGGCAGATCGCTCTAAGTTCAACGCTTCGGGTGCATCCAGCCGCGCCGACATACAGCAAGGAACCTTCGCCGCCAAAGAACGTAGGTGTGGAAACTTTTGGATAACAACACATGAAGGCGGAACGGCAATCTCCGGCAGACCTGCGCGACCATCGCTCGGGGGCCTACGATGCGGTCAATGAAACCGGCAAGCCGCAGCCCGAGCAGGTCAAGCAGGCCATTACGCCGCATCAGGCGGCGCAACCGGGAGCCGACGTGCGACCGAACCCTGTGCTTGAAGGCGGCGAGGTACTGCCTGAGGGGTTGCGGCGTCCGCCGAAAGGGCCGCTAAGCCGGACGCGAGGCCGCGGCAATTCCGCCGTCGAATAGCCCCCGGGAGCCTGCACCGGAACATTTTTGCGACTGTTGCTTTTGACCTTTGTCTAACAGCTACGGAGACCTGGAATGAGAGACGATCTGGACAACCGCACCGGAGTTGGCGCACGCGACGGGATGAGCACGGGAGCGATCGCCGCGATCGTGGTGGCCATTCTGCTGATCGTGGGCGCGCTGTTGATGTGGCCGCGCGACGGCAACCAGTCGGCCAGCACCGGCACGCCCTCCAGCACGGTGGGGCAGAGCAGCACCGCCCCTGCGGCGACAGCCCCCGCGCCTTCGCCGGGGGCACCCGCGGCGAAGTGAAAAAACGCCCGGCTGTGGAGGCCGGGCGTTTTTTTTCGGCGGCGACGAGTTCCGGAACAGGCTCACGGGAAGGACGAAAGCGAGGCGCGGCCGTTCTTCACCGCGTCACGCTCCACCGGCGCCGCGACGTTGCCCCAGTTGTTCCTGATATAGGTGAGCACGGCGGAGACCTGGGAATCGTCCAGCCGCCAGTCAAACGGCGGCATCGCAGGCGCCGTCGGCGCGCTCGCCGTGGATACGGCGCGCGAACCCTGCAGCACCACGCGGACCAGGCTCGACGGGTCTTCGGATTGCACCAGCGGACTGCCGGCAAGCCGCGGAAACAGCGCCTCGTCTCCCATGCCGCTGTCACGGTGGCAGGCCGCGCAGTTATCCTTATAGATCGCGGCGCCCGCCTGCATGGCGTTGCGGTCGGGGGCCGCCGGCGCGGAGACAGGGCCGCCGCTTCCGTTGTCCTTCAGATATGCAGCGAGAGCGGCGAGGTCTTCATCGCTCATCTGCGAGGTTGAATGCGAAACCGCTTCCGCCATCGGTCCCGATGCGAGCGTCCAGCGGTTTGCGCCGCTCCTGAGATAGCGGACCAGATCGTCGTTGCTCCACCGCGCGATCCCGATCCGCTCATTGCCGGTGATGTTGGGGGCAAACCAGCCTTGCAGCACGGCTCCCCGCAGCGCCGCGTCGCTCTTATCGCCGCCGAGGAGATTCTTCGGCGTATGGCAGGTTACGCAATGCCCAGGTCCCTGCACGATGTAGGCGCCGCGGTTCCATTGCGGTGATTTCTGCGAGTCGGGCTGGAAGCGGCCGGGCGAAAAATTCACCGCATTCCAGAACAGCATGCTCAGGCGGATGTTGAACGGGAAGGGAAGCTGGTTCGCGACCACCGGATTGTGCACTGGCGCGATCGTCAAGAAGTAGCTCCGCAGCGCCAGCACGTCATCGTCGCTCATCTTGGTGTAGGCCGGGTAGGGCATTGCGGGATATAGCCGCGTGCCGTTGTGACCGCGACCGTCGCGGACGGCCGAAACGAATTCCTCCGTTGTCCAGTGCCCGATTCCGGTATCCTGATCGGGGGTGATGTTCGGCGCGATCAAATTGCCGAACGGCGTCGCCAGGGTCAGCCCGCCGGCGAAGGGCGCGCCTCCGGGCTTAGTATGGCAGCCGGTGCAGTCGCCGAGGATTGCCAGATAGCGGCCTCGTTCGATGCGGTCGAAACTCTGCGTCCCTTCGGATGTGGCGGCGCCGGTGAAGCTGACCGATAGCGCGAGGGCGATCAAGGTTCGGCGCATCGTCTTGGTCCTACGCCAGCGGTCCGGGGTTTTTTAAATAGCGTTGCCGGATCGCATCCGCGGTCCAGTACGCCAGCGCGCCCACCGTGTTGGTGGGGTTATAGCCGTGGTTCTGCGGAAACACCGATGCGCCGCCGGGCACGAAGACGTTGTGAACGTCCCAGCTCTGGCAGAACCGGTTGACCACGCTGGTCGCGGGGTCGGCCCCCATGACCGTGCCGCCGGTGTTATGGGTGGTCTGGTAGATGTTGACGTTGTAGGGGCCCTTGCGCGGATTGGCGGTGATTTCCACCGGGTCCATTGCCCTCGCGATTTCCGCCAGCCGATCGGTCAGATAGGCCGACATTTTCAGCTCGTTTTCATGGAAGTCGAACGTCATCCGCATCAGCGGACGGCCGAAGCGATCTTTGTAAGTGGGATCGAGATCCAGATAGCAGTCGCGGTAGCTGTAGGAACTGCCGTGCGTCGAGAGGCTGAACCCGCGCTGATAGGTTTCCGCGGTGGCCTTCTTCCATTGCGTGCCCCATTTTGGCGTGCCGCGCGGAACGGGACGGGTCTGGATCGGCCGCGCGTTGGTCTGGCCCGCCCCCATGTAGCCGCCGCCGACGAACCCGAGCCCGCTGTGATCGAAATTGTCGCCATTGTAGTCGTCGATCATCATGCCGTGCGCCCCGGTCGCGATGAACGGGTTGAGGATCTTGTCTTTGAGGATGACGCCGACGCTGGACGTAGTCTGGTAGGCGTAATTGCGGCCCACCACGCCTTGGCCTGATTGACCGTCGTAGGGCTTGCCGATGCCCGACAGCAGCAGCATCCGTACATTGAACAAGGCGTAGGCGCAGACCAGCACGATGTTCGCCGGCTGCTCCCATTCCTCGCCGGATGTGTCGACATAGGTCACGCCGGTAGCGCGCTTCCCTGCGGAATCGAGATTGATGCGGGTGACTTCGCACTCGGTCTGGGCGGAAAAATTCGGCAGCCGCATCAGCGCCGGAAGCACGCAGACCTGCGGGCTCGATTTGGAATAGTTGCCGCAGCCGAAGCGCTCGCAGAATCCGCAATAGGTGCATTGGCCGATCCTGAGGCCCAGCGGATTGGTGTAGGCCTCGCTCAGGTTCGAGGCCGGCTGCGGGAACGGGCTGTGGCCGAGTTTGCGCGCGGCTTCGGCAAACAAGGTCGGGCCGAGCGTCTGTTTCAACGGCGGCGTCGGATATTCCGACGAGCGCCACCCTTCGAACGGATTGCCGCCCGGCTGTTTCTCGCCGCGAAGATTGCCGGCCTTGCCGGAAGTGCCGCACAGCTTTTCGAAGCGGTCGTAATAAGGCTCCAGTTCGTCGTAGCTGACGGGCCAGTCCTGGATGGTCATGTCTTCGGGCAGCGCCGCCTTGCCGTAGCGCTGTTCGAGATGACTGCGCAGCCGGAAATCGGTCGGAAGGAAGCGCCAGGTCTGGCCGTTCCAGTGCACGCCGGCGCCGCCGACGCCGTTGCCCGGCAGAAAGCTCACAAAATGGCGGATCGGCAACGCAGTCTGGCTGAGATTATTGCGGATGGTCAGGGTGTCCTGCTCGGGCCGGAGAAAAAGATCCAGGCGGATTGCGTATCTCAACTCGTCCGGCGAATAGGACGGCGGGAAATCGGTCGCGGTATCGCGCCACGGCCCGCGTTCGATCGCGATCACGTCGAGGCCCGCGCTCGCCAGTTCGTAGGCGAGAATCGACCCGGTCCAGCCAAGGCCGATGATTACCACGTCCTTTGCGGGGAGTTTGCGCGCCATCATCGCACCGTCCAGTCGGCGCGGCCGGTGATGGCGACCGGCGGCAGCGGATAGGGCTCGTTATGCCGCTCCACCCAGTCGCGATAATCGTAGCGGGTCCCGGGAAATCCGACGAGCTTCCATCCCGCCATGTCGCGATTGCCGCCATAGATCGGGTCGGCGAAATAGCCTTCTTGCGCGTTTTGCAGCAGCAGATTGAAGAAATCCGCGCTGTTGATGTTTTTCAGCTCGATCGAACCCTTCTCCAATCCCGACAGCACGGCATCCTGGTCCTGCGGCGAAAGTGCTGCGAACGATGCGCCGCCGAAATTGGCTTTGACGTGATCGGCAAGGCTACGCAGCCCGGCACGATAAAGGGCGGCCGGCGCGTCTGGCGATTGGTTGCCTTGGGTAGCCGCGCCCGCCATGAACGGCGGCCTCATATAGAGGCCCTCGGCGCGGCCGTAAGGGCCGGCAAGCTGGCGGTCGATGAACACCGCACACCCTGCGTCCTTGCCGCCGACGCCGTGCTCGTCCGGCGGAATCAGCCGGTCGACCGCGGCTTCGACCGTCGCCGCTTCGTCGGCAGTGAAGAATTGCCATGGACCGGGCCGCCAGGGGCGGGGCGGGTTCGCAGCGCTCGGGCTCCAGGGCATGGCACCCGTGATGATCCGCGCGTTAGCCGAAACCGAAGTTACGACGATGGAAGCCGCTGAGGCCAGCAAGGCGCGGCGTGAGATTGAAGTTGCGGTCATCTGCTTCCTGCCTCGGATCCGTCGCGGAGCCGCGAACGCCACCGCTTAGTGCGAGTTGCCGGTGCTGCTGTCGACGCCGTTGGTGCCGGAAGTCCCGGAGCTGCCGGTCGTGTTGGGGTGTGCCGTGCCGGTGTTGGCGGCAGCGCCGACTGCGTTGTCGCCTTGCGGCGTTGAGGTGTTGCCGGCGCTCGGCGCCGAGGGCGAAGATGCCGCCGGCGGACGGGCGTTCTGCCTGCCGGTGTCCGGTTGTGGAGGTGCGCCCGCTTGCGCCCAGGCTGCGGGCGCCAGCGCAATTGCAGACAGCAGGATCAACCATTTCATCGGCACGCCTCCGCGGTGGCCCCTGAAACCTGGATCAGCCGCTTACGTTCCGTCCGGCCTTGGCGCTATTGCAGCCGTGGCCGCGGACACGGTCCGCTAGGTGACATTTGCAAACGCGGAAATGGGCAGGCCGGCGCGATTTTTGGCTTTTCTTTCCACGAAATTTTCGACAACAATTTCGGCCTGTCATCAGCAAAGGGCGGGAAAGGGAGCCATGACCAAGTTGGACGAGCGCACGGTCGCCAATATGGACGTCGTGCTGGAAAGGGTATGCGGGGTGTTCTCGCATGGCGGTGATCACGAGACCCGGAAATTCATCGCGCGAAAGCTGAAGCTGAGCGCGCAACGTGGCGCTACCACGCTTGGTGCATTGAACGCCGTCGCCGACAAGGCGCTGGAAGAATTGGCCAAGCGCGGCGAGCGCGGCCCCGGTCCCCGAAACCTTCGCGCCTAAGCCTTCTAAAAAGGATCAGGGGTAGTGCGGTGGGACCCGCCTGCAATGTATATACCCCGGCCGAGGTGACGTATTTTCTGGCATCCGAGGATGTTATGTTATGGTCCGTCAGTGGACCGGTAACCTGCAAACCTCATGGCATTGTCGCGGAACATCGGGCTGGCCGTTGCCGGCGTTGCGATTGCCGGCGCCGTCGCAGTCTTTGCGATCGTTTGGCGGCCGGCGATCGCCGCCAGCGAACCGCCGGCACCGCAGTCGCTCGATCCGGCGCTGGTCAAGCGCGGGCGCGCGCTCGCGGCGACCGGCAATTGCGCCGATTGCCATACGAGGCGCGGCGAGAAGGATTTCGCCGGCGGCCTTCCGGTGCCGACCCCGTTCGGAACCATCTACTCGTCGAACATCACCCCGGATCCCGAGACCGGGATCGGACGCTGGCCGGAGGCAGCGTTCGCCCGCGCGATGCGCTCCGGCGTCGACCGCGCCGGCCGTCATCTTTACCCGACCTTTCCATATGATCACTTCGTCAACGTCTCCGACGATGACGACCGCGCGCTCTACGCGTATCTGATGACGCGGCCACCGGCGCAGCAGCCGGCCCGCCGCAATGAAGTGAAGTTTCCGTACAATCAGCGCTTTCTGATCGCAGGCTGGAAGCTGTTGTTCCTGCGCCAGGCGACCTGGCAGCCCGATGCTGCGCAAAGCGCGGAGTTCAATCGCGGCGCCTATCTGGTGGAAGGCTTGGCGCATTGCGGCGCGTGTCATACCCCACGCAATGCGCTGGGCGCCGAACGCCAGAGCGCTGCGTTCGCCGGCGGCGAAGCCGACAACTGGCACGCCTATGCGATCAACGGGCAGTCGCCGGCGCCGGTGCCGTGGGACACGGAGGCGCTGTTCTTCTATCTGCGCAACGGCTGGCATCCTGATCACGGCGTGGCGCGCGGGCCGATGGCGCAGGTGGTGAGCAATCTCTCCTCGATCCCGGAAAGCGACGTGCGCGCCATCGCGCTCTATACCGCGTCGATGTTCGGCGCGCCGACGCCGGATCGCAAGCGCCGCGGTGATGAGGCCCTGGCGCAGGCGAGGTCGCCGTCCCCGAAATCCGGCGATGCTGGCGCGGGCGCGGCGATCTATGCCGCTGCCTGCGCCAATTGCCACGAGACGGCGCGGCCGCCTCCTTATGGCGGCATCAACCTTCGCCTCTCCAGCGGCATCAGCAGTCCGGATCCGCGCAACCTCGCCAACACGATCCTGACCGGCGTGCAACCGGTGCAGGGCGAGCGTAGCCCGATCATGCCGGGCTTTGCTCCCAGCATGGACGACGCGCAGATCGCCGTGCTGATGGACTATCTGCGCGCGCGGTTCAGCAAGGGGACTCCATGGACCGGCCTCGAGAAAACCGTCGCGGAGGCGAGGCGCGGCCAGGCTCAATTTCTCCAGACCTCGGCGGAGCGCCGCAACGCGCCCGCCGATCCAGCGCAGCGAGACAAGCCATGATGACATTGAAGGTCAACGGCCGGGATCACGGCGTCGAAGCCGAGCCGGACACCCCGCTGCTTTATGTTTTGCGCGAGGAGTTGCAGCTCAACGCCGCCAAGTTCGGCTGCGGCCTCGGGCAATGCGGCGCCTGCACGGTGATCGTCGACGGCAAGGCGGTGCTGTCCTGTGTCACGCCGGTGCTGCTGCTCGAAGGCAAGCAGGTCACGACGCTGGAAGGATTAGGCAGCCTCGAGGCAGCGGCGCCGATCCAGCGCGCCTTCATGGAAGAGCAGGCGGCGCAATGCGGCTATTGCATCCCCGGGATGATGATGCAGGCGCAGGCGCTGCTGCAGCGAAATAGCCGTCCCACCGACGCGGAGGTCCGCGGTGCGCTGCAGCTGAACCTGTGCCGCTGCGGCACCCATATGCGCATCCTGCGCGCGGTGCATCGCGCCGCCGCCTTGATGCGCACCGCCGATGCCTCGATGGGCGAAAGGAGCGCGCAATGAACGCCCCGTTGATCCTCGACCGCCGCCGCGTGCTGGCAGGCGGCGGCGCGCTGATCCTAAGCTTTTCGCTGCGCCCTGCCTTTGCGCAAGATCAGGCCGCGCCGCCGCCCCCGCCGCTTCCGGGCAGCCTGAAGCAATCGCCATTTCTCGACTCCTGGATCAAGGTTGACGCGGACGGCGGCATCACGCTGTTCACGGGCAAGGCCGAAATCGGCCAGGGCGTGAAAACAGCGTTGCTGCAGATCGCCGCCGAAGAGCTCGACGTTCCCTTCGGTGCGCTGAAGCTCGTCACCGCCGACACCGCGCGTACCGCCAACGAGGGCTACACGTCGGGAAGCAATTCGATGAAGGACAGCGGCACCGCGATCCAGAACGCCGCGGCGCAAGTACGCGCGTTGCTGGTCGCGGAGGCGGCGCGCCGCTTCGATGTGCCCACTGACAACCTGCGCACCGAAAACGCCGAGGTGATCGCGCCGGACGGCCGGCGTTTGCGCTACGGCGAACTGGTCGCTGCGGAAATGCTGCATGTCCAGGCCCAGCCGAAATCGCAATTGAAGGACCCGGCGACGTTCAAGGTCGTGGGGCAGCAGGTAGCCCGCGTCGATATTCCGGCGAAGGTCACCGGCGGCGCGGCTTACGTGCAGGACATGCGGCTGCCCGGCATGGTGCATGCCCGCGTGGTGCGCCCGCCGAGCACGGGCGCACAACTGATCGAATGCGACACCGCGGCGGTCGAGAAAATGCCGGGAGTGGTGAAAGTCGTGCGCGACGGCAACTTCCTTGCCGTCGCCGCCGCGAAGGAATTCCGGGCCATCAAGGCGATGAACGCGCTCGCTGCCGCCGCGAAATGGCGGGAGACGCCGACGCTCCCGAAGCAGGACGACCTGCCGAACGTGTTGACCGGCCTGCCCTCGCAAGACTTTGTGATCCACCAGCAGGGCAGCCCGTCGCCCGCCGGCAACGCCATCGATGCCACCTACACGCGGCCCTATCACGCCCATGGATCGATCGGACCATCTTGCGCGGTGGCGCAGTTCGCAGACGGCGCGATGACGGTGTGGACCCACACCCAGGGAGTCTATCCGGACCGCCAGGGCATCGCCGAGATGCTGCGCATGCCGCCGGCCAGCGTGCGCTGCATCCATGTCGAAGGATCGGGGTGTTACGGCCACAACGGCGCCGACGATGCCGCGGCGGACGCTGCGCTAATCGCGCGCGCCTTGCCGGGCATACCGGTGCGCGTGCAATGGATGCGCGAGCAGGAGCACGCCTTCGAGCCGTTCGGCCCGGCGATGGTGACGAAGCTGAAAGCATCGCTGGACGGGCAGGGCATGATCTCGGACTGGAATTTCGAGGTCTGGAGCAACACCCATTCGACGCGACCCGGCGGCGCCGGATCGCTGTTGGCGGCGCAACATATCGCGCAGCCGTTTACCCCGCCCGCGCCAAAGCCGCTGCCACTCCCCGAAGGCGGCGGCGACCGGAACGCTATTCCGATCTACAAATTCCCCAACGCCAAGGTCGTGCACCACTTCATCCCCGCGATGCCAGTGCGGGTATCGGCGTTGCGCGCGCTCGGCGCCTATCACAACGTGTTTTCGATCGAGAGTTTCATCGACGAGCTGGCGGCGGCGGCCGGCGCCGATCCGGTCGAGTTCAGGCTAAAGCATCTCGACGATTCCCGCGGGCGCGACGCGATCGAGAAGGCGGCGCGCGAGTTCGGCTGGCAGCGGGGACAAAAAGCGCCGCCGGACCGCGGCTACGGCTTCGCGTTCGCGCGCTACAAGAATCTGGCCGCCTATTGCGCGATAGCCACCGAGGTCGAGGTCAACCGCGAGAACGGCCGGCCGCGGCTGGTGCGCGCGGTAGCGGCCGTCGACAGCGGGCAGGTGATCAATCCAGACGGTCTGATCAACCAGATCGAAGGCGCCATTCTGCAGTCGGCGAGCTGGACGCTATACGAGAGCGTAACCTTCGACGATACGCGGATCACCAGCATCGATTGGCAGACCTATCCGATCCTGCGCTTCGACGCGGTCCCCGACAGCGTCGCGGTTCACATCATCAACCGCCCCGGCCAGCCGTTCCTTGGCAGCGGCGAGACCGGGCAGGGGCCCGCCGCCGCCTCGATCGCGAACGCGATCGCCAACGCCACGGGAAAACGCCTGCGCGACCTGCCGCTGACCCGCAAGCGCATCAAGGATGCGATCGACGCCTAGGGGAAAAAGGATTTGACATGAGCATAACGGTCTACGGCTTCTGGCGCTCGATCGCGTCGTTTCGGGTGCGGGTGGCGCTGCGGCTCAAGGGATTGCCGTTCGAGGAAATTTCCGTCGACATCCTGTCCGGCGAGCAATTCAAGCCGGACTATGCGCAAGTGAACGCCGAGCGCGTGGTGCCGACCTTCATCCACGACGGGCATTCGATCTTCCAGTCGCTGGCCATCATCGAATATCTCGACGACGTAAATCCCGAGCCGCGGCTGATCCCGGCGGATGCAAAGCAGCGCGCCTATGCGCGCACGCTGGCGCTGATGACGGTCGCGGACGCGCATCCGCTGGTGACGCCGCGCGTGCGCAAACATCTCGCCGCGACCTTTGGCGCCGACGCAGAGGCCATCGAGGAATGGGGCAGGCACTGGACCAGCGAAGGCCTTGCCGCCTACGAGCGCCTGCTCGCTCGCCGCCCTCCGGCGCCGTTTGCGCTTGGCGCGCAACCCGGCATCGCCGACATCTGCATCGCCGGCCACGTCGTGACCGCGCAATACGTGAAGTTGGGCCTGGGCGAATTCCCGGCGGTGGCGAAACTGGCGGACGCCTGCTTCAAGCTGCCGGCGTTCGCGACCTCGCATCCCTACGAACAGCCCGGCTACAAGGCGGCTGCGCATTGAGTGCCCTTACCTCTCCCCGAAGGGGAGAGGTCGACGCGCATCGCAGATGCGCGGCGGGTGAGGGGCCACTTCCGCGAGTTGGAGCGCGTGGAGAGACCGCTCACCCGAAGCCTTCGCTAGCGCTCCGGCTTCGACCTCTCCCCTGCGGGGAGAGGTAACGGCGCGTCGCGCGCCACTTCATCGACGACGCCGCGCAGGCTGCCTTCGTGGCGAAGCAGCGCCTCGACGGCGTCGCTGTGCTCCCAGCCGAGCGCGAGCAGCACCGCGATCTTGACGTCGCCGTCCGCCTTCTGCACGAACTGGGCGGCGGCGTTCTCGTCGCATCCGACGATCTGGCTGACCATGATCTGCGCGCGGCGCAGCAGCTTGGCGTTGGTGGCGCGCATGCTGACCATCAGCCCGCGATAGACCCGCCCGAGCTTCACCATCACCGCGGTGGAGAACAGGTTGAGCACGATCTTCTGCGCGGTGCCCGCCTGCATGCGCGTGGAGCCCGCGAGCACTTCGGTGCCGGTCTCGATCAGGATCTTGTGGCGCGCCAGCGCGAACAGCGGCGCGCCGCGGTTGTTCGCGACCGCGATACAGACAGCGCCCCGTTCGCCCGCGCGGCGCAGCGCGCCGATGGTGAACGGGGTGGTGCCGCTCGCGGCAACGGCGATGACGACGTCATTGGGGTTGACCTCTGCCTGCGCGATCGCTTCTGCGCCTTTCGCCTCGTTGTCTTCGGCGCCTTCGACGCTCGAGACCACCGCCTGCATCCCGCCGGCCATTACGAAGACCAGGCGTTCGGCGGGCCAGTCGTAGGTCGGGCGCAGCTCCGCGCCATCCTGGATGGCGATCCGCCCCGAGGTGCCGGCGCCGACATAGACCAGGCGGCCGCCGCGCTTCAGCGCCGCGGCGGCATCGTCCACGGCCGCATTGATCGCCGGCAGGGCCTGCTTGACCGCGGCGCAGGCGGCCAATTGTCCGTCGTACATGGCCGCGGTCATGTCGCCGGTCGACCATGAATCGAGATCGACAAAGCGCGGGCTGATGTGCTCAGTGAACATGCCTGGCTGACCTTCGGGGCGACTCGTCCCGGTGCCGACACTGCCATCGAATCGAGCGTAGCTGAATGATTTGTTTGTGCTCATTCCGAACCCGCGACAGGCCGCGCTTGTGCCAGAGTGGCCCTTTCGGAACGTTTGGCAGCCGCCTGAGTTCCGCGCTGTGCACCCGTCGGCCAGGGAGGAAGTAAGGCGATGGCGCCACAATCCGCGTCAGGCGCGCAGGCGCGCACCGCGGTCTCCGCCGACCGCATCTTTGACGGCTACCGATGGCATGATGACGCGGCTGTCGTGATCCATCGCGGTTTGATCGAGGGCGTCATGCCGCGCGGCGAGCACATCCGCGACGTGCCGATCGAGACGATGCCGCCGGGAATCCTGCTGGCGCCGGGTTTCATCGACCTGCAGGTGAACGGCGGCGGCGGCGTCCTGCTCAACGACGACCCGACGCCGCAAGCGATGCGCGCGATTGCGCGGGCGCATCGCCGCTACGGCACCACAGCCTGCCTGCCCACATTGATCACAGACCAGCGCCCCAAGGCAATCGCCGCGATCGCCGCGGCACAATCGGCCGCCGGCGCCGACGGCATCGTGGGGCTGCATTTGGAAGGCCCTTTCATCAGCCCGGCGCGTCCGGGTATTCATCGCAGCGACTGCATTGCGGCGGCAACCGCGCGTGATCTCGACTGGCTCGCACAGCTGGCGGCGGTCGGGTCGTCGCTGGTGACGCTCGCGCCGGAATGCGTCCCCGACGGATTCATCAGAACGCTGACCGAAAACGGCATCCGCGTCTCTGTCGGCCACAGCGAGGCCTCGAGCGAGATCCTGTCGGCCGCCATCGACGAGGGGCTGTCCGGCGTGACGCATCTCTTCAACGCCATGCCCCCCATGAGCGCGCGCGCGCCCGGCATCGTCGGCATGGCGCTGACGGATGCGCGTCTCACCGCCGGGATCATCCTCGATGGCATCCATGTCGATTCCTTGGTGGCGCGCGCGGCCTTCGCGGCGAAGGCGCGCGACACCATCGCTTTGGTCAGCGACGCCATGCCGACGGTCGGCGCCGCGATCGATGGTTTCGACCTGATGGGGCGGCGGATCAGTCTGCGTCACGGCCGGCTGGTCTCCGATGACGACACGCTCGCCGGCGCCCACCTCGTCCTTGCATCCGCCGTCAGGAACGCGGTCAAGCTGGTCGGCCTCTCGCTGGACGACGCGCTCCGCGCTGCCTCGCTGGTGCCGGCGCGATTCCTCGGCCTCGAGCGCGAGCGCGGGCAGCTCACCGCAGGCGCTCGCGCTGACATCGTGGCGCTGACGCCCGACCTGGAAGTGGTCACCACCTGGCTCGCCGGCCAGTCGGGCGAATGAAGCCGCCGCCTCTTCACCTCTCCCCGCAAGCGGGGAGAGGTGAAGGGCTCAGCGCCCGGGTGTCTCATACATCGAGCCCCAGCAGCCTTGCCGCATTCCCCCCGGCGATCTGGGACAGCGTGGTCTCGTCCATGCCGGCGACCCCGGCGATGTGGCCGACCGGGTTGTACTCCGCCATGTCGAACGGATAGTCGGTGCCCATCAGGATGCGGTCGGGGCCGAACAGCTCGATCAGATAGGCGAGCTGGTGATAGCTGAACACCACGGTATCGAGATAGACCTGCCGGAGATACGTGGTCGGCGGCAGCGGCAGGTCGGCGTGGGAATCGCGCCGCGCGCCCCAGGCGTGGTCGATGCGCCCGGAGTAGCCGGGCAGGTAGCCGCCGCCGTGCACCGCCATCAGCTTCAGATCCGGGAAGCGCGCCAGCGTGCCGGAGAAAATCAGGTTGTGCAGCGCCAGTGTCGTGTCGAGCGGATTGCCGAGCACGTTGTTGAAATAGAAATGCGTCAGCCGTTCGCCATGGGTGAAGCCGTTCGGATGCATCATGATGAAAGCGCCGAGCTGCTCGGCGCGCGCAAAGAACGGGCGGAATTTCTCGTCCGATAGTTCCTGGCCGTCGACATTTGTCAGGATCTCCACGCCCTTGAGCTTCAGGTCGTTCATGATGAAGTCGAGCTCGCCGACCGCGACCTCCGGCTCCTGCAAGGTGACGACGCCGAGGCCGACGAAACGATCGGGTTTGCGCGAACAGAATTCGGCGACGCCTTCATTGGCGACGCGATGCGCCTGCGCGGCGATCTTGGAATCTATCGTGTAGTAGCACTGGCCTGGTGCGGGCGCGACGACCTGGATGTCGACCGCCATCGCATCGAGATCGCGCAAGCGCCGGTCGATGGTGGTCATCACCTCGCCGATGTCCTGTTCCTGCTGCGCGTTGATCTCGCGGCTGGCCGCGTCGGCGAAATGCGCCAGCGGAATGCGCTTCAGATCGACATGCGACTGCGCGACTTTGGCGGCCTGCGGCACCACGATATGGGCGTGGATGTCGATGGTCGCAGACGACGGACGCCGCGCGCGGCCATCGGCGTCGTGCTGGCGCGCGGCGGTGCGGCCATAGCGGTTCTTGCGGTCGAGGAGCGGCAGTTGGCCATTGTCGATGATCATGCGTTTCAGCCCTTTTTGGTTTGTTGTTTTGCCCAGCGCACCGGCACCGCCGTGGCGTCTGCTTGCGCAAGGCCGTCGGCTTCGGCCGCCTCGAAACACTGCAGCGCGCTGGCGGTCACCGGGAGCGATGCCTGGATCGATCGGCCGAAGGCGACCGCGGTGGCGAGGTCTTTTTTCGCGGCACTGACCGCGAACGCCGTCTCGCCGGGCTTCTCGCCGGCCAAGAGTTTCGCGATGATGGCGCCACGGCCTTTCATCGCCGCCGGTGCGCCGGCGGTGTCGGAGAGGATGTCGATCAGCCGATCGGGTGGAAGCTTGAGCGGCTGGCAGATGGTCAGTGCTTCGCCGAGCGCCTGCCAATAGACCAACAGCGGCAGGTTGACTGCAAGTTTCAGGGTGGCGCCGGCGCCGAGCCCGCCGACATGCTCGATGCGGCGGCATAGCTGCTCGAGTACGGGCCTTGCGCTTGCCACGTCCGCCTCGGCGCCGCCGGCGAGCCCGAACAGTTTTCCCTCCCGCGCGGGCGCGGTGCTGCCGCCGACCGGGCATTCGACGAACGCCGCGCCCTTGTCTTTCACCGCGGTGCCGATCGCCTTCATGGTATCCGGCCCCACCGTGCTCATGTCGATGATGAGCTTGCCGGCAAGCTCCGCGCTCAGAATGCCGCTCGGCCCGCGATATACCGCCTCGCTCGCGGCGTCGTTCAGCAGCATCACGACGACCGCCTCGCAATTATTCACCAGATCGGCCGGCGAGGCGCCTAGGCGTGCGCCGGCCTCGATCAGCGGCTTGGTCTTGTCGGCGTGGCGGTTCCAGACGCCGACATCATGTCCGACTGCCATCAATCGCTGCGCGATGGAAAAACCCATCCGCCCGGTTCCGCATACGCCGATTTTCATGGTTTAGACCTCAAGCAGGAGCGTGGAATCAGGGAGCATGGAACACGCCGAGATGCTGCTCGACCAGTGCTTCGTTGTTCAAAAGTTCGTCGGCGCTGCCGTCGAAAACGCAGCGGCCGGTGTTGAGAATGACAGCGCGGTCGGCAACCTCAAGCGCGAGGTGGCGGTTTTGTTCGACCAGCACGATGGACTGGCCCTCGTCTTTCAGCCGCTTGATGGTGCGGCCGACCTCGGCCACGATCAGCGGCGCCAGCCCTTCCGAAGGCTCGTCGAGCAGCAGCACCTTGGGATTGCCCATCAGCGCGCGGCCGATCGCCAGCATCTGCTGCTCGCCGCCGGATAGCGTGCCGGCGAATTGGGCGTGACGCTCGCGCAGCCGCGGGAACAGCTCGAAGATGCGATCGACCTTCCATGGGTTTGCGGTCTGGCCGACGCGTTGCTGCGCCACCGCGAGGTTTTCCTTGACCGTGAGCGAGGGGAAGATGCGGCGGCCCTGCGGCACGAGGCCAATGCCGAGATGCGAGATGCGTTCGGGGCCGAGCCCCG
>Ga0066662_10000572_pt1 | contig 16224 bp, 18 predicted proteins | sample GraSoiAngelo_111_FD_133939 | JGI IMG/M metagenome (GOLD analysis project Ga0066662, IMG submission 133939) | Grasslands soil microbial communities from the Angelo Coastal Reserve, California, USA - 14_0903_12_40cm | ecosystem: Environmental > Terrestrial > Soil > Grasslands | place: USA...
CACTCGGGTCGCACCGGTCAAGACAAAGTAGATCCCACCAGGTTTCACAGCTCCCAGCTACTTCCCTGAACTCCTTCCGAGCAGTCTGGTCCCGGGGGCCGGACACTCACGGGGTCCTTCCCCGTTTTGAACCGGCGACAATCCAGTGGCTTGTCCGCCATCTCCGGTTTCCATTGTTAGCCTAGAAGGCTGAGTTGGCTGCGCGCTAGGCACACACCTACAGCGTCTCCGTCCCTGTTGGGACTCGGAAGCTCTTCCAGGCTGAGCTACCCCGGGACCGAGGCTACCCCGGCTTCGGTGATTAGTTAAGATTTCTCGGACGCGGACTGGTGATTCTCACGTATCCACTGGGCCAAGTCTCGCAGAGCGATGTTTGATGAGACGTCGATGACGGGTACCTCCATGTTTCCCACTCGGATGAGGTTGTTGTACTTGGCCATGGGGGCGTGTGACACGTTGGAGGCGTAGATCTTGCCTTTCACATACTCATCAGGCAAAGCCTCCGGCTCGACAAAATCAGCTAAGAATACGACACCTTCTGCCCAGTACAGGGCCATAGGCTGGCCGGAGACATTCATGACGAAGGCGATCATAGAAGCGAGGTTCTGCTGCGAAGTGAAGCTGGTGAGGCCGGTGACTACGATCTCCTGGGGCGGAGCGTGAATAATCGAAACCATGCTTAAGCCGAAGACAGCTCTAACGTCCCGGAGTGTTAAGCCTTGGCAGGGTCCAAAGATGACTACCGTTACTTTAGAACCATTCCGTGTAAGGATCGTCCTAAAGGTGAAAGACCTCCCCGAACTGAAGATATTGTCCTCAGTTAGCCCTCTTTGCCAGTATTTGTAACCCGGTTGCTCCAACGGTAAGCGGTCCTATCTCACGTGGCTCGACTTGGGCTTGTTTGGCATACAAAGACCACTCGTTGATTATAACTCGTGCATGGAAGGTTAGGTTTGGGTCGCTTCTATCACACTGTGATATATCGGAATACAATAGTCGTCAAATGTACGGCGAAACAGAAACAGGGTCAATTAGAACACACGCGAAGAGGTGTCACTGGTTCAAATACAATAGAGTACATGTGTCTTCAGTCCGAACACAAACGATGAGTTATGCATATATTCTACGCCGGGGGAGTCTTCTATAACCATGTTGAGAAGCTATCAGTTCAAGAATAAGACAAAGAGTGTCACTAGAACTATCAGAATCGACGAGGACATCGACTTTCAGCTCGAAAAGCTGGCACATGAACAGCGTGTAAGCGTCAACTATTTCGCAAATCAGGCACTTCGGAAGTTTGTCGAATGGGACGTCTTCGCAGACCGCTTAGGCTTCGTCACCCTGCCTTCAGACATTTTCGAGAAGCTGGTAGGCTATACAACTGACGAACAGGCCAAAGAGCTTGGCAGCTGGTTCGGAAAGAACCTGGCCAAGGACCTGATAGCCTTCCTCTTCAAGAGAGTAGACCTTGAAACCTCAGTCCGAGCCCTCGAGCTACTGGGTCCCAGATACGGCAAAGCATTTCGTTTCGAATACACTAACGACGGCCACCTGACAACTGTAATACTGAACCATGGATTCGGCCGAAAGGCATCTCTGTTCTACAGCGAAGCAGTGAAAGCTCTACTCAAAGACCTAGTCAATACACAAGTCGACATTGGACTGAGTGAACATCAAGTATTCGCACAGATCGTGGGTCCCAATGAGTTCCGGATCACGATGCCCGCACCGGTATCCCCCCTGGCCACACAGCGCTAGTCCAATTCAGATCCACCAGGCTTCGCTCTTTCTCTGCGAAGCCGTATTTTTTACAAAACAGCCGACGCTAGTCTGTGCGCCAGACCTTCGCGACGATCCTAACGAACATTTTCAAAAAAAGACGAGTAGACATAGAGTTGTAATGGTTACCAACATGTCTGTTCCTCATATTTCCTTGCTGGAGGATTTCGTTCAAAACTTCGCTGCGGTTCGCCCTCATCTACTCGGACAGCGGCAGATGATTTGACACGAATATCGAGCTCATGTCCAATTTCCACTACTTCCCCTCTCTCATTCTTCTCGTAAGTAATTACGAAGAAGCGGTGGCATTTGTCGCACATCTGAATGGTTGACCGGGTTAGACTGTGCGAGTGCTTTTCATCGGCTGATTCTAACGCACGTCATGACCCCTGTCATGAGCTCCTCGGCTCTTGTCGCTATTCCGGTAGTGCCTTCAGATGCTCCCCATACTTGGCGGCGGCAAGTGTATTCCAGGCATCGGTTCACCAGCAGGTACAGGTTCGCCCCTGGGAATTTCAACTTGGATCGTACGTTCCTCCTCGAGAGATTTTTTCGTGGACTCGAGGACTCTGACGACATTGGCTCCGAGTGTTCCGTCGGCCCGATTGGGATAGTTCTCAGTAGACAAGTTGTACTCGATGCATCTGGCGAAGTGGAGGATCTCCTCTCTCAGAGTGTTGTTCGGAACGACCATCACACGCTCCACAGCTCCCTTCCGATGGAGAACTAGTCTCTGTTCGATGCAGTCCAACTCCGCGGTGCCGTCGCTACCGACTACCGTCACGTCTCGATGTTTCTCCATGTCCAGCCAGCTTAGTTCGATCCCAGCGTCGTATCCGCCCGGGTGTTCAGAGTAGATGGAGGCCATTTCGTATCCCGCGCTTGATCTGTAGCCTCTGCCTTTGCAGGAGATCTTCTTGGGCCAGGTTTCGAGGAGATTGTTGCAGATGTCGAAGGGATGTGGTCCTAGGTCAGTGATTACTTCTCGATTATTCTGGACGGCCATGAAGCCGGTCCATTTGAGGCGTAGGTAGTAGATGTCCCCCAAGACCCCGCTAGCCATTAGTCGTCGTAGTCCTCTGACGCCGTTGTTGAATCTGTGGACGTGACCTGTGCAGAGGACACTGCCATGTTCTCTGGCGAGTCTAACGAGTTCGTAGGCCTCTCTCGATTTCATTGCCAATGGTTTCTCGACTAGAACGTGTTTTCCCTGTCTGAGAAATTCAGAGGCTATTTCGAAATGGGTCTGGTTCGGGGAACATAGATGGACCGCTGCTAGTTTAGGGTCGGAGAGTAGTTCGCGATAGTCCAAGCGATAGTTTAGAGGGCCGAATTCCTTTCTGCAGTTTTCAAGTGCAATAGGTGAACTGTCGGCGACGGAATAGAGGTTCATCTCGTCTCCTGTCCGGGCGAGGTCAAGAATCTGAGTTATGACCTTCTTTCCCCAGTAGCCTGCGCCTATGACTGCGATGTTGAGCCTGCTCATGATGAGGAGCATTATAGGCGGCTTTTCATATAACCGCCACGTCTACAATCGAGAATATTTCGACGCATCATAGGCCATTAACGTACTGAAGAACACAAGTGGGCACACATGTCGAATATGATTCAAGAATCTTGCATCATCGCTTCTGGCAACTACTGATCATAAAGGTTCTAGTGTGATATCCTCTATATTGCGACTTTTGGTCAGCCGGCCAAAGTGTCTCTCGGGTCTGTCTCAACGGAGCAACTGCAGCATCGCAGGAGGCAGAGCGTGCAACCACTACAGATTAGCTCAGTAGGCTCAAGGCAGCTCGGACATGCCGCTCCCTGCATGTTCTGTTCTTGAGTCATTGGCACTAAATGGTACTCGTGGAATTCAGAATATTACTTCCACGTTTACATGTGTTGACCCTGACGAGGGGACTGCCTACCATGTACACTAGTGGCACATGTTGTGTGCGCTCTGGCATTGGTAGGCATTTACACAGCTCCCTTCATGCAATTGTAGACGTGTGACCCAAATATCTGGGCGAGAAGCTATAGATAGAAAAATATTGATGCAACAAGGTAGAAACGCAGTCTATCGAACCGCGCTATTCGGCCTATTCGTTCTACTCCTTACGATCGGAATCATCAGCGCACCTCAGCTTGCCAGACTAGTGAGCGCTAGCTCCACGCCTTCGAATGAAGTAATGACGGGCACCTACTTTGACCATACGGTTATCATCATAATGGAAGACCATGGAATCGTTGATGTCTGCGCGCAGAACCCACCACCGTGCTCCAGTGCTAACGGAGCCCCATACATGGCCAGCATCGCAAACGGATACGCGATCGGGAGTCAATATCTCGGAATAAATCACTTCAGCGAAGCCAACTACAAGGCGCTCATAGGTGGAGACACTTTCGGCTGCAGCAATAACGGCTGCCCACCAGTTTCAAACCCAAACCTCGTAGATCGTCTTGAATCGGCGGGTTTGACATGGAAGGGATACTTGGAGAACCAGAATCTCGCGAGCGGCTGCGACACCACGTATCACGAGCCCTACACTCCCGAGCACAATCCGTTCGTCGGTTTCACTGACATCTTGAATAATCCTGCCCGCTGTTCCAAAGTGGTTCTTGCAAACCCGAACACTTGTACCGTGACCGACTGTGCTCTAGTAAACGATCTGAACTCTGCGTCTGCACCTAATCTCATGTGGTTGACACCCAACAACTGCAACAACATGCACGGGTTCACTGGTATCTGTCCATCATCCGTCCCGACAGGCGACAATTATCTCAAGAGCCTAGTACCGAATATTCTGAACAGTCAAACCTTCACTGCGCAACGATCTGCGCTCTTCATCGTGTTTGACGAGGGCAACGGATACTGTCCTCTCAACGGAAGCTCTGAGGACTGCGTCTACGCTGTATGGGCAGGGCCACTCGCCAAGACCAGCTACGCGACCAGCAACTTGTACAACCACTACTCGTGGACGCGTACAATCGAAGAGAACTGGAATCTAGCGAGCTTGACAGCCAACGATGCAAACGCCAAAGTGATGACTGAGTTTTTCAAGAGCACAACACCTCCAGTCCTTCTGTCGACTAGCTTCACTTACAGCCCGACTTCCCCACAGACAAGCCAGCAAGTAAGTTTCACAGCTTCCGCGTCAGGTGGAACCGGACCCTACAACTTCACGTGGACTTTCGGCGACGGAGCGGCGGGAACGGGTACCATCGTCTACCACACCTACTCAACGGCAGGGTCGTATAACGTGCTGTTGACCGCCAAGGATAGCAGTCCATCCCCGCAGACAGCCTCGTCCCAGCAGGCTATCACTGTCACAAGTCCACCTCCCCCACCGCCGAGCCTAGCCGCGAGCTTCACCGCAAGCCTCTCGAACCCTGTGGTGGAACAGACGATCTCCTTCACGGGCTCAGCTTCAGGTGGGACATCGCCCTACAGCTACGCCTGGAATTTCGGTGACTCGTCAACTGGATCAGGAAGCCCGGTATCCCATGTCTACCAGACTGCAGGCGTCTACACTGTGGTCCTCACTGTGACCGATACCGCTGGCCATGTCGCCAGCGCAAGCAATACGGTGACTGTCACATCGCCGCTCTCGGCCAGCTTCACTTACTCGCCATCAAACCCTGCTCCGCTGACTAATGTACAATTCACGGCCACTACGACCGGGGGAACCGGGCCGTACGGCTACAGCTGGGACTTTGGTGATGGAACAACTGGCACGGGAGCCTCTGCAAGCCACTTGTATCTACTCCCAGGAACCTACACAGTAACCCTGACTGTCGTTGACGCAAACGGGCTGACAACTACCGCCTCAACCACAGTAACTGTCGCAATATCTCTAGGACTATGACCACGGCAGTAAAGAGCTTGCCAATTTTCCCCGGTTTTTTGGAGAATAACCTGTCCGAGGAATGAATGATGGAACAGCTCAGAAGAAGAAACGCGGCTAGGTCAACGGGTCGTCGTAGCCGTTTCCTTCACCATCTATCCGTGTCGCTCTTCGCAGGAGTTGTTCTCCTGACAATAAGCGCTCTCTTCGGATATCCCATTTCCTTTACTGGAGGGTCAACCTCTTGTCTATTCGTAGCGTCCGAGTACCAGTGTTCCGTGACTAGTCCTATGCTTGTTGTCTGGGACTATGCCTTTTGGGCGATCGCTACACTTGCGACCCTCTCCGTGCTAGAAGTAGCTTTGACCCGGTATTCCACTGGCTAGGAAGAAGGGAGCGAAGAAGGTCTCACAGTCACGGAGAACCTTTTTTCACCAGAAAATCCGCGCTAGTCATTTAGCCTGTAGTCTAGTTGGCGCCCAGGGCGGGATTCGAACCCGCCGTGCGCTCGACCGTTCCCTTCGAGTGTCGCACGGGTGACAGCCGTGCATACTCTCGGCCGGCTCCCGCATGCCGCGGACCGGGCTATACTACCTTAACGCGTCCGGATTTGACGGACGGGGCGCGAGCCCGGATATTGATTTCCTGGGCAATCACGCTACCCGAAAGCGTGCAAGCTTAAACCTTCCTAACCACGTCGAGGAATAATTCCATTTACTGTCGACGCGTGACGAGGGTTTCGACAAAGGCTAAATCAAGTCTAGCATGACACAAGGCTCTGGAAAGCCTGTCGATGGTAGACTTCGCTGCTCCCTCTCTTGGCACAGGATTGATCAGCATCCTAATCGGCTTTCTGGTTGTTTTCATAATCTATCTACTCATCATCGGTTTCGTTCTCTGGCTCGCTGGAGAGATAGTGGTTGGCCGTCGTGTTACTTTTGTCGAAGCCTTGGGCATTGCTGCAGTGGGAACATTTCTGGTGGGAGCCTCGATCGCCTTTCTTCCGGGCTGGATAGGTCTACTAGTCGGACTTCTAGTATTTCTATTGCTGGTGAAGCATTATTTCAAGACAGGATGGTTGGGCGCGATAGGCGTATCAATCATGGCCATTGTTGTAGGTATAGTGCTTATCTTCATACTCGGAGCCCTAGCCTTGGGCGCTCTCTTCGTGCTGCCGAAGATACCTGGGCTCTAGACCGCGGGAAGAGCTTGTTTGCTTGAAAAGATGGAAGGAGCTTTTACGGGCTCCTTCGTTGGATTTTTGGGAAGTGTCAATGCCCCAGCAGGTTTAGGGCTAGGCTTCCTCTGGTTGAGTCGTCTCTTCCTGCTCTGAAGAACAGCCGCAACTGTCGCACATTGTTCTTCTAAGCCCCAGACCCCGTCAGTCTCTAATAAATGTACAGTATTGAACAGGAAGCTCGCGTCAACTTCCGAATGCCTAGGCTATAGTTTGCAGCCAGTCCAGTAGAGACGTTAAGGCTTCCTGCAACGCATCAGTGTTGCCTGCCTTCGCATCAGGAGTCTTGAAACTATGGTCTCCGTTTTGTATCCAGTGAATCTGTGCGTTTGATCCTATTTTCGAAACGACCTTCTCTAGGAGATCCTGTTTCGCAAAACTGTCTCTGGTCCCGGACACGAAAAGCATGGGCTTCTTGATCCGGTAGAGGTGCTCATCTCTCAACTGATCAGTTTTACCAATCGGATGGAGCGGATATCCGAAGAAGAACAATCCATTCACGTCTTCCCCGTTGGCTGCTATCTGTGAGGCGATTCGTCCTCCCATAGATTTTCCACCGATGAGCATTCGATCTGGTTTGAGTCTGCCGTTCTTTGCCTTCTCAACGACCGTCCGGTAGCTTTCCTCCAGGATCTCTTTCCTGTCCGGCACTCGTCTGCGTGCTTCCATGTATGGAAAATTGAACCTGACAGTCAGGAAGCCTCGCTTTGCGAGTTCTGTGTGGAAGTATCGTATGAAGGGTGTGTGCATTGGTCCACCGGCGCCGTGGGCTATGATGAGGCATGTCGATGGATCACGGATCTTGGAGGGCAGACCGTAGACAATGCTGGTCTCTCCGCCTCTTGCCAGCTTGATCTTCATCTGCTCTAGTTTGTAAGAGTCGGAGGCGTCTTGCAGTGTCTTCGCATCCTCTGCTATTCTGATTCGTGCTGGGGTTAGAGGTCTGGGCTACCTACAAAGATCGCTAGGTATCGGAGGGGTTCGAGGCCTTCCCTGATCGAGCTGTGAACGGTGCCAGGGGGAACCACCACCATGGTTCCGGGTTTGACCCGGACCTCTTTTCCGCCGACGCGGGCCAGGCCTTTTCCTTCGATGTAGAAGATTGTCTCTTCAACATCGTGAGTGTGTGGTGGGACGATTCCTGTGAGTTCGACGTAGCGTACGGCTAGAGAATGTCCTCGGTCGGCTCGAGAGAGATACCATCGTGTGAAATCACCATCTCTCTCAGGTACTACCTCGGAGAGATGCTTGACGATCATGCCGAGCACCAGCCGGGGAAAGATTCTATTCTAATGTTTAAGCTAGTGCATGCTGGCGGGAGGAGGAGTATCTGGGCGTCCAGTATCGATCTTTCCTTTGCTCTGCAAATACTTCCTCGTCTCTTGGGCAAGCCATTCGAAGTTTTCATACGGGTTCACTGGAACGTCGTATCGTTCCATGAGATGCTTAGTGAGAGGTTCGAATCTCTGCCAATCAAACACGAGCAGATATCGTAGAGAGTGGATTGCAATCGTGAGGTCTATTATTCCCTCTTTGACGAGTTCTCCGATCAGTTCGTAGATATAGCCGAAGTTTCGGGCCTCGTAATCTTCGAGACTGTCATCAAAACCTTCCCAGTTGATCTGGCTGTATTTCTTAACCGCATCATGCATGCTCTTCCTCCGCCGTGCGAACGATTCTTCGGTAATTTTTTCGAGAACTGAAAATGATATGTTGGCCTTGGTTTCAAAGTTGGCCGTTCTGATAAGTCTCGCGTTCTGCCTCAGCTGAAAAACGACGAACACGGCGCCTAGAATGATTGCTATCGAGCTCACTGCACTGAGGTCCTGCGTTATCGCGGCAAGGTCGACCATAGACTCCGCAATGAATCTTAGATGGTTAATATTGACTGCATGGTTCCGTCAGGTCTTCGGTTGTTCGAGGACTCGACTTGCTCTCATCGACTCCGGGGATTACCGTCGCCGTCGGATTCCCCTTCACTGCTTCACCTGAGAACCCTTCTGCCTCAGAGGCACGTAGCCTCGTTTTGGCAGGGAACGGTCGAACCTCAACCGCCCCCTCACGCCAATAGCGTGGTAGCTTGGCCCATTGCCAGGCAGGGATTTTACGGTGGCCAATCAACCATCCATCCCGGTTTCAAACCCGTTCACGTGGTCGGAGTCCCTCCCCTCATACCATCGGAACAGGCTCATACGACGACCACGTAATGATTACGAGGCATTTCTCTGGCATGTCCGTTAGAGATGACCGAAGCTACCGGCCAAACAACAATCAAGAAGTTGACTCTGTTGTTGGCTCCGAGAATTCCATAAGGTAATCGTCTACATGTTACGCTGGCTGGATGAGAGGTGACTTTGTCGAGTTCCTGATAGTAACGTGACTCTTATCTCGGCTCTACTCTTGCTACCTTGTTGAATTTTCGTTAGAGAAGTTGTTGGTCAAAGGCATGATTAGCAGAGGCTTGCTTCGATGGCGGAAGCGTGGCTTGGAACAAGTCGAGGCGCTGGCGCCGTCGGGCCTCGGCTATTTAGTTGGCGGGAGAATCCTGAGGTCTCGTAGAGTTGGGTGATGAAGCCGAGAACTTTTTCGACCAGGCTCTCGTAGACTCTGTCAGCGCAGCCCTCGACGCACTAGGACCAACCGTCAAGGAATCAATATTTCTTCTTCTCCAGAGGCGGAATTCCATCACGCCCAATGAGATTCCGAAACTAGTCGCAGAGTTCGTGAAAGCACTACAGGACGTGCTGGGACCAACTGCCAGAGTGGTCGAGAAGCTAATCATTGCGGGCCTGATTGCGAGGAAGCAGGTCCCACCAAATGTTGCCCAGGGAAGAAGCCTTCTAGAGGTTGTCGGTGCTGTCAGGCTGAGCCAGATTAGTCCTTCTTGATTCGAAGCCTCGATGGGCCTCTGTAATTGTGTTTTGAAAAATCAACTAATATAGATCAGGTCGAACTCGGCCGTCGCGCGGGCCCGTAGCTCAGCCAGATCCCCCAGTACGGGATCCTGAAGAGGTAGAGCACCGGAAGAGCCATCTCTGGTGAAGCTTTTACCTCGCGGAAGACACCCGGCTGTCCCGGGTTCAATTCCCGGCGGGCCCGCCTCCCCATTATGCAAGCCGACCTGCCTCGAGAAGTCGCTCTTGTTTTCTTTCGATTGTGAATCCTATACTTTCTGTGAATCTTGGTAAGCTTCGTGCTCTCACATAGAGAGCGTAACAATTCTTTCTCCGGATGTAAGTTCTGCCATTCTTGGAGTCTATCAGTCTTGTCCCGGCCTTAGTGTTTAGGTGCAGCTGTGTCGGTTCGATGTCAGCGTGCCAAAGCAGATCTTGAATATACAGCAACATTTCTCTATTCGTATCATAGATACTGAGGCTCTTGCCGCATATTGACCCTTCGCCGCATAGAAAGCCCTGAGAAACGCAGATTCACATTTCCCGCAGTGTTCAATCCACTTTCTTAGATCGAACCAATTGCAATTGAGAAATTTGTGGAGAAGGATGCTCGACCCCTGCACTATCCATCTGCCTCTTTTTTCGCTCCACCTGACTTTGTATGGCTCGCCCCTACCAAGGACTCTTCCTAAACATCTGCTGAATTCCGAAGCAAAGTCCCTATCTGTTACACTCAATAGAATCTCCCTATGATAGTCGTGAACGTTAATGTTGCCATCACTCAGAGCTACGCCTATTACATAGCTGAGTTCAGGAGAGGGATCAGGACGGAATCGGTTGAGGCTTCCTGAAGGATCAGGGATTCCCCTTAGCCAATAACTGATCGAAGCCTTGGACAAATGAATCCCTGTGTCTTCGAAGAGTTTCCTCTGCATTTGTGCGTAGGATAGACCTAGCTGTCGCATGGTTCGAATCGCATGGTAAAGGACTGTTCTCGACTCCAATGTCCGGCATGTTTGTCCGCACTTCAGGGCCAGACGGAAAGACCTGCTTGGCTTTGACCTTATGTGCAATAGACTGCATCCTTAAGGCGTAGACAGGAGTAAAGGAATGCTCCCACAGACCGACACTATCTCAAAAATCGGGAAGCCTCGCACAGTTCTTTGTCTTCGTGCGTGTCAACAGTATCTTGCCGCTTTTGCGAGCCACTTGACCTGTGTCGCTCTGATTTGATGTGGTGTTTGGCTGTCTCGGTCGAAGACTGATGCTCTTCCGGCTTTGTCTGCAACATATCCCTCGAAGAAGAGTCCGTTGTTCAACTGGCCCACCACATCACTGTTGAGAAATCTCTTCAGCTGATTGCTTCTCATTCATAGCTCACCTCTGAACGCACTATTCTGGTTACCCGAGGTTAAGGCCGGAGGTTACACTACAATCAACTTCCCTCGACTATGGCGTAGTGAGATGTACGTAGTGTAGTGTAGTGTGATGCGTGGCTTGACTGTTACAATCCCGTACTCGGTCAGAATTCCGAGGGAGTTATTGGATGAGATGAGGAGGCTGTATGATAGGATGGAGCCTCCGAAGCCAACTTTCTCCGCTGTTCTGAGTCACATTGTCAAGCTGGGATGGGACTCGTACAAGGCTCAGAAGAACGGCGAAGCGAGTCTTCAGAAGGCAACTGTAGCGATATATCCTAAGAGGATACACGACCAAACCTTCCAGCGCTAGGCTACGGTCTCGGGATCTTCTAGAAAGCTGTCCTTACAGGACTCGTCTCTGCGACGACGGTGTTCTGTAATCTTCCCAAGTTCTCGATCTTCGACTCGATCATATCTCCCGGCTGGAGCAGAAACGGTGCCTTGTCAGGTTTCCTGTAGATGGCTACGCCGGAAGGTGTGCCTGAGGTGATGATGTCCCCTGGTTCTAGGGTCATTGATGAAAAGAACTCGACGAGTTGCCGCATCTTGAAGACCATGTTCTTTGTGCTGGAAAACTGTCTGGTCTGTCCGTTGACTCGGAGCTCCATTCCGAGATTGTCTGGATTCCCAGCCTGGTCGGGAGTGACTAGGAAGGGTCCCATGGGGGCGAAGGATGCGAAATTCTTGCCGAGATTGCAGAAGCCCCTCTTCATCTCTGCGAACTGAATGTCGCGCGCGCTGATGTCGTTGAAGACTGAGAAGCCAGCAACATGGTCTAGGGCGTTCTTCTTCGACACCTCCTTGCACCTCTTGCCGATGACCGCAGCGAGTTCTACTTCGTAGTCTAGAAGTTTGACTCGTCGTGGATAGAAGACGGGGGCCCTGTGCCCTACGAGTGACGTTGGGGATTTGAGAAACGATATTGGAAAGGGGGGAAGACTTGTCGATCCTTCTTGGAGATGGTCGGAGAAGTTTCCGCCCATGCAGATGATCTTTGTCGGACGAGAGATTGGAGGAAGTACTGTGACCTTGTCGAGGTTGAAGATTCCCTTCGGATTCTTTTCGCCCGAGTCAGTGATCTGTTTCTTCGCCGCTTCAACCGTCTGGTCTGCTTTCGCCTCGCTCTTTTGGTCTTGGAGAAAGTCCAGTATGGGTTCAGAGTTCTTTGGGGCGCCAAGCTCGGCAAATCGAGCTGCGTCGATCATAATTCCAATCCGGTTCTCGGAGGGTTTCTGTTGGAACCTTAGTAGTCTCATGAATTAGCGACCTATGCTTTAGAGGCCGCCCTCCGAATACGTTATGATGTAAACTGTTCTCTAACGGGTCACTATCGGACCAGAACCGGGGTGCCTAGATTACCCGTCTGTCTTCGAGAGGTTTTTCATACGATATTGCTCTACCTCATCGAGGACCGATAGGACCTGTCGAATCTGGTCTCTTAGCCTCTGGCTATTTCGTCGTATCCTTCGGGTTGAAATCAAGGTCCATCGAATCTTCCCCTCCGGGCTGTTAGAGCGTAGAGGTGGACGAAACTGAGAGCTCAGAAAGGAATTGTGCTATTTTCAGAGTTGATAGGGAGTGTTTTTTAGCCTCATTTCTCCGGCTTTCTCGGCGTCGGAATAATGGTGACAGTTGAGGAGTATCGGTTGGATAGGGACTCCATGGGCGAAGTCAAAGTCCCGAGTTCTGCGTATTATGGCGCTGAGACCCAGCGAGCGGTCCAGAACTTTCCCATATCGGGTCTGCGTCTTCCTAAGGAATTCATCCGGGCTATAGCTCTGATCAAGCTCTCCGCTGCGCGAGCCAACATGCAGCTGGGATTGCTGGATCCGAAGAAGGGCGAGGCTATTGTTTCCGCGGCCAAGGAGATTATGGAGGGGGCTCTCTATGACCAGTTTGTTGTCGACGTCTTCCAGACTGGTAGCGGGACTTCCTCGAACATGAACATGAACGAGGTCATCGCCAATCGCGCCGTTGAGCTTCTCGGCGGCAGGAGAGGGGACAAGTCGATTATTCATCCAAATGATCACGTGAACATGTGCCAGTCTACAAACGACGTCTTTCCATCAGCGATCCACGTCTCATCGGCGGAAGAGATTGTCCACAAACTCCTTCCAAGCTTGCGGATCTTGGCCGAGGCTCTTGAGAAGAAGACGAGGGAGTTTGATGATGTTGTAAAAGCAGGTCGGACCCATTTGCAGGACGCCGTCCCGATCACTCTAGGCCAGGAGTTCAGCGGCTACGCGAGTATGATCAGGCATGGGATCAAGCGTGCAGAGCAGGCAAGGGACATATTGATGGAACTGCCGTTGGGCGGGACTGCAGTGGGAACAGGTCTCAACGCGCATCCGAAATATGCTGAGCTGGCCATCGCAGAAATTAATCGTCTGACCGGCCTCGCGTTTCGAAAAGCAGAGAACTCGTTCGAAGCGATGCAGAGCAAGGATGCATGTGTCGAGGCCAGCGGCGATTTGAAGACCATCGCTACTAGCTTGATGAAGATATCTAATGACCTCCGCCTGCTAAACTCGGGCCCTAGAACTGCGCTGGGGGAGATCGATCTTCCTGCGATGGAGCCCGGATCGAGCATAATGCCAGGCAAGGTCAACCCTGTCATCCCTGAAGCTGTCAACCTTATCGCTGCCCAAGTCTACGGAAACGATGCAGCGATCTGCATCTGTGGGATGTTAAGCCAGCTAGAGCTGAACGTCATGATGCCGGTTATTGCCTATGACCTGCTTCAGTCGATCGAGATATTGGCAAACGGGTCTCGGGTTCTCGGCGAAAATTGCGTCGCAGGAATAACCGCGGACAAAAAGCGCTGCTTGGAATACGCAGAGCGGACCTTAATGATGGTGACGAGGCTCACTCCAAAGATCGGTTACGACAACGCAGCGAAGATTGCGAAGAAGGCAATGGCCGAGAGCAAGTCACTGCGAGAAGTTGTCTTAGAAGAGGGAATCCTCCCCAAAGACAAACTTGACGAGATTCTCGACCTCAAGAAGATGACTAAGGGCGGAAGAGCCTAAGTCTCAAGAACGCTATCGCATGAGCCGGGGCCTACTTTGCTTGATACCCAGCAGATAATGAAGACGGCTCTCAAACTCGCTCACTTCAGAAGCATTCCCGCTGATAGTGAGGTTCACGTCAAGGGACGCAAGCTCCGAAGGGTCCTGGTCGCCATCGATGTTGGAGTCGGCGAATTGTTGCTCGCTCAGAATCTCAATTGCGATGGTGTAATCGCGCACCATCCGGCTGGAGGAAAGGCCCAGCTCGAAGGCTACAAAGTCTTCCTCCGCCACATCGACCAGATGAGGGCTGCCGGGGTGCCGTTGGAGGTTGCTAGGGAGGCTGTGAAGAACAAGTATCGAGTCCTCGACATTCAGCATCATCCTGAGAATTACGATCAGGTCCCGAACGCTGCGAAGAAGCTGGGTCTTCCGCTAGTTACCATTCACAGTCCCTGCGATGAGATTGGTCGAAGACTGATCGTCCAGGCCATCAAAGGTTTGAATGCGGATGCAACAGTTGGTCAGCTAGTCTCTAAGATCGGCGCATTTCCCGAGTTTCGCAGCGCTGAGACTCGAATCGAAGTGCGGCTCGGTTCTCCGAATCGCAAGGCCGGGAAAGTTGTGATCTCTCATGCCTGCTACACGAACGGTGGCTATGATGTTGCCAAGGCCTACTTCCAGCATGGCGTTGACACGTTGTCCTACATCCACGTCTCGGAGCCTGATCTTACAAGGCTGGCCTCGGAGAATTTCGCGAATCTAATTGTTCTGGGACATATCGCTAGCGACTGGCTAGGCATCAACCGCTTGCTGGGAGAGTTGAAGAAGAAGGACGTTGAACCAGTGGCGTCGACTGACCTCTACAAGCCTGCGTGACCATCGTATCTCGATGAAAGCATAACTTCGAAATTCATTTGAGACAAAGATCCCGTATTATTACAGTGAATTCTCGTCATATTGACCAACGTTTCTCCTCGAGGATTTCCCTGAGTTCGTTCATTGATGAGACCGTTAGATCTGGATTTTCTTTCGAAAAGTCGTTGTAGGAAGCGAAGCCTGTCTTTACTAGAACTGTTCTGATTCCTAGCCTTTTGCCGGCTCGAACATCCCACCATGAATCGCCGACGAGAAACACATCCTCAGGAGTAAGGCTGATCTCTCCTAACGCTTTTGTCACGAGTCGGGCCCTTTGACTGACCGTCTCCTCCAAGGATCGCAGGGTGCCTCCGACGCCAAGGTCCTGCCGAGTTAACAGAATGTCGACTTGAGGAGTTATTGCGAGATGTTTCAGTTCGGATTCGACGACCCATTTCGTATACCTCATCGTGGCGATGCCAATCTTGAGTCCTTCACGTTTCAGGGCTTTGAGAATCTCGATGGCTCCGGTCTGGAGTGTTGCCTTCTCAGCTGTGGCTTGGAAGATTCTCCTGTAGGATTCGTAGGCCTTGTCATTGACCGCTCGGCTCTTTCCTGCTAGTGCTGTCTCCAGCACCATTCTGGGCCCGGTGCCTTCCTCGTATGCGCGCTGATAGTAATTCTTGATGTAGAACTCGTAATTGATCGGCGTTGAGCCGTGTTCTGTCAGCGCGTGGTTGATGCAATAGAACTCTCGATCATCGATACTGGCAAGTGTCCCGTCCCAATCGAAGATAGCCCCCTTCAATCCGTCTCACCCAAGCTCTCGGTCGAGCAATGTAACCATATGGATTGCGTTGGGGTTACGCACAGAATATCACCGCAGCCTAGGCGACTGCGTCTACAGGCCGAAAGACTCCATGGCCAACAAGTTTCCCAGGTCATCGCAGGACAAGACTGCGGATCTTCTTTTTGCGATCGGCGCGGGATTTCTCATCAACCTCATTCTTGGCGCAGCCATTCCTGAGGTGGGTCCGTTCGTAGCGGGGCTGGTGGCTGGAGTCATCGTAAAAACAGGACCTTTCAGAGGGGGAGTGGCCGGCTTTCTCGCAGGCACTCTAGGAGAAATAGCTAGCATTGCCCTCTGGGTCCGCACAAACCAGATTGTCTATCCCAGTGCGTTAGTACCTTACG
>Ga0066662_10000573_pt1 | contig 16215 bp, 14 predicted proteins | sample GraSoiAngelo_111_FD_133939 | JGI IMG/M metagenome (GOLD analysis project Ga0066662, IMG submission 133939) | Grasslands soil microbial communities from the Angelo Coastal Reserve, California, USA - 14_0903_12_40cm | ecosystem: Environmental > Terrestrial > Soil > Grasslands | place: USA...
AGCACGAAGCCGAAGACGAAGCCGAAGTTCTGGATGAACTTGAGCTCGCGCCGGCCCATGTCGAGGAACACGCGGTTGGCGAGCTCGGGGTCGAAGCGCTTGATCACCATCAGCTTGACGTCGACGAGCTGATCGATCTGCTCCGCGATCTGGTTGGTCAGCTCGCGCACGATGTCCGGAAGCTGCTGCTGGACGCGCTGGTGGATCAGCTCCTTGATCTGCGGCGGAAGCTCCTGCCACAGGCGTGGCTGTTCGCGCTGCATGATGCCCTCGACGATGTCGCGGATGTCACCGCGGATGCTCTGAATGATCTGCTCCGCGATCTGCTCGGGCTCGAGCTGCTTGAAGAACTCCTTGGGGGTGCCGAGCTTGGCGATGCCGCTGTCGACGGCGAGACTGCCCATCTTCTGCGCGCGCGAGGGGACGATCCCCTGCCAGCCGATGCCGCCGACCATGATCCCCGGGACCTGCTGAATCTTGTACGGCAGCACCCGCGCGAGCGACCGTAGCCACGGCGCGCGGATGCCTCTGAAGTGGACCGGATAGAACAGCATCAGTACGCCGGTCCAGTTCGTGACGTAGCCGATCGCACCGGTGATGAACGGCACGGTGATCAGGGCGAGCGTGCTGGAGCTCAAGGTGAGGTGAACGCTACCCCCAGTGGCCAGATACGCTTGCGCGCGCTATGAGCTTCGTCGCCCTCGTCACCGGCGCCTCGGCGGGCATCGGTGAGGCCACCGCGCGGCGGCTCGCGCGCGAGCCGGGAGCGAGGCTGGTGCTGGTCGCGCGGCGTGAGGAGCGGCTGCGGGAGCTTGCCGACGAGCTCGGTGGCGCCACCGTGGTGGCGGAGGATCTGACCTCGGCCGAGGCACCGGCTCGCGTGCGCGAGGTGGTGGAGCGCGAGCACGGGGCGCTGCACCTACTCGTCAACAACGCCGGGGCGGCCTGGCGCGGGACGTTCACCGACACCGGTTGGGCGAACCTCGAGCGCCACATGAAGCTCAACTTCGAGGCGCCGGCGCGGCTGACCGAGGAGCTGCTGCCGCTGCTGCGGCGGACCGCGGCCTCGGATTCCGGGGGTTCCGGCTCGGACGCCGGCGGGCGCCGTGTCTCGATCGTCAACGTCGCCAGCACCGCCGGCCGCGTCTCACGTCCGCGCTCGGGTGCGTACAGCGCCTCGAAGTTCGCGCTGATCGGCTGGAGCGACGCGCTGCACGCCGAGTTGCTGCCCAACGGGATTCACGTGGGCCTGGTGCTCCCGGGCTTCATCAGGACCGAGGGCTTTCCGGCCACCGAGCTGCCGAAGGTGGTCGTGTCGCGCCCTGAGGTGGTGGCCGAAGCAATCATGCAGGCCGGTCCGGGAGGGAAGGCCGAACGCTACGTCCCGCGTCCGTACTGGCTTGCCGCCGCGGCCCGGCTGTTGCTGCCCCGCCTGGTGCGGCGGGCCACCGCCGGCGGCGCCTTCACGACGGCAACCGGATCGCACGACAACTAAGCTACACGCCTGTAACAAGCGAGGTCCAGGAGCGGTGCCGATGAACTCAAACGCCCGTCGCGTGGCCGTGCTGGGCGGCATCCGAATTCCCTTCGCCCGCCAGGACGGGCCGTATGCCGACGCGTCCAACCAGGACATGCTGACCACGACGCTGAACGCGCTGGTGAGCAAGTACGGCCTCGAGGGGGAGGCCGTCGACGAAGTCGCTGCCGGCGCGGTCCTCAAGCACAGCCGTGACTTCAACTTGACGCGCGAGTCGGTGCTCGGGTCAAAGCTGTCGCCGCAGACGCCCGCATACGACGTCCAGCAGGCGTGTGGCACGGGACTCGAGGCCACGATCCTGGTTGCCAACAAGATCGCGCTCGGGCAGATCGACGTCGGGATCGCCGGCGGTGTCGACACGACATCGGATGCGCCGCTGGCGCTGAACGAGGACCTCCGTCACGTGCTGCTCGAGGCCAACCGCGCGAAGTCGACGCCCGAGCGCCTGCGTGCGCTGGCGAAGATCCGCCCGCAGCAGATCGTCCCCGAGATTCCGCGCAACGCGGAGCCCCGCACCGGCCTGTCGATGGGCGAGCACGCCGCGATCATGGCGCAGGAGTGGGGGATCGGCCGCGAGGAGCAGGACGAGCTGGCCGTCGCCAGCCACCGCCACCTGGCCGCCGCCTACGACACAGGCTTCCTCGATGATCTCGTCACTCCCTACCTCGGCCTGGAGCGCGATCAGAACCTCCGTCCGGACTCCTCGGTGGAGAAGCTGGCCAAGCTGAAGCCGGTCTTCGGCGGCCCCGACGGCACGATGACCGCGGGCAACTCGACCCCGCTGAGCGACGGCGCGTCGACGGTCCTGCTGGCCAGCGAGGAGTGGGCGACTGCGCACGGCATCCCGGTGCAGGCGTATCTCGTCGACGCGCAGACGGCGGCAGTCGACCACGTGCACAAGCGCGAGGGTCTGCTGATGGCGCCGACTTACGCGATGCCGCGGATGCTCGCCCGCAACGGGCTCACGCTCCAGGACTTCGACCTCTACGAGATCCACGAGGCGTTCGCCTCGCAGGTGCTGTGCACGCTGAAGGCGTGGGAGGACCCGGTCTACTGCCGCGAGCGCTTGGGCCTCGAGGAGCCGCTGGGCTCGATCGACCGCGCCAAGCTCAACCAGCACGGCGGCTCGCTCGGCGCCGGGCATCCCTTCGGCGCCACCGGCGGGCGGATCGTCGCCGGCCTGGCGAAGGCGCTGTCACAGAATGGCGGCGGCCGCGGCGTGATCTCGATCTGCGCCGCCGGCGGGCTCGGCGTCACGGCGATCATGGAGGCGGCGTAAGCGATGGCTGCTGATCGCTATGCACAGCTCATTCGAAGCCCCGTGGGCCGCGTGCTCTCCAAGCAGGTGGGGCTGCCGGCGCCGGTCGAGCTGGAGCGCTATGAGCGCGGGCAGCCGGTTATCGACGGTCCGGTCCTGCTCGGGGCCGCTCCGAGTGGCCGGCTGCTGGAGCCGGTAACCGCGGTACTGGATCGCGCCGGCGCGGACGTCCGCTCGCGCGGGGGCTCGAGCGAGGAGACGTTCAAGGCGCTGCTCTTCGACGCGAGCGGGATCGCCTCCAGCGACCAGCTGGTTGAAGCCTGGGATTTCTTCCACGCCACGATCCGGCGGGTGCGGGCCTCGGGACGGGTGATCGTCCTCGGAACCGCGCCAGAGGACTGCGCCAAGCCCGCGGAAGCCGTCGCGCAGCGAGCGCTCGAGGGTCTGAGCCGCTCGATCGGCAAAGAGGTCCGCCGCGGGGCGACCTCGCAGCTGGTCTACGTGGCGCCCGAGGCCGAGGATGAGATCGAGTCCACGCTGCGCTTCTTCCTCTCGCCGAAGTCCGCCTACGTGTCGGGGCAGGTGGTCCGGATCGGATCAGCGGTAGCCGGCGGGGGATCCGAAGGGATCGACTGGGAGCGCCCCCAGTCAGGTCGCGTGGCGCTTGTCACGGGTGCCGCGCGCGGGATCGGCGAGGCGATCGCGGACGTGCTCGCGCGTGACGGGGCGCACGTGGTGGGGCTCGACGTGCCCGCGCTGTCCGGCGAGCTCGACGTCGTCACCCAGCGGATCGGCGGGTCCTCGCTGACCGTCGACATCACCGATTCCGATGCTCCGGAGAGGATCGCCTCGCACCTGCTCGAGGCGCACGGCGGAGTGGATGTCGTCATCCACAACGCCGGCGTGACGCGGGACAAGACGCTGGGGCGCATGACCGAGGAGCGCTGGCGCATGGTGATCGACATCAACCTCGTGGCGCCGCAGCGGATCGATGCCGAGCTGTTCGAGCGCAGGGCGGTTCGCGAGAACGGACGCGTCGTCTGCGTTTCCTCGATCAGCGGCATCGCCGGCAATGCCGGCCAGACCAACTACGCGACCTCCAAGGCGGGTGTGATCGGAATCGTCCAGGCGTTCTCGGCGCTTCTCGCCACGCGGGGAGTGACGCTCAATGCGGTGGCGCCCGGCTTCATCGAGACGCAGATGACGGCGGCGATGCCGATCGCCACACGCGAGGCGGGGCGGCGGATGAACAGCCTCGCGCAGGGCGGACTGCCGATCGATGTGGCCGAGACGATCGCCTGGTTCGCGAGCCCGGGCTCGCGCGGCGTGACCGGAAACGTCGTGCGGGTCTGCGGCCAGAGCCTGATCGGGGCCTGAGCGCGATGGCGGTGCGCGAGCTTCAGGGGGCGCCGGGGATGCTGGGGCTCCTGGCGCGTGCGGGCGTGGGAATGGTTCCCGGCGCCTCGCGGCTGCCGTTCGTCGGTGGAGGTCCCGGCGGTCGGCCTGCTCAGGTGCCTGACCTGACGCTGGTCTTGAACGACGTGGAGATCGAGCGCGATCGCCTCGCCACCTACAACCGTGTCTGCGGTTTCTCCCTGCGCGACACACTGCCGCCCACGTACCCGCACATGCTGGCGTTCCCGCTGCAGCTCTCGCTGATGACCGACTCGAGCTTTCCCTTCCGCGCCATCGGGCTCGTGCACATCTTCAACCGCATCACCCAGCATCGGCCGGTCAGGATCGCCGAGCGGCTCTCGCTGCGGGTTTGGGCGACGCCGGTGCAGCCGCACCCGCGCGGGCAGCAGTTCTCGCTGCGCAGCGAGGCGCGGGTCGGCGATGAGCTGGTGTGGGAGGAGGTCTCGACGAACCTGAGGCGTGGATCGAGCGGCGCTGAGGACTCGGGTGGCGGTGAGGACTCGGCGCGCGCGCCGGAGGTGCCCTCGAGCGAGAGCGTGCCCGCGACCGCCACCTGGTCGTTGCCGGGCGATCTCGGGAGGCGCTACGGCTCGGTCTCCGGAGATCTCAACCCGATCCATATCCACCCCCTGACCGCGCGCCTGTTCGGTTTTCCCACCGCGATCGCTCACGGGATGTGGACAAAGGCGCGCTGCCTTGCTGCCCTGGAAGCCCGCCTGGCCGAGCGCTTCACGGTCGAGGTGTCGTTCCGCAAGCCGATCCTGCTGCCGGCGACCGTGCAGTTCGCTTCAGAATCGACTGAGGGCCGGGGCTTCCGCTTCGGCGTACGCGACGCGCGCAAGACCACGCCGCACCTCGACGGCGTGGTCGGCTAGCGCTCGCGGAGCTCGTCGAAGTACAGCCGCAGCCGGTCGAGGACCGCGGCAGCCGTGCGCAGCTCGTCCTCGCCGAAGTCGGCCAGCGCGGCGCGCCAGAGTGGTTCGTAGCGCGCCCGGCGCTCCTCCACCAGCCTGCGCCCGCGGTCGGTGAGCGAGATCAGCACCACCCGCCGATCGTGCTCGGCGCGTTCGCGGCGCACGAGGCCGGCGGCGAGCAGGTCGTCGAGCATCTCGGTCGCCGTGGCGGGGGACACCAGGGCATGCTGGGCGAGCTCGCTCGACGGCAGTCGCTCGTGCTGGCACAGGCTGAACAGGAGCCCATATTGGGCGTGGCTGAGCCCGTCGGTCCGGTGCGGGTCCCGGCCTTGGAGCCTTCGGACCGCCTGGACGGCGGCCTTGAACGAATGCCCCAGCTGCTCGTAGGCCGGAAGCGTCTTTGCCTCCGCGGCAGCCGAGCTCATGCCGCCACCGCCTCCGCCAGCGTGTCGGCGTCGACGTCGGTGCCTGCATGCGCGCGTGCTGCGCGCTCCGCCCGCAGCAGCACGATGCAGGGAACGATTGCAAGCGCGGTCAGCCCTGCCGACGCCCAGAACGCGATCCCATAGGCTCCGGCCTGGGCTGCCAGACCGTGGGCGCCGGTCAGCGCGCGCTGGAGCACGACGGCAAGCACGGCGGTCCCAAGCGAGCCGCCCACACGGTTGAGCACGTTCAGCTGGGGCGTCGCGTCGGAAAGCTCGGAGCGCTCCAGGGAGGCGAACGCGGCGGTCATCGCGGGCATGAATGCCGAACCGATGCCGACGCCACGCAGGAACATCGCCATCGAGAGCCACACGATCGAGCTATGCGTACCGACGAAGCCGAAGGGAATCGTCATCACCGTGGTGAGAACCACGCCGAGCAGCGCCAGCGGCCCTCCGCCGAAGCGGTCGGTGAGCCTTCCCGCAAGCGGCATCATCAGCGCGGCCCCGAGACCCTGCGGCGCTGTGAGCAGGCCCGTGTCGAGCACGCTCTGGTGGCGGATGTCCTGCCAGTACAGGGGCAGCAGGATCATCCCGCCGAACAGCGCCGCGCCCAGGCAGAACATCGCAATCGACGCCGAGGAGAAGGTCGGACGGCGGTAGAGGCGAACGTCGAGCAGCGGCCTCACGGTCCGCAGCGCGTGGGGGACGAAGGCGCCGAGAAGGAGCACCGCGGCGACGCAGGGCAGGATCACCTTGCTCACCGTCACGTGGCCCGTGGTACCGATCTCGGCCAGGCCGTAGGTCAGCAGCGGCAGCCCGGTGGCCATCAAGGCCAGCCCGCGGAAGTCGAACGTGCCGGCCTCGCCCGAGTCGGTGTGGGGCAGCGTCCGCAGCGCGACGAGCATGCCGATCACTCCGATCGGCACGTTCACATAGAAGATCCAGCGCCAGCTGGCGTTGTCGACGATCAGCCCGCCGAGCGTGGGACCGAGGATCGGCGCGAGCATCATCGGCACCGCGACGACGCTCATCACCCGGCCCATCCGCTGCGGCCCGGCAGCCTCGGCCATCATCAGCTGGCCGATGGGCAGGATCATGCCGCCGCCAATTCCCTGGAGCACGCGGAACACGACCAGCTCGGTGGTCGAATCGGCCAGGCCGCAGAGGGCAGATCCGGCGGTGAAGAGCACCAGCGAGGTCAGGTAGACCCGCCTTGCCCCGAAGCGCCGGGCAGCCCAGCCGGTGACCGGGATCACCGCCGCCAGCGCCAGCATGTAGCCGGTTACGACCCATTGGATCTCCGCGATCGTGGAGTGCAGCTCGCGGGCGAGCGTGGCCAACGCGACGTTGACGATCGTGGTGTCGAGGATCGACATCATCGAGCCGACGATCACGACCGCGCTGATGCGCCAGACGTAGGCGTCGATGCGGTTGTCGGCGGTGGGGGGATTCATCGGAGCCGAAAGTTTAGGAACCGAACCAATTGCTGTCAACGCCTAGCATCTATCGTGGAGAGAGATGAATGAGTTCAGCGCCCTCGGGCTCGACCTCGACCTCCTCGAAGCCCTGCACGAGCTCGGGTACGAGGCGCCTACCCCGATCCAGGAACAGGCCATCCCGCCGCTGCTCGAGGGCCGCGACGTGATCGGCCAGGCGCAGACGGGATCGGGCAAGACTGCGGCATTCGGCCTGCCGATGCTCCAGTACGTCGAACCCGCCGACGGCGAGGTGCAGGGGCTGGTGCTGACGCCGACGCGCGAGCTCTGCATCCAGGTGACGCAGGCGCTGCGCGCCTACGGAAAGCGCAAGGGCGTCGATGTCGTCGCCGTGTTCGGCGGGGCGCCGATCCGCTCCCAGCAGGCGCAGCTGCGCGCGGGCGGTCACGTGGTCGTTGGCACCGTGGGCCGCGTCAAGGACCTGATCTCCCGACATTCCCTGGTGCTCCACTCCTGCCGGTTCGTGGTCCTCGACGAGGCGGATGAGATGCTCGACCTCGGTTTCCTCGAAGACGTCGAGCGGATTCTCGCGCTGACGCCGTCCAGCCGCCAGACCGCGCTGTTCTCGGCGACGATGCCGCCAGAGATCCGGCGCCTCGCGGATCAGTACCTGTACGACCCGATCACCATTCAGGTCCAGGCGGCCACGCTGACGGTCGACACAGTCGAGCAGTTTGCCCTCGAGGTGCCCGCCCGCGAGAAGCCCGACGCATTGGCGGAGGTGCTGCAGGCCGAGCGCCCGGAGCAGGCCATCGTGTTCGTGCGCACCAAGATCCGCTGCGAGCAGCTCTACCGCACGTTGCGCGACCGCGGCATGAACGTCAAGGCCCTCCACGGCGATATGACCCAGGGGGCCCGCGATGGGGTCATGATCTCCTTCAAGGACGGCCGCTTGCCGCTGCTCGTGGCGACCGACGTGGCCGCCCGTGGGCTCGATATCACGGGCGTCTCGCACGTGATCAACTTCGACGTCCCGACGTCCCCGGACGTCTACGTGCACCGCATCGGGCGGACGGGCCGCGTCGGCCGCAGCGGTCGCGCGATCACCTTCTATGAGCCGCGCCAGCGTCGCGAGCTGACCGCGATCGAGCGCAACGCGGGTGTCAAGCTCGCGCCATGGTCGAAGGGCGCGCATGTCCCGCCGGTGCCGGTGAGCGAGCGCCCGCGGCGGCATTCCAAGCCGCACGCATCGGTCAACGGCGAGGTGTCCGCGCGCAAGCTGATCGTCTCCGGCGGGCGCGCCGCCGGACTCGAGCCTTCGGACATCATCCATGCCATCACGGCCGCGACGGGACTCGACGGCGAATCGGTGCGCAACGTGCGGGTGCTGGAGCGCTATGCGTTCGTCGAGGTGCCCGAGGACGATGCGTGGCGGGTGGTCGAGCTCACCCGCGGGACCCGGGTGCGCGGGCACGAGCTGCAGCTGGAGCCGGCTGGGGGATAGGCTTGGCGCCAATGTCCAACGCCCATATGCACACCTCGCACGGGACGATCGGGCTCGAGCTCTACGACGAGGACGCGCCGAACACGGTCGCGAACTTCCGCAAGCTCGCCGCCGACCGCTTCTACGACGGGATCATCTTCCACCGGGTGATCCCCGACTTCATGATCCAGGCCGGCTGCCCGCAGGGAACCGGAACCGGCGGTCCCGGCTACACGTTCGACGACGAGATCAACCGCCACAAGGTCGTGCGTGGCGCACTGGCAATGGCCAACGCCGGGCCGAACACCAACGGCTCGCAGTTCTTCATCGTCACCGCGGACAGCGCACCCTGGCTCGATGGCAAGCACACGGTCTTCGGGCGCGTGAGCGCCGGTCTCGACGCTGTCGAGGCGATCGAAGCCGAGCCCACGAGCGGCCAGGACCGCCCGGTCAACCCGCCAACGATCGAGTCGATCGAGCTCGATGTGGGCGGGAGCACGTCCGGCTGACGGCGCGGGCGGTCGCGGGGCGCGGCGGGGGCGGCACCCCGAGGCTTCGCGGGTATCGGATGTGGATTGCGCACGTGCGCGGAACCGACAAAACGCAGCGCGCGAGCTCTCTCCCACCGCGGGTGCTGCGTTTTACCCGCTCAAGCGTGCGGAATGCAGCATTCGACGCGTTCCCGCGAAGCTTTGCTGCGTTATGTCGGCTCGCGCGGCTCTGAACAGCAACCCCCACTGGCCAGCCAACGAGACTCCCGGTAGGCTTGCCAGACCAAGCGATCGGTCTGAAGGGAGAGCGTTCAATGGCGAGCGTCGAGGCGGCAACGGCGACCGCGGCGGATAGCGGGACCGCCACGATCGCGGTCGAGAATCCGGCCACCGGCGAGGTGATCACCACCGTTCCCGTGCTTGGCGCGGACGAGCTGGAGGACATGGCGCGGCGCGCGCGGGCGGCGCAGCCGGGGTGGGAGGCGATGGGCTTCGAGGGCCGCGGTCGCATCCTGCGGCGAGCGCAGAAGTGGATGCTCGACAACGCCGACCGGGTCATAGATGTCGTCGTCTCAGAGGCCGGCAAGACCCATGAGGACGCGCAGCTGGCTGACTTCGGCTACACCGTCAGCGCCTTGGGCTTTTGGGCCAAGGAGGCGCCGAAGTATCTCGAGGACGAGCGCGTGCCCTCGTGGAACAACCCGATCGCGATCGGCAAGAAGCTGATCATTCGGTACGCGCCAGTTGGCGTGGTTGGCGTCATCGGGCCGTGGAACTACCCGATCGCGAACTCGTTCGGCGACTGCATTCCGGCGCTCGCGGCCGGCAACACCGTGATCCTCAAGCCGAGCGAGGTCACGCCGCTGAGCTCGCTGCTGATGGCGGAGATGATGCACGAATGCGGATTGCCGCCGGGCGTCTTCCAGGTTGCCACCGGCGACGGCTCCACCGGCGCCGCCGTGATCGCAGAGGTCGACTGCGTGATGTTCACGGGGTCGACTCGGACGGGCAAGGCGGTGATGAAGGCCGCGGCCGAGCGGCTGATCCCGTGCTACCTCGAGCTAGGCGGCAAGGACCCGATGATCGTCTGCTCGGATGCCAACCTCGACCGCGCCGCGAACGCCGCCGCGTTCTACTCGATGAACAACGGCGGGCAGGTGTGCATCTCGGTCGAGCGGGTGTATGTCGAGGAGCCCGTGTACGACGAGTTCGTGCAGAAGGTGACGGACAACATCCGCCAGCTGCGTCAGGGCCCACCGGAGGCGATGGGGACCGTTGACATCGGGGCCATGACATTCCCGCCGCAGATCGACATTGTCCAGGAGCACGTCGAGGATGCCGTGAAGAAGGGGGCGAAGGTGCTCGTCGGCGGCCATTCGCGCCCGGGACCGGGCCGGTTCTACGAGCCCACTGTCCTCACCGACGTCGATCACTCGATGAAGTGCATGACCGAGGAGACGTTCGGTCCGACCCTGCCGATCATGAAGATTTCGGACATCGAGGAGGGCGTCCGGCTCGCCAACGAGTCGGAGTACGGCCTCCAGGCGAGCGTCTGGACGTGCGACGTCGACCGCGGCGAGGAGCTCGCGCGTCGGCTCGAGGCCGGGGTGGTTTGCGTCAACGACGCGCAGGTCAACTACACCGCGCTGAACCTGCCGATGGGCGGCTGGAAGAGCTCGGGCGTCGGCAGCAGGCACGGCGCCAACGGGATCCGCAAGTACACCAAGGTGCAGTCGCTGCTCGTCACGCGGCGGGCCTTGAAGCGGGAGCCGTTCATGTTCCCCTACAAGGCTTCACGCACGATGCTGCTGCGGCGGATGGCGAAGTTCTTCTACGGGCGCGGCCGCCGCGACTGAGGCCGGAGCCTGTTCGCGCTTGCCCTCGCGCTGAGCTCTTCGATCTGCTGGGGCGTCTCCGACTTCGTCGCGGGCGTTCAGGCGCGCCGGGTGTCGCTGGTGCAGGTGATGCTGGTCAGTCAGGGCGTCGGCTTCGTCCTTCTCGCTGCCGTGCTGCTGATCGCCGGTTCGGCGCCGCCGGGCCTGACGCGCCTGTTGCCGGCGGCGGCCGGCGGCATCGCCGGGCTGGCTGCACTCGCGGCCTTCTACCGAGGTCTGGCGATCGGGACGATGAGCATCGTCGCGCCGATCTCGGCGACCGGGGTGGCGGTCCCGGTGATCGTGGGCCTTGCCGGCGGCGACCGTCCCCACCCCCTCCAGATCGCTGGGATCTTCGCGGCGGTGATCGGGGTGGTGCTGGCCAGCCGCGAGGAGCCCACGCTCAGCGCGCCCGACCGCAGGGTCGCGCGGACCAGCGTTCTCCTCGCGCTGGTGGCGGCGGCGGGCTTCGGCAGCTTCTTCGTAGGCATGCGGATCAGCGCGCGGGCAGACGTGTTGTGGGCGTTGTTCGCCGCTCGGGTGATGGACGTGTGCGTGCTCACCGCCCTGGCGATCACGCTCGGCCGCCGAGGCGTGGCGTGGGTGGGCAACCCGCGCGCGCAACTCCCGCTCGTCGCCGCCGGCGTGCTCGACCTGCTCGCCAACGCGCTCTACGCGATTGCCAGCCGGCATGGCCTGCTGAGCGAGGTCGCTGTCGCGGCATCGCTCTACCCGCTCGCGACCGTGCTCCTGGCCAGAGCAATTCTGCGCGAGCGGGTCCGCCGCCTTCAGGAGCTGGGCGTCGCCGCCGCGATTACGGGCGTGGTGCTGATCGCCGCCGGCTGACTACGATGCGCACCTGTCCGCTCCGGCCTTCTTTTACGACGTCAGCTCGCCGTACGCGTATCTGGCCGCCGCACGCGTCGACGATGTCCTGCCCGTGAGGCCGCAGTGGCGGCCGATCGCCTTCGGCGTGATCATCCAGCGCATCGGCAAGACGCCTTGGTCGCTCCAGTCCGACCGCGAGGCTCGTCTTGCCGAGATCGCCGCCCGGGCGGAGGCGCTTGGCCTCCCACCCGTGCGTTATCCGGAGGGGTGGCCGGCGCGGACGTACTCGCTGGCGCCGCTGCGGGCGCTGATGCTGACGCGTGATCAGGAGCAGCTCCGCTCGCTGACGCGCGAGCTGTACAGCTCCATGTTCGTCGCCGGGCAGCATCTCGCCGACCTCGAGGCGGTGCTTGCCGCCGCCGAGCGCGTCGGTATGCAACGCGACGCGGTACGCGACGGCATCTCCCGCGACGATGTCAAGGAGCGGCTTCGCGCCCACACCGACGACGCCCTGGCGCGCGGGGTGACAGGCGTGCCGACGGTGGCGGTCGACGATCAGCTCTTCTGGGGAGACGACCGCTTGGAGGACGCGGCCGCCGCCCTGTCTACTTGATCGCCTGCCACGGCGCGAAGGCGTTCTTCGGATTGATCGCGTCCGCCAGGTCAGGATGGTGCCGGCGAACCACGTCCCCGAACAGGTTGCTCTCCACCCACTCGATCCCCTCGGGCGTGTAGACGTCGGGGCTGTAGTCGTTGGTGAAGAAGCGATCGGACTTCAGCCGCCGCGAGGCCATCAGGATGAAGATCCTGAACGCGGTGTCGCTGAAGCCGAAGCCTGGCGGCAGCTCCTCACCGAGCATTCCGACCTGGGTGTCGACGCGGTCGATGTCTCCGCCGTAGATGTCACGGATCTCCTCGTTCCACTCGGGATTCGGAGTCAGGTCCTCGAACTTCTCGACCCGCGGCTTGCGCAGCCGCTCGCGGAAGTCGTTGTAGCGGGGTACGCCACGCTCGCGATCGCGCAGGACGTCGATCGTGGCCAGGTCCACGAGGTCGCCGTTGACCTTGCGCAGCTTGCGCAACGCGTTGGGGTGGTTGTGCAGCGTGATGGCGCCGGGGTGAAGGAGACCGTATGAATAGATCAGGTCGGTCATCCCGTACTGATGGACGACGTCCCTGGTGCCATGGCCCTGCATCGGCGTGAAGTCGCTCTCGCCGATGATCTCGTTCGTCTTGTGCGAGCGGAACTGATAGTCGTCGGGGATCAGTGGGTGCATGCGGTAGACCGACACGAACTCACTGGTGATCGAATACGGGGCGGCGTGGTGATCGAGCGGAGAGCCGACGACGCCGCTGAGGAGCTCACCCGAGCCGATGTGCCCGAAGGTCCGCTTCACCCACTTGGGGAGGATGCCGTACCAGTTCGTGTTCATCGCGCGGTGCAGCGCAGCGTTGTCGAGGATGCCCGGCGTCCACTCGATCGTGTGGATCTTCGCGATCAGCGCCGCGTTGATCAGCCGCGCCTTGAGGAACAGCTGCTCGTCGTCCCAGGTCGGGTGGTGGGACTTGAGCATGTCGCAGATCGCGTTGTGCTCGCGTGCGAACAGCGTGTGCATGATCGACAGGCCGACGTTGTAGTTGTCGTTGAAGCCCGTGAGGTCGACCCCGTGCAGCACCTTGTTGTTCTCCTCGGGGAGCAGGCCGTCATCCATGCGCAGCTTGCCGTCCTCGCCGGCGCGGAGCTCGCGATTGCGCTCCTCGACCGAGCCATACAGCTGCGAGGCATCCCACCAGGGCGTGACCTTGTTGACGTAGGTGGCAGGGAGCTTTCCGCCGGCGTTGGTCGAGTCAGGGCTGGTCCGCCTGACTTCCATCACGCGCTCGCCGTCCCACTCGTCATCATCGGCTAGCGGGATCTCGAGGAACTCCGTTTCGGAGTTGTCACCGTGGCTGAACCAGTCGTGGTTCTGGAACTGGAGCCAGCAAGCCGCGAGCATGTTGAGCGTCGTCGCGGGTTTGAACGTGTCCCGATTCAGGAGGTGGTTGGCGACCTCGCGCGGGCTGGGGTCAAGCATCGACTGCTCATCGGGGATAGTTGCCTCGGGCGGTACGTTGCGACCGAAGCGGGTGCCGGTCTGGCCCATCATCGGGTTCTCAGGGTCGGTCTGCGCGCCGTCGTAGCTGCGGTAGGGAGGCGGCTCGGAGACGACGGCAGCCCCAGCGCCGTTCTCGGGCGTCTCGGTGTCGTACAAGTTGAACTCGCGAAGGTCTTCGCGGAACAGCGCCAGCGCCGCGAGCTGCCCCGGAAGAGGCAGTTGCCACCAGTTGACGCCACGACCCGCGGCCTGCTCGAACACCTTGCGACGCGCCCCCCGCGCGACATCGATGCCTGCCTTGGCTGCGCCCTTCGTGAGGTCTCCCGGCTTGTAGGACATCTAAAGCACCTCCCGGTGGTTCTGCGAGATCGGCGCGAGTCTACCCCGCGATAGGGGATCGCCGTCAGCCGATGTTCGGGCCCAGACTTGGCCTACTGATTGACGCAGGAGGGGACGCCGAGCGCCTGCCAGGCGGCCGCTCCGCGCGACTCGATCGGCGCGAGCTGCGACTGGAGCAGCTTGAACGTGATCACGGGGTCAGCGCCCGCATCGAGCCGCCGAACGGCGGCCTGGATCAGGGTCAGCTGCTGCGAAAAGGCGCTGAGCGCGCTCCGGTAGTCGCCGCTCAGCGCGCTGGGCGGCTGCAGAGCGCGCAGGCTCGCAAGCTCGCGCGTGAGGATCGGGACCCCCGTCCTCAGGAAGCTCGCGCTCGCGGCGGGAGAGGCGGGGGCCCGAATGCGATTTCCCTGCTTGACCGCGAGCTGGCAGATCCTGGTCGCGCTGCCGCGCAGCTGGGTCACTGACAGCGGCGTGCTGCCGCAGGCGGCGAGCGCGAGCGCGGCGCCGACCGTGGCGGCAAGGCGCGTGAAGCGGCTTCTTCCGCCGGTCAACTCAGATTCACCGCGAGCAGCTGCTCGAGCTCGGTGATCGTCTGATCTGGCGTGACGTGATGCACCGTCGCCATCCCCAGCTCGGCGGCCGGCTTGAGGTTGAACGGGAGGTCGTCGACGAACACGCACTGCTGCGCCGGCAGCCCAACGCGCTGCGCTCCGAGCTCGTAGATCTCGAGCGCAGGCTTGCGAATCCCCACCTCGCCGGAGATCACCACTGCGTCGAACAACTCGGCCAGGCGCGTGCGGTCGTAGCGCCGCGTACCCCAGGAGTTGGAGATCAGGCCTGTGCGAACTCCCGCCTGGTGCGCCTTGAGCACCGCGGCGACCATCGCCTCGTCCGGCGCCGAGCCGGCGAACAGGCGGTCGATCAGATTGGGGGACTGAACTCCGAGGATCTCAGCGAATCGAGGCTCGAACTCCTCCTCGTCGAGCTCTCCGGTCTCCAGCCCGATCAGCAGCTCGCGCGCACCCGGATCCTCACGGAAACGCTGCCGCACCGACTCCGGCTCGAGGCCCTCCTGCTCCGAGAATGCGCGGAAGGAGTCGAACAGGTTGGTCGTGAGCACGCCTCCGTAATCGGTGAGCAGGCCGCGGTACGGGCCGCGGCCATCGCCCTCCTCAGAAGCCATGCTGGCTGACGGCGAGCGCTCGCTCCGCGAGCTCGACCACGCCTTCCCCGAAAGACTTCAGGTAGGGGTCGTCGGTAGAGCCGGCGATCGCGCGCTTGTAGTTACCCTCCATGAACACGACCGCCTTCCAAAGCGCCAGCGCCACGTACCAGCTGAGAGCTTGCATCGAGCGACCGGAGCGCTCCTCGTAGCGCGCGATCATCTCCTGACGGCTCGGGAATCCGGGCAGGCTCGTGACGTTCTGGAGGTTGAAGCGGCCCACGGGGTCATCGGCTTGAGTCCAGTGGATCATCATGTAGCCGACATCGGCGAGCGGGTCCCCGATCGTCGCCATCTCCCAGTCGAAGATCGCGATCAGCCGCGCCGGGGCCCCACGCGCGAGCATGGTGTTGCCCAGCCTGTAGTCGCCATGGACGATCGTCGCCGGCGGCGACGGCGGCATGTTCGCCTTCAGCCACTCCGCGACCTGCTCCACCTGCGGCAGCTCCCGAGTGCGGTTGTGCTCCCACAGGCCCAGGAAGCGGCGAAGCTGACGCTCCAGGTATCCGCTCGGTTTTCCAAACCCATCGAGCCCGACGGCGCGCCAGTCCACGGCATGGAGCTCGACCAGCGCGTCGATCAGCTCATCGGCGATGCGCGCGCGCTGCTCGGGGTTGTCGAGCGGCTCCGGAAGAGAGCTCGTGACGACGTCTCCGACCACGCGCTCCATCACATAGAAGGGCGCTCCGATCACCGCGGGGTCATCACATACCGCCAGCACCTTTGGGACGCGGACCGGAGTTGGCTCGAGCGCCGTCAGCAACCGCGCCTCACGGAGCACGTCGTGCGCGCTCGGTGGCAGGGGGCCGCGCGGTGGACGCCTGAGGATCACCTCGGTGGACAGCGCGAAGGTGGCGTTCGAGTGACCCTCGCCGACGGGCGCGGCGTCGAGATCG
>Ga0066662_10000575_pt1 | contig 16183 bp, 17 predicted proteins | sample GraSoiAngelo_111_FD_133939 | JGI IMG/M metagenome (GOLD analysis project Ga0066662, IMG submission 133939) | Grasslands soil microbial communities from the Angelo Coastal Reserve, California, USA - 14_0903_12_40cm | ecosystem: Environmental > Terrestrial > Soil > Grasslands | place: USA...
CGCAGCGCAGAAACCGGAAGGCGGCTCGATCAAGCACGATGTGTCGGTGCCGGTCGCCGCGGTGCCCGACTTCATCGCGGAAGCCAATGCCGCGGTGGTGAAGCTGATCCCGGGCGCGCGGCCGGTGCCGTTTGGGCATCTCGGCGACGGCAACATCCACTACAATGTCAGCCAGCCGATCGGCGCGGATACCGCGGGCTTCCTCGCGCGCTGGCACGAGGTCAACGCCGTGGTGTTCGACATCGTGCTGCGGATGGGCGGCTCGATCTCCGCCGAGCACGGCATCGGCGTGCTGAAACGCGACGAACTGCCTGAGGTAAAGGATAAGGTCGCCATCGAGCTGATGCGCGGCATCAAGGCGATGCTCGATCCGCTCGGCATCATGAATCCGGGCAAGGTGCTGTAGGCGACAACAATCAGAACAACGATCCCTGACCCTCGCCGCCCGATGCCGCCGCGGCGCGCTTGCGCGGCGGGGGTTTGGCCACGCTCCCTTGCTCGGCTTCCGCCTCCTCGGCCGAGATCGGCAGGACCAATTGCGGGTCGTCATTGGCGGTGCGGTTCACCCGTGTCGAAACCTGGTGCCAGACGAATTCGCCCTCGCGCGGTGCGGCCAGCATCGGAAGCGCATCGCCGGCATTGTCGCCGGTGCAATCCAGCCAGCGCGCGAAATGGGCCGGCGCGATCGTCACCGGCACCCGCGAATGCAACGTCGCCATGTCGGCGGCGGCGGCAGCGGTCACGATGGTGACGGTGTCGAGTTCCTCGCCGTTCGGGCCGCTCCAGGTTTCGGCAAGGCCCGCGAATCCGAACGGCTCGCGGTCATGGCGATGAATGAAATACGGCCGTTTGTGCGCGTCGGCTTGCGACCATTCGTACCAGCCGTCGGCCGGGATCAGGCAGCGCCGGCGCCGGACCGCGTTCTTGAATGCCGGCTTGTCGGTAGCCGTCTCGGCCCGCGCATTGATCAGCAACGCAAAACCGCGAGGGTCCTTCACCCAGGCCGGAATCAACCCCCAGCGCATCAGGCGGAACTGCCGCGCGCCGTTCTCGAGGATCACCACCGGCACGGGCTGCGTCGGCGCAACATTGTAGCGCGGCGGGAAATTCGGCTGGTCGATATAGCCGAATAGTCTCCGTAAGGCTTCGGGAGCCGAGGTGATGACAAAACGTCCGCACATTATCCCGTCCAGTTAAGTATCGTTCAGGCCGTTTTAACCCCGACCGTCAAGACTGCCCGCATGACATCCCGGATTTCCACTACGGCGCAAGCCGTTCGAGAGCCATCGCCGCAGCATCCAGGTAAAGCCGACCGGACCGCCGCGCTGCGCGCCGCGAACATCAACCCGCGAACCGGCCTTGCGACCGACTATCTCAACCATTTCAACGAGGCCATCATGCTGCTCGAAATGATTCCGGATATGCCGGGCTGCGCCGAGGAGTTTTTCAGGTGGCGGCCGCTGTCCTACCGCGAGCATTTCGCGGCCTCCAGCTTCAAGGCTCGCGAGCTTGCGATTGCCGCCTATGAGGCGGCGGATCCCGCGATCCGCGGCGAATTCGACAGCCTCACCGGCGCCATGACCTCGATCTTGACCGCGGTCGGAACCGCCATGCGGCAAGCGCGCCACGGCGCCACCCGCGCCAGGCTGGCCGCGCAAGCCACCGGCTGGGTCAAGCCGCTGGTGACGCTGGCAGGCGGCATCATCAACGGCCAGGGCATTCAGGCCGGCCAGGAAACCGACGTCGACTACATCATGATGCACTGATGTCGGTCATCCCGCCAGAACCCCTGTCGCGGCCGCAGATTGCGGTGAGCGCCGCCATCTTCCGCGAGGGCAGGATTTTGCTGGTGCGGCGGGCGCGCTCGCCCGCCAAAGGGTTTTATTCGCTTCCTGGCGGCCGGGTGGAATTCGGCGAAACGCTGCACGCGGCGCTGCACCGCGAAGTCGACGAGGAAACTTCGCTCAGAATACAAATCGTCGATCTGGCGGGCTGGCGCGAGGTCGTCCCCGGGCCGTCGGGCGGCGGGCACTATCTGATCATGTCGTTCGCCGCGCGATGGCTCGCGAGGGAGCCCGTGCTTAACGAGGAACTCGACGACTTCAAATGGCTTCCTCCCGACGCTTTGGGCGACCTCAAGCTGACCGGCGGGCTCACCGAGGTGATCCAGTCGGCGCGCCGGCTGATTGGGGCGTAAGCGCCCGCCTTGCTTCCTTCGCATTGAAAAGGCATATCACCGGGGCCTTCTGGACCCATTCATGCGCAAGCGTTTCCTCTTGATTGCCGTGTTGGTTGCGGCGTACGGCGTCGGCCCGGTCAGGGCCCAGGACGCCGCGGCGCCGTTCGATGGCGACCTGCAGCGGCTGGCCGAGATCCTCGGCACGCTGCATTATCTGCGCGGCATTTGCGGCAGCAACGAAGGCTCGAAATGGCGCAACGAAATGCAGGCGCTGATCGATGCGGAAACGCCCTCCGGCGACCGTCGCGCCCGCATGATCGCGGGCTTCAATCGCGGCTACAACGGCTTTCAGCAGACCTACCGGACCTGCACGCCCGCGGCTTCTGTTGCGATCCGCCGCTATATCGAGGAAGGCTCGCGGATTTCCCGCGACCTGACCGCCCGCTACGCTAATTAGAACCAGATGAATCGGCGTCGTTAACCTTTCCTAAAGAACTGCCTATCGCCCCCGGCGCCTCATGCTAAACCTTGCGCGTCTCAGTGCGCTCCGCAGTGGAGCGCGCATGCAAAAACCTGTTGAGTTTCATGAGCCATCCAGCGTTCGCCCGCGACCCGTTGCCCGATCACGAACAAAAGCAAGCCGCGCTCAGCTATCTCAACGAAGCCTGGGCGGAAGCCCGGCACGATGGCGTCGACGGCGATTGTCTCGCGCAAGCCAGCCTGTTTGCCGCCTTTGCCGAATTGGTCGGCACCTATGGCGAGGACGCGGTGGCGAAATTCGTCGAAGGCCTCGCCGGCCGTATCCGCAACGGCGAGTTCTCGCTGACGCTGGCGAAGCAGTAGCCGTGCTCGTTTCCCGGGCGCGATGCAGCACGCCGCTCTTCGGCGTGATGCTTCGCAGAACCGGGACCGTACCAAGCACCGGCGTCCGTTACGGCCCCGGCTCTGCAGCGCACCGCTACGCAAGTGCTACGCGCTGCGCTGCGTCCGGGGAACGGGACTCAAGCCTTCAACGTCTCTAGAAACCGCACCGGTTCGCCCGATGATGGTGTGAGCAGTTCGCCCTGCCACATCACGCGGCGCCCGCGGACGAACGTGCCGACCGGCCAGCCTGTCACCTTCACGCCGTCATAAGGCGTCCAGCCGGCGCGCGAGGCGACCCACTGGTTGGTGATGGTCTCGCGGCGCATCAGATCGACGATGGTGAAATCGGCGTCGTAACCGGCTGCGATCCGACCTTTGCAGGCGATGTTGAACAGCCGCGCCGGTCCCGCGCTGGTGAGATCGACCAGCCGCGCCAGCGACAGTTTGCCGGCATTGACGTGATCGAGCATCACCGGCACCAGCGTCTGCACGCCGGTCATGCCGGACGGCGAAGCGGGATAGGTTTTCGCCTTCTCCTCCAGCGTATGCGGCGCGTGATCGGAGCCGAGCACGTCGACGATGCCCTGCTCGATGCCGCGCCAGATGCCGTCGCGATGGCTTGCATCGCGCACCGGCGGATTCATCTGCGCGCGGGTGCCGAGCCGCTGGTAGCATTCCGGCGCAACCAATGTGAGATGATGCGGCGTCGCCTCGCAGGAGGCGACGTCCTTGTGGTCGCGCAACAACGCGATCTCCTCTTTGGTCGAGATATGCAGCACGTGAATGCGCTTTCCCGTTTCATGGGCGAGCTTGACCAGCCGCTGGGTTGCCATCAGCGCCGCGGTCTCGTCGCGCCATACCGGATGCGAGCGCGGATCGCCCTCGATTCGCAGGTGCTTGCGTTCGTTCAAGCGGTACTCGTCCTCGGCATGAAACGCGGCGCGGCGGCGGATCACCTTGAAGATACGGCGCAGGCTTTCGTCGTCCTCGACCAGCAGCGCGCCGGTGGACGAGCCGATGAATACCTTGACGCCGGCGCAGCCGGGCGCGCGTTCGAGCTCCGGCAGCTCGTCGACGTTTTCGCGGGTGCCGCCGATGAAGAACGCGAAATCGCAATGCATGCGATGGCGGCCGCGCTTCACCTTGTCCGAAAAATTCTGCGCGTTGATGGTGAGCGGATCGGTGTTCGGCATTTCGAACACCGCGGTGACGCCGCCCATCACCGCGCTGCGTGAGCCGGTTTCGAGGTCTTCCTTGTGGGTCTGGCCGGGCTCGCGAAAATGCACCTGGGTGTCGATCACGCCGGGCAGGATATGCAGGCCCTTGCAGTCGATGACCTCTGCGGCGCCGGCCGAACCCAACGCGCCGATCGCGGCAATGCGCCCGCCGGAAAGGCCGATATCGCGTACGCCCTCGCCGTCCTGGTTGACGACGGTGCCGGATTTCAGGATCGTGTCGAAGCTCTGGTTCATCAGTCCTCACGTCTCCACCGTCATTGCGAGGAGCTCTTGCGACAGAGCAAATCCAGCACTTGCGCGTGGCTCTGGATTGCTTCGCTGACGCTCGCAATGACGTGGCGGGTCTTGTCGTTCATGCCGCGGCGGCATACGTTCCAAGCCAACATGTCACAAGAGATTCTTGCATGAAAGCGGCATTTCTGCCCGACCGCGGCGTGGTCAAGGTTGCCGGCGAGGACGCGCGCAATTTCCTCAACGGGCTGGTCACCACCGATGTCGATTTGGTGCAGCCGGGCCTCGGGCGGTTTGGCGCGCTGCTGACGCCGCAAGGCAAGATCACCGTGGATTTCCTGATCACCGAAGCCCCCGCCGGCCATGGCGGCGGCTTCCTGCTCGACTGCCCGCGCGCGCTGGCGCACACGCTTGCCGACAAGCTCGGCTTCTACAGACTGCGCGCAAAGGTCGCCGTGGAAAACCTTTCGGATTCGCTTGGCGTGCTGGCCGCATGGGACGGCGAGCCCGCCATCAAGCCGGATCTCGCCTTCGCCGACCCGCGCCAGGAAAGTTTCGGCTGGCGCATTCTCATTCCGGAAGACCTCGCGCCAAAAGTCGCAAAGCTTATCGGCGCGGACTTGGTCGACAGCAGCGCCTACGAGGCGCATCGCATCGCCTGCGGCATTCCGCGCGGCGGCGTCGACTTCATGTATAGCGATGCGTTTCCGCACGAGACCAACATGGACAGGCTGCGCGGCGTCGATTTCGATAAAGGCTGCTATGTCGGCCAGGAGGTAGTGTCGCGCATGCAGCATCGCGGCACCGCGCGCACCCGCATCGTCAGGCTGATGCTCGACGGATCGCCGCCCGAAACCGGAGTGGCCATCGTCGCCGCGGACAAGCCCGTAGGCACCATGGGCTCATCGGCGGACGGCATGGGGCTCGCTTTGGTGCGCACCGACCGTGCTGTCGATGCGATCGATGCAGGGGTGCCGCTGACCGCCGGCGGTATCGCGGTTCGCCTCGCCGACGTCGACACCATCCGATCGACAGCACGGAAGACCGTCGCATGACCAGGACGGCGCGTCGGCATGCGGACGGCCTGCTGCGTTGCCCATGGCCCGGCGAAGACCCGGTCTATGTGAATTATCACGACACCGAGTGGGGCGTGCCGGAATACGACGACCGCGCGCTGTACGGAAAACTGATCCTGGACGGTTTCCAGGCCGGATTGTCGTGGATCACCATCCTGCGCAAGCGGGACAATTTCCGCCGCGCCTTCGACGATTTCGAACCGGCGAAGATCGCGCGCTATGATGCCACAAAGATCCACGCCTTGATGAACGACGCCGGCATCGTCCGCAATCGGGCCAAGATCGAAGGCGCCATCAACAGCGCGAAGTCCTATCTCAAGATCATGGAACAAGGCCCCGGATTTTCGAAATTGCTGTGGGAGTTCGTCGACGGCAGGCCGAAGGTGAACCATTTCAAGACCACCGCCAGCGTGCCCGCTTCCACGCCGCTGTCGATCAAGATGTCAAAAGAACTCGCCGCGCGCGGCTTCAAGTTCGTCGGGCCGACCATCGTGTACGCCTTCATGGAGGCCACCGGCATGGTCAACGACCATCTCGTGACCTGCCATTGCCACGACAATTGCGCCGCCAAGAAGCGTGCGCCTCGTCTCAAAGTAAAATGATGGCGAAGGCCGGGATTGCATCAGACCTTTCGACCCGCGCCTGGCAGCGCATGCTGTCGGGGCGGCGGTTGGACCTGCTCGACCCCTCGCCCCTGGACATCGAGATCGGTGACATCGCCCACGGTTTGGCGCGCGTCGCGCGCTGGAACGGGCAGACCGATGGCCCTCATATTTTTTCGGTAGCCCAGCACACGCTGTTAGTTGAGGCCGTGATGCGCGAGCATTCACCGCGCATCGACCACCGGGTTCGGCTTGCAGCCTTGCTGCACGACGCGCCTGAATACGTCATCGGCGACATGATCTCGCCGTTCAAGGCGGTGCTCGACGGCGCCTACAAGGCGGTGGAAAAGCGGCTGTTGTCAGCGATCCACATCCGTTTCGGGCTGCCCGCAGCGCTGCCCGCCGACGTCACGCGGCAGATCAAGGCCGCCGACAAGGGCGCGGCCTATCTCGAGGCGACGCTGCTTGCGGGATTTGCGGAGGCCGAGGCGAAGCGCTTGTTCGGCCGCGACCCCGGCCTTCCCGCGATCGCTGTGCACGATTATCTGACGCCCTGGAGCGCGGCCAAGGCCGAGAAGCGGTTCCTGGCGCGGTTCAAGGCGTTGCACGGCTGATCCGCGCTTCCACGCGCGGCCGTGCGGGCTTATATTCGCGGAAAAAGGACGGCCATGATTCACGTTTGTTCGCTTGCCGCCCTGCCCGAGACGGTGAGAGCCACCGGCGCGAGCCATATCCTCACGGTCATGGCGAATGTCGACCAGGTGCAGCGTCCCGCATCGGTGCTGGAGGCCAACCACCTCAAAGTGTCGATGGACGACATCGTCGAGCAGATGGATGGTTTCGTGGCGCCGACGGAAGTCCATATCGAGCAGGTGCTGAAATTTGTGCGCGGCTGGGATCGCCGCGCGCCAATGGTGGTGCATTGCTATGCCGGCATCAGCCGCTCCACCGCGAGCGCCTTTGCCGCCGCCTGCGCGCTCAACCCGCACCGCGATGAAATCTCGATCGCGCGGCAGATCCGCGCTGCCTCCCCGATCGCGCAGCCGAACCGGCTGATCGTCAGCCTCGCCGACAAAGCGCTCGGGCGGGAGGGGCGAATGCTGCGCGCGCTCGAGGCCATGGGCCCGAGCGCCATGACCGTCGAAGGCCGGCCGTTTCGCATCGATATCGAGTGAAAGCTGAGCTCAATCCGTCGAGCGGCGCAGCTCGGAGGCTTCCGGCGTCGGTTCTGGCTTGACCGGCTCGAGTTTGGCGCTTTCGACATGCGGCGTCTCGACCCGCGCGGAGGCGTCAGCGGAACGCGCATGCTCGGGGGCCAGCGAACGGGGACGCGATATGGCGCGCGCCATCAGCATGTGGCCGACGCCCTGATGGCGGAACTCGCAATAGGCGAAGCTCATGCCCGATACCGAGCCTTGAAAGCTGCGGTCGTCCTTCTTGACGAGGTTGAAGCAGGGCTCGAACGGGACGCCCTTGAGCGAAGCGCAGACCGCCTGTCCGCGAACCTGCAGCGTGTTGCCGGGAAGCCGGACATGGCGCATCGGGCCCGCGCCTGAGAACTGGATCGATCCCGCAGCGCCGCCATCGTCGAGGATGCGGCCGGCGCCGCGCGTGCCATCGAAGCAGCGGAACGCGAAAACCTTGCCGGCGACGAACCTGCGCGCCTCCTCGGCATTCATGGTCTGCCCGGCCGTCGCGGGCACCGCCAGGGATGCGGCGGAAACTGCCAACGAAGCTCCCAACACCAAACGCGCAAGCATGCCTAACTCCAAGCTACTGGGCGGGAATCTTTACCCGCTGCTTACCATACCAACCATGGCAACATTGGAGCAGGTTGGTTGGTAAAGTCTGAACGCCGTCAGAGAATTTTTACCACGATTCGGCCGCGGACCTGGCCGGCGAGGATTTTTGCGCCAGCCTCAATGACTTGGTCGAGGCCGATTTCCTGAGTGATTTCAGCTAGTTTCCGTGGATCGAGGTCGCTGGCCAGGCGCGCCCAGGCGATCTTTCGCAGCGGAAGCGGGCACATCACGGACTCTATGCCGAGAAGGGACACGCCGCGCAAAATAAACGGCGCGACCGAGGACGGCAGGTCCATGCCCGCGGCCAGACCGCAGGCGGCAATCGCGCCGCCGTATTTCGTCATCGAAAGCAGGTTCGCAAGCGTGGTGGAGCCGACGCTGTCGACGCCGGCCGCCCATCTCTCCTTTGCAAGCGGTTTGGCAGGGCCGGACAGTTCGGCGCGGTCGATCACTTCCGCGGCGCCGAGGTTCTTGAGATAGCCGGATTCCGAGACGCGCCCGGTGGAGGCGACGACGTGGTAGCCGAGCTTCGACAGCACCGCGATCGCCACCGAACCGACGCCGCCCGCCGCGCCGGTGACGACGACCGGACCATCCGCGGGCTTGGTGCCGTGCTTCTCCAAAGCCAGCACCGAGAGCATCGCGGTGTAGCCGGCGGTGCCGATCGCCATCGCGTCGCGCGCCGACATCCCTTCCGGCAGGCGCACCAGCCAATCGCCTTTCACGCGCGCCTTTTCCGCATAGGCGCCGAGATGGGTTTCGCCCATGCCCCAGCCGTTGCAGATCACCTTGTCGCCGGATCTCCATGCCGGGTGCGAGGACTGCTCCACGGTGCCGGCGAAATCGATGCCGGCGATCATCGGAAAGCGCCGCACCACCGGCGCCTTGCCGGTGACCGCCAGCCCGTCCTTGTAGTTCAGCGTCGACCATTCGACGCGGACGGTGACCTCGCCGTCCATCAAATCCGCTTCGTCGAATTGCGTCAGCGCGGCGCTGGTGCCCTTCTCGGCCTTGTCGATCCTGATCGCCCTGAACGTTGCCACGCGCTCTCCTTGCAGCTTTTTCGAATTCTCGGCGGATTTTGGACGGATCAGGCCGGCTGCGCAACCGGGCGCGGCACCGGCGCTTCCACGATCGGCAGGTTGATCAGCGCCGACAGCACGCCGAACAACACCGACAGCCACCAGATCGGCGTATACGAGCCATATTGCTCGAACACGATGCTGCCGAGCCATACGCCGAGGAAGCCGCCGACCTGATGGCTGAAGAATGCAAACCCGTACAGCGTCGCCAGCCAGCGCGCCCCGAACATCAGCGCGACCAGGCTTGAGGTCGGAGGAACCGTGGACAGCCAGGTCAGGCCGGTGACGACGCCGAACGCGATCGCCGAAAAGGTCGTGATCGGAAACGATATGAAGGCGACGATCGACAGCGCGCGCACGAAGTAGATGGTGGAGAGGATGTAGCGCTTCGGCAGCCGGGTCTGCAGCCATCCGACACTGAGCGAGCCCACGATATTGAACAAGCCGATCGCGGCGACCACCCAGGCACCGGTTGTCACCGGAATGCCGCGGTCGACCAGATAGGCCGGCAGGTGCACGGTGATGAACGCCAGCTGGAACCCGCAGGTGAAGAAGCCGAGCACCAGCAGCACATAGGAACGGTGGCCGAAGGCTTCCGCCAGCGCCTGCCTGAACGATTGCCCCTCGGTGGCCGGAACCTCGCCCGCCGGCCCGTCCCGCGTCGCCAACGCCAGCGACAGCGGCAACACCAACAACATCAACAACGCAAATACGGTGAGCGCCTGCTGCCAGCCGAAATTGTCGATCAGCGCGACGCCGAAGGGCGCAAACACGAATTGGCCGAACGAGCCGGCCGCGGTGCCGGCGCCAAGTCCGATGCCGCGCCACTCCGGCGGCAATAATTTGCCGAACGCGGAGAGCACAAGGTTGAACGAGCAGCCCGACAGGCCAAACCCGATCAGCACGCCGGCGCCGGCATCGAGCGCCAGTGGCGTCGCCGCGTAGCACATCATGAACAGGCCCGCGGCATAGAGCAGCGCGCCGGCGCACATCACCCGCACGGTGCCGAAACGGTCGGCGATCGCGCCGGAGATCGGCTGGCCGACGCCCCACAACAGGTTCTGGATCGCCACCGCGAGGCCGAACACGTCGCGGCCCCAGGAAAACTCCTTACTCATCGGCTGCAGGAAGAAGCCGAAGGTGGAGCGCGGCCCGAACGTCAACATGCCGATCAGGCAGCCGCAGATGATGATCACCAGCGGCGTGCGCCAGTTGCTTGCAGGCGCCGTCCGCAGATTGCCGTCCGTCGTGCCCATGGCGAACTTCCTTGAAAAACGCCGCGGAAGTTAATGCGTTTGCATTAAAACGCCAATGGGCATGTTGCGAAAACCGAGCTTCGCATTGCAGCGATGCAAACCGGCGGGGCAACCGTCGGACTAACGCGTGGTGGTTCTTGTTGCGTCGTCATTGCGAGTGAAGCGAAGCGATCCAGCCGCAAGGCAGGCTGGATTGCTTCGTCGCTTCGCTTCGCTCCTCGCAATGACGCGCTGCTTTGACCGGCTTAGCGGCGCACGCTCGCCTGTTCGGCCGAACTGCGCGCGGCTTCCGCCAGTTTCGCGGAGATTTCGGCGGTCTGCGCCTGCGACCCCCAGCTCGGCGCCTCGCTGCCGTCACCCCAGGCGCGCGGCCGGTAGAAGGTATGCACGCCGAAGCGGTACATCTTCTTCATCTCATGCACCCAGGACGGATGCACCCAATAGGCGTGGTAATGCGTCGACTTGGCGACTTCGGGCAGCCAGAGCTTTCCGTCGAGCATCGCTTTCGCGATCTTGCTGGCGCGCTCCCACATCTCCGGCTCCCTGACGACGTCGGCGACATTATCGCAGGCGAAGGTGAACTGGCAGGCGAGATGGCGGTGCTTGTTCTGGTAGACCACGCCGCACACGGTGCTCGGATAGAAGCCCGAGAAGGCGCGGTTCAGCACCACCTGAGCGACCGCGATCTGGCCGCGCACCGCTTCGCCGCGGGCCTCGAAATAGATAGCCTCCGATAGGCATTTTTCGTGGCGCGCACGGCTCTTGCCGTCGAACAGCCCGAGCCGCTCCGCCGGCGTCTTGACGCGCTGGTTATCGCTGTTGACCTCGCCCTTGGCGGCGACGCTCTCGGCCATTCGGTCCGCGCCGTCAGCAGGCGGCGGCAGCGAGGCGACTTTCATATCCGGATCGGGGCCGGACAACACGATGGTTGGCTCCTCGCCGGGCTGCCAGCGCTCCATGCTTTCACTCGCCACGCCAAGCGACGAACTGCCGAAAAACAGGCTGGCGGTGTGGACGGAGAAGGCTTCGCGCGGCGTCGGCGACGCGGCATGCGGCGCGACCTTGGCGCCCTGCGGCGCTAACTCGGGCGACGCCGGCGCTTCGTATTGCGGCAGCGGCGGCGCGTTCAGCGCCGCGGCAAGCTCCGGGTCCAGCGGCACGACCGCCGCGGTCTTGGCTCCCATTACCGATGCGTTGGAGGTGGAGGGATCTTCGTTGGAGGCCGGCGGATTCGCCGGCTCCATGATCTCGGGCTTTGGATTGGCGAGGCGGTCGCCCTTCAGCGCGCGGTTCACCCGCGGGAAGTCCGCTGCTTGATAGCGTGGCGGCGGCTGCAACAGCGGGTTGCGCGTCACCGATCCGGTGATGTCGATACCCTGATTGCCGAGGCTCGCCAACTGAAAGGTCGCGCTGCCCCGCGCCGAGGTTCCGATCGGACGGCCGAAGCTGAAAGTGGCAACCTGGATCGACGCGACCGCGGAGGCGAACACCCGCTTCTGCCAGCGTTCGGCGACGCCGGGCTGCCGCGCAAGCAATGAGGCGATATCCTGATAGCCGGTCTCGTTCGGGATCAATGCGAAGACGCAGAGACCGAAGCCGAAGGACGCGAACCGCGCGCCCTTCGGCCGGTTACGCAATACTGACATCGACAAACTCACGCACGCAACGCAACGCTTACTCGAAGTGGCGATCGAACGCGCATTCGTTGCAATTCGATCTTTCCGGTTAGTATCGAATTTAGGTTGCGAGGGAGTTAATCGGGGATGCGCGCGCGCCACACGCAAGCGCGAAGGCGATTTCGAGCGATCACATCGAAAGCCTTGGTAAATCGCACGCGCATGAAAGTGGTAAAGATCGGGTTTCCGTCATGGCGAGCGAAGCGAAGCAATCCAGTGCCGGCCAAGGACTGGATTGCTTCGCCGCTGCGCTCCTCGCAACGACGGGAATCTACGCCTGCCCGGCCGCGGTCTTTCCGAGGGCGGCTTGCGCTGCGGCGAGGCGCGCGATCGGCACGCGGTAAGGTGAGCAAGAGACGTAGTCGAGCCCGATCTCGTGGCAGAAGCTGACCGACGCGGGATCGCCGCCATGCTCGCCGCAGATGCCGACCTTGAGTGAGGGGCGCGTCTTGCGGCCGCGCTCTACGCCGATCCTGACCAACTCGCCGACGCCGTCGCGATCGACCGAGATGAACGGATCGATCTGCAGAATGCCGCGCTGGATGTAGGTGCCGAGAAAACCCGCGGCGTCGTCGCGGCTGATGCCGTAGGTGGTCTGGGTCAGGTCGTTGGTGCCGAACGAGAAGAACTCCGCGGTCTCCGCGATATCGCCTGCCATCAGGCACGCCCGCGGCAATTCGATCATGGTGCCGACCTGATAGCTGAGCTTTGCGCCGGTCTCGCGCATCACCGACTGCGCGGTGGCGTCGATGCGCGCCTTGACCAGGTCGAACTCTTTCCGGGTCGCGATCAGCGGCACCATCACCTCGAGGCCGACCGCCTTGCCGGTGCGCTTGCCGGCTTCGACCGCGGCCTCGAAGATCGCGCGCGACTGCATCTCGGCGATCTCCGGATAGGCGATCGCGAGCCGGCAGCCGCGGAAGCCGAGCATCGGGTTGAACTCGGCAAGATCGCGGGCGCGGTCGGCCAACCTTCGCGGATCGGTATTCATCGCGCGCGCGACTTCCTCGACCTCGGCTTGGGTATGCGGCAGGAATTCGTGCAGCGGCGGATCCAGCAGCCGGATCGTGACCGGAAGCCCCTTCATGATCTCGAACAGCTCGACGAAATCCGCGCGCTGCATCGGCAGCAGCTTTGACAGCGCGGCGCGGCGCGCCTGCTCGTCTTCGGCCAGAATCATCTCGCGCACGGTGCGGATGCGGGTCTCCTCGAAAAACATATGCTCGGTGCGGCACAGCCCGATGCCCTCGCCGCCGAACTTGATGGCCGTGCGCGCGTCCGCCGGCGTGTCGGCATTGACGCGGATGCCGAGCTTGCGCGCCTGGTCGGCCCAGCCCATCAGCGTGCCGAACTCGCCCGACATTTCCGGCTCGATCATCGGCATCTTGCCGGCGAGCACCTGGCCGAGCGAGCCGTCGATGGTGATGACGTCCCCGGTCTTGAAGGTGCGGTTGCCGATGCTCATGGTGCCGCGGTTGTAGTCGACGCGGATCGAGCCGCAGCCGGAGACGCAGGGCTTGCCCATGCCGCGTGCGACCACGGCGGCGTGCGAGGTCATGCCGCCGCGCGTGGTCAGGATGCCTTCGGCCGCGTGCATGCCATGGATGTCTTCCGGGCTGGTCTCGATGCGGACCAGGATCACCTTGCGGCCGTCGGTCTGCAGCTTGGTCGCTTCGTCGGAGGAGAATACGATCTCGCCCGAGGCGGCGCCCGGAGAAGCCGGCAGGCCGGTGGCGATGACGTCGCGTTTGGCGTTCGGATCGATGGTCGGATGCAACAGCTGGTCGAGCGAGGCCGGATCGATGCGGCCGACCGCGTCGTTCTTCGAGATCAGGCCTTCATTGGCGAGTTCGACCGCGATGCGCAGTGCCGCGCGCGCGGTGCGCTTGCCGCTTCGGGTCTGCAGCATCCACAGCTTGCCGTCCTCGACGGTGAACTCCATGTCCTGCATGTCGCGATAATGCTTTTCCAGCACCGTGTAGATCCGCGTCAGCTCCTTGAAGGCATCCGGCATCGCGGATTCCATCGACGGCTTGTCCGAGCCGGATTCGTTTCGCGCGGCTTCGGTAATGTCCTGCGGCGTGCGGATGCCCGCCACCACGTCCTCGCCCTGGGCGTTGATCAGGAATTCGCCGTACAGCCTGCTCTCCCCGGTGGAGGGGTTGCGGGTAAACGCAACGCCGGTGGCCGAGGTCTCGCCCATGTTACCGAACACCATCGCCTGCACGTTGACCGCGGTGCCCCAGGATTCCGGAATGTCGTGCAGCTTGCGATAGGTCACCGCGCGCGCATTCATCCAGGAGGAAAACACCGCGCCGATCGCTCCCCACAATTGTGCGTGCGGGTCCTGCGGAAACTCCTTGCCGGTCTCGCGCACCAGCGCTTCCTTGTAGCCCCCCACCAGCTCGACCCAGTCGTCGCCGGTCAGATCGGTGTCCAGCGTGTAGCCCTGGCTGTCCTTGAAGGTGTCGAGGATGTCCTCGAAATGATGATGCTCGAAGCCGAGCACCACGTCGGAATACATGGTGATGAAACGGCGATAGCTGTCATAGGCGAAGCGCTTGTCGCCGGACAGCGCGGCCAGCGCCTCGACGGTGGTGTCGTTGAGGCCCAGGTTGAGCACGGTGTCCATCATGCCCGGCATCGACGCGCGGCCGCCGGAACGCACTGAAACCAGCAGCGGGTTTTTCGGGTCGCCGAAAACCTTGCCGGTCAGTCGGCCGACATGGTCGAGCGCCTTCTCGACCTGGCCCTGCAATTCCTTCGGATAGGTTTTGCCGTGCGCATAGAAGTAGGTGCAGACGGTGGTGGGAATGGTGAAGCCCGGCGGCACCGGGAGGCCGAGATTGGCCATCTCGGCGAGATTGGCGCCCTTGCCGCCGAGCAGGTCGCGCATGCTGGCCTGACCCTCGGCCTTGCCGTCGCCGAAGGTGAACACCCATTTGCCGGCTTTTGCCGTGTCTGCCCCGGGCTTTGTTGCGGGAAGTTTCGGAGCGACCTTCGGGGTGCTTTTGGTCAATGGCTTGCGGGCGCTGGCCGGCGGCGCGGCCTTCGCCCGCACAGGCGCGGATGGTTTTGATTTCGCAGCGGCTTTTTTGGTTTTCGATCCGGCTTTAGCCATGGCTGTCAGATCACCCGCGACAGAGAAGAAGGAGGGAAAAGAGTGCGCGCCTTACACCACGTTTTGCGCCTTCGATGCAAGCTTATGGAACCGGGTGTAGGCCTTACATATGAAGCCATTTGAGCACGCCGAGCCCGATCAGGCCGATGCAGATCAGGTAGATCGCGACAATGAAGTTCAAGAGCCGCGGCATGATCAGGATCAACAATCCGGCGACGAGAGCAATGATAGGCGAAATGTGCGCGCTGGTGATGACCATTGGCGTTGTCTCCGGACGATGTGTGGGGAAGCGTCGAATCGCCACAGGATTTTAGCCGCTGCGGCGGTTGCGGGATAGCAGACGCGTGGCCGTTCAAGGAGTTCCCCACCCTGCCGAAAATTGCAGCATGGCATCGAAACCCCACCCGGAACGATGCGCAATCAGCTGAATTGACGAGGATTGCGCTGGCCTCGCCCGGCGCCGTCAGCTGTCGAAGGAGAACATCATGCGCAACAGGATTCTTGCGATTGCGGCAATCGCCGCTGCGGTGGGCACGCCGATCGCGGCGCAGGCGCAGAGCGATACCGTTGCGGTCGTTCGCGAAGGGCCGGTGGTAGGGATCGCGGTCGACCAGCGCCCGGCCTTCCGCGAATATGTCGTGCGCGAGCGCGTGCCGACCTACACCATTCCGGACCGCGTGGTCGTCGGCGGCGTGCTGCCGGAAGCCGGCATCACCTACTACGACGTGCCGCAGACCTATGGCGCGACGCCCTACCGCTACACCGTGGTGAACGGCCAGACCGTGCTGGTCGAGCCGCGCACCCGCCGCGTCATCCAGGTGGTCGAGTAGACGCTCGCGCGCGCCGCCTCCCACAGCCGTCATTCCGGGATGCGCCCACTTGGGCGCAGGCCCGGAATGACGGTTGATTCAAATTTCAAACAGCCACGCCGCTGCATTCTCGCGGCGCGTTGCGCCCGAGCTTTGCTGAAAATCTCCCCTCGACGATGAGGGGAGACGGAGCGCCGAAAGGCGCATAGTCAACAAGCCGCGGCTTATCTCCCGGATCGCCGGGAGA
>Ga0066662_10000576_pt1 | contig 16177 bp, 14 predicted proteins | sample GraSoiAngelo_111_FD_133939 | JGI IMG/M metagenome (GOLD analysis project Ga0066662, IMG submission 133939) | Grasslands soil microbial communities from the Angelo Coastal Reserve, California, USA - 14_0903_12_40cm | ecosystem: Environmental > Terrestrial > Soil > Grasslands | place: USA...
AAAAGGTAAAAGGAAAAAGGCAAAAGGGAAAACCAAGACGCGCTCCTCCTTCTTACCTTTTGCCTTTTACCTTCTTTACAGTCTCGGTAAGGTGAAAGTGAATTTCGAGCCTCGACCGACTTCAGATTCGAGCGTGACTGTGCCGCCGTGCTGCTCTACGACTTCTCGCACAAAGGAGAGTCCCAGGCCGGTTGACTCTTCGTCCTTCTCCTGCCCGTCGCGCACAACTCGATAGAACTTTTCCCATACGCGGTCAATCGCTTCGGGCGGAATGCCGTAGCCGCGATCTTCCACTGATAGGCGCACTGTGTCTGCTTCAAGCTGTGTTGAGACCATGACGGTTGTTCTTTCAGGACTATACTTGATGGCGTTGCCGACTAAATTTGTGACGACCTGCGTGATCAGGCTGCGGTCTGCAGCAACAGGAGGAAGGCGCGACGAGGGCTGCTCGACGAGCCGTATGCGCTTCCTTTTCGCAACGGGTAGGAGGCTCGCCAAAGTTTCTCGCACAACGTCATCCAGCTTAAGCGGAATCTTCAAGACCTCCTGTTTGTCAGCCGCTTCAAGCTGCGTGACCGCAAGGAAGGTATTTATCATTCTTGAGAGGCGCTGCGATTCGCTATTGATGATGGAGAGAAATTCGCGCGACTCCGCCGGGATAGTTTCGTCGTTCATCAAAAGCTCTGCGAAGCCGTTGATTGAAGTTATAGGCGTCCTGAGTTCGTGAGACATGAGCGAGATCATGTCGCTCTTCAACTTCTCATACTCCTTTATGCGCGTAACGTCGCGCACTGTGACGGCGAGGCAGAGCGGTTGAGTATTCACGCCGTTCTCGCTGTTGCGCTCTGCGACAAGAGCTATGCGAAGCTCAAGCGTCTGGTTGCTCTCCGGGAAATGCAGTTCGCGTTCATAAGCGTCGCCAGTTTGAAGAACGCGCCGCACGGCAATCGAAGGCTCGTCGAAGACGCCAGCGCGAAAGCGGTCCAGCAGGGTGAATAGATCGAGGATGCGCGCCTCGCTTTCGGTCAGACGCGCGGCCTTTAGCAGAGTGGGATTGATGTAAGCGAGCGTGCCGTCCAAATATGCTACGGCGTGTCCGTCCGATGCTTCCGATAAAACCTCTGCGCCGAATCTCTGTTCAGTCAGAAGTCCGCTCACGACGCCGAAAAGTTCGAGACGATTTTCGGTAGCCGACGTGGAGAGCAGAGAAAAAAAGCTGCGCTCCGTTGCACGCTTGCGCGCCTCGTCGCGTTGAAAGTTGCGCGCCAACTGTTCACCCACGGCTAATAGCAGCGGACGGTCGCTCTCATCGAAGCGTTCACGAAGGCGGACCAGCAGTGCGCCGACAGAGCGCCCTTCGTGCCTGAGCGGCAGTGCGACGTTTGAAGGCGCGTTGGTTTCATCAACGCCTTCAGCAGATGAAACTTTCTGCGTCACCATCGCTCTTGAACTGACTGCGCGCTCGCAAAGACTCACGCCTTCGCGCCACGCTGAGTTGCGACCCGCTCCGCCGACAGTCGCCGAGCGCAGTCGCGCCGCAGGAGCAAGATGGCCGTTCTCGTCCGGCTGAAAAATCACAGCCTCTTCGAGCGGCAACACAGTGTCCAGAAGTTTCAATCCGCTCATCAGACGAGCGTTCGATGAGCCGCCTTCGAGTTTAGCTCTTTGCGAGACGGCGCGCTTGAGGCTTGCTGTCAGCGTCGCGTCAATCCTCCACAAGCGTCTGAGTTGTACGGCGAGAACAGAAGCAAGAACGGCGAGCGCCATAGGCGCAAACGCAATGTCTATGTGAAGCAGACGAGAGAAGAGAAGGCTCAGCCCGGCTAAGGCAGCAAGGCCGCCTCCAACGAACGGCAACATGCGCTTTGTCCCGCCGCGTTCTATCGTAAAGCCTGCGCTCAGTCCAGCAGCCAGTATCATCAACGTTCCCAGCCACCTCTCAGGCGCGACAGGAGGATTCGCCTCCGATGCACGGCTTAAGAGAAACGCGGATTCAGCGGAAGCCAGCAGCCCCGTCATCCACAAAAGCAGTACGACGAGCGAAGCGTAGAAGGCAACGAGCAACGAAAAGATTACGGATCGTAAAGAAGAGTGTTTGTCTTTCAAAGTAGATTAAGAGGAAGGAATTTCAAGAGAGAGTCCGTGCAAATCGAGCGCCCGGCTTCTGATTCAGCGCCGGACAAATTGAATTATACAATGAAAGGTGCTCTTTAATAAAGAGACTTTTTATGCGAAAAATCTAAGGAATTTAATAGGCAGAGGCGCTTTGGCCTTTTAGCTCAAGGAGCGCACTGAGCAGGTCTGCCTCTTCGTCCACAGCAACGGTTCTAAGGTCCAGCAAGATTTTGTCCTCAGATATTCGCGCGATGACGGGCGGAGTAGAGAGCCTTAGAGCGCGGCCCAGAGCGTCCGCCGACAGATGCTCATGTGTCAGTGCGATTAAAGCCGTCTGCGGGTGCGTGGTTGGAGCAGAGCCTCCGCCGATGGCCGATTGGCCTTCGATGATCTCGTATCGAAGCGCGTCTATCGAGGAGCGTTTCCGCAGTTTTGAGACGATAGTTTGAGCGCGCCGTCTTATCTCTTCGCGTGTTAACGCGACCATGTGAAGCACAGGAACTTCATCGAAGGCAGCGTCGCGGCGGTATGCTTCAAGTGTGGCTTCAAGAGCGGCAAGCGCTAATTTATCTGCACGCAACGCGCGATAGAGCGGCTGCTCTCGCAACCTCTTGATGAGTTCATGCCGACCGACTATTAGACCTGCCTGTGCAGCGCCTAGAAGTTTATCTCCGCTGAAAGAGACAATGTCTGCTCCGCTTTTGATTGACTCAGCGATGACAGGCTCATCCGCCAGACCGAATGGACTGAGATCGAGAAGCGCGCCGGAGCCTGCATCTTCGTAGAGCAGCAGTCCGGCTTCGTGAGCGACGTGTGCGAGTTCTGTGAGCGCAGGCGCAGCAGTGAAACCGACTATGCGATAGTTAGATGGATGCACGCGCATGACGAGTCGCGTGTTATCCGTTATCGCTTGAGTGTAATCTGAGATGCGCGTGCGGTTCGTCGTCCCGACTTCAACGAGTCGCGTGCCGGATTGCGACATCACGTCGGGCACGCGAAAGTCTCCGCCGATTTCGATTAACTCGCCGCGCGAAACAATCGTCTGGCCGCCCTCTGCGAGCGCAGTCAGGATAAGGAGAGCGGCGGCAGCGCAGTTATTTACGACGAGCGCCGCTTCCGCTCCGGTCAAATCCGTGAGCAGTTGTTCGACTCTTGCACCGCGCCGCCCGCGCTCTCCCGTTTCGAGATCATATTCGAGCGCGCAGTAGCGCGCGGCTTCGTCTGCCAGAGCACGCCGCGCGGCTTTAGAGAGCGGCGCACGTCCGAGATTAGTATGAATGATAACGCCGCTCGCGTTGATGACGCGGCGCACCCCTTTCAACTTCTCCTTCTGACATGCGCGCTCAAGCCTACGCGCGGCCTCTTCAAGAAGAACCTCGCGGGTTTGATTCCCGTTTGATGAATCGTCAAAGGATTCTCCCGCTAAAAGACGCGCACGCAGTTCATCTGTGACCGCGCGCGCAAGGCGTGTCAGGTGCTGCGCGCCGACAGAATCGAGGAGCTGGCGAGCCGCGTCGGTTTTCAGAAGCGCGTCAATGGATGGAATCGCGCGCAACTGTTCTGACTTTAATGTTCTCTGCTTTGACATAGGGCGGCGAAGGAAACCCTAGCATATTATCTCTGGATTTACCGAATCAATTGAGCGAATGTCGCACACGCAGGCCGAGCAGGCCGCAAAATATTTTTGTTGACACGCCGCTTTCAAAACGCCTAGTCTCGAATAAGAGCCGTGCGTGGCCTTACGGTCAACCTCGCTTGGCGACCCTCGAAGGAGAAAGAAGCGCAATGCCGATTCGTGATAACAAACTCGCGCGCCTTGCTCAGGAGCGTAAAGCTCAGCAGGCGCGGAAAGGCAACCTGGCGGTTGATTCACCGCCGACCGTTGACGAGCAGCTTAAGCGGCTGGACGACGATATCAGAAAACTCAAAATAGAGTTTGACATCTATTTCAATGGCGCATCGAAACGTCCGCCTTACGACACGAAGAACCGCGTCGAAACGATGATTAAGCGTCTGGGCGATGACCGAACACTTACGTTCGCGCAGCGCTATCTATACAATACGCTGGCCTCGCGCTACACGGCCTTCCGCGAACTCTGGCGTCGCACTATGCAGGGGCGCGAAGAGGGGCGCGATGCGGCTGCCGCTATGCGTGCGACGGCGCGCGACGAAGCAAGCCGTGTGGAGAGCCACGAAATTTTCACTGGCATGGACGCGCACAAGGACGTAGCGCGTGTGCGCCAACTCTACGATGCGTTGATCGAAGCGAAGACGAAATGCGGCGAGCCTACAGAGGACCTATCGTTCCCGCGCTTTCATCATCTGGTAGCGACCAAGACGGACAACTTGAAAGAGCGCCTTAATTGTGACAGCGTTCGTTTCTCTGTTGATGTTGAGGGCGGGCGCGTGAGTTTCAAGGTTAAGGGCGAATAGCAAAGGGCAATAGCTAAAAAGCAGAAGCCAGAAATCAGAATTCAGAATGAAATCACTTTCTTCTGACTCTGACCTCTGGCTTCTGCTTTTTCTTGCGCTTCACGGACTCATAATGACCGGAAGCGGCCAGTGGCTTTGCTTAGAAAGCCTTGGGGAGCGGCGAGCCTTACATCTTTGTCACTTTTTCGGCCTGTGGCCCCTTAGGACCCTGCGTGACCTCGAACTCGACCTCCTGACCCTCTTCTAGAGTCTTGAAGCCGTCGCCCTGAATAGCGCTGTAGTGAACGAAGATGTCCGAAGAGCCTGGCTGCTCAATGAAGCCGTAGCCCTTCGAGTTATTAAACCACTTGACCTTACCGGTTATTCTAGACATAACAAACGAATCCTCCTAACGATTCGAAAAAGCAAAGGCGAAAAAAGCTTTTTTGAGGCTTTTTCGCGCCGACTTAAGGTTAATGCTTGTGAGCCGGACGCGCTTACTCTTTTGGGGCGCGAGAACCGAAAACACACAACCAACAAAAAAGCCTGCACGCGCTCTTTCGGGTGCGACTATTGAAAGACCGCACTCAAGAACGGATACAGGACAGCGAAAAACAAAACTTCATACAGCTAAGTTTACAGATCGAACGAGCGGGGGCGTGATATTTTTGGAAAAGCCCTGCCTTTCGAAACGACGGCGCATACTACGCGATTGATCAAAAGCTGTCAAGCGGAAAATACTTTAAGTAATTGAGGATAGAGGGTTGGTCGTAAGTTGAGGTTTATACAATCTTGCGTCTTGGATAAGTTTAATTTCACCACAGAGGACACAGAGGAACAAGAATAGTTATGAGTTATGAGTTTTGAATTACTGCTTTCAATTCATAATTCATAACTCATAATTTCTCTTCCTCTGTGCTCCTCTCCGGTCCTCTGTGGTTAATAGTCCAGATGACTTAGCATCTCGCAAATCAACGCGCCACGGCGTGCGTTACAGTCGGCGGCTTGATGCCCGTAGCTTTAAGCATTCCCGACGGGGCATTCTTTATGTCGAGTTCCTTCAGAAGATAACCCGCGCCGCCGAACTTGTCTGCTATGAAAAGCACGTAGCGAATGTCAACGGCAATGGCACGGCCTTTCTCATCGTTGTAGAAGAAGTCGTTGCCCAAGCCTTCGTAATTGCCGTCGAAGATGATTCCAACTTGCTCACCGCGCCCGTTCAGAACGGGGCTGCCGGAGTTGCCGCCTATGATGTCGTCTGTCGTTAAGAAATCAACGGGCACTTCTCCGTTCACTGCATACGGTCCGAAATCCTTCGCACGATAAAGCTGTTTGAGTTTCTCAGGAACATTGAAAGGCTCGCGGCCTGTGTCCTTCTCAATCACACCTGAAAGATTTGTGAAGGGAAGCGCGGTGAGCGCGTCGCGCGGCACATAGCCTTTGACTTCGCCGTAGGTGAAGCGCAATGTGCGGTTCGCATCGGGGTAAGGATTCGTGCCTTTCATTTCGGTCATGCCCTGAACTAGAAGCGGTCGCCAACGCTGCACGGTCGCGTTGAAGGCTTGCTGGCGCGGTGCGATACTCACTTCCGCAGTACCGATCTCGACGGCGAAGTCGATAAGCGGCTCGTGCAATTGCGCTAACTGCGCCGACGACATATCGAGAAGACCTGACAGACCTTCTGCCGTTGAGAAACGCTTGTTGTCAACAACGTCGCGCGCAAAATTCTCTTCGGCTCTGCGCCGCGCTTCGCCTTGAAGGGTGCCGAAACGCTTTTCGATGAAATCAATCTTCTGATTCGCGGGAAGCTCATCTGCTTTTCTTAAAAGGTAGGTGAGAAGCTCTCGCTCAGCCGTCGGGTTGCGTTCAGCAAGAGCGGCTGGGAGTTGAGCGCGCACGCGTTGAATGCCTGCCGCACCGAGCGCAGGGTTGCGTTCGGCTTCGGGCTTCTCTTTGTTGGCCGCAGCGCGTTGAGCGAATGCTGCAATGGCTAGAAGGTCGCTTGCCTGAGCCATCTGCTGAATCAGCAGGTCGCGCTGTGCCGTCGCGGTCAACTCCTGATAAGCTTTGTCGAGCGTCGGCAATATCTCGCCGTACTTGCTTTTGCGCGCTGGGTCTGCATTGACCCAGCGCGTGAACGCAGCTTCTTCCGCGCGCTTCTTATCAACAATGTCTGCGCGCCGCATTGCTATCACAGAGCCTTCGTAGTTCTTCAGATCATTACTCAATCCGAAGATTGTGCTCTGTAGTTTGACTGCCAGAGCCGGGTCAGTCTTGCCTGCGTTCTGCAAGGTCTCGATCTGATATCTCAAGGTGTCTATGATGAAGGGCATCGCTATGTCCTGGTTGTAAGCGACCGAGTAACTTTCGCGGTAGCGGCGCGTAGAACCCGGGTATCCCATCACCAGCATCAGGTCGCCCTCTTTGACTCCGCTCATCGAGATAGATAGGAATTTCTTAGGCTTGTACGGAACATTCGCCGTAGAGTATTCCGCGGGCTTTCCGTTTGGTCCAACGTAAACGCGCATGAAAGTAAAATCGCCGTCGTGACGCGGCCACTCGAAGTTGTCCGGGTCGCCGCCGAAGAAGCCTATGTTTTTCGGAGGCGCATAGACTATGCGAACGTCCGGCAGGACCAGATAAGTGAACTTGTAATAGGATAGCCCCTCGTTCATAGGAAGCACGCGAACCATTATGCCTTCTGCTTCGTTTGCGCCTGCAGCCTCCATAGCTTGAACTTTAGTTTGAATCGCGCGTGCGCGCTCCTGCGCAGGCATAGTGTCCGTGATGCCGTTCAGGATGTCGCTCGTCACGTCCTTCAAATCCTCAGTGATGGTTACGCTGTAGCCTTTGGCCGGCAACTCTTCGGCGCGGGTCTTGGCGAGATAGCCTGTCTCGCCGTAGTTGTTCGCCGTCGTCGAAGCCGAGACGAGCGCGTCAAACGCCACGTGATGATTCGTCAGGAGCAACCCTTCAGGCGATATGAATTCGCCCGTGCCGCCGTCAACAATCACTACTGCGTCCTTGATGCTCACACCGTTCGGATTGTAAAGGTCCGTAGGCTTAAGCTTCATACCGCGATGTGCGAGTTTGTCCCAGGGCAGAGAAGCAATCGCATCGGGCAGAAACATTCCTTCGTCCGCGTGGCTGCGAAAAGGAATGAATGTGACTAGAAGTAGCGCGGCAATGATTAGAGCAGAGGCGCGTGTGAATCTGGACGGCATCTTGTTTTAAGTCTTCCTTTGATGATGATGAATTGGCTAAGAGATATTAGCAGAAAAGAGCGGCGGGCAGAAAGGAGTGCGAAAAAGGTATGAGCAGTAAGCAGGAAAAGCAGAACGCTTTCGTTTCTTCCTGCTTACTGCTTTATGTTTACTGTTCCTTATTAACTCTTCGGTTGTGTCTGCTCTGCTTTTTGCTCTCGGTCGCGGAGCGCGCTCAACATGGCTTGCGCTGAGCCAAGCGGCCAACTTGCCCGGACTCTCTTCAAAGAGATTACGCATAATCGGATCAAGCTGGCGGGCAACCTTCATCCCGCGCTCGATTAAATCATCAATCGTGGCCGTTGCGTTGACGTGCTGTTCCTTCCCTTGTGTGCGCTATAAGAGCGCCTCTTCAAACGCCTCTATGTCATCGTTCAAATCGTCAAGGAAAGAGGCTGGCAGTCCGCGCTTGATGAATTCCGCTTTGAGTGGCTGTGCGTCCGCCGCAAAGATGCGCGCGGTCGTCAATAGGTCCTGATCTTTAAGGTCTCGCGCAGAGCGAAACTTCTGCTCAAGTCCCGGCATGGTCACATACATGGAGCGTGCCGTGCGCGTGATGGCATTAAGGTCGCACTCTAGTTCAACGCGTGCTGCCTCTTTGCTGCGTGTGCTCTGGCGTGCGCTGGTTAAGCCGGAGGCTTGAGCGTTTGCGTGCGTCTCAATTTCCGAAATGATTGTGGAGAGAGAGTTGAAAAGCTCTGTGATGAAAGCGTTGGCTGCGTAGCTTGAGGCTTCATCCGCACCGAGTTGATTTACGCGCAGAAACATCTCGTTGCATCTGGTGTTGTCGTCTCTCATTAGATTTTTCTCCTGTGTTGTGAAGTCCAATATGGCAGATTGCAATTGATTGAATACTAACGGGTCAGTACCACCTGCGGTAGCGGGTGGGTAAGGTAACATCTCCCACCCGCTACCGCGGGTGGTACTGACAAGAGCGCTTAGCTTTCGGCTACATACATTTGCAACTTGCTATAAATTCACACGAATGACGATTCCAACAGGCCGGATGAAGACTTTGGCGTTGAGAATGACGATTCTGGCAATGGGAAAATGAATTCTGACACTGGGAAAGTCAATTCCGACAGTGGGAACAGAGACTTTGACAGTGGGAAAATCAATTCTGTAGCTGGGAATGGTGACTTTGGCAGTGGGAATGACGATTCTGACGCTGGGAATGAAGGTTCTGTCGGTGGGAATGGAAGTTCTGACGCTGGGGACGAAGGTTCTGACAGTGCGGATGAAGGTTTTGTCTGTGGGAATAGCGATTCTGTCGGTGCGGATAGAGATTTTGCGGTTGGGAATGAGGACTTTCGCTTGCGGGAAGCGGGTTTGTGCGTCGGCGATGGCGAAACTGGAAGCTTGCGCTGTTTGACAGAGTGCTGCAATCAACGCAGCGCAAGTCTTCTGTTGTGAGAGACGGAAGGGTCTTAACAAAGTAGAGAGAATCGGGTAGTGTCGCAAAGGGTTCATGGTTCTGTCTCCGATAGAAGTGATTGCTTGGCAGCTTTATTTCTATCACAGAGCAATGAACCCTCCTTATTCTTCTCTCAAAACTGATAAGCGGTCAGTTTCCCGTCAGTTGCAGTTAAAAAGCCCACCCAGATTTATCAGCGCTGAACCGATGCGCGCTCGTTTTTTCCGCCTGCACGCTATCCCAAATGTCAGCAGGCTGTCCAGAAAAGGGCGGTGAGATTTTCCTTCACTCAATTTACGACACACTGTCTGTCCTCATCTTCCCTTCATTAAAGACCCAGAAGGTTCTGACATGGTCTGTGCTATAGGAGTTTACGTGAGCGGCCTGTGGTCTGAGAGCCAGAGGGCGCATCCTTTCTGCGGTCATTCATCAATCGCCCGCCCAGCCTTTTTGAAACTATCATTGGAAATTCCAGAATGACCGGCTTTCGCTCGATTTCACTGCGGGATTGAGAAGCGTTGTGTAGTCGCACAACATCTTGAACCCGCGACTTCGCAGCAAAATTGCACTGACTGGAATTTTCAAAATGAATTTCCAAACAGCTTCTAAGTATCCTACTCCTTGCGATAGAATAGAAATCTCTTCTGACTTCTTTAGAAGCGCAGAGTTTCAAACTCGCGGCTACTTCATCTTCCGACTTTATGCGGCGATTGGAAGGCATCCGTTCTACGCGGAGTTCATGCCGGACTTGGCTAAAGTGAGTGGATTCTTAACAGACGCTCAATTAGAAGCTAACAAGATGGCATTCATTCAGGAGTTCATGTCGAGAAGTGAGTTCCAGACCATGTATGGTGGATTGACTGACACAACGGCTTATGTCAATGCATTGCTCAATACTGTGGGACTGCCGAATCATCCGACGAAAGAAGCTTGGATCGCAGCGTTGACCAATCAGACTATGACAAGAGCACAGGTCTTACGTGCATTGATAGAAAGCTCTGAGGTCCTTCAGAAGTATTACAACGAGGCATTTGTCGTGATGCAATACTTCGGATACTTAAGGCGCGATCCTGATGCTCTCTACATGCAATGGATTGATGCTCTGAATAAGACGGGGGATTATCGTATGTTGATTAATGGCTTCCTGAATTCTTCTGAGTATCCTAAGAGGTTCGGTCCTTGATCATCAGTTAAAGCTACCGGCGCGCCACACATGAAAGAGGCTTGAAACCCGAAATAGTTTCAAGCCTCTTTCATTGTCGTCTAATGGCGAAGCACGAAACCTCTTCGTCCAGTCTTTGGCGTGAACATCCCTTCTGCTCAGCCACATTCACTCTAGTCTTCGGGCCTCACGAGTTTCGACCATATTTCTTACGAGCAAGTCTGGAATCAGTACATGACCCTTTCATCGCAAAACGGCGAGCCAGCCGTAAGTTACTAAAAGAGAACCGGCTACGTCCTGAGCACCTTCACAGAGCATTCAGGAATAATGCTTGCTAAGTTACAAACATGGACAGCACTATCTCTCTCCCAACATCAGGCAAACTCCGGTCTGCCAAAACTCTCTTGAAGGAGAGCCTCGCGGCCCTGAGTTTTTATCAGGAGGATTTCCATCATGCTACAACGACTCGCCATAGGCACACTTTCTCTGCTCCTGCTCATACCTACTCTTGTCGGTTCGTCCGCTGATTTTATTAAAGGGCACAAGTCGAAAGAGGATAAAACCGTGCCAGAGGGTCAGGCAATTCTTTGGCGCGAGCCGAAGGATATTGGCCGCCGCAACCTGTATCTGGGACCGGGCGGAGAGGCTATGAAGCCTGACCTGAGCCATCTGACTCTAATTAAAAAAGAGAAGGGCGGATATTCTACAAAGTATCGAGTGCGCGATGCACAGGGCCGAGAGTGGGTTGTGAAAGTCGGTAAAGAGGCTCAGTCGGAAACGGCTGCTTCGCGTCTGCTTTGGGGAGTCGGGTATAACTCGGACGTTAATTATCTAGTTCCGAGCGTGCACGTAGATGGAATCAACAAGCCTTTGACCAATGTTCGTTTCTCGGCCAGGCCGAAAGATATTAAGAGGGTTGACGGTTTCAATTGGTCCGACAATCCATTTGTAGGAAGCCGCGAGCTTCAAGGGCTGAAGGTGATGATGGCTCTATTGAATAACTGGGACATAAAGGATTCAAACAATAAGATTCTGGTCGTTCAGGGTAAGAACGGCAAGAAGGAATTGCAGTACGAAGTTCACGATCTTGGCGCGAGCTTCGGCAAGCTCAGTCATCTTCCAAGATGGCTACAGTTCAAGCCGGACCGCAACGACCCGAAGGCTTACGCCAGGTCGCATCTCGTTGATAAGGTGAAAGACGGTGATGTGCGTCTGCACTACTCTGTGAAACGTAGCGACCTGTTCAAAGGCATTTCAGTGGAAGATGCGCGCTGGGTCGGCAGCATGATTGGAAGATTGAGTCGGCAACAGCTTGCCGATGCGTTTCGCTCTGCAAACTATTCGCCCGACGAGGTGCGCCTGATGACTGAAGCGGTTGCAAAGAGAGTCACCGAACTGAAGAGTCTTCCGGCGAATCCACAGTTGGCAAAACGACGAGTAAGATAAAATTGAGGCAGAGCGAGTGAAAGACGGCTAACGCGGGGACTGATGCGAGCGCGTATGTTCATTGAAGAGGAGAGCGAGTAATGGCTGTGAAAAAGCTACCGGGCAAAGAGCAGAGAGATTACATAATGAGCAAAGTCCCGGAAGTCACATTGATGTTCTGGATCATCAAAATCTTCGCAACGACTCTGGGCGAGACGGGCGGCGATGCCGTGACCATGACTTGGAAATTGGGTTACGCCGTCGGCAGCCTAATCTTTCTAGCCTTCTTCTTCGTCACGCTCGCCGCTCAGGTTTCGTTTAAGCGCTATCATCCCTTCTTCTATTGGGCTGTCGTTGTTGCCACCACTACGGTCGGCACAACTATGTCCGACTACTTCGACCGCACGCTCGGACTAGGCTACGTGAAATCCTCAATCATACTTTTCTGCGGCGTCCTCATTGTGCTTTTCATCTGGCGAACGGTCGCGGGAAAGATTCAGTTCGAGCACATCACAAGTAGAAGAGACGAGGTCTTCTACTGGTTGACCATTCTTGTTTCAAATACTTTAGGAACGGCGCTCGGCGATTTTGCGGCTGACGACACCGGCCTTGACCTGGGGTTCGAGCGCGGCGCGCTCTTGTTCGCGGGACTCATCGTGCTAGTAGCTGCGTTGCACTACTTCACGAAAATCTCAGACAGCATACTCTTCTGGGCAGCATACGTTCTGACACGCCCGCTCGGAGCAACGCTCGGCGACACCTTAACGAAGCCCCACGAAGATGGCGGCCTTGAACTGGGCCGCATCACTGCTTCCGCAGCAATCGCTGTGCTCATGATCGTGGGCGTAGTCATAGCGTATAGAAGGGAAGGAAAATCTCCTTACGCTTCCGACCAATTACAAGTGTAGATTGAATTAGAAGCGCAAGCGCGCGGCTGGGAGCGCAAGGCTGTCTGCCTGCAAGCTTGGCTTGCGCGCTAACCGCTTGTTCGCGCTCACGCGCTCAAGTACGCAAGGATGCGTGCGCTCCCAGCCGTAAGATTTTTCTCTTATTGACCTTCTGAAGTTGGCAAGTATGGTCTCGGATCAACCGGCTCGTCGTTAACGCGAATCTCGTAATGCAGATGCGGGCCTGTCGAGCGGCCTGATGAACCAACGCGACCGACCACATCGCCGCGCGTGATGTTCTGCCCCATAGTTGCATCTATGCGTGAGAGATGTCCGTAGCGCGTCGTGAGTCCGCCGCCGTGATCTATGATGACGAGTTGGCCGTAGCCGTTTTGATAACCCGTGAAGGCGACGACTCCGTTTGCGGTTGCAGTAACGGGCGTGCCGTAGTTGGTCGCTATGTCCTGGCCCGTGTGAAATTCTGACGAGTAGCCGCCGAAAGGATTGCGGCGGTCGCCGAAGCCGTCCGTCATTCTTCCTTCGACAGGCCAAGTCGAGGGCATCATGCGCTCGCGCAAAACTGCTTCGTAAGTCTGTAGCTGCTGCTCAAGATACCTGGTCTTAAATTCGAGAACAGTCGCGTCGTCCAGGGGCAGAGCCGGACCGCCAGCGCCGTTCAGAACGGGCTGCTCGTCCGAGTTGACGCCGTTCATCTCAGCGAGTTTGCGCGAAGTATCCTCGACGGCCTTTACGCGATGATTCAAATTCTGTAGCTCCTGCCTCTGCTTCTCGTTCTCAGCACGAAGGCGCGCGTTCTCCTGCTCGACCTGCGCATGTCGAATGTGCTCGGTCAGGCTGTAAACGCCGTAAAGCGCGGCGCAAAAGATGATGACACTCACAAAGGCTGAAAATTTCAGCCAGCGTTTATGAACTGTGATGCGGCGAATGCGTGCGCGCGAGCGCGAGGTATGGGCGATAATAAATGCGTAAAGACGGTCGTCTCTAACCATTTTGTGTGCTCCTTGTAGCAGCCTCGGGCGCAGTCAAATACACTCAGGAGAGCTTGCGCGAGGCTTGCCCGTGAAAAGCACAGTCTGCCTAGGGCGACTGATGCTAAACAAAAACTCCAGGGGGACTTATTTTTTATGAACCTGCTTGTAGGCTCGCAGCGAACGGAAATTTCCGACGAGGTCTAAAAACTGAAAAGCAGAACCCGCACATTTTGCTGCTAAGGGCGCGCAAACTATCACACGAGAGCCGATATTGCAACCGCCGAGCGGGTTGATAAAATTTCGTAAGGCCGGGGTGAAAAGAGAAACTCACGCGCGGTCAACAGTTTCCGCTCCGAGCGTGAGTCTTGAAAAGATTTTAATTTTCAGCTTGCGGCTAAATATTCTCGGCCTCGCGCCGCCTCTCGGAACGACTGCGAAGCACAAGAAAGATCATAACCAGCACAAGACCTATGAAGGCCATCACGATAATCGCTTTGACGGCCACGAGAAGAAAGCTTATGAGCGAGATAAGCTGGCGCAACAGCACGATGACGAGCGCAATGATCGTTACGATTCCACCCCAACGACTCGCAGTTCTAATAAAAGCTGACATGATTTCGGTTTACCTCGAACTCAATATAACAAGTGAAAAGTGAAAAGTGAATAGTTAATAGTGGAAAGCTGTTTCTAACTTTTCACTTTTCACTATTCGTTATTCACTATCCTCACGGTCTTTGCTCGAATGGGAGAGACGCAACGTTTCGTCCAGCCGACGCTTGTTTGACAAGTTCGCCTGTCTGGAATCTGGTGGAGTCGGCTGCGATGGCTGAAGGCGGATTGTAGGAGTCGAACGCCACGAGCGCGCGATCACGCTTTCTGTCTCGAAGCAGATAATCACCGAGCATGTATGCGCCTAAGAGCAGAAGCAGAACGGGGAGAACTTGTCGTATGGGAAGCCGTATGCCTATGAACGAGTGAACCAGAAAGATTGTGCCGAGCACCATCAACGTCACGCCCCACGCGAGCGGGCTTCCATAAAGACGGCGTGCAATTACGTCCTGCTCCGTGTCGGGCGCAAAGCCAGCGCGCAGTAGTTGAGCCGTGCGATATGCGTCAACGGCAGAGAATAGCCACACGCCGAAGAATCCTGCGATGTAGAGCGGCAGCCCGAATTCTACGCTCTGCGTTACGAGCGCGAGTTGGAAGAAGCTTGCGAAGATTGCGAAATGGACGATTGCTTTAGATGTTTGCCCGTTGTAGGCAGCGCCCAATCCCGGCACAAACGAGAGAAGGAGCGCTACGACCGGAGAGTTATTGCGACGAAGGTTCGGCAGTACGTTCGAGTGCGTCTGCTGCTGCAATCGTTCCACGCCTTCGACGATGCAATCCTGGCAGTAGGGAAAGCCTCGAATGCGATGGTCGCACGCCGTGCATAAAGCTCTAGCGCAGAGCGTACATTCAACGACCGCCGGATTCTTTGAGTGATAAGCGCAATCCATCTCGAGCCTGTTGCTTTCACCTGCCCTGAAATTCAAACCTCTATTTCTGTTCCTTCTGCTCCGGCGCTTGCACTTTGCTGCCAGGCTTCTGCTCGTTCTTGTTCTTTATGTTGCGATCATTGGTGAGTGCGGCTGGCAATGCGTCTTCCACCATATTCTTCAAATGATTCGGATCAACTGCTGGCTGAATGCTCTGGTCCGCCCCGCCCGTGTATGCGCGCTCCGCCAGTTGAATGCCTGCGTTATACATTCCGCTGATTGAACCATCCGCAGAGACAGTGCTCGTCAGAACAAGCACGCAAAGTAGAAGCATTGTTGCTACGGTCGCAAGCTGTGGTGAAACAATCGGGTCAAGCAAGAGCCTTAGACGCGCGGCGATGCGCGCGGAAAGTGAAGCGCGAACCTCTTCAACACGAGTTGTGCCGAGCGTGGCCTGCAAGATTCTTTCATGCAATCCTTCGGGCACAGGCTTCTCTTCATTTATATAAGTGTAGCAAGCTCCGATTGCGCGAACGACCTGGCCTGGAAGTTCCGTGCAGCGCTCACAAAGAGCAGCGTGGCGTTCCCAGCGATGATAAAGGGGAGCGGGCAAGAACCCATCAAGGTAGTCAGTGAGGTAATCTTCAAACTCTTCGCACGTCATGGCCGTCTCCGGCACTGTCTTCAAGAGAATTCGCGCTTCGAGTTGCAAGCGAGGCGCAGGCACCTCCGATGTGCGACACGCCTGAACTGTGTTTTTGACTTCGTTTAAAAGGTCGTGACAGACAGGGCAGCGCATGGCGTGCTCTGCGAAGGCGCGATTCTGTTCGGCTTCGAGCGAGCCATCAAGATAGTCTGTCAACCGATCCTCAAATTCAGCGCAAAGCATTTAACCTTCTCGATTCAGTCCCCTGAGTTAATTAAAAATTAAGAATGCAAAATGAGAAATGAAAAATTCAAGACTGGCTTCCACCAGAATTTTGCATTTTTAATTCTGCATTTCTATCCGTTCGTCATTGCCACTACGCG
>Ga0066662_10000577_pt1 | contig 16158 bp, 15 predicted proteins | sample GraSoiAngelo_111_FD_133939 | JGI IMG/M metagenome (GOLD analysis project Ga0066662, IMG submission 133939) | Grasslands soil microbial communities from the Angelo Coastal Reserve, California, USA - 14_0903_12_40cm | ecosystem: Environmental > Terrestrial > Soil > Grasslands | place: USA...
CACGGGGGAGCCCGCTCCGTCCGTCGTGTACTTGCCGGCCGGGACGAAGAACGACGCGATCCACACGAGCAGCAGCACGAGGGCGAGGACGGTGAACGCGGTGGGGAACTTGAACCGCTTCTGCTCGTCGGGGACCTCTGCGCCGTGCCCGTTCCCGGACGGCGTCGCAGTGTCGTCGACATCGCGCGGCGAGCGTGTGACGGCCATGTGCCGATGCTCGTGCGCACGGGGCGCAGGAGCATCACCCCGAGTGGATTACTGGCGGCTGGCGGAGAACGCGCGGTGGTCGGCTTCCGCGACGTCGGCGTACGCCGAGGCGAAGTCGGCGACGGCGCGGTCGAAGACGTCGCTCTTCCCGAGGTACGACGCCATCGCGATGCGGTCTCCGGACCGAGCGTGCGCACGCGCGAGCGTCCAGCCGCAGATCAGCGCATACGGCTCGAGCGCGGCCGCCGGCGCGGTCTCGATCTCGAAGCCGCCCTTCCAATCCCAGAGCTGGCGCACGTAGAAGTCGCGCTGGTTCCCGTCGAGGCCGGCCGGGTTGCGAACCCAGCCGAGGAAGATGTCGCTCGAGGCCTGCATGAGGCGCTGCCCCACGACGACGCGCTGGCCGTGGTTCGTGAAGCCTGCGCGGCCGAGGAACGGCTCGAGCGCCGACTCCGACGCCTCTTTGATCTGCAGGACGAGCGCGTCTGACGGATCGCGGCCGAGCAGCAGCGCGATCCAGCATCGCGTCCCCACGCTGCCGACGCCGACGACCTTGTGTGCGAGGTCGACGTAGCGGTACTGCTCGAGCAACACACGGCGGTCGCCCTGCAGCGTCCGCCGGTAGCGACGGAGCAGCTCGCGGATCGTCTCCTCGAGCTCCCTCCGCTCGGCGTCGTCCGTCACGAACTCGTCCACGGGCACGATCAGCGGCGGCTTCGAGACGAAGCGCGGCTCGCCGTCGACGATCTCGGTCAGCCGGCCGAGCGCACGGGCGGAGTCCTTCGCGCGTGCCTTGGCGCCGGCCTCCTGGAACGCGCGCCCCGCTTTCGTGTCGCGCAGCTTCCCGAGCATCTCGGTCATGCGCGCGGCGTCCATGCGCGAGTACCACACGCCGAGGTTCGGCAGCGCTGCGAGCTCGATCATCGTCTGCCGATAGCTGCGGACGGTGGCGAGCGCGAGCGCGCGCCGAGCGTCGGGCTTCAGCTGCCGGTCACGACCGGCGACTTCGAAGCTCACGGCGAGGCGCTTCAGATCCCATTCGAACGGCCCGCGTAGCGTCTCGTCGAAGTCGTTCAGGTCGAACACGAGCGCGCGGTCGGGAGACGCGTACGCGCCGAAGTTCGAGAGGTGCGCGTCGCCGCACAGCTGTGCCTGCAGGCCGCTCTGCGGTGACGATGCGAGATCTCCCGCCATCAACGAGGCGGTGCCGCGATAGAACGTGAACGGCGTCGCGCACATTCGCTCGTGGCGGATCGGCACGAGGTCGGCGAGCCGGCCCTGGTCCTCGCGCTCGATCAGCGCGACCGGGTCGCGGCCGGCCGCGAGCTCCAGCTCTCCGTGTGACGTGCGCGGCGCTTTCGCGCGCGCGGCCTTGCCGATGGCGACCCGCTCGGCCGCGGTCGGGTGCGTGACCCTCGGCGTGGAGATGCGCATCGTCCGCGTCACCGCAGTGCCAGCTTCCTTCCGTCGAAGTCGGTCGAGTCCGTGCCCGGCCGAGGCGTCGGCTCTTCACGCTCTTCGAGTACCTGACGCCGCAAAGCCGCCAGTCCCGCGGCGATCAGGATCGCGAAGAGCACGACGCCCCACCAGGTTCGTAGTGCGTGCGTCCCGCCCCACAGGAGGAGCAGCAGGAGCACGCCACCGGCCGCGCCCCAGGCGACGGGCTGGTGGTCGATCAGGACGGGCGCGATCGTGCGGCGCGTTGCGCGCGCGTAGCGCGTGCCGCCGGCCAGCACCATCGAACCGACGAGCAGCAGCCCGTACAGCACCGTCGCCCAGCCGATCTCACCGAGGATCGCCGTGCCGATCGCCCAGACGTGATGGCCGAGACCGCGATACGGCGGATCGGTCAGCGAATTGATCACGTAGTTGCCGATCAGCTTGCGCGCGACGAGGAGCGCGATCCCGACGCCGACGAGCGACCAGCCGATCCGCCGGATCGCGATGCGCCGTTCCCCGCGCGCGATGTATCCGGCCGCCGCGTACATCCCGAGCACGAGGATGAGCAGCCAGCGGCTGAGGACGTCGATTCCCTGGACCGCGTCCTGCGCGCCCTTGAGCGACGAGGAGCGCATGATCACGATCGTTCCCGCGTCCTCGGGCACCTTCTCGGCGACGGACGCGGGGAGGCCCAACTCGTCCGCCATGCGCTTCAGAAGCGTGCCGAGCTGCACGGTGACGACGCCGTTGCCGGTGTCGATGCCTTCGCCGGTCTCGTTCCTGAGCACGTTGACGAGGCGTTGATGCGCGGTGCTCGTCGCCTGCACCCACAGGTTCTGGATCCGCGGGCGGGTGAGGGCGAGAGCGACCGTGTTCGCTGCCGGCTCGCGCAGCGCCGCGGAGATGGGCGCAGCGAGCGAGTCGAGCGACGGCGGCAGCCGCTGGCGGAGCGCGGCCGCGACGTCGACGTTCGCGTAGAGCTGGTTCACGAGGTACACCGAGAGCGACTGCTGCACCTGCGGGTCCTCGATCAGCTGTCGGCTCGTCGTCGTCCACGTGTTGTTGTCGAGCACCTGGCGCTGCACCCACACCGTCAGCGTCGCGACGAAGGCGATCACCGTCGCGCCGATGATCAGTGTCCACACCGCGATGCGGCGGTTCCTCGTCACGAGGAGCTGCTCCCGCTCTTCAGCTTTCCGCACGACGGCGAGCTTGCAACGGCGTCCTGCAGCTCGCCGGTCGGCAGGCCGCGCAACGCGTCCGCGGCGGCGCTCAGCTGGTCGCGCATCGTCACGAGCGTCGTGCTGATCGTCGACACCGCTTCGACCGTGCCGGAGAGACCCGACACCTTGCCCGCGGCCGACTGCAGCTTCGACACCCCGGTCTGCATCTGCGTCTCGAGGGACGAGATCGTGTCGTGTGCCTTCGCGCCCGCGGCCGTGCCCGGCGCGTCGAGGCCGCGCACCGTGTCGGCCAGCGTCTTCGTCGCGGACTTCGCGTCGTCGACGGCCTGGTTCACGCCGTCGCGCGTCGGTGTCGTCTTCAAGCTGTGAGCCGCGGCGGTGACACTGTCCTTCCACGTCACGAGCGCGCCGCATGTTCCATCCGCCCAGGCGGTGGCCGCGGATGCCGTCGTGGTGGTCGAGGACGTGGTGTCCTTCCCACCGAAGGCCTTGACGGCGATGAAGACGATCACGACGGCGGCGAGGCCGATCACGACCGTCCGCACTGTCCGGGACGACATGCAGAGAGCAAAGCGCCGTGCCGGCCGCCGCGCCTCATCCGGTCTGGATGAACGAGGTGCCGACCGCCGAAGCGATGCTCGCGGTCGTGTCGCCGCTCGCCGAGTACTTCCTGCTTGCGGTCGCGTCGATCTTCTGGCCGCTGCTGATCGCGATCGTCGTGATCGTGTTGCGCACGGACCACCCGGTGAAGCTCCTCTCGGCGTTTCTCGCGGGCGGGCTGTTGGCGACGATCACCGTCGGCATCGCGCTCGTCTCCACGTTCGACGGCACGAGCGCGCTCTCGCGGAATCGCGGCACCGCAGATCCCGCCGTGAGCATTGCGGTCGGCGTGCTCGCCGTGATCGGCGCGCTCGCCCTCCGGCGGCTCGACATGTCACGCCTGCGCGACCCGAAGCCGAAGGCCACGCCGGCGAAGCCGACGAGGACGGAGCGCCTGGTCGAGAACGCGCGGCTCGCGTTCCTCGCGGGGCTCGTTCTCAACATCGTGCCCGGCCTGTTTCCGATCGTCGCGCTGAAGAACGTCGCAGAGGGCGGGTACCCCGCCGCCGTGAACGTGACGCTCGTCGTCGTCTTCTACCTGATCATGTTCACGTCGGTCGAGATCCCGATCGTGGGCTACATGGTCGCCCCGCAGCCGACGGTTGCGACCGTGCAGCGCCTGAACGACTGGCTCGACCGGAACGCCAGGAAGGTCGCCACGCTGGTGCTCGGCGTGGCAGGCCTCTACCTGGTCGTCCGCGGTCTCGTCGCGCTCTAGCCTCGGCTAGGACGCGTACAGCGCATCTGCGGGCGGGCGCGCGACCATGTAGATCAGCACGCCGAGCAGCGGCAGGAAGATGACGAACACCGTCCAGCCCGCCTTGGCCCACCCGCTGTGGTCGTGCCGGCGGAAGTTGTCGCCGAGCACCATCACGAGCAGGTAGATCCAGATCACCCATGCGAAGAACACGCACATCGTCCAGAAGATGTTGAGAAACGGATACGAGTACGCCAGCACTTCTCACCTCTCGCTCGATCAATGGTTGCCAGGCTCTCAGGCGTCGCCAGTATCCGCGGCGCACTCGGCGCGCATCATCATCCGCTCGGGATGACGACCCACATCGGCGTCGCGCGCACGATCCACTCGACGCGAACGTATGTCGAGCCCGACCGCAACCCAAGCGATCCCCGTGTCGCCTCCGGCCGCACACCGTTTCCCGTGGCGGCGCTGGCTGACGTGGATCGCATGCATCGTCTTCATCGCCGCAGTGGCCAACCTGCTCGGCTGGGATGTCCGCGGCTGGTTCGAGGAGGTCTGGGACACGATCACGTCGATCTCGCGAGGGGCGCTCATCGCCGTGTTCGTCTTGAGCGCCGTGCAGACGACGGCGACGGCGTTCGCGTGGTACGCGATCCTCCGCTTCGCGTATCCCGGGCACACCCACTGGCGTGACATCTACGCCGGGTATGCAGTCGCCGTCGGGCTGAACACGATCCTTCCGGCAAACCTCGGCACCTTCATGATGCTGATCCTCTTCAGCGTCGTGACGACCGCGACCTTCGCCGGCGTGCTCGGCGCATTCGCCGTGGAGAAGATCTTCTTCACGATCGCCGGCGCGTTCGTCTATCTCTGGCTGTTCCTGACCGTCAGCGGCTCGTTCGACATCGACTTCGCATGGGTCCACGAGCACCCGGTCGCAACCGTGCTGGTCCTGGTATCTGCCGGTTTTCTGCTCGTCCTGCTCGCCCGCCGCATCTGGCCGCATGTGGTCAGGTGGTGGGACGACGCGAAGGCCGGCGGCGCGATCCTGTCGAAGCCGCGGTCGTACTTCGTGCGCGTGTTCGTGCCGTCGCTCATCGGCTGGCTCGCGATGCTGGTCTCGACTGCGATCCTGCTCGACGCGTACGGCATACCGGTCGACTTCAACGTGCTGATGCGCATCCTCGGCGGGAACTCGATCGCGAACACCGCGTCGGTCACGCCGGGAGGGACCGGGGTCAACCAAGCCTTCAATGTCGCGTCGTTGCACGGCATCACCGACTCGGCGACGGCGACCGCCTACTCGGTCGGGAACCAATTGATCCACACCGCCTGGAGCCTCGCGTTCGCGCTCGTCCTGATGATCTGGGCGTGGGGGTGGACGGGCGGGAAGACGCTCGTCGGCGACTCGCTGCAGCAGGCGAAGGACAAGGAGGCCGAGCGGCGCGAGCGGAAGAGGCAGGAGAAGCTCCAGCGGGAGGGGCGCGCCGAGGCGTCGCCTTGACGGCCGCTGCCGCCGGCTGGACACCGGCGCGGCCGCGCTTCCGGGTCGCGCGACTGCTCACGACGTGGATCGCGAGCGCCGCTGCGCTGACGATCGCCGCGGGCCTCGTGCCGGGCGCGTCGGTCGCGGACTTCCGTGGGGCCGCTGCGGCGGCCGCGGTGATCGCGGTGCTGAACGCCGTGCTGCCGCCGCTCGTCGCGGCGCTCAGGCTTCCGTTCACGCTGCTCGTCGGCTTCGTGCTCATCCTGCTGCTCGACGCGCTGATGCTCCTCGCCGCACAGGATCTGATCACCGGCCTCCACGTCGACTCGATCTGGTCGGCGCTCGGCGTCGCGCTCGTCGCCTCCGCCGTTGCGGCAGTGCTCGACGCGCTGCTCGGGATCGACGACGACGACGTCTATTCCCTCCGCGTGGTGCAGCGCATCGCACGGCGCTCGGGCGAGCGCGAGGTGACGGACGTCCCGGCAATCGTCTTCCTCGAGATCGACGGCCTCGCGCTGCCGATCCTCCAGCGCGCGATGCGCGACGGCCACGCGCCGACGATGGCGCGCTGGCTCGCGGACGGGTCGCACAAGCTGATGGAGTGGGAGACCGACCTCTCGTCGCAGACGGGCGCGTCGCAGGCCGGCATCCTGCTCGGGTCGAACGACGACATCCCCGCGTTCCGGTGGGTCGAGAAGGAGACCGGAACGATGATGCAGTGCTCGTCTCCCGCGCACTGCGCCGAGCTCGAGCGGCGGCGGTCGACGGGCGAAGGACTGCTCGCGCACGGCGGCGCGAGCCGCGGCAACCTCTTCTCCGGCGACGCCGACCACGTGATCCTCACCGTCAGCCGCATGGACGAGGAGCGCCGCGCCAATCCCGGTTACCGCTCCTTCCTCGCGAACGGTTTCAACGTCGTCCGGATCCTCGTGCTCTTCGTGGGCGAGGTGGTGCTGGAGTGGACCGCGGCGGTGCAGGCGCGCCGTCGCGACATTCGTCCGCGCGGCGAACGCGGTGGCCTCTATCCGTTCATGCGCGCGGCGCTCTGCGTGTTCGTGCGCGACGTGATCGTCTTCGGCGTGCTCAGCGACATGATGCGGGGCCGGCCTGTGATCTACGCGACGTTCTCGAGCTACGACGAGGTCGCGCACCACTCGGGGCTCGAGCGCTCCGACACGCTCGAGGCCCTGCGCCGGCTCGACAAGCAGTTCGCGCGCATCGACGGTGCGCGGCGCTACGCGGCCCGGCCGTACGAGATCGTCGTTCTGTCCGACCACGGGCAGACGCAGGGTGCGACGTTCAAGCAGCGCAACGGCTACGGCCTCGACGAGCTCGTCCGCCAAAACCTGGCGGGCCGCGGCGTCGAATGGATCGAGGCGGGCGACGAGCAGGACTCGATGCTCGGCCACGCCGTCGGGGAGGCGACCGGCAAGCGTGCCGAGGCACCCGAGCCCGAGCAGCCCGCAACCGAGGGCGATGCGGTGGTCCTCGGTTCGGGCAACCTCGGACTTGTCTACCTGATGGAGGAGGCACGGCGGCTGACGCGCGAAGAGATCGACGAGCGCCACCCGCGCCTCCTCGACGCGCTCCGCAACCACCCGCACGTCGGCTGGCTGCTCGTGCACTCGGCGGAGCAGGGCGCCGTCGTGCTCGGCGCGGAGGGCGCGAACCAGCTCGAGGACGGGCGCTGCGACGGCGACGACCCGCTCGCGCCGTTCTCGCCGACGGCGGCGCAGCACCTGCTGCGCGCAGACGGGTTCACGCACGCGCCCGACATCCTGCTCGGCAGCTTCTACGACGACGGGCTCGAGGAGGGGTGCGCGTTCGAAGAGCTGATCTCGTTCCACGGCGGGCTCGGCGGGCCGCAGACACGACCCTTCGTCCTGCATCCGGCCTCGTTCGCTGCGCCGGCGGAGCCGGTGATCGGCGCGGAGTCGCTGCATCGCGTGCTGCTCGATTGGCGGCTGCGCGAGCACGAGCCTCCCGCGGCGACGCGCGACAGCGCGTCGTCACCCCGCGCGCTCGTCTACGGCGAGTCGGCGCCGCTCGACTGAGCGAGGCGGTGCACCCGCAGGTCGTGCGGGAGATGGGTCGCGGCTGAGAGCAGGGGAGCCGCGAGGATCAGCCCCACCGTGCCGAACAGGCAGCCCGCGCCGATCGTCGCGATCAGCACGACGAGCGGATGCAGCTCGAGCGCGGAGCCCATCACGACCGGCTGCAGCAGATTCTGCAGGAGGCCGTTCGCGAGCAGGAAGACGATCAGCATCGCAACGGCGACGGCCGCGCCCTGCGCGCCGAGCGCGACGATCACGACGAAGAACCCGGCCACGACCGCACCGAGGTACGGCACATAGGCGGTGACGAAGGTCACGACTGCGAGCGTCCCGATCATCGGCACGTCGAGCAGGAGCGCACCGAGCGACACGACGGCGGCGTTGAACGCGGCGATGATCGTGACGCCGCGGAAGTAGCCGCGGAGCGAGGTCGCGAGCCGGTGCGTGATCACGTGCGCGGTCGACTCGGGCAGGCCGACGTGCGCGTCGACCCATCGCTGCATCGTCGGCCCGTCCTTGAGCACGAAGAAGAGGCCAAGGGCGGCGAACGAGAGCCCGAGCGCGAGCGATGCCACGCCGCCGACGACAGCGATCGCGCCCCCGAGCAGCGTCGAGACGGCGCCGGATGCCGCGTGCTCGGCGCCGTTGCCGGCGGTGTCGGCCGTCCCCTTCGAGACATCGGCCGACGTCAGCCAGGCTTGCAGGCGGTCGACGCCGCCGTGCAGCTGCGCGGCGATCGCGCCGCTCTGGTCGGAGATCCCGTTCAGGACGAGCAGCCCGACGACGACGACGACGCCGGCCACGCCCACGAGCACGATCGCCGCCGCGGCGGCGCGCGGCATGTGCCGCGCGAGCGCATCGACGAGCGGCAGCGCGGCCACGGCGACGACCGTCGCGGCGAGGACAGGCGTGAGGATCGTCGACGTCGCGCCGATCAGCCAGATGACGCCGATGAGCAGCAGCACCGCGCCGACGAGCAGCCAGGACGTCCGTCCGAGGTCGCGCAGCCACCGCGGCGGCGCGAAGGGCGGCCGTCCCTCCGCAGGCGGAAGGGCGAGTGGACGCTCCTCGAGCGCTCGCGTCATCGCGACGATGGTCTCAGCGGTGCCGGCGACGCTCATCATCCGATGCGGGTGAGGCGCAGGCGCAGCGCGTGCCGCTGAATGGCAGACGTGGCCGTTGCGACCGCGCTCCGTGTCGTCTCCCTCGCCGTTCTCGGTGTGGTAGTCGCATTTGTCGTCGCAGGTTGTGGCAGCGGCCAGGTGGCGGCGAACGTCTCGAACGCCGCCGCGACCCGGTCGACGCCGACCGTCACAGCGCCGGTGCCGACGACCGCACCGACCGAGACGCAGGCACCGGTCCTGCCCGCGGCGACCGTCACGCACGAAGCGACCGTGACGCACGAGGTGACGACCACGCACGAGTCGACGACGACGGAGACGGCGACCGCCGTCGTGTCGACCACGGCGACGGTCACGCACTCGGTGGTCGTGCAGACGAACGTCGCGACCACGGTGACCGAGTCCACGCCGTCGCATGCGCCCGCGGTGGTCGTTGCGGCCGCCGCGACGACGACGACCTCGGGCGACGAGGGCAGCTCGTCGTGGGTCTGGCTCGTCGTCCTGCTTGCGGTCGTCGGCGGTGCAGTCGCCGTGATCATGCTGACCCGCGGCCGGCACAAGAAGCCCCCGCCGCCGTCGGCAGCGGACTAACCGACCGCAATCGCCCAGAGGCTCTCGAGCACGTTCGCGGCGCCCGCGTGCTCCCGCTCCCGTCGCCGCCGGCGCTCGTCCGCAGAGGGCGACAGCCGCACGCGGAGAGCCTGCGGCCGGCTGCCGAACACGAGCGGGGGTTCGAGCACGACGGGCTCGCCGTCGATCGCCGCGGCGACGTGCACCGGTGCCTGCAGGGTCAGCTCCGGTGCATCCCATTCCCGCCAGCCTTCGAACGTGCGGACCGCGCCGACCGCCTCCAGCGACACGAGCTTCGCAGCAGCGGCAGCGTTCGCGACCTCGAGCGTCAGGATCCCGAGCCGGCCCGTGTCGAGGCGAGGGCGCCCACCGAGGCCGACGAGCCGCGCGAGCACGTACGGGTTGTTCGACACGAGCACGAGCCGCGCGCCCGGCGCGTCGCCGGCGAGCAGGTCGGGGAGCAGCCGCGCCGCCGTCGGCAGCTTCGCCGCGCGGTAGCCGTCCTGCCGCACCAGTTCGGCGTAGACGCCGAGCGAGACGTTGTTGACGAACGTCCGTCCGTTCACCTGCGCGAGGTCGATGCGCCGTTCGACGTGTGTCTCGCCGTCGTACGCGTCGAGTGACGCGATCAGGTCGTGGCGGTCGATGCCGAGGTCGAGCGCGAAGTGGTTGCGCGTGCCGGCCGGGACGCAGACGAACGGGACGTCGTGCGCCGCCGCGACGTCGGCCACGAGCGCCTGCGAGCCGTCGCCGCCTGCCATCCCGATCACGTCCGCCTCTGTCACCGCGTGCTCCGCGAGCGCATACAGGTCGTCGGCCGGGCCGAGCACGACGGTCTCGATCCCGCGTCGCGCGGCTTCGCCCACCAGGCCGGCGCGTTCCGCGCGACCGTCGCCGGACCGGGGGTTGACGATCAGCACGCTGCGCTCGCGTCGTCGCGCGCGCTTCGGCGCCTCCGGCAGGTGCGCGAACGCCCTGCGCGTTCCGAACGCGAGCAGCAGGGACGACGCCGCGATCGCGAGCAACACCGGGAGGGCGTCGGCCGCGAGCAAGACGTACGTCCCCGCTGCGAGCGCGGCGACGGCAACGACGACCCACGCCGTCCGGGCTGCGCCGCGCCGCGTCAGCACGTGCCAGCTGGCCCAGGTCGCGACCGCGAGCGCCGCCAGCGCGCCGGCGAGCGCGAGCGAATTGCGCACGACGAGCACGACCGTCGACACGACGAGGCCGGCAGCGCCGGCGAGCGCGAAGCATGCGGCGAGGCGGATCGAGACGCGTCGCGACGTCATGCGGGATCATCCTGCGCGCTCGACGCTCGCGTGCTTCATCCCGTCCGGATGAGGTGTCGAGCGGCCGCGCACGCGAGCGTGACACCGTGAGCGCCACGCCCAGGCCGCCGAGCCTGCTCGACGCGATCCTGCCGATGGTCGTCCTGATCGCGTTGATCGCGCTGACGATCTGGCTCTTCGGCGTGAGCGCGACGGATGGGCCGTTGCAGGTTGCGCTGCTCCTCAGCGCAGCGTTCGCGAGCCTGATCGCGTTCAAGAACGGCTTCACGGTGTCGGCGATCGCGGAGGCCGCGGTCGGCGGCGTCAGCACGGCGATGAGCGCGATCTTCATCCTCCTTGCCGTCGGCGCACTGATCGGGACGTGGAACATGGCGGGCACGATCCCGACGGTCGTCGACTACGGGATCCGCCTCCTCGAGCCGGGCATCTTCTTTCTCGCGACATGCGCGATCTGCGCGATCGTCGGCACGATCACCGGCAGCTCGTGGACGACGGCCGGGACGCTCGGCGTCGCGTTCGTCGGGATGGCGTCGATCATGGGCTTGTCGAGGGCGGCCGCGGCGGGCGCCGTGATCTGCGGCGCGTACTTCGGCGACAAGATGACGCCGCTCTCCGAGACGACGATCCTCGTGCCGCAGCTCGTCGGACGCGGGCTGACGACCGGCCAGCACATCCGAAACATGATCTGGACGGCGGGGCCGGCGCTCGGGCTGAGCCTCGTGATCTTCCTCGTGCTCGGCTTGAACGCGACGCCGCACGCACAGGTCGGCAACGAGCAGGCGCTGGCCGCGCTCAACAGCACGTTCAACATCTCGGCGATCAACTTGCTGCCGATCGCGCTGCTCGTCCTGTTCACGGTCAAGAAGGCGCCGCCGTTCCTCGCGATCCTCGGCTCGGCGCTCTTTGCGGGCATCCTCGGCTGCTTCACGCAGTGGGACCAGGTCAAGGCGTTCGTCGGCGAGCCGGGCCTCGGCACCGTCCAGACGGGGATCAAGGCGATCTACGCGTCGATGGCGACGGGGTTCGTGAGCAAGAGCGGCATCCCCGCGATCGACACGTTGTTCTCGCGCGGCGGCATGGCCAGCCTGCTCACGACAATCTGGCTCGTGCTCTCCGCGCTCTCGTTCGCGGCGATCCTCGAGCACGCCGGGTTCCTGGCCCGGCTTCTGATGCCGGTGGTGACGCATGCGAAGACACGCGGCCGGCTGATCGCGGCCGTCAATGCGAGCGGCGTCGGGCTGAACGTCGTCGCAGGCGACCAGTACGTCGCCGACGTCCTCCCGGCGCGCATGTTCCGCAACGAGTTCGAGAGCCGGGGGCTCGCGCCGCAGGTGCTGTCGCGCGCGGTCGAGGACTCGGGCACGGTCACATCCGTGCTCGTCCCTTGGAACACGTGCGGCGCCTACATCTCGGGCGTGCTCGGCGTTTCCACCGCCGCGTATTTCCCGTACTGCTTCTTCAATCTCGCGAGCCCGATCCTCGACGTGATCTACGGCTTCATCGGGTTCAAGGTGCCGACGACGCGCGTCAGCCCGGCCGGGATGACGCAGCAGCCGCAGCTCGCCGTGCGCGAGCCTTCGTGACACCCGCGGGGACGACGAGCGCCGCGATCATCAGGCCGTAGGCGATCGACACCGCGGTGACGAACGTGTCGAACGCCGCGGTGACGCCGCTCACCGTGTCGTTCGTCAGCAGCTGAAGGACGCTCGCGTAGCCGAGGCTTCCCGGAACGAGCATCAGGACACCGGGCACCACGAAGACGAGCGACGAGCGGCGCAAGCGCGTGGAGATCAGCCCGCCCGCGATGCCGACGGCGAGTGCGGCGCCGAACACGCCGGCCTTTTTCCCGAGCAGCTCTGTGCCGACGGCGTTCGCCGTCAGCGCGAGGAGCGTCGCCGCGCACATCAGGGGTGCGTCGCGCGCTCGGGCGCGCAGCGTCGCGGTGAACGCCAGGCCGGCGAGGAGCGCGGCCAGCACCTGAGCAGCGGTCGTCGCGTCGACCGGGAGCACGGGCGTCGAAGCTCCGAGCCAGGCGGTCGCGATCGACCTGCCGACCTCCACGCCGAAGACGACGCCGAGCAGCTGCACGAGCGCGCCGGCGGCGTTTGCGACGCCCGACTGGAGGTCCTTGCTCGCGAGCTCGGTCATCCCGACCGTGAGGGTCATTCCGGGGATCAGCGGCACGAGCGCGGCGAGCGTGATCACGTCGCGAGACGTGCCGAGCCCGAGTTCGACGAGCGCGGACGCCGCGAAGCTCGCCGCCATCGCGGCGAGCGGCACGACGACCGGTTCGAACTGCCGCCGGCGCCGGCCGGCCAGCATGATCGCCCCGACGAGCACGCCGACGAGCCCGCCGACGAGGGCGTCCCGCCAGTCGCCCCCGAGCAACGGCGTCAACGCGAGCCCCACGCCGCCCGTCCCGGCGAGCATGATCGGCCACGACTGCCACGTGGTCGCCGCGTCGAGCTCGTCGAGCCTTGCCTGCGCGCCGACGGCGTCGAGGTCGCCGTCGAAGACGTTGCGCAGCAGGTCGTCGAGGCGCGAGATCGCACCGAGGTCGACGGGCGCGGGGCGGACACGCAGCGTGTGGACCTCCTGGCGCGCGATTGGGCCGACCGCGACCTGGACGCTCGTCGGCGCCGCGGAGACCTCGACCATGGGGACGCCGAGCCTCAACGCAAGCGTCGCGACGCGGTCCTCGAGCTCGTTCGTCGTGTACCCGGCCATGTGGCCGGCGCGCGCGAAGCGCACGAGCAGCTCCGTCGTCGACACGGCCGTCGGTGCCGGCACGGCCGCGACCGCGCTCATGGTGAGGTGAAGGACTCGCCCGGCTGTAGGACGCGCACGTCGACGGCCGGAGTCAGAGTTGCCGCGATCTGGCGAAAGCGCTCTGCGGCGCCCGCGTCGGCTGCGTAGGGCGTGCGTCGGTACAGCGGCCTGTACGTGCCCCAGTGGATCGGGATGCACGTCCGCGGCTCGATGCGCTTCAACGCGAGTGCGGCGCGCACCGGATCGAGATGGCCGGCCGGGACGCGCGGGCCCCAGCCGCTGACCGGCAGCAGTGCCACGTCGATCGCGCCCCGCAGGTCGGCCATCTCCGCGGTGAGGTCGGTGTCGCCGGCGAAGTACGTCCTTGCGGTGTCGCCGATCACGTAGCCGACCGCGCGCGCATCCGACTTGCGCAGCCCCCGCCGTGAGTCGTGGAGTGCGAGCGTCGCCGTGATGCGGACGCCGTTCAACTCGATCTCGTCACCGGGCTCGACCTCGACGATCTGCGACAGGCCGGCACCGCGGAGCGTCCCGGCGTTCCCGGCAGGAACGACGATCGGCACACGAGGGAGGCGACGCAGCGACGGCACGTCGAGGTGGTCGCGGTGCGCGTGGGAGAGGAGGATCGCGTCGATCCCGTCGATCACGCCGACGGGCGGGACGACGCGGCGGAGATGGGCGACGCGGTTGCGCAGCAGTGGATCCGTGAGCAGGCGCGCGCCGCCCGTCTCGACGAGTGTCGTGCTGTGACCGAGCCACGTGATCGTGAGGCCGGTGGGGTGAGGGCGCGCCGGTGCGACGGCCCTCACCCGTGCAAGAGGCTCAGCTCGCGTCGAGGATCTTTGCCTTCTGCTCGTCGAACTCCTGCTCGGTGAGCACACCGCTGTCCTTCAGGTGGCCGAGCTTCTGGAGCTGAGAGATCTGGTCGTCCGTGATGCCCACCTCGGGCGGGGCCTCGGCGTACGCGTCCGCCTCTTCCTGCCGCGCGCGGCGCTTGCCGAGCGCGTAGGCACCGCCGCCGACGACGGCGGCGCGAGCGAGTGGGCGGCGACGTCTACCGAACATCTCAGGCAATGGCCGCTACGCGGCCCTGCAGTGCGTCCTGCAGCTCCTCTTCGGTTTCCTTGGAGAGCGACGACTTCAACACCGTGCCGCCGTACTTGCTGAGCGCTTCGACTGCCTTGTCCGGCGTGACCTTCTCGAGGATCAGGAAGAGCGCCGAGGTGCCGGGCTTCAGCAGGTCGCGGACCTGCTCCTGGAACTGGCGGTCGATGCCGGACTTCTCGAGCTTGCCCATGAGCGCGCCGAAGCCGGCGCCGAGTGCCAAGCCGAAGATCGGGACGAAGAACAGCATCCCGAAGAGCAGTCCCCAGAACCCGCCCCACGTCGCGCTTCCCGCGACCTGGTGGTGGTTCGTGACGACCTTGTACTTGCCTTGCTTGTCGCAGATGATCGCCGCGATTGCGTCGGGCTGGATGATCAGCTCGTTCGCGAGGCGCTCTGCTTCGGACGCCGCTTCGATTGCGGTCGTCTCGTCGGGATAGCCGATGGCAACGAGATCAGCCACTTCAACTCCTTCGTCCGTTCGAGGTCCTTTGCAGGAGTATCGCGCCGCGAGGCCCGCGACCCATCGCCCCATTGGGATGATCGGGAGCGCTACCGCGGACGGGCGACGAGCACTTCGCCGTCGGGCTTGAGGAGCCCGAGCTCGACGGCTCGGTCGATCGCCTCGGTGCGCGACGAGACGCCGAGCTTGCGATAGACGGAGATCGACTGCGTCTTGACGGTGTTGCGCGACACGTAGAGGTGCTGCGCGATCTGCCTGAACGTGAGGTGCGTCGTGAGGAGCGGCAGCAGCCGGAGCTCGGCCGCCGTCAGGATCGAGCTCGTGCGCGCGGTGTCGCGCAGCCCGTTGACCCGGTGGTGGAGATCGAGGACGAGCTCGCTGCTCAGGTCGAGATGCGGGCGGGCGAGGAGCAACTGGTCGATGTCCGTCACGAGCTCGCTCGCCGCTGCGAGGTCGTTCAGCGCGAGGTGGGCGCGTGTCAGCTCGATCCGCACCTGCAACGAGAGCCACCCGATCGTCTCGTTCGCGCGCGGCAGCAGCTGATGGGCGAGCTGGAGGTCGTTGCCGGCGCGGACCCAGTTCGAGTTGCGCAATGCGCTGCGTGCGCTCGCCGCGTACGCGAGCGCCGCGAAGACCGCCGCATCGTCGCCGATCCCCTCGGCTGCGTCGCGCGCCGCGCGTGCGAGCTGCTCGGCGAGCAGCCACTCTTCACCTTCCTGCGCGAGGAGGGAGAGCTCTGCGGACGCGGTTGCCGTGACGAGCGGAGCGCCCGCGCCTGCGAGCTCGACCGCCTCCGTCAGCGTCACCGTCGCAGCGGCGCGCTCTCCGGCGAAGAGCTGGGAGACGCCGAGCGCGAGGAGGGCAAACGGCCGCACCGGTGAGTGGGGGGCGAGTTGCTTGAGCGCGCGGTTCGCATCGGCGCGCATCTGCTCGGCGCCGTCGCGACCCAGCGCGGCGTGAAGCACCGCAACCCACGCCGTCGATGACGCCGATTCGTCGGCCAGCGCGCTTTCCGCACGCCCTGCGCCGGCCGCCGCCGCCCAGCGTTCCGTTTCGTGGACGTCACCGCGCATCGCATGCACGAGGGCGCCCACGACGGCTGCGGCCTGGCATTTGTGCAGCAGCTTGTCGTCGTCGATGTCGTGGAGCGAGGACGCAAGAGATTCCGTGG
>Ga0066662_10000578_pt1 | contig 16155 bp, 15 predicted proteins | sample GraSoiAngelo_111_FD_133939 | JGI IMG/M metagenome (GOLD analysis project Ga0066662, IMG submission 133939) | Grasslands soil microbial communities from the Angelo Coastal Reserve, California, USA - 14_0903_12_40cm | ecosystem: Environmental > Terrestrial > Soil > Grasslands | place: USA...
AAGAGAATTTTCGCATGGGCGGGCGGCAGCGGGGCAGATTCCTCCGCCCTACTCACGCGCTGAAGAAAACGCGCGTGAGCTTAACGGGCGTTCGGAATGACATCTCTCATTGGGATACAGCATAGTGTCCCTAAAGTAAGTGACATTAGCCGCCCTCGGCTGCGCGGAAAATTCTTGCGGTCGGAATATTGGTTTTCAGCAAAGCACTACAGTAGCAGTCCAAAATCAGCACCTGATTTAGGCAAATTCTGAGTTTTTGCGTTTTTATTGACAGGAGAAGGTCATGAACAGACGCGATTTACTTCGTGGACTCGCTTCTTTGCCCGTAGCGAGTGTCCTCGGCAGTTGCAGTACCAGGAGCAACCCTGCGGTTCCCGAACCACAGTCTCGCCCCGGTACCGCTGCAGCCCAACCCATCACCACCTTGAAAGTCATCCTGGATGGATCTTTTGCCGTAGTTTTTGACCGCCGGACCCCAACCCGGATTACTGCTGTCATTCCGCATGATCCGGAAAAGATGCATGAGTTTTATCTGAACAGTATGTATAAGCCGATTGACACTGGACAGGACCCGAGCCACACCTATAGTTTCCAGTTGTCCTCCAAGGGTCTGGAGGAGAACCGCGCCAGGCGTCCCTATACAGACCAGTGCTTCCGCGATTTCACCAGGACGACCGATGTGTGGAAGAAGGAGAAGTATTTCGTCACCCTCGATCTCCCGGCTCCTGACGTGATCTCCTTCATCCCTCCTACGGTCCCGGTCACCTTCAAGCTGAACCACAGAAGCGCCATGATGCCCCTGAACCATGTCTTGCGTTACCGGGTGCAGGAGGCCGCGACCATAGAGATGACGCGCGAAGGGGGAACACCTTTAAAGCCGGTACGCGACTCCGAATTTGCCCAGGAGTTCTCTCGCTGGTGCAAAGACCCAAAATATGGTGGACGTAGCGGCCACTGCCCCCAGATGCAGGAACACTCCTCAGACTGGTTTGAGGAGAATGCCATCACCTTCTATATCGCAGTCGGTACTTCCGCATACGGTCAGACCTCATCTGCAAATGCCAAATATCATGCAGAGAATTTTTATAACAACGTGCTGCTCAGGTCGTTTCCCAAAGCCCAGAGAGAACTGGAACTAGAAGTTGGGACCAACAAGAGCTTTGATAATCGCGAAGGACAGATTGTACCGGCAGTTTGGAGACCAGACACGATACCACCTCGCCTCGTTCTCACGGCGTCGACGATTGGTTGCGAAGTTGGCGGAATAAACATATTGATGCCCTAAGTGGCATAAATGCGAGAGTTCCATGGCGCGGAGGCATTCCACTTTACGCCTCCGCGCTACCTTAATTACGAACATCGTTCCCCCCGCAGAAATCGTCTATTATCATTGTTCCCTGCTTGAGGCGAACCTGCATGCGAACGTTGTTCCCAACCCTGCGCAAGAGCTCCGCATTGGTCCTGGGTTTGCTTTTTACGCTATGTGTCCCCGCCTTTTCCCAGGTACTGCCCAAATCCGATCCGCACTTATTTGATCAGGTGCCCTTTGATCAATGGATGAACGAAGGACCACGGAACCAGATACCTTTGAAGTACCACGTTTATGATGCGCAGCTTTCCATTTACCAGCGGCTGGTGGTCCACATACAGATTCTCGTGGAGGGCAAAGAACTTGCAAAGCGCGGCGAGCAAGGCGACCTGCTGGCATTGGTGCAGATCACCGATGGCAGCAACCACATGGCCCACGATGCGCTCAAACTGGAGCTGCCCAAGATTGCACCGCAGCTCAACAAAAAGACTGATGTCATGTTTGAGTTCGACGCATTTGTCCTGCCGGGAGCTTATACCCTAACCCTGGCGGTGGATCATACCGGCGCAGGCGAGCATAGCCTCATGCAGCATCCCATCCAGGTCAATGCGCTTAAGAATGATCCGCTCCCGGAGATGTGGCATGATCTTCCTGCCCTGGAGTTCCTCACTCATATCGAGCCGCCTGATCCCGACACATTCTTCCATCCGGAATTGAAGGGCACATTGAACCTTCCGGTAGAAACCCGGCGCCCGGTGAACGTGGAATTGCTTGCAGACGTGACCGCTGCTGACCTGTTCCGCGGCTCCAGCAGCCGCTACATGCGTTATCTCTATGCGCTCCTGCCCGTGGTGCACACGTTCACGCAGATGAAATTGAAACAAGGCGCCATGGACTTCTTCACCCTGGATCTCACCCGTCACCGGGTGGTTTTTGAACAGGATGGCTTGACTACGCTGGATTGGGCGAAAATGAAAAAGACCGTATCCACCACCGAGCCTGCGGTGATCAGCGTCGGGAATCTGAGCAAGGAACCACCCTCTCCCGATTTCCTGCGTGAAGAGATAGGACGGCTCATTGCTAAGTCCGTCAATGAAACCCCTCAGGTTTTTATCGTCATCACCAGCCCGTTGTTTCTTCACTCATTTCGTAACCTGAAATCCGACCCACTGCCTGCAACCTGTAACTGCCGCGTCTTTTATATCGAGTTCGACACATCGCGCCGGGGCGTGCCCTCTGATGCCACTGGCCAGCTTGAGAAAATGCTGAAGCCACTCAAAGTGCAATCTTTTCGCGCCCACAACGCTGAAGCCGTGCGCCAGGCCCTGGCCAGGATCATCCACGAACTGGAAAGCTACTAACATTGTCAAGAGAAACACGGTATCCAGAGATGAGCAATTTGCCAATTACCCGCAACTTACGCGATAATAACAACTTGCCCGCAATCTGTGGGTTTCACAGGAAAGGAAAACAGAGCACAAGTGTTAATGATTCGACTGGCGCGCATAGGTGCGCGTAAACAGCCTTATTATCGGGTGGTTGTAATTGACAAGGAGCGCGCCCGCAACGGACGTTCAGTGGAAGTAGTAGGTTTGTACAATCCGCGCACAAGTCCTGCAACGATTGACCTGAAACGTGACCGTATTGACTATTGGGTTTCCAAGGGCGCACAGCTTTCTGACACTGTCAGGCGGCTGCTCTCCAAGGCACCAGCAGCCACTGCCGAAACCGCGGCATAATAGCAAGACGTTCATCCCCCTAGCACCTGAAAAAGCAACACCGGCCCCAGTTACGGCAGGAGGACGGTTATGACAGAACCGAACGGCGACATGCGTTCGCTGGTGGAGCAAATTGCTCATGCACTGGTAGACGCTCCCGATCAAGTTCAGGTGACCGCTGTGGATGGCGATCAGGCCACCGTGTTGGAACTGCGTGTGGCGCCGACTGATTTGGGGAAAGTCATTGGCAAACAGGGACGGACGGCCAAATCGATCCGCACGATCCTGGGCGCGGCCAGCATGAAGCTGAAGAAACGTTACACGCTGGAAATTATTGAGTAATCCGGCTGCAAATGGTTGAGAAAGAGCACCAGACAGGTCATGGGAAATCCCCGTCTGGCGCAGGCGCTGCTGCTGAGTTCATCACCATTGCCAAGGTGATCAAGACTCAGGGACGGCTCGGCGAAGTTGCGGCTACGCTGTTTACTGATTTTCCCGAGCGCTTCGCTGGGCGCAAGCGGCTGCTGCTTCTCGACCAGAAAGACCAGCGCCGCGAGCTGGAACTCGAAGATTACTGGTTCCACAAAGGCCACGTGGTGCTCAAGTTCCAGGGCGTGGATTCCATCAGTGATGCGGAAACACTGGTGGGCTGCGAGGTGCAGATTCCCCGCGTGGAACGCACCGAACTGGAGGCCGGCGAAATTTACGTAAGCGATCTGATCGGCTGTGCTGTCTATGACGCGGGCCGCGAGATCGGGAAGATTCAGAATGTGCAGTTCGGCGCGGGTGAAGCCCCGCTGCTGGTGATCAGGGGAGAAAAAGAACATCTCGTCCCTTTTGTCACTGAGTACATTGAGAATATTGTGTTCCAGCAGCAGCGCGTGGAAATGAAGCTTCCCCAAGGCATGCTTGAGCTGGATGCACCGCTGACCGCCGAAGAGAAGCAGCGGCAGAAAAAACCGGATTGAGTTCGGTGATGAAGTTTGAAATCGTAACGATTTTCCCGGACTTTTTTCGCGGGCCGCTGGATTACGGCATTGTGCGCAGGGCGCGCGAAGCCGGGCTCATTGAAATCTTAATTCACGATCTGCGGGTCTTTACCTCAGACAAACACAAGACGGTGGATGACCGTCCGTTTGGCGGAGGCGAAGGTATGGTGCTCAAGCCCGAACCGATCTTTGCCTGCGTGGAAAAAATGGGAGTAGCTCCACGGGGCGAGCGGGTGAATGAAAGCGTAGCTCTGCTCTCAGCCCAGGGACGCATGTTTACGCAAGCTGTGGCCCAGGAACTTGCCCGTATGCAGCGTGTGGTACTGCTCTGCGGACGCTATGAAGGCGTGGACGAGCGTGTAGCCGATGGGTTGGCCGACCGGGAAATCTCCATCGGAGATTACATCCTGAGCGGCGGCGAACTAGGCGCAGCCATCATCCTGGATACGGTAACGCGGCTCATCCCCGGTGCGCTGGGCAATGAAGCTTCAGCGCAGCAGGAAAGCTTTACGGCTGCTACCAAGACAGGAACAGACGGGCCGGACAGCACCTGTGTTTCCGGCGGACTGCTCGATTATCCGCACTATACGCGTCCGGCGGATTTCCGTGGCATGGCGGTTCCGGAAGTGCTGGTGGGCGGCAATCATGAGCAGATTCGGAAATGGCGCCGGCGCAAGGCATTGGAGAAAACGCTGCGCAACCGGCCGGATTTGCTGCAGTCGCAGGAATTGAGTGAAGAAGATAGAAAGTTAATCGCTGAGTTGAAGCGACTTGAAATTTAAATTTTCAAATTTTAAATTTGAAGCAGATTCAACTCTGATCGCACGAAGAACGCCCTCGTGCAAAGAAGAAATTGCTTAAAAGGAAACGACCATGTCTCAGCATCCCATACTCGAGCGCCTCGCAGCCAAACTGCAGCGCAAAGATATCCCGAATATGAAGCCCGGCGACACCGTTCGCGTTCAGGTCAAGATCAAAGAAGGCGATAAAGAGCGCGTGCAGGCATTTGAAGGCACCGTAATTGCCCGCCGCAGCGGTCCCCAAGGCAGCTTCACCGTCCGCAAAGTCAGCTTTGGCCAGGGCGTGGAGCGTATCTTCCCTCTCAATTCCAAAGTCATCGACAAAGTTGAAGTGCTGCGCTCCAACCAGGTGCGCCGCGCCAAGCTGTTTTACCTGCGTGGATTGAAAGGCAAGGCTGCCCGCCTCCGCGAAGTGGAGCGCACCCAGCCTGCTGCTCAGACCACAGCCGCCGGCGAGCAGAGCTAAGCGAATCAGAAGTTCATTGCGTAGAGACGTAGCATGGCTACGTCTCTGAGCCGTTCCATCCGGAACGGCTCACGTTATTTTTACGTCTTGTGCTCACGTTATTTTTACGTTCCCTGTATTGTTTGCTGAAGCGATGCACTCCCCTTTTGTCGCCCTGAGCAAGCGCCGTAAGATGTTTCTCTCAATAGTACCTATAGGGCGCAGCGAAGAGCCTGTCCCTGAGGTGAAGCCGGAAGCCGAAGGAATCTATGCATTTGTTTTCCTTTCTCTGGAATCAGCCTCATCGGCGGCAAATTAATCTTCCACCAAGCGAAATTTCAAGCATAATGATTGCAAATGCCCGCTGCCGCTCCCGCAAAAAAGAAAAGAAAGAAGAGGCCGGTCCCGCTCAACCCGGAGTCAGGTCTTCCCTACTCCAAAGGCACACTCAAGATGCGCCTTCTCAAGCGGCTCAAGTGCACGCTGAAGTTTGAGAAAGAAGCATGGGCCTCAGGCGCAAAGCTGGTGGCCGGGATCGATGAAGTTGGCCGGGGCTCCCTTTTTGGTCCGGTGGTAGCAGCAGCCGTGATTCTGGAACCGGATTACCGCATTCGCGGCCTCCGCGACTCCAAGTTGCTCGACCAAAAGACCCGCGAGAAACTCGCGGAGCGCATCAAGGAACACGCCATCGCGTACGCCGTTGCCGCCGTGGACGTAGCCCGCATCGATCAGATCAACATCTATCACGCTTCGTTGCTGGCCATGCGTGAAGCTGTCGCCCAGCTCGATCCCGTACCCGATCACCTGCTGCTCGATGCGGTTCGCATTCACTGGGACTGCCCGCAAACCAAGATCATCCACGGCGACGCGCTTTCCTGCTCCATCGCCGCCGCCTCGATCGTTGCTAAAGTTGCTCGCGACGCCATGATCCGCCAGTGGGACCCGGTCTATCCACAATATGATCTGGCCTCCAATAAAGGCTATCGTTCCCCCAAACATTTGGCCGCCTTGCTTGAACACGGCCCCACGCCGTTGCATCGCCAGTCCTTCGCTCCCGTTTGGATGTCCACCGTACCCCAAGAACAGTTTGCCTTCATGCTGGAAGAAGAAGAAGAAGAAGAAACAGAACTGACCGGCACCACGAATAACACCTTTTGAAGCATTTTTCTGCGGCCTTTGCTCCTTTCGCACTGCTAACTAAGAGCTTTTAAATCGAGCTTTTTTCGCGCAAATTTTTTAGTTGGTCTTGCCGCCGGGTTTTCAAATTATGGCAATTACAAATTGTGGCAATTTTGGCAATTCTGCGGGGCTATGTCATTGGTTCTTACATCCTTTTTACACGCCCTTCTACAATTCTTTACCGGGAACTCTGAACGTGGCTCTTATACTAAAGTGCCAGGATTTGCAGTCCCGCAACTCACCTTTTTCTGTGGTGTTCGTCTTAGAGACAAACCTGCTGGCGACTGGCAAAGTCTGGCAAGCCTCCTTGCAAAGGATTCCGACATGAAAAAATTAGTTTTGATATCAGTATTGACATGCCTGAGCCTTGTCTCAGCGCTTGCGCAGGACGGTCCGCAACGCCGGGAAGGAACGCCTCCAGGCGACATGGTCGTGGGAAAAGTCACTGCCGTCAATGGTGACTCCATCACGATTGCTCCGCTTGCAGGTGGAAACCCGGTCACGGTTAAAGTAAGCGATAACACCCGCGTCTCGAAAGAGCGCCAGCCCGCCAGGATCAGTGACATCAAAACCGACGAAACCGTATTTGCCCGGGGCACGCTGAACGGCAATTCGCTCGACGCCCGAATGGTTGCCGTAGTGAATCCGGAGATGGTTCAGCGCCTTCAGCAGGGCGGTGGAATGGGCATGGGCGGCGGAAATGGAATGGCGTTCAACCGTGAAGACCTGGGCAAGAAATTCATCATGGGCGAAGTGAAGGCCATCAACGAAACCAAGCTGACCATTGCCCGTCCCGACAACCAGACCCAGGACATTGAGGTTGATGAAAACACCTCGTTCAAGCGTGGCAATGAAAGCATCACGCTGGCAGATATCAAGGTAGGGGATCGCGTCGGTGGCCCCGGTGAATTGAAAAACGGTGTATTTGTTCCCAAAGAGCTGCGCGTTGGCCGTCCGGGTATGGGCATGGGTGCTGGTCGCGGCGAAGGCGCTGGCCAGGGGCACCAGAAAAAACCGGATGCCGATAAGCCGGCGCCGCCGAAGAATTAACTCAAGGAGAAGGAATGCGCGGCTTCAGTACGCGGCTTGTTTGTACACTCTGGCTGTCCCTATCAGGCATTATTGTTGGCCAGGAAGCTACTCCTGCGCCTTCCCCTTCTGTTTCCGCCTCCCCGGCCACGGCTCCGTTTGGCATCATCACCGGAACTGTAAAGTCAGGGAATCTGCCGCTGCCGGGCGTAACGGTCACTGCGTCGAATACGCTCACCGGCAAAAAGTACGTCACCTCCACTGAGGTGGATGGCAGCTTCAAACTGGAAGTGGGCGCAAAAGGCCGCTACGTGGTGCGTGCCGAGTTTTCTGCCTTTGCGCCGGTCACACAGGAAATCCTGATCAATGCGGATAACCGCACCGGCCAAGCTGATCTTTCGATGACCTTGATGTCGCGGGCGCAGCGGGCCGAACAACAGCAGCAACAACAGGCGCAGCAGGCTGCCGGACGCATGGCAGGATTGCAGCAGTTGGCGCTCTCCGGCGTGGCCGGTGCAGGTGGCGCAAGCACTGCCGGCCCCGCGGTAGACACCAACTCGCTCGCCAATTCTGGCCTTCCCAATGCCGGACTGGCAGCCGAAGGCGGCAACGAATCAGTAGCTGTATCCGGCGCTATGGGCCGCAATGATCAGCCCAGCTTCGATCCCGGCGAAATGCAGGACCGCATGGCGGAAATCCGTGACCAGATGGCCCGCGGCGGAGGCAATGGCGGCAATACCATTTCCTTTGGTGGCGGAGGATTCGGCGGTGGCGGCTTTGGAGGTGGAGGAGCATTCGGTGGAGGCGGAGCGGGTGGCCCCATGGTCTTCATCATGGGTGGCCCTGGCGGCCCAGGTGGAGGAGGTCGTGGAGCACGCAACTTCAACATCAACCGGCCTCATGGATCCATCTTCTATAACTACGGCGGCTCGGCGCTTGATGCAGCGCCTTACTCTCTGAATGGCGTTCCCAGTGATAAAGCCGACTACAGCCAGAATCGCTTCGGCATTACCATGGGCGGCCCGCTCAACATTCCTCATATTTACAAAGGCGGAACCAAGACATTCTTGTTCGGCAGCTACATCGGCACCCGCGGCAACAATCCCTACGATGTTTTCTCCACCGTGCCCACCAATGCTGAACGGGCTGGAAATTTCTCTGACTCCTCCGTGCAACTGAAAGACCCCACCACCGGGCTGCCGTTGGCGAATAACACCATCACCAGTATCAATCCTGTGGCGGCGCAGCTATTGCAGTTCATTCCTGCTCCGAATCTGCCCGGAACCAGCCGCAATTTTCATTTCGTATCGGCCAGCCAGAGCAACACCGATACCATGTTTCTCCGCTTCAATCACTCCTTTGGCGCAGACCAGGGCATGATGGGAATGTTCGGCGCGGGCGGTGCGCGGCGGCAACAGCGCCAGCAGCAGAGACAAGAACAGCAGCAGGCTGGCGACCAGAAGAAAACCCCGTCCAAGTGGTCCCAGAGCATCAATGGCGGCTTCAGCTACAACAATATCCGCACCCAACTGCTGAATCCCTTCCCTGCTCTCGGCGGCAATCTTTCCACGAACAACCTGAATGCCAACTTTGGTCACAACGCGGTGCGCGGGCTCTTCATCAACAACCTACGCTTCAATTACAACCACGCCCAGACCGCCATCGCGAACCACTTCACCAATGTAAACAACATTCAGGGCCAGTTGGGAATCAACGGTGTCTCCACCAATCCTTCAGATTTCGGCCTGCCCACGCTCGTTTTTGCTCCGCAGTTCAGCAGCCTCTCGGATGCTCCGGCACAGTTCCGCACCAACCAGAATTTCACCATAAATGATTCCATGAGCCTCACCCACGGCAAACATGGCTGGACCTGGGGCGGTGACTTCCGCCACCAATTGCTGGACGTGAGCAACGCCAGCAATGCCCGCGGCACCTTCAATTTCAACGGCAGCGCCTCCGGATTGCCCTTTGCGGATTTCCTGTTTGGCTTCCCCCGTCAGACCTCTATTCAGTTCGGCGCAGAGAATTACCACTTCCACGCCAATTCCTTCAATCTTTTCATCCAGGACAACTGGCGCGCGGGCAAGAACCTTACCCTCAATCTGGGCCTGCGCTACGAGTACACGCCACCGTTTACTGAAGCCAATAACCGGATCGTTAACCTTGATGTAGCTCCCGGATTTGCCGCTGTGGCTCCCGTATTGCCGGACCAGAGAGGCTCGCTCACCGGCCTCCGATATCCGGATACGCTGGTGAAGCCCGACCGCAATAACTTTGCGCCGCGTTTGGGCATTGCCTGGAAGCCGCTCTCCAAGACCGTAGTGCGTGCTGGATACGGCATCAACTACAACCTGGGACAATACACGCAGTTAGTCACGCAGCTTGCCTTTCAGCCTCCCTTCGCCGTGACGCAAACTGTGATCGCGCCGGCTCCGACCTCACTCACCCTGCAAAATCCCTTTGCCGCAGCCACGCCGGGCGCCACCACCAACAATTACGCCGTTGATCCCAGCTATGTTCTGGCTTACGTACAGACGTGGAATCTGAACGTTCAGCAGGAAGTGAAAGGTGATGTGACCATCAACATCGGCTACACCGGATCTAAGGGAACGCACCTGGATATCGTGCGCGCTCCCGTTCTCGACAATGCGGCGCTGCTGGCGGGAGCACAGGCTTTTCAGTTTGAGTCCTCCAACGGATCTTCCATCCTGCATGCGGGAAGCCTGCGCGTGCGCAAGCGTATGCGTCACGGCCTCTCGCTGGGCGGTACGTACACTTATTCCAGGTCCATTGACAATGCGTCTTCGATTGGCGGTGGCGCGGTCGTCGTGGCGCAAAACGATCTTGATCTGGCTGCCGAGCGCGGTCTTTCGAGCTTTGACCAGCGGCACCGCTTCACCGCTGACTACTACTATGATCTGCCCTTCGGCAAAGAGCGCAAATGGCTGAACAATGGAAGCTGGGCCACGAAACTCCTCGGCGGCTATTACTTCAGCGGAAATCTGACCATAGCTTCAGGCTTCCCATTTTCTCCACGTATCTTTGGCGGTCTGGGCGATCTTGCTCGTGGCGCGAATGGCTCATTGCGTCCTGATATCGTTCCCGGGCAGTCAATTACCGTCGGCGATCCCGGCCTATTTCAGTGGTTTAACACCGCCGCATTTTTCACCCCGCCAGCCGGACAGTTCGGCGATGCCGGCCGCAACATCATCATTGGCCCCGGCACGGTATCGCTGGATCTGTCGGTGGGCAAGAGCATTCAGTTGAAAGAGATGCAGCGCCTTGATGTTCGCCTGTCAGCAACCAATGTCTTCAATCACGCGAACTTCTCAGCCATTGATACCACGCTGGGCTCTCCGACATTTGGACAGGTGATCTCGGCAGGCTCAATGCGCAAAGCCCAGATCACCACGCGCTACAACTTTTAACCGATACATTAGAGGTTTACCGCAGAGAACGCAGAGTTCGCAGAGAAAATCAAGTTTTAGTGCCGAAGGCACGGCATGAAAGTAGCCCGGCACGGAGCGCAGCGGAGTGCCGGGTAGTCATAACAGATGAAAGTCCCGAAGGGACCACCGAAATAGACGATGAACTCAAAATCACCATTGCAATCATCCCTTGCGGCCATGCTGATTGCCGCGCTGCTGCTCTCCACGCTTGCCGCCCAGCCGCAGCAATCGAATAACTCCGGCCAGGGCGCCTTCCGTATCCGGGTGGAGACTGAGGTCGTACTGGTCAACGTGGTGGCCCGTGATAAGCAGGGCAAGCCCATGCAGGACCTGAAAGCCGAAGACTTCACCGTTCTGGAAGACGGCAAATCCCAGCACATTCTCAGCTTCGATTCCGAGAACCTGGATACCACTCCCATTATTACTATCAGTGCCGGTCCGGCGCAGCAAAGCGTGACCGAACAACCCACAGCTCCTCCCAAGCCGTTGCTTACCGCCAAAGATGTAGACAAGGAGTTGAGCAATAAGCGCGTCATCGTGCTGTTCTTCGATCTCAGTTCCATGAATCCAGACGAGACCCAGCGCGCCGTCGATGCCGCCCGCAAATACGTGCAGAAGAAAATGACAGCCTCAGACATGATCGCCATCGTCTCGCTGGCATCCTCGTTGCGCCTCGATCAGGATTTCACCAGTGACCCCGCGCGCCTGCTCAAGGTGCTGAACCGCTACTCTCACGCGGAAGGCCAGGGCATGGATAACGGATCTACCGGCGATGCCGACGGAATTGAAGAAACCGGCAACGGCTACACGCCCGATGAAACCGAATATAACCAGTTCAATACCGATCGCAAGCTCGAAGCTCTGGAGTCGCTCTGCCAGGTGCTCTCAAAGTTCAACCAGAAGAAATCGGTCATCTACTTCAGCAGCGGCGTAACCCAGACCGGCGTGGAGAACCAGGCTGCTTTGCGAACCGCCGTGAACAGCGCCGTAAAAGCCAACGTAGCCATTTACACCATGGATTCACGCGGCCTGGAAGCAGAGCCTCCGGGTGGATCGGCACAGAGCGCCAGCCTGCGCGGCACCGCCATGTATTCCGGTGCAGGCGTGCGCAACCAGCTTGACCAGAACTTTGCCAGCCAGGAGACGCTCGTCACCCTTGCAGGCGATACTGGTGGCAAAGCCTTCCTCGACACCAACGATCTCGGCCAGGTCTTTGACCGCGTGCAGAGAGACACCTCTGTCTACTACGTGATCGGCTATAAAAGCAATAATCCATTAAGAGATGGCCGCTACCGCCATATCCAGGTAAAGATCAACCGTCCCGGCGTGAATCTGGAATTCCGCAAGGGCTATTACGCGCCCAAGGATTACAAGCACTTCAATACTGAAGATAAAGAGCGGCAACTCGACGAAGAGCTGGCCTCAGAACTCTCGAGCACTGATGTAGCCGTCTACATGGCCGCTTCTTATTTCCGTATGGATGACAGCCGCTTCTACATTCCTGTTTCTCTGGTGGTGCCGGGCTCGCAAATCCCGTTTACTAAGGGCGGGGATAAAGACAAAGCCACTCTCGATGTGATCGGACAGGTGCTCGATGAGTTGAAGCGCCCGATCAGCAGCGTGCGCGAAACGGTGAAGCTCGCCGTGGATGCTTCGCAGGAAGTGCGGCGTAAGAACGTGGAGTACACCACCGGCTTCATGCTCACGCCCGGCAAATATCACTTCAAGTTTGTTGTGCGGGAGAACGAAGGCGGAAAAATCGGATCATTCGAAACCGACTTCACTATTCCCGATATCAGGAAAGCGCCGCTGAAGATGAGTTCGGTGGTGCTGGCCAGCCAGCGCAGGGAAAATACCAGCAAGAAAGGCCAGAACCCGCTGGTGCGCGATGGCAGCGAGTTGATTCCGAACATTGCTCACGTCTTCACCCCCGACCAGCACATGTACCTGCTCTATGAGGTCTATGAGCCCGCCAAAGATAAGGCGCCGGAAACACCCGCTCCTGCCGAAGGCAAAGAGAAGGCCCCTCAGATAAAGAACCCCATTCACCTGCTGACCAGCATTGAATTCTTCAATGGCAAGGTGAAAGCGTTTGAGACCCCCTTAATAGAAGCGCGCCAGCTCAATGCTCCTGAACGCAAGGCCGCGGTATTTCAGTTTGATGTGCCTCTGAATCAGCTCAAGCCGGGTCTCTACACCTGCCAGATTAATGTGATCGACGACGCCGGAGGAACCTTCTCATTCCCGCGCCTGCCCATCCTGGTGCGCGAGGCGGCAGTGCAACCGGCTACGGCGAGCGTGGGTTCGAGCGGGGGTGAATAAAAACACCCCAGTTTCTCATCCAAGCGCAGCGTCACTTTTTTGCATCCCGGGCAAGCGTCACCTTTTTGTCATCCTGAGAGGCTGTGACTTTTTGGGGTGGACAACGTTGCTGCCTCGTTCACTCCATGCTCCCTCCCTTGTGTCGTTGTAATGAAATCAAGCAAGCGCCGATAGTGTCCTAATTTGCCTGTAGGACTACTGCTAAGTGGTTGGCGGGAGATCGGGGGCAGTGGCGGGAGATGGCAGGGCAAAAGGGGATTGCGGCGGGTTTTCCACAGGCCATCCATACTATCCACAATTACCGTAACACAAAAATCCTTTATCGTTTATAGCTTCGGGCGTACCCTTGCCTTATGTGGATGGATATTGCGATTGCCGTTGGCCTTGCTCTCATTACGGCCCTTATGGGTTATTTGGGGGTGCATGTGACATTACACCCTCAAAGCGATCCGAAACAGATCAGCCGCTTTAAGTATGGTTTTGCCTTCTGCGTAGCAGCGGCTATAGGTTTAATTGCATGGCAGACTGTACGTTCCACCAATCAGCAGCGCGAAAATAGCGCATTGCTGGCGCGGATTGAAAGAAATACCGAACATCCACCTAACGTAAACATTGAAAACAAAATTGATACGAAGCCTTTGGCTGATATATTTCGCCCCGAAAAAATTGCGCAAATTAGGCAAAGGCCAAGAGTAGTGACTGGGGATAGCGCAAGCAGCGAATCTTCGGAAGTAGGAATTTATCCGGTATCGCATGATTTACGACCGGGAATGCCGAAGATGGAATATGTCATGACCACAAGGAAAATGCGTAGCCCCGTTCAGGTCACGGCTACCTGTGACTTTCCCATATCAGAAGCCAGTGCAACATTCCTTGTCCCGCTGGGTATGGGTGGAAGTGCTGGAATGTTCAACAACCAGCGCATATCGGAGCGGCAATTTAGGATTCTAATTTTAAGCCCCGTATGGTCTGAATCAGCGCCTATGTGGGTCACGGTATTTTTCGAGGGAAAAGTAGACAGGATGCCATTCTGTCAATTTCAGATCGGATAGCACTTGAGAGGCACCAATTATGTAATACAATATTGATGTCAGGAGATGGTAAAAGAGCAATTCCAGGGGCAGACAGTTTGGGAAGGAATTATAGAAGTGTTCCACCTGAGAGGCCATCCAAAAACAGACAAAGTTTATGCGTGCGTCGCATGAAACTGATAACCCGCAGAAACTCAAAAAGCATGTAACGATTCTTCATCTTTACCCCGTCACTTCGCCACAAGCAGCAGTGAGGGCAGCAATCATTCAGGAGTACAGGAATGCAGAGCCAGCAGAAAACTAAAAAAGTCGGTCGTCCAAAACTTCCAAAGGGAGAGGCAAAAGGGCGCATCGTGCCTGTGAGATTCAATGCCACTGATTTGAAACTTGTAACAGCAGCAGCAAAGGCCAGTAATCAAACTGTATCGGATTGGATTCGGAGCAAGGTAAATGCAGCAATTCAGCGGCAATAAAAATGCCCATGTGTCAGGTGGGCTGAAAGTGCGGCTAGTGTGCTGTCACGTGCGGGGAACCTTGCTGTGTACAGGCTTGTACCGCTTGAGAAGTTTCTCTTCCCCGTCTATCCAATCAGCGAGAACAGGAAAAGCTACAAGGCACGTTTCAATGATGAAAGTGAGCGTGGTCTTGTCTTGAAACGCGACGGTGATTTCAAACAACTCCAGATCGGAAGAGAGTTCGATCCGATCAATGATTTTGCCCCTGACCTTAGCTTGCTCTTTATTCAAGCGGATGAATGTGTCCTCTACTTCAGCCACTCCTCTTCCAGCACGGCATAACGATACGAATCGCGCCACGCGCCTTTTTGCCACATATCTTTGAGCAAACAACCTTCCCGCCTCATTCCGAGTTTTTCCATCACTCTGTATGAGCCAATGTTTTGCGTATCGCATCCGGCCCAGACGCGGTGTAGCTTGAGCGAGCGAAACCCTGCATCGATAACAGCGCGCGCTGCTTCCGTGGCATAGCCCTGGTTCCAGTAACGCCGGTTCAATGCGAATCCGAAATCCGCACTGCGGTTTATATCGTTTTTAACCCGAAAGGTGATAACGCCGATCAGCTTGCGTTCACTTTTGAGTTCAATGGCCAGATTGACTTCCTCGCGTGGCCATTGCTGCTGTTGCTCCATCCAATTTTGAATTACCTGGTGGGTGATTTGCGGCGTATTCGGGCCCCAGGGCTGAAAGCGCGTGACCTCGGGATCACACGCATACTCATGCACGTCAGCTTCATCGGCGGCTGTCAGTTCGCGCAGCAGCAAACGCCTGGTTTCAAGCGGGAACCAGTAATCCATCGCATGATGCTATCGCAAATTGCACCGGTTAGTGATAAATTCCCGGCGCTTCATGGCCCATTTTCTGTACGTACTCCACATAGGATCCCGGATAGACCTGCGGTGGCTCAATGCCAGTTTCGCCGCCCAGCTCCAGCACCCGAGAACCCAGTCCGCGCAGGAACATGCGATCGTGCGATACAAAGATCATGGTTCCTTCAAAATCTTTGAGCGCCTCTACAAGCATCTCCTTGGTTGCCAGATCGAGATGGTTGGTCGGCTCATCCAGCACCAGGAGATTGGGCGGATTGTAGAGCATCCGGGCAATTGCCAGCCGCGATCGCTCACCACCCGAGAGTGCCCGTATCTTCTTATCTACATCATCGCCGGAAAACTGGAATGCCCCCGCCAGCGTCCTCAGGGAACCGAGACCGTCATGCGGAAAATCGCGCTGCAACTGCTCGATGATCGTGAGATCGGGATCAAGCACGTCCAGCGATTGTTGCGCGAAATATCCCATCGTGAGGCTTGCACCCAGCCGGACAGTTCCAGAATCCGGTGCCACCGCTCCGGCAACCATTTTGAGCAGGGTC
>Ga0066662_10000579_pt1 | contig 16149 bp, 19 predicted proteins | sample GraSoiAngelo_111_FD_133939 | JGI IMG/M metagenome (GOLD analysis project Ga0066662, IMG submission 133939) | Grasslands soil microbial communities from the Angelo Coastal Reserve, California, USA - 14_0903_12_40cm | ecosystem: Environmental > Terrestrial > Soil > Grasslands | place: USA...
AAGCCGGGCGCCAGGCGCAGCAGCGGCTCGCGCTCGGCGGGCTCGAGCCGCCCGCTCGTGCGCGAGAGCCGTTCCACCGCGACCCGGGCCTGCACGACGTCGACGGCGACGCCCTCGCCCAGGCGATAGCCTCGCTCGGTGAAGACGACGAAGCCGCGCACCAGCCGCTGGCGGAGCCGGTACATGTTCACGTGCAGCATGTTGTTCGCGCGGGCGGCGTCGCGGTCTGGATAGAGCAGCGCGGTCAGGAAGGCGATCGACACGGGATGCGCCTGCAGCGCGAGCGCGAGCGCGATCTCGATCTCGCGATGAGGCACCGGAACGACGGTGTTTCCCTGCAGCACCCGTCCGGCGGCGACTTGCACCACGATGTCCTGCGCCGCATCCGCGGTCCACATGTCCATGCCTGCACGGTAGCGCGCACACGGCGTCGCGACCATTGAGAGGAACACGTAGTTTTCGCGTCGTCCGGCGCGCCCCAGGACGAAGTCCTAAGGGTTTTGTCCTTTCCGGCCGGCGCTCAACACGCCAGGACGACCTCGCGAACGAGCACGTCGACGCAGGTTATGGTGTGCTCGCGGCCGCCGGCATACACGGCACGCACGTCGTACGTGCGATCCGTCGTGGACAGTACGAAGTCGGCAAAAGTATCCGGGCGCAGCGGCTCGGCAAGCCGGTCCGGTCCCCAGCCGGCGGTTCCGCTCGCCCGAATGAACAGGTGGCGCGCGCTCCGCGATCCGGCATTGTGCACGCGCAGCACGTACGAATCGCCGGCATCCGGTTGAGCGATCATGGGACGCACGTCCTCACATGGCGGTGAGCGGTCGTGCGACGACGATAGCTCCCGCGAATTAATCGCGACTGTCACGCTCCTTCACCACGCGCGTGGCACGGAGCCGTTAGCCGCCCGCTGCGTTTTCCTCCGTGCGCTTCGCCCGCACGCGCCACCACACAATGCCCGTGACGATCAGCAGCACGACGACGATCACGATGGCCACCGCGGCCTTGTGCAGCGCCGCCATGATCGAGTCGAGGTTGTTCCCCGCGATCTGTCCCAGATAGGCGAGTCCGAAACAGAACACCACCGACCCCAGCGCCGTGAACGACAGGAACCACGGCAGCGCCATCCGCGACAGCCCCGCCGGCAGCGAGGCAACCCCGCGCACGAACGGCACGAAGCGCGCGAGCAGCACGGCCCAGTTCCCGAACCGCGCGTAGAAGCGCTGGACGTGCCCGAGCTCCTTCTCTTTGAAGCCGACGTACTTGCCGTAGCGGTGCACGAACGGGAGTCCCCCGTAGTAGCCGACCGCGTACAGCGCCGAGGCGCCGCAGATCTCGCCGACCGTGCCGACGATCGCGACGATCACCCAGCCCGCCAAACCGCCGAACGCGGGCAGATGTCCCTGCGCGGCGAGGGCGCCGGCGGCCGGCATCACGACCTCCGTGCCGACCGGCGTCCCGATGTTTCCGAGGAACATCACGATGAACAGACCCACGTAGCCCAGATGGACGATCAGGTCGTGAAAGAATGTCGTCAGGTGTTCCATGCGCGCCTCAGGATGTCGGCCGCGAGCCCGCCGCCTTCGGCGCGGATCGCTTCGAACAGGTCCAGCGGCTCGATCTCCCGGTCGCCGGCGAGCCGCTCGGCGATCTCTACGATCTTACGCACGCGCGGTGTCACCAGGATGCCTTCCCATGTGCGCCCCTCGCCGGTGCCGAGCGCTCGCTTCACCTCGGCGTGAACCTGCGCCGGCTCGACCCGGTCGGCCGCGAGCCGCTCGTCGAGCGCGGGATCGTGCTCTTCCAGCAGCGCGTACAGCATGTGCTCGGCGCCGACGTAGTAATGGTTGTGGTTCCGGCACTCTTGCTCCGCGGCGCGGAGCACGCGACGGGCGGCGGGACTGAAACGTGAGAACAACGGCGACCCCGGTTGGCGCCGCCGCGACGGTGAACCTGCCCTCCGCCCGGGCGAGGAGCGTGGCGTGCCGCCGGGAAAGCCGAGCGGGCGGGTGGTCGACCCTGCCACCAGGAGGAACCGCATGCGCTCGACCGTGCTCTCCGCACTCGCTATCGTCGTGGGCGCCATGGCGCTGGCCCAGGCCGCGCCGGCCCCGTCCATCGTTGTCGCGCCGCCCGACGGCTACCGGCCGCATCCGCCGGCGGCGCGGTGCTGCCGCGACAAAGTCTGGGACAAGTCCGGCAAAGAGATCGGCGATCTGCTCGCCTACGACAACAGCTACGGACCGCAGCCGCTGGTCGGCTGGGTCGCGTATCACCTCAGCGGCGGCGACGCCGTCACGCTCAAGGTGACGCCCGAGACGATCCAGAGCCTGCAGGCCGCGGCGAGCGGCAGCACCGTGCTCTTCACGACGCCGAACTGCATCGGCAACACGCTGTTCGCGGTGATCTCGTTCCCGCCGCTGGCGAAGCGCTACGCGATGGTGCTGCTCGTCGGCCCGAACCCGTACCTCGCGGCCACGAACGCTTGGCTATTCGTCACCGGACCGCTGCCCGCGCGCGCCGTGCCGGGCGCCGGAACGGTGTTCCACTCGCAGTGGGGCGACAACGGCGCGTGCCAGCCGTACCCGGCGCCCGGATACACCTACACGAGCGGTCCGGGCGGCTACTGGATGACGCGCGTCGAGGACCTGTACGCGAAGTACAAGCGCCCGTTCTACGTCGACTACTGATTCGAGCTCGTACCGGCCGAACAGAAAACCGGCCCGCAGAGACGGGCCGGCTTTTCTGAGGTGGTCGGGGCGGCAGGATTTGAACCTGTGACCTCTGCGTCCCGAACGCAGCGCTCTACCAAGCTGAGCTACGCCCCGTGGGGCCTCGGACCAAAGCCGGGGCATTCGCAGAGCGGTGGACCTCTCCTTCCGCGGGAACGACCCCTACGGTAACGAAGGCTGGGGGCGCCCCATGAGATACCTGATCGTCGGCTGCGGGCGCGTGGGCTCGAACCTCGCCAAGCTGCTCGTCGCCGACAAGCACGACGTCGTCGTCGTGGACGAGAACCCCGCTGCGTTCAAGCGGTTGGGCAACCGGTTCGGCGGCCAGGTCGAGGTCGGTACCGGGATCGACTACGACGTGCTCAAGCGCGCCGGCGCCGAGCGCGCCGACGGCTTCGTCGCGGTCACCGACGGCGACAACCGCAACGTGATGGCGGCGCTGATCGCGCAGAAGATGTTCCGCATCCCGAAGATCATCGCGCGCATCTACGACCCGCCGCGCGGCCAGCTCTACCGCGAATTGGGCCTGGAGACGTTCTGCCCGACGACGATCGGCGCGCAGCTGATCCGCGACCGCCTGCAGGATGTCGCCTACGCCTCGCTGCCCAGGTTCGACTTCGGCAAATTGAGCTCGCTGGTCGCGACGGTCACCCGGGCGCAGGCGGGCAAAGCCGTTTCCGAGGTGGAGGTCGACCACCGCATCCGCATCGCCGCGATCCGGCGCCTCGGCAGCGTCAGCGTCCCTGCGCCGAGCGACGTGCTGGTGGAGGGCGACGAGATCAACGCGATCGTCGCGCCTGACGCGCTCTCGCAGTTCTCCGCGGCGTTCGGCACCGCGCGCCCGGACACGCGGCTCACGGCCTGATGTTCGTCCTGATCGTCGGCGGCGGCAAAGTCGGCACCTACCTCGCGCGCGGCCTGATCAAGCAGCAGCACGAGGTCGTCGTCATCGAGAAGGACGCGCGCAAGGCGCAGCTCATGACGAACCTGCTGGAGAGCGACGTCGCCGTCGTCGGCGACGGCTGCGACCCGAACGTGCTGATCCAAGCCGGCATGCAGAAGGCCGACGTCGTCGTCGCGGACACCGGCGACGACGAGGACAACCTGGTCGTCTGCATCATCACGAAGAAGTACTCGAGCGCGCGCTGCATCGCGCGCGTGAACAATCCGAAGAACAAGCTGATCTTCGAGTCGCTGGACAGCGACCACCCGATCAGCGTCATCTCGTCGACCGACCTGATCCTCGAGCTGATCGACGAGCGCGTGAACGCCGGCATGCTGGAGCCGCTCGCGCGCATCGGCCACGGCGACGTCGAGCTGGTGCAGCTGCACATCGCCGACGACTCGCCGGCCAAAGGCAAGCGCATCGCCGACGTGCGGCTGCCCCGCGGCAGCGTGATCGTCGCGGTCGACCGCGGCAACGGCGACGTCCTGGTCCCGAACGGCGACACGCAGCTGCAGCGCGGCGACGACGTCATCGCCATGATTAAGCGCGACACACGCCGCGACGTCTGCACCGCGCTCGTCGGCTGACCGCAGGTCAGCCTCGCGCAATTCACGACAAGGCATCGCTTGGTCGTTGATCTCGATAGCGCTACGGGATATAATTCGGCCGCTGCGCAGCTCATGCGTTGGCGATAATTGCTCATTACGTGGTGTGTCATGAACGTCAAGCCGTTACTCATAACAGCATCAGTCGGAGCCTTCATTCTGTCCGGTTGCGCTCAGTCCGGCAAGACCCTACCGGCCGAATCATTTGTCGCACGTACGATCCCGACAGGTTCAGCGCGATTACACCGCGTCTCTTTGACTGAGCTCGACGCATTCTTCGCGAAGTTTCCCTCCGCCAAACGGCGGCGACTCCGAACCGTCAACCAGAACCAAACGGGTGACGGTACGAACCCGACGTGTGATTATGGCGATGCATCACAGGGATACTGTGACAAGTATGGGACGGATCCGTCCTGGATGTCGACCTGGGAAACCGTACCCGCTACGGGTTGGGGACACTGGACTACGAGAACCGTCTGCTGGAGCGCACCTGACTGCAATTCCATGGGCTATGGAGGCTACGATGTCGTCTATCACACCGTTTACCAATGGGACGCTCCGTTCGAAGCATTTCCGCTCAACGGACGACTTCTGGGCGGTGGAGACGGCGATGCGTTGGTCGGGTACGACGACTGCCAAGTCGCAGCCAATCTCGAGCGCATCGGCTACGCGAACCGGGTTCAGGCTGCCATAAACCGTATCAAGGACCCGACGAATCGTCCCGGCTACGTGAATGGGATATCGGGCTTTATCCAGCAGCTGCAAACTGCTTGGCGAGCGACACGCTTCGGACAAGCGAAATCGGACGCGGAATTCTACAAGCATGCGGGGGATTTTTTTCAACACTCCTATCCCAACCTAACCACCGATGAAGTGGAATTGTACAACGCGATGGCACGCTATCCGGCGGCCGCCTCTCCCGACCCGACGCTGTCCCCGTTCGTTCTCGGGCAAAACGGGAATACGATCATGTACTTGATGGAAAACCAAGCATGGCGTGACGCAGGCGCTGGGATGCTTCTCAGGACGAATTTACCGGAGTACTATGTTGCCGTTTTCAACAATGCCACGAAGAACGTGGTCACAATGTATCCGGTCTCTTTCAACGGGGCAGTGAAAGCATTGGCACAGCTCTTCAGTGTCAGTGAAAACGACGTCGACTCGGCATGGGCCTGGCCGGCTTCAGCATGCACGGGGTGATTTCGCGCCTTGGCTGATGCATACGTCTACTTCCTCGATCCAAATGATGCGCTGCCCACCGCTCTTCAGGCGCTCGGACGCGTCGGATCCAGTACGGAGTTCTACGTTCCTTTCCAGCCAAGCCTTATTCCGGAACTCACCGGCTCGACGGTTCACCGAAACCTCGGCCCACCCGCGGTAGCGACATGGTCGTTTTCGACCGACTCGTTGTTTGCCGATGATGTTCTCGCAAACGTCGCGAACGCGATTCTCGTAGTTCGGACAGCCCGCTTCGTGGTCGAGCGAGGCGGCGCGCGCGCGGCCATCGGCAACGGCGGTCTAGGCGCCGATGTCGCGCCTGATTCCGACATTGCGCGCAGAACAGCGGCTTTCAGCTATCCGGCGGAAGCAGCATCTGCGGCCAGTCATGTCTTTTACGACCGGTGCTCGATGGCGATCGACTTCTGGAACCGTTTGACGTTTTTCAACACGCTGGAACCGCTTGACCCACGCACGTATCGCCAGGACGATCTTCGAGCATTCGAGCGCTGTCTGGAGACCGAACGGCAGCGACTGACCCGCGCGTTCGACCGCGCTCGGGACGCGATGACGGATTACGAACAGCGTAGGCGTTCGTAGCGGCGCGCATGCGAGGGTGGGACAGGCCCGACGCCGGGTGTGGGCTGCACAGAGGCAGCGCGCCGGGCCCGTCCGCGCCAGGACTCTTCGGCCCGCCGGTGCCATCATTCCCCCTTCCACGGCTGCAATTCGGCATATTTCCGGCACGCCGCCGACAGGTACGACCGTACTACTCTACGAGCGCTGCGGCGGTCTCTACCGCTTCCGCGCCTTCGACGACGGCGCCGTCTCGATCGAGACGACGTTGTCGGCGACGTCGGCCGAGAGCGAGCCGTACTGCGCCTTGTAGTACGTGTCGCGCAGATGGCCTAGCTTGACGTCGCGGACGATCGGCTCGTCGTCGCCGCGGTAGATCGTTACGCCGCGGAACAGCAGCACGTACTTCGCAAGCCTGATGCGCCGCCAGTCGTCGACCGTCCACCCCTGCGGCGCCATCACCGGGAAGTCGTACGGCGGGAGCTCGTCCTTCGCAGCCCCCAGGCGCTCGAACGAGACGCGAAATCCCTCGCGCTGGAAGATCTGCTCCTGCAGGTCCGTGATGCTGAGCCCGGCGCGGCGTGGCACCAGGCGAGCGTACGCGCCGTGCCCGGGAACACCTCCGCCAACCAAGCGTTGTCGTGAGGGGGACACGATGAGCGAGCACAAGGCACGGGCAGCACGAAGCGCCACGCGGTCAAGGCGACCGCGGCGACCGTAAGTGATCCTGGCGGACGACGACGCGCAGGCGGGTGCGGGACCGCTGTTCGGCGGCGGCGGTCCGCCGCCCGAGGGCGGCGATCCGGTGTGCTGGCTGCATCTGGTGTGCGAGTCGTGCGGCGCGCTCATCGAGTGCGCAGGGGATCCGCACCGGCCGGGCTGCGACGCCGCGGCGATCCGAGACCGCTTGTCATAGGTATTAGGCAGAACAAACTTTAATCAGCAATAGGGAGGAGACCGAGCAAGGCTGTTCAAGACGCTGAGTATGGCGAAGCGGTTTGCTCCGCCATATGTCGGTCGCGAGCCCTCGGTGCCGTGTTTTACATACGGTGCGAGGCGGCGCGTCACGACGGGAGATATCCATGGGACAGAAACTGTTCAGCAACAAAACGCAGCATGACCTCGACGCGACGCTCATCGTGCGCCAGGGCGACACCCCGGGGCACGAGGCAGGCACGAAGAAGTTCAACATTCCGGCCTTGACGGACAAGCCGTACACCTATAGCAACGGCAGCGATCCGTACCTCGACGGCGTCGCCGTCGTGTCGAAAGAGGACGGCGGCGTGATCGGTGCCGACGTGCGCGTGCTCAGCCGCGGCGGCAAGATCGACAACGCGCTGAACATGAACAACACCATCGTCTTCACGCAGCAGAACGAGTCGCTTCTGCTCGCGTTTCACAACTAAACCGCCCCAGGCGGCGTAGCGCTGTGAAGGCGCCCGGGCGGCATCCGCCGCCGGGCGCTTTTCTTTATCCGGCTCGCGCGCCGTCTTGGCACGAAGCCCCTAGGCGGTCGCGACACGGCGCGTGATGGACGGGCGACCACCCTTCCAGGAGACGCGCACGATGATGCAGACCCAATGGCCCGGGCTCGGGCCGAGCTTCGATCTTTCCTCGCTCGACGCGGCGGCCGGCGACGGCCGCCGGCTATGGCCGGGCGACGGCGCCTTCGCGGCGCTGCCGTCGCAGGCGGCCGACTCGGTCGCGCGCCCGTGGTGGAGCTGCGGCAGCGCGAACGCCAACGCGGGCGCGCTGGGCGGACTGCTCGGCGTTGGCGGCGGTTCGGGCGGCAGCCTGTTCGGGATCGTGTCTGGGCTCGTCAACGCACTGCAGCAGCTCGCCAACATGCTGCTGAGCCAGAGCACCGCCCCGAACACGGGACAGCCGCAGTCGCCGCTGCGCGGCGGGCCGCAGCGGTTTCAGGACGTCGACGTCAGCTCGACCGGCGATCCGCACATCGCCGAGACGGGCACGCGCGCGGGCGGCGTCGCGGTCGACTCGCGCTGGGACAGCATGACGTCGCACGACGACCTCGTCCACAGCAACCAGATCGAGGGCGGTTACCGCGTCTCGACCGCGGTGACGGCGCCCGACCCGAACGGCGTCACATCGAACGACTCGGCGACCGTGCATACGAACTTCGACCAAGACGCGATCACGATGCACCGCGACGGCTCGTTCGCGGTCTTCGATGACGGCGACCAGGTCGAGCTCGGCCGCGGCGAGTCCGCGACGCTCTCGGGCGGCGAGACGGTCACCGCGAACCAGGACGGCTCGCTGACCGTGAACGCGCGCGACGCGCATGGCGGCACCATCGCGACGACGCTGCGCGGCACCGGCGGCGGGGTCGACGTGACGACGCACGCGCACGAGCTCGCGCTCGGCGGCGACGCGATCGCGCACGGTGCGCCGAAGCCGCCGGGCGCGCCGCATCCGCCCGGCATGCCGAACGCGCACGGCGGGCATCATCATCGCCACACGCCGGTCAAGCCCGTGATCCCGCCGGTGGCGGAGCAGCTCTAATGCGTGTGCGTGAAGTTCCCCAGACCGATGCCGAGGCGTTCGATGCGGTGTAGCGCCTCGCGCATCCCGAGCGGCTCCGCGGGGCGTCCGACTTGCGCGAAATAGCGTTCGGGATCGATGTTCAGCGTGCGCGTCTGCACCATCGCGACGCGGTGCTCGCGCAGGAATCGCTCGAGCGCCTCGACCTCGGCGCGGTCGTCGGTCACGCCGGGATGCGTCAGGTAGTTCAGCGAGACGCGCAGCCCGCGGCGCACCGCGAGGGCGACCGACTCGAGCACGTCGTCGAGGTGATAGCCCACCGGCCGGTAGTACGCGGCGTAGACGTCCGTGCGGAACGAGTTCAGGCTCACGCGCACCGCCTGAAGGCCGGCGTCGATCAGCCGGGCGAGGCTCTTGGGCAGCGAGCCGTTGGTGTTGAGGTTGATCGTGCCGTTGCCGCGCGCGGCGCGGATCTTCGCGATCGCGCGCTCGATCGTCGTGACGCGCAGCAGCGGCTCGCCCTCGCAGCCCTGGCCGAACGACACGATCCCGTCCGGCACACGCTCGAGGTGGCGGACCGCGATGCGGGCGAGGTCGTCCGCGTCCGCCTCGAACGCGACGCGCGTCTGCGGCGCGGGCAGCCCCGCGTCGGGCGCGAGCTCCGAGATGCAGCCGACGCAGGCGGCGTTGCACGTGGGCGAGACCGGCAGCGCGGCTTCGCCGCGCTCGAGGAAGACGTTCTGCGCGGTGAAGCAGCCGTAGTCGCGCGAGCAGACGGCGAGCTGCGCCAGCGTGCGGTTGCGCGGGTCCTCGGCTTGGCGCGCGCGCAGCAGCGCTTCGAGCTCGCCCTCGCCGAAATAGCGCGGCGTCCAGTCCTCGCTCTCGTCGGTGCGCATGGCGGCGACGTGCAGCTCGTCGTCCACGGCGCACGCGAACGTGTAGCCGAACAGCGGCAGCGCCGGCGCGTCAACGCGGCGGCGGTAGGCGGGCAGCAGCAGGCGCGTGTAGCCCGCCGGCAGCAGCGCCGCGAGCGCGGTGCGGCGCGCGGCGACGCCGCCGCCCGCGAGCAGCGGCATGCGGCCCGGCAGCATCGCGGTGACCGTTCCGGGCGGCGCGGGGATCAGCTCCGCGCGGCGCGGCGGCCGTTCGATCCCGCCGTCGGCGAGCGGCGAGCGCGTCTCGTCGAAGTAGATCCGACCGCGCGCGTCGGTGTACGCGAGGCCCGTCACGCCAGGACCTTTTCGAACTCCCACACGGCGTCGCCGATCAACGTCGCCCGCGCGCCCGGCGCCCACGTCACCTCGAGGATCCCGCCCGGCACGTGCAGCGTCACCGGCGAGGTCGCCTCACCGCCCGCGATCAGCACCGCCGCCACCGCGACCGCGCCGGTGCCGCAGGCGCGCGTCGCGCCGGCGCCGCGTTCCCAGTGGCGCACGCGCCAGCGGTCGTGCTGCCGCGAGACGAAGTGGACGTTCGTGCCGTGCGGGTACCGCGCGTCGTGCTCGATGCGCGGGCCTTCGAAGTTCAGGCGCACCGCGTCCGCGTCGTCGACGCGGATGACGACGTGCGGGTTGCCGAGGTCGACCGGCGTCGCGCGGAGGCCGTTGACGAGGTGCGGCTCGCCGATCCGCGGCTCGCCCATCTCGACCGCGACCCGGTACGGGGCGCGCGAGAGGATACGCGTCTCGATCGGTCCGGCGAGCGTCTCGACGACCGCGGCCTCGCGGCCGTCGTGCTCGTCGAGATACCGCGCGACGCAGCGCATCCCGTTGCCGCACATCTCCGCTTCGCTGCCGTCGGCGTTGACGATGCGCATGCGCGCGTCGAAGCGCTCCGACTCCTCGATCAGGAGGACGCCGTCGGCGCCCAGGCCGCGCTCGCGGTCGCAGACGCGGCGCGCGAAACCGACCGGATCGGGCAGCGGCGCGCCGCGCTCGTCGACGAGCACGAACTCGTTGCCGGTCCCGTTCGTCTTGACGACCGGGACGCCCGTCATCACGGCGCGACGGCTCCGTCCTGCTCGGGAACCAGCGGCGCGCTGACCGGACCGTTCGGCGAGATCGTCGAGACGGCGTGCTTGTAGATCAGGTGTGCTTTCTTCTCGTACTCCAGCACGATCGTGAACGGGTCGAATCCCTTCACCACTCCGCGCAGCTGAAAGCCGTTGACGAGGTAGATCGTGACCGGGACCGCCTGCCGCCTGACCTCGGCGAGATACGCGTCTTGGATGCCCTGCGGACGTCCGGGGCCTGTCGGCGGAGGCATGAGGCTGGCTTAGGCCCAGCCCGGTAGCGCTCCCGCCTCGGCGGCCGCGCGCGCGAATGCGCCGTCCGCCGCAACGCGGACGAGCCCCGGCTCGGTTCGAAACCACGTCGCCTGCCGTTTCGCATAGCGCTGCGTGTTGCGGATCAACTGCGCGCGCAGCTCGTCGCGGGTCGACCAGCCGGCCAGATACGCCAGCGCCTCGCGGTAACCGACGGCGTCCGCGGCGACCGCGTCCGCGCCGACGCGTTCCGCCTCTTCCTGCAAGCCGTTCGCCAGCATCGCATCGACGCGCGCGACGATGCGGCGCTCGAGCTCGCCGGGCTCGATGTCGACATAGAGCTTGCGAAACGGGATGCCGCGGGTGCGCAAGTTGTCCGCGATCGCCGGCGCGTCGTCGCGGCGCGCGCCGGTGCGCTCGGCCAGCGCGATCTCCAGCGCGCGCGTGATGCGGTACGGATCGTTCGGCACGATCGCGGCGGCGCGCGCCGGCGCGAGCGCGCGCAGCCATTCCGCGAGAGCGTCGGGCGGGTGGATGCGCGCCTCGCGCGCGAGCCGCTCGCGGACCACCGCGTCGTAGGCGGGCGAGAGCACGACGTCTCCCGCGAGCGCGCGCACGTAGAAACCCGTCCCGCCGACGACGAGCGCGCGCCGCCCGCGCGCGTGCGCGCCGTCGATGGCCGTCAGCGCGTCGGCGACGAAACGCGCCGCGGAATACCGCTCGCGCGGATCGAGGAATCCGACGAGATGATGCGGGACGCGGGCGCGGTCGGCATCGCTCGGAGCGGCCGTACCGACCGGCATCCCGCGGTAGATCTGCCGCGAGTCGGCGCTAACGATCTCCGCGCCGAACCGCTCCGCCAGCTCGAGCGCTAGCACGCTCTTTCCGGACGCCGTCGGGCCGGTCAGGAACAGAACGCCGGCGCTCACACGCGTTTGAAGAGCCGCGCGATCTGGTCCGCTTCGAGCCGCACGATCGTCGGGCGGCCGTGCGGGCAGTGCATCGGGTTCTCACAGCGCTGCAGCCGCTCGACGAGCGCGGTCATCTCGGGGTACTCGAGCTTCTCGTGCGCGCGCACGACGGAGTGACAGGCCAGCGAGGCCCACACGCGCTGATCTGCGTCGAGCCCGCGCACTTCGTCGCTCAAGCACTCGACGAAGTGCGCGACGTCGAACGGCCGCGTGCGGCCGGCGTGCACGAGCCGCGCCGGCGTCGAGATGACACGGTACGCGCGCTCGCCGAAGTGCTCGACGTGCAGACCGCCGGCCGCGAGCGCTTCGAGCGTCTCTTCGAGGCGGTCCGCTTCTTCGGGCCGCACCTCGAACGTGTACGGCACGAGCAGCGGCTCCGACGCAGCGTGCGCGCGCGCATTCGCGGCGAGCTGCTCGAACACGATGCGCTCGTGCGCCGCGTGCTGGTCGATCAGCACGACCGCGTCGCCGTCGCTCGCCAGGATGTACGTGCGATCGACCTGCGCCAGGACGCGCAGCGTCTTGCGCTCGGCATCGCCGTCGCTCGCGGCTGCAGGCACCAGCGGCTCGGCCCAGTCGATGCCGGCCGTCGCCGCGCCCGTGGACTCGCGCGACGGCGGCGCGAACGAGATCGCGCGCTGAAGCCGTTCCGCAGCACCGCTCCGCAGCGAGCTCGCGATCGCGTCCTTCACCGCAGACAGGACGCGGTCGCCGTGGCGCAGCCGCACGTCGCTCTTCGTCGGGTGGACGTTCGGGTCGACCTCGTCGGGCGGCACGCTGAGGTACAGCACGCCGAACGGGTGCCGCCCGACCATCGCGAACGTGCGGTACGCCGCGACCCACGCGCCGCTCACCAGCGTGCTGCGCAGCAATCGCCCGTTCACGAACAAGATCTGGTTGCGCCGGTCCGGCCGGTCGTCGCCCGGTGAGCTGACCCAGCCGCTCACTCCGGCGTGCCGCGCCTCCCCGCGCACCGGGACCATCGCCGACGAGGAAGAGCCGAAGACGTGCCGCAGCCGCGGCGCGAGATCGTCGCCGGCCGGGAACGCGAAGGCGGCCTTGCCGTCGTGCTCGAGGGTGAACCCGACCAGCGGGTACGCGAGCGAGAGCGTCGCGAGCCACGACGCGATGCGCGCGAACTCCGCCGCCGGCGAGCGCAGATACTCTCGCCGCACCGGCACGTTGCCGAACAGGTCGCGCACGAGGACGCGCGTGCCCGGCGGCCCCGCCAGCGGCCGCGGCTCGCCTATCTCCTCGCCGTGCGCGTCGATCGCGCTGGCAGGGTCGGCGCCGGCGGTGCGCGAGACGACCGTGACCTTCGCGACCGCCGCGATCGACGCCAGCCCTTCGCCGCGAAACCCGAGCGTGTCGACGTGAGCGAGCCCGTGCGCATCGGCGATCTTCGAGGTCGCATGCCGCCGCAGCGCCAGCGGCAAGTCTTGTGGCGCGATCCCGGCCCCGTCGTCGGCGACCTCGATCTCGGTCAGCCCGCCGCCGCGCACGCGGACCGCGATGCGCGTCGCATCCGCGTCGAGCGCGTTCTCGACGAGCTCCTTCACGACCGACAGCGGCCGTTCGATGACCTCGCCGGCCGCGATCTGCCCGATCGTCTCGGGGTCCAGGAGCCGGATCACCCCGCCCGGTTCAACGTCACGGCGACGACTTCCGTCGCTATGACTCTACCGCGTCGGAGCCGTAGGCTCTAAAAAGTCCGCTACCCCAATCGACGCGTCCGGGAAGGCCGCCGGTGCGATCCTTGCATTACGGTTCAGAACTTCCTGATAACCGAAGCCGTCAGCTTGCGGCTCGCGGAACGCTGCGACTTCCTCCTGGACCAAGTCGACGACCCAAAACTCCGGTACGCCCGCCTCTGCATATGTACGCGCTTTGGCTCCTCTGAGGTACGAGCGGGCCGTCTGCGACACCTCAATGAGCAACAGCACGTCCGCCGGTCGGGGCAGACGTTCGCGGTAGAGCGCGAACGGCATCCGGAGGAGCATGATGTCAGGTAGCGGTTCTGAGTCGGGTGTTAGCGCAAGCGGAGCATTCACGTCGACGATCGCTCTCTGCCCGACTGCACGGCTCAATAAGTTGGACAGAGTTCGCGTCGCGTATCCGTGACGATGTCCGATCGGGCTTTTTTCGAGGATCATGATCTGACCCCGCCGATTCTGGACAGTTATGCGGTTTGTTTGGCCTGATGCTCGCGCCACGCCGTCGGCGTGAGGTAGCCCAGGCTGGAATGGGGACGGGTTTCGTTGTAGTGCCGGATCCAGGCGGTGATGACGGACTTCGCCTCGTCGTAGGTTGCGAAGCGCTGCTGCCAGATGCACTCGAGCTTGAGCGTTCCCATGAACGATTCGGCAACGCCGTTCTGTTCGGGTGTGTGCGGCAGGATGAACTCTTGCGCGAGGCCGTAGCTGCGCGCCAGCTTGCGGTAGAGCTCCGAGGCGTAGACCAGCGCATTGTCGGTCCGCAGCACGACGCCGATGTTGTGATCGGGCAGCACACCAAAGCGTCGGATGAGCGCATCTTCGAGCGCCCAGGCGGCTTCCTTGGCATCATTGCGCTGGCTGATGTTCCAGCCGATGCATTCGCGATCGGCGCAGTCTAGGATTCCGTTGAAGTACACCAGGCCGTCGAGCGTCGTCCAGATGTACGTCGCATCGGTCGCCCAACGCACGTTCGAGACCCGTGTCACGCTGATGCTGCTCTCGACTCGTGGAGAGCAGCGCTTTTTGAGCCGGCGATGACATTGCCAGCGCTTGAGCTGCATGATGCGCTGCACCGCCTTGCGATTCACGAGCTGACCAGCCATGCGAAGCCGAGCCCAGACCATCCGATAGCCCAAGTAGGGCTCGTCGTCGATGAGTCGTTTGATCCGCTGCGCGAGCAGCTCGTCGACGATCGGTGTCCGGTCGTGGCGGCGGTAGTACGAAGTGCTCCGCGGCACGTTCAGGAGTCGGCAGACTCGTTGACGCGCTCTCTTGCCGTTGGCGACCACACGCTCGACGTCTGATCGCCCGAACGAAAAGGTCGCATCGCCTCCTGCCGGATATCGTCATCCATCACGAGCTGACCGATCTTCGCACGCAACCGCTTGATTTCGGCTTCGTATTTCGCGTCTTGATCTTTGCGGTTCACTTTGAGCGCCTCGATGCCGGCGCGATGATATTCATCGGACCAGCGACGGTACTCGTTCTGCGTGAAGCCGTACTTGCGCGCAGCTTCGGGGACCGAGATTTGTCCCTTCATCACCTCGACGATAATCGCGACTTTACGCTGCGCGGTCCAACGCTCGATCGGCGCCGGCTCGGGAGTTGTGGGCTTGGCGGCCATGTGACACCTCGCTGGCGAAAGATTCGCCAATGGAGTGTCCAGCTCCGGGTGGGGTCAGATCAGCGCTGCGGTCACATGAGTGTTTCAGTGGACGAATGGCTGAAGAACAGCATACTCGGTCTGATTATACTAGGCATCGTCGGTAATTATATAGTAGTTCTCCTGTCGAAACGCGGTGAAAAGCTCAGCGTTACGCTGTCTCGGCGACTTCTTACGCCGTACGCCATTCATCGTGCCGCACTTAAGGAACATCACGATGTGTCTGGAATGCCGCTTTCCATTTACATTAGCTGGCATCTCGCTCGGCTTATCGCATATTCTTCAGTTGCCGCGCTCGGATATATCGTTGCATTTATTGTCGCGCTGTCCTCCGAAATACTGTTCTTTAATTTCCGAATACCGGCCTCGTACGTTGCCGTCGGTGCTGGAATCGCTGCAACCATCTACAACTTTCAGGCCTTGAGTGCATTTCTATCTCTACGTCTGCTGTACATCAGGGAGGTTGATCCGCTGGTGCAAGCATTATCGGACGAAGAGAAAGCACAAGCATATTACGACCCTGATGCCATGCTAAACAGGAGGTCGCCGAAACTCTGAAAACGGGACGAGCTGCGCCCGCTTGTAGCAACTGATGGCAAAACTGCGTGATGTGTGTGCGCTTCCACGGATACGATTGATACGTTCCCCGGGGAAGCGCTACGGTCCGTCACCGCAGGGAGCTTATTCAGAGACGTGTCGCGCACTTCATGTCTTTAGCGCTTCGCGGCAGCAAAGCCGGCTCGCGCTATCTCCATTATTAATCGTGCGCGAACAGCAGTCAGAACACCGCGGACAATATTCTGCCGGCGTCCCTTATTATGTCGGTCACGTCATGCTGCGAAGCTTCTGCTCCAGTCCGGTGAACAGCGATATTTCGAATATCAGCGATTCTTGCGATTAACCGCCATGTCGGTTGATCAATAAGTGATGCTTGCTTCAGTGCATCGTTATATGCCGA
>Ga0066662_10000581_pt1 | contig 16127 bp, 13 predicted proteins | sample GraSoiAngelo_111_FD_133939 | JGI IMG/M metagenome (GOLD analysis project Ga0066662, IMG submission 133939) | Grasslands soil microbial communities from the Angelo Coastal Reserve, California, USA - 14_0903_12_40cm | ecosystem: Environmental > Terrestrial > Soil > Grasslands | place: USA...
CCAGCGCCGCGATCACGGCGGCCGGGACCACCCACCACGCCTCGACCCCGGCGCGGTCGAGCAGCCACGCGGCCGCTATCGCGGCGACCACCAGCACCGCCACGAGCGGATCATCGCCGACGACGAAGTCGTAGAGGAACCGGCCAAGTCCCCTCATGCCGCCACCGCCGCCCCACGCCCGCGGGCCAGCAGCCGCACGAGCAGCAGCGATACGACGGTGTACATCGCGAGCAGCCCAAGCAGCGCCGCGTCGCCGCCGGGCCAGGACGCACCCGCGCCCTCCGTCGCCCAGAAGGTACCGAACGTCGTCAGCAGCAGGCCGACCGCGAACTTCATCGTGTTCTCGGGCACCGCGGCCAGCGGCGCGCGCACGACGACACCGGCGATCAGCACGACGGCCACGGCGGCCACGGCGCCGGCGGCCGCCAACGGGATGTTCCCGTGGTTGGCACCGAAGGTAACGACGATGAACGCCACCTCGAGGCCCTCGAGCAGCACACCCTTGAAGGCGACCGTGAACGCGTAGGGGTCAAGCCCCGAGCCCGTGCGGCCGACGGCGCCGGCGGCGGCCCGCTCCTCCTCGAATGCCGCCTCCTCGTCGTGGAGCGGCTTGTAGCCGCTGGCCCGCAGGATCGCCTTTCGCAGCCACTGCAGCCCGAAGACCAGCAGCAGGCCGCCGACGACGATGCGAAGCCACTGGATCGGGATGGAGGTCACGGCCGGGCCGAGCACGGCCACGACGACCGCGAGCGCGAGCGACGCGGCCGCCACGCCCCAGAGCGTCGAGCGCCACCCGCGCGTCACGCCGACGGCCAGCACGATCGTGAAGGCCTCGACCGCCTCCACCGCGCTGGCGAGGAAGGTTGCGAGCAGCAGGGACAGCGACGCCATGCCCTCACGCTAGATCATTCCTTCGAAACAGCGTCCCGTCGTCCCACTCAGAGATCCCTCAGAAACCACGGCTAAGGTCCCTCGCGTCTCACTACGGAAGGGTCGAGGATCACCATGGGCAGGGCACGTCGTTCGACGGCACGATTCGGTATCTGGCTGGCACTGGCCGCGGTCATGGCTGCGGCGCTCACGGTCACCGCGTACGCGCTGACCCGCGGGAGCAAGCACCCGCCCAAGCGCTCGCTGGCGGCGGCGATCCATCACGTCCTGGCGTCGAAGCCGGTTGCCGGCGTGCGCGCCGACTTCACCGTGTCGCAGCACCTGCTGCCCGGCACCTCGTCGCTGCTCGACTCGAGCCCGCTGGCCGGGGCACAGGGCAGCGTGTGGGCCGGCGGCAACCGCGCACGGCTGGTCGTCCGCTCACAGCTGGGAACCGCCGAGGTCGGGCTCGACGGCCACACCGTCACCCTGTATCTCCCCAAGCAGCACGAGGCCTACAGGCTGGTCCTGCCGAAGCAGCACGCCGACGCGAAGCCGCACGACTCCGGCACGCCGTCGCTCGCGGAGATCCGCCACACCCTCTCCGAGCTCGGTCGGACGCTCAACATCTCCGGTGCGATCGCCGGCAACGTGGCCGGCCAGCCGGCCTACACCGTCCGCATCAGCTCCCGGCATGACTCCGGCCTGATCGGGCCGCTGGCGATCGCCTTCGACGCGGCGCACGGCACGCCGCTGCGCGTCGCCCTCTATCCGCGCGGCTCCTCGACGCCGGCGATCGCGTTCCAGGTCACCCACATCCGCTACGGCGCGGTGCCCGCCTCGCAGACGGCGCTGACGCTGCCGCCGGGCACCCATGTCACCCACGTGCACCTCCCCAGCAAGGCTGAACTGACCCATGCGGTGAAGCACGCCAAGCAGTCCACACACAGCACAGCGGCAGCCGTGACGAGCGCCGCGCCGGCGTCGCTCGCCGGGATGCCGCGGACGGCCGCGCGGACGCTGTCCAGCGCAAAGGGCGGCAACGGCCTGCTCGCCGTCTACGGCCACGGCCTCGGCGCGGTCGTCGTGATCGAGCATTCGACGAGCGGGCGTTCGCAGGCTGACTCGCACTCGTCCTCCTCGATGCTTCCGTCCGTGCGCATCAACGGCGCACGGGGCAGCATGCTCCAGACCACGCTGGGGACGATCGTGACGTTCGACCGCGGCGCCAGGCAGTACGTCGTGATCGGCGCCCGCCCGGCGTCGACGATCCTGGCCGCGGCGCGCGCGCTTCGGTGAGCATGGAGCCGGCCCCGCCGCGGTCATGAGCAGCGGCGGGGCGCTGGTCGAGGTCAACGGCGTGGTCAAGCGCTACGGCTCCGTCGTTGCGCTGGACGGCATCAGCACGCGGATCGACGAGCGGGCGGTTGGGCTGCTCGGCGCCAACGGCGCGGGCAAGTCGACGCTGATGCGGACGATCCTCGGCCTGATCCGCCCGGACGAGGGATCGGTGAACGTGATGGGCATGGGCCTCGAGCGCTCCTGGGACATCCGCCGGCGGCTGGGCTACATGCCGGAGCACTCGGCGCTGCCGATGGGCATGACGGCGCGCGACCTGGTCGTCCACATGGGCGAGCTGCGCGGTCTGCCCCGCCGCGTGGCCGTCCTGCGAGCATCCGAGGTGCTGTTCCAGGTGGGGCTCGAGGAGGAGCGCTCGCGGCTGATCCGCACGTTCTCGGTCGGCATGAAGCAGCGGACGAACCTCGCACAGGCGATCGTCCACTCCCCCAGCCTGGTCATCCTCGACGAGCCCACCAACGGCCTCGACCCGGCCGGCCGGGAGGAGATGCTGACGCTCGTCCGCAGGCTGTCGAGCGACCTCGGGATCGCCGTGATCATGTCGTCACACGTGCTCGAGGACGTCGTCCGCACATGCGACTCGGTGATCGTCATGCGCGAGGGTCGGATCGCGGCGACGCGCCGCATCGCGCCGGCCGGTGATGAGCAGGATGCGGGCGTCCAGGTGCAGGTTGAGGGCGATGTCGGCCGCTTCGTGCAGGCCGCGACCGCGCTCGGGTTGCGAACGGAGCGGCGCGACGGATGGGTGCTCGTCGACGGCCCGGACGCGGCAAGCGTGCTGCGGGGCGTGCGCGACGCCGCGTGTAGCGCGGAGGTCGGGCTGCTGCAGCTGCGGCCCGCGGGGCCGACGCTCGAGGAATCGCTGATCGGGGCGATCGGATGACCACCGACGCGCGCCTCGTCGACACCGCCTTCACCCGCTACGACGGCCCCCGGGCCGGGCGTGCGGCCGCGATCTGGTCGCTTGCGCGGTGGAGCGCGCTGCGCGCGCTGGGCGCCCGCCGCGGGTGGAAGGTCAAGGTGATCCCGATCTCGCTGACGCTGCTGGCCTTCGCGCCGGCGCTCGTGATCCTGGGCCTGCGCGCGTTGTTCGGCACCTCGTCGATCACGCGCAACGTGATCAACGCGCTGCCGTACAGCAACTACGTCAGCACGGTGTCGATCATCGTGCTCGTCTTCAGCGTCGTGATCACGCCGGAGCTGGTCTGCCCCGACCGCCGTGACCGCACGCTCTCGCTCTACTTCTCGACGGCCATCGGGCGGTTCGACTACCTGGCCGGAAAGCTGCTGGCCGCGCTGATGCCGCTCCTGCTGATCACCCTCGCGCCGGTGCTGCTGCTGTACGTGGGCACCATCCTCTTCTCGGTGCACCCGCTCGGCTATGTGCAACACCACGACCGCGACCTGTTCCGCATCATCGGCTCGGGCCTCATCGTCGCGCTGTTCTACGCCCTGGTCGGCCTGGCCATCTCGTCCCTGACCAGCCGGAGGGCGTTCGCCGTCGGCGGCTACCTCGCCTTCCTCGCGATTCCGACGGTGATCGGCGGCGCGCTCGGGCATGCACTGAACTCGCCCCACCTGCGGCTGCTCGCGTTTGCCGCTGCGCCGATCAAGGCTGGGCAGGGCCTCTTCCCCGGGTACACCGACAAGGGGAACATCGGGCCGTGGGTGTGGGGCTCGGTCGCCGTCGAGGTGTCCGTGGTGGCGCTGATCGTCCTGCTCGTCCGCTACGGCCGCGAGCAGGCATGAGCGTCCCGGCGATCGAGTTCACCGGGGTATCGCGCTGGTACGGCGACACCGTCTCGCTGGCCGACGTGTCGTTCACCATCGACGGCGGCGTGGTCGGGCTGCTCGGGCACAACGGCGCCGGTAAGTCGACGACGCTGAAGCTGTGCGCCGGCTTCTCTACCCCGAGCACCGGCTCCGTTCGCATCTTCGGCGCGAACCCGCGGCGCTCGCCGGAGATCTACCGCCGCCTCGGGATGGTGCCTGACCACAGCCCGCCCTGGCCGTTCCTGACCGCGCGCCAGGTGGTGCAGCTCTCCGCACGGCTGCACAAGGTCGCAGACAGCTCCGGCGCGACGGAGCAGGCGCTCGCGACGGTCGATCTCGTGGAGGCCGCCGACCGGCCCGTGGGCGAGTTCTCGCACGGCATGCGGCAGCGGGTGAAGCTCGCCCAGGCGCTCGTGCACGGTCCTTCTCTGCTACTGCTGGATGAGCCGCTGAACGGGCTCGATCCGACGCAGCGCGGCCACGTCATCGACCTGCTCACGCGGCTCGGCGCCGAGGGGCGGACGGTGCTCGTCTCGTCCCACGTGCTGCACGAGGTCGAGCGGATGGCACCGCGGGTGCTCGTGCTCGTCAACGGGCACCTCGTCGCCGAAGGGTCGACCGACGGCATCAGGCGGCTGATCAGCGAACGGCCGCGGCGGGTGCTCGTGACGGCCGACGGAAACAGCCGGGCGCTGGCGCGGGAGCTGCTGGCCACGCCGGCCGTCGACGCGGTGCGCCTGAACGACGGCCGGGTCGAGATCGAGACGAGCGACCCGGCCCGGCTGTCGCGCGAGCTGCCCGTCGCCGCCGTTCGCTCGCAAACGCTGCTGCAGGAGGTGCGCCCCGTCGGCGACGACCTCGAGAGCGTCTATGCCTACCTTCACGAGCGCGCCAGGGGGCAGGCGCGGTGATCGGCCCCATCTACCGGCTGACCCTGCGGGCGCTGCTCGTGCAGAAGCGGACGCTGATGCTGGCGCTGGTCGCGCTGGCCCCAGTCGTCACCGCGCTCATCTTCGCCCTCGCCCGCAGCCCGCAGGACGGCCAGCGCGACTTCTACTCGACGATCGTCCAGCAGCTGTTCGTGCCGACGGTCGCGTCCCTGATCGCCCTCGTCTTCGGCGTCAGCGCCTTCGGCGACGAGCGTGAGGACGGGACCATCCTCTACCTCGTGGCGACCCCCCAGCCGCGCGTCGAGCTCGTGATCGCCAAGGTGGCGGCGGCGTGGACGGCGACGCTGGCGCTGGTCGTGCCCAGCCTCGTGCTGTCCGGCGTGCTTGCGCTGGGCAGCCAGGCGAGCGTGCGACTGGTCGGCTGGCCGCTGCTCGGGGTGCTGCTGTCCACCCTCGCCTACTGCGCGGCGTCGGCCTGGCTGTCGCTTATGACCAGACGGCCGGTGGTGATCGGGATCATCTACATCCTGCTCTGGGAGGGGTCGATCGCGACCTTCGCCGCCTCCGCGGCCAAGCTGTCGATCTCGGCGTACGGGCGGGCGTTCGTGGCGCACGCGCTGCCGCAGGCGGCGAAGCCGGTCGCCGGCACCGTCTCGTCGACGATCGTGCTGGCGCTGGTGGTGGCGGTAGCCGTGGCGGCGGCGACCCGCCGGCTGGTGACCGCAGAGCTGCCCTGAATCAGGAGCCGCGGTAGCCGGGCCCGCGGAGGAACCGGCCGGCCAGCGCCCCCGCGTGCTCGCCGCCGCGCACCGTCCCCACCCCGTTCACCCACACATCGCGCACTCCGACGGACAACCGGTGCGGATCCTCGAACGTCGCCAGGTCGAGCACCTCGTCCGGGTCGAGCACGATCACGTCCGCCGCCATCCCGGGGGCAACCGTGCCACGGTCGTAGATGCGCAGCCGCTGCGCCACCTCGCCGCTCATGCGGTGGATCGCGTCCTCGAGGGTGAGCAGCCGCTCCTCGCGGACATACCGGCCGAGCACCCGTGCGAACGTCCCGTAGTCCCGCGGGTGCACCGGTCCGTGCGCGGCCGCCCATGCCGGGTCGAGGCCGCCCGCGTCGGAGCAGACGACGACCCACGGCAGCTGCAGCTGTCGCCGCACGTTGTCCTCGCTCATCTCGTGGTAGACGGTGAAGATCTCGGCGCCCTCAGCGATCAGCAGGTCGAACACGACGTCCAGCCAGTCCTGCCCGCGCATCGCTGCGATCTCGGCGAGGTTCCGGCCGACGTACTGCCGGTGCTGGGCGAGCCGCATGCCGATCGGATGCGTCCTGTCCGGCGGCCCCGGATCGTCCACCTCGGCCGTCCCGCGCACGAGCTCCGCCCGCACCCAGTCGCGGACGCCCGGCTCCACCAGCCGCTGAAGCAGACGGCCGTCCGCGGCGAGGCTCACCGGCAGGCGGGCGCTCAGCCCCGTGCCGGACGCCGCGTACGGGTACATGTCCGCGGTGAGCGGCAGGCCCTCTTCCCTGGCTGCCTCGATCCGCTCGACCGCCGGCCCCATCCGGTGCCAGTTGGCCGGGCCGCCGGAGGCCTTGAGGTGGTAGATCTCGGACCTGGCGCCGGACGCGCGGGCGATCTCGATCGTCTCGTCGATCGCCTCCAGCAGGCGCTGGCTCTCGGAGCGCATGTGGCAGATGTACATCCCGCCGCTCGCCGCCGCCGTCCGCGCCACCTCGATGATCTCGTCCGTCGCGGCGTAGGCGTCCGGCGGGTAGATCAGCGCATAGGCCACACCCATCGAGCCGTCGCGCATTGCCTGCTCCGTGACGCGGCGCATCACCTCCCGCTCGTCCCGCTGGGCGACACCCATCGCCAGGCCGCAGGCGTACTCGCGCACGGTGCCTCCGCCCAGGAAGGACGCCACATTGGGCGAGACGCCGGCCTCCTCGACCGCCTCGAGCCACTGTCCAAAGCGCGTCCAGCCGCGAATCCGCGCCCGCCATTCCTCCGGGATGCCCGGGATCGGCGGCTCGATCTCGGCCACGCGCCCACCGAACGGCGCGGGCGTCCAGCCCTCGCCCATCACCTCGGTGGTCACGCCCTGCACGACCTTGGAGAGCGAGCGGCCGTCGATCATCAGCGGCCACAGCGAATGGCTCATGATGTCGATCAACCCGGGAGCGACGACATGGCCGCGCCCGTCCACGAGCTCGGCGCCAGAGGAGTTGAGCGACCCCGGTGGCTCGACGGCGGCGATCGTGTCGCCTGCGATGGCAACGTCCGCCTCACGGGGAGGCGCGCCGGTGCCGTCCACGAGCGTCGCTCCCCTGATCAGCGTCCGGTCAGCGGGGTCGGCGCGGATGCCCACGTGCCGACTGTATGGCACGAGGACGCCCACGCGTCACGGTAGCCTCCCTGCGGTGGGGAAGGATCACGACCAGCATCTCGCCGATGCAGCCGAGCGCTACGTCGAGTCCCGGCGCGCGCTCGTGCAGGCGGTGCTCGTGGCCCGGGCGGACGGCTACTCCTACGCGGAGATCGCGCGCGTCACCGGGCTGAACGAGGTGACGGTGCGCCGGCTCGTGCGCCCGGCCGACTAGCCGATCGATTCCATCGGCCGCGTGCGGCCTGAAGGATCGGCAGGCAATCTTCCAGGCCGGTATGACAGATTCTTTCGGTTCGAGCATCCCCGCGATAGGCTTTCCGCGCATTCGTTCTCGATGGGGGGAGGAGCGGTGAGTAGACGAGTCGCGTGGGCCGTGTTCTGCGCATGCCTGTTCGGGGCGGTCGCGCTGCCGGCGGCAGCCCAGGACGAGCCGGTTCCGCAGGCGGTTGACATGCATCTCTCCGGATCGGCGCAGGTGCTGTTCGGAGGCGGGCCTACCGGAGCGGGCGTCGGCGGCGGCCAGGTGGACAACCACGTCTGCACGACGTCCGGAGATCCGGCGTCCAATATCGACGTCAGCTGCGACGATCCAATCAGCCCGGACAACGAGACGCCCATCGTGTCCGACCCGGCGAACCCGAACCACCTCCTGGGCGGATCGAACGACTACAAGCTGCAGATCAAGGGCTCGGTGATCCAGGCGCGCGTCCCGACCGGCTTCTTCGTGTCGTTCGACGGCGGGCACACCTGGAAGGACGGCTCGATCCCGATGGGCAACGGCGGGAGCGGAGGCAACGGCGACCCGTCTCCGGCCTTCGACGACCGGTTCGGGACGGCGCACATGGCGCAGCTATCGGCCGCACAGGGGCAGAACGGCCCGTTTGCGGGCCACATCAGCGTCTCCGTGGCGACGTCGCCCGACGGCGGTCTCACCTGGCGCTCGCCCGTGACGGTGGCGGTCGGCCATGCGGCGATCAGCCCGTCGGCGTCGTCCGTGTTCCTCGACAAGGAATGGCTGGTCGCGGATAACAACCCGTCCTCGCCGCACTACGGCCGCCTGTACCTCACCTGGGACAAGATCGTCTCGAGCAAGTTCGCATTCGTCCAGTCGCTGGTCGAGTTCTCGTACTCCGACGACGCCGGCAAACACTGGTCGACGCCGAAGCCGATCACCGGCTTCAGCCCGACCTGCACCGCGAACCAGGGCTCGGGGGGCGCGCCGAACCAGTGCGATGAGAGCTTCTTCTCATACGGCGTCGTGCTGCCCAACGGCCACCTCGCGGTCGGTTTCGTCAACCAGCAGCACGCCGCGGCCTGGGAGGTGCCCAACGAGTTCGAGGATCAGGTGCTGGTCGTCCGGTCGTCCGACGGTGGCGCCACGTGGTCGAACCCCGTGCATGTCGCGGACCTGGAGGACGGCGGCGCCGAGGCGATCACGTTCTCGGACTACCCGGCCAACGCCGACGGGCGAGCGACGCAGACCGGCTATCAGTTCCGCACCGGCTCCTGGGGCAACCTCGGCGTCGACAAGACGACGGGCAAGCTCTACGCCGTCTGGACCGACAACAGGGACGGGCAGCACGACGTCGCCAACCCGGTCACCGACACGAACGTGTTCATGTCGACGTCGACCGATGAGGGCGCGACGTGGAGCGCGGTCAAGCGCGTCACCTCCGGGCCGAAGGACAAGTGGTTCCCGTGGGTGACCGCACGCGGTGGCAACGTGGCCATCGCCTACCAGCAGGAGACGACCACCGGCAAGTACGTCACCCGCCTCGCCCGGTCGTCGAATGCCGGGGCCTCGTGGTCGCAGCAGACGGTATCGACCGCCCAGTCGGATGCGAACCACTCGCCGTGGTTCCGTGCCGGCATCCCCGGCTGCGAGACCTGCGCGCTGTTCATCGGCGACTACATCGGCGCCGACATCGACACGCTCGGACGCGTGCACGTCCTCTGGACGGACATGCGTCGCAACGTCTCGATCCCGGCGCTCGGCCGCTCCGGCAAGGCCCAGGACGCCTACTACGCCCGGCGGTAGCTGACTCGTGACGGGTCGGGCGGGGGCCGCGGCCACCGCCCGACCCGGATCGCCCCCGGGCGGCTACGCTGCCGCCCATGCTCACCCTGTACCAGGCGGAGTGGTGTCCCTTCTCCTCCGCGGTGCGCGAGGTGCTCACCGAGCTCGGCCTCGACGTGGTGCTCAAGCAGGTTGAGCCCTGGCCCGAGCAGCGGGCGGAACTGCGCCGCATCGCAGGCAGCGACGGGATCCCGGTGCTGCAGGCGGAGGACGGGACGCTGTACCGCGGCACGCGGGAGATCTTCGCCCACCTGCGCGAGCGCGAGCCGTGGAGCCACGCGGCCGGCCATCGCCGCCGGTTCGCCGATCACAAGGACGCGCGCGAGTCCGACGCCGCCGGCCAGCTGATCGAGTACTTCCGCGGCACCGACGAGCTCGACGCCGCGGAGGGAGAGCCGGGAGATGCCGTCGTGTCCGACAACCCGGAGGCCTCCCGCTACGAGCTGCGCCTGCACGGCCGGCTGATCGGCCTCGCCGCGTACCGGCGGCGCCCAGGCCGCATTGCGATAACGCATACGGAGGTCGAACCGTCATGCTCGGGACGCGGGTTCGGCAGCATGCTGGCGGAGGCGGCGCTCCGCGACGCCCGGGAGCGCGGCGAGCGCGTCGTCCCGCTCTGCCCGTTCATCGCCGACTACATCCGCCGCCACCCGGAGTACGAGGAGCTCCTGGCCGAGCCGGCGCCGGCGACATGACGTTAGGTGCAAAGAGGCGCGGGGCATCGCCCCCGTATGGCCACACATGACGAAACACCCACTCGCACCAAGGACGCGACGGACGGCCGCTCCGACGAGCAGCTGACGCCCCAGCCCGAGGTGGTCGAGGCCAAGCTGCACGACCCAGGCCCGACCGACCTCTCGGCCCGCGACTATCTCGCCATCGTCCAGCGCGGCGTCAAGTCCGCGCTGAAGGACAACGTCACCAACCTGGCCCAGGCGGTCGCGTACTGCGCCTTCCTGGCGATCCCGTCGGCGATGCTGGTCGGGCTCGGCCTGTTCAGCCTGCTCGCCGGCAAGAGCACCGTGAACAGCCTGATGAACAAGCTCTCCACCGTCCTTCCTTCGAGCGTGATCAGCCTGCTCGACCAGAGCCTGACGCGCACGACGCAGGCGCACAGCGGCGGAATCGTGATGATCGTCGTCGGCGTCGTCTTCGCGCTGTGGTCGCTGAGCGGCGCCATGCAGACCGTCATGTGGGCGATGAACATGGCCTACGAGCGCGAGGAGACGCGCGGGTTCGTGAAGAAGCGGCTGATCGCCCTGGCCATGATCTTCTGCTGCCTGGTCGCGTTCGCACTGGTGTTCGTGGCCCTGATCCTGGGCCCGTTCATGACCGACTGGATCGGCCGCGCGGTCGGCAATACCACGCTCGTCAGCTGGCTCTGGTGGACGGCGCAGTGGCCGATCCTCATCATCGCCCTGATGGCCATGTTCGCGGCTGTGCTCTGGCTCGCCCCGAACGTGTCTCCGCCCAAGTGGTCGTTCGTCAGCCCGGGCGCGGTGTTCGCCGTCGTCGTCTGGCTGGCCGCTTCGGCGGCGTTCGCGTTCTACGCGAGCGGCTTCGCCTCGTACAACAAGGCCTGGGGCAGCCTGTCCGCGGTGATCGTGATGCTGACCTGGCTCTGGCTCTCCGCGCTGGCGCTGCTGATGGGCGGCGAGATCAATGCCGAGGCCGAGCGCAGCCGCGAGCTGCGGCGCGGCGAGCCGGCGGAGTCGCAGATCCAGGCGCCGACGCAGGGCTGACACGCAGGACTGAGGCCCCGGGGCCCCGCCGCTGGGGGATCAGGCCGGCGGGGCCCACTGGGCGCGACGGGTGGAGCAACCGCATTCGGGGGGTCACGCGACGCTTGCCGTCTGTCACCCCCTTTCGGCACGTCGCATCCCCGACTTGAGGGGTGCGTGCATCACGCTTCGCGGTTCGGCCCTCCCAAAATCGGGTAGCCACGCGGCCGCCACCCAACCACACCGGAGACCACCATGACGGCGTACGGCTACAGCCTGATGTGCGAGCTGCACCATCCGAACGACCTGCTCGAGCAGGCGCGACTGGCCGAGGAGGCGGGGTTCGACTTCCTCACGATCTCCGATCACATCCATCCGTGGCTGTACTCCCACCACCACAGCCCGTTCGCCTGGAGCGTGCTCGGTGCGCTGGCGGCCGGAACCGAGCAGGTGGAGCTGGTCTCGCTGGTCACCTGCCCGATCGTGCGTTACCACCCCGTGATCGTCGCCCAGATGTCCGCCACCGTCGCCTCGATGAGCGGTGGGCGGTTTCGGCTCGGCGTGGGCGCCGGCGAGAACCTGAACGAGCACGTCACCGGCCGGCCCTGGCCGCCGGTGCACGTTCGCCACGAGATGCTGGCGGAGGCGATCGGCATCATCCGGGCGCTGCACGGCGGCGGGTACCGGTCGCTCGAGAGCAGGCACTACACCGTCAACGACGCCCGCATCTTCACGTTGCCGGAGCAGCCTGTGCCGATCTACGTTGCCGCCAGTGGGCCGGCCGCCCTGCGCATCGCGACCGAGCTCGGTGACGGCTACATCAACACCGAACCGCGAGCCGACCTCGTGGACGGATTCCGCTCGGCGGTGCCCGACGGCCCGGTCATGGGGCAGATGGCGGTGTCCGTCGACGACGACGCCGATCGGGCGCTGAAGACGGCGCACGACCGGTTCCGCTTCGCCGTGCCGGGCTGGAAGGTGCAGTCCGAGCTGCCGAACCCGAAGAACTTCGAGGCTGCGACCTCATCCGTCAGGCCCGAGGACATGGCCGGCATCGTCCCCTGCGGCACCGACACGGATGCGTACGCGGAGGCGGTCGACCGGTGGCTGGAGGCCGGCTACGACCATCTGGCCCTGGCGCCGGTCGGCGATCCCGGGCGCTTCTTCGAATTCTGGAGGGCGGAGCTGGGCCCCGCCCTGCGCGAGCGTCAGCCCGCCCGGGCCTGAACCGCCTAAGCTGCCGCGGTGCGCCTGGCAACCCATCGCCCGCCCGGATACGTCCTCACCGACCACAGCTTCACCGTCCCGCTCGACCATGCGCGGCCCGACGGCGAGACGCTGACGGTGTTCGCGCGCGAGGTGGTGGCGCCCTCGCGCGAGAGAGACGACCTGCCCTGGCTGGTGTACCTCGAGGGCGGGCCCGGGATGGATCCTCCCCGGCCGCTCGCACGCGGCGGTACCTGGCTCGAGCGCGCGCTCAAGGACTGGCGGGTGCTCCTGCTCGACCAGCGCGGCACGGGGCGTTCGACTCCGGCGACGGCGCGGACGCTGGCCGCGCTGGCTTCGCCGGAGCAGCAGGCGGCGTACCTGACGCACTTCCGAGCCGACAGCATCGTCCGCGACGCGGAGCTGATCCGCCGGGAGCTGACCGGCGGCGAGCCGTGGGACGTGCTCGGACAGAGCTTCGGCGGGTTCTGCATCACCACCTATCTGTCGATCGCCCGGGACGGCCTCCGCTCCGCGCACGTGGCCGGCGGCCTGCCGCCGCTGCACCGCTCGCCGGACGAGGTCTACCGGGCGCTCTATCCGCGCGTGCGGGAGAAGAACCGGCGGTACTTCGTGCGCTACCCGGGCGACCGCGAGCGGCTCGCCGCCATCCGCGACGCACTGCTCGAGGACGACGTGCGCCTGCCCGGCGGCGATCCGCTGACGGTCGAGCGCCTGCAATGCCTCGGCATCGTCTTCGGCATGAGCGACGGCTTCGAGCGCGTGCACTGGGCGATCGAGGAGGCGTTCTTCGAGCACCCCGAGCGGCCCGGGTTCAGCGACCGCTTCCTGCAGGCGGTCGAGGCGGGCACGACGTTCTCGCCGTATCCGGTGTACGCGGCCCTGCACGAGGCGATCTACTGCCAGGGCACGGCCTCCCGCTGGGCGGCCCACCGCGTGCGTGATGAATTCCCGGAGTTCGCCCCTGACGCCGCGGAGCTGCTGTTCACCGGTGAGATGATCTACCCCTGGATGTTCGAGACGCACGCGGCGCTGCGCCCGCTGCGCGACGCGGCGGAGCTGCTCGCACAGCGCGACGACTGGCCGGCGCTGTACGACGATGCGGCGCTGGGGGCGTGCGACGTGCCGACCGCCGCCGTTGTCTACCACGACGACATGTACGTCGACCGGGTTGGCTCACTGGAGACCGCCGACGCGGTGCGGGGCCTCCGCGCCTGGGTCACCAACGAGTACGAGCACGACGGCGCCGGCCGGGGCGAGCGCGTCTTCGCGCGGCTCGTCGACATGACCCGCGGAGAGGTGTAGACCCGAGCGCCACTCCCCCCACCCCTGCCTCGAGCCTGTAGCATCGGCAACGTGCTTCTGGGGAGATCCGGACCGCTGGGCCGGATCGAGGAGCTCCTCGATCGCGCCCGGCGAGGAGACAGCGGTGCCATGGTCGTCGCCGGCGAGGCTGGCGTCGGGAAGAGCACCCTGCTCGAGCACGCGTCATCGCAGGCCGAGGGCTTCAGGGTGCTCCGCTGCCGCGGGTTCGAATCCGAGACGGAGCTCGCGTTCGGATCGCTGGGCGAGCTGCTGCGGCCGCTGAGCGACGGCCTGGGGGCCTTGCCGGACGCACAGCGCTCGGCGCTGGCCGGCGCGCTGGCGCTGGGGCCGCCGGTGGCAGCCGATCCCGTCACCGTCTGCGTGGCCGCACTCAACCTGCTCGCCAGCACGGGAGACGAGCAGCCGCGCCTGGCCGTCGTCGACGATGCGCAGTGGCTCGACCGCGCGTCGGCCGGCGTGGTCACGTTCCTGGCGCACCACCTCCAGGCGGAGGGCGTCGCGCTGCTGGTCGGCGTGCGAAGCGGCGACGGCGCCTTCGACCCGCGCGGCACGGAGGTGGTCGAGCTGGAGGGCCTCGACCCGTCGTCTGCGGCGGAGCTGGCGCGCCGCGCGGCCGGCGTCGAGCCGTCGGTCGCCGACCGGCTGGCCGAGGTCACCGGGGGCAACCCGCTCGCGCTGCTCGAGCTTGCGGCAGAGCTGAGCGACCAGCAGCGCACCGGCGCTGAGCCACTCCCCGAGCCGGTGCCCGCCATCGGCTGGGCGCAGCACGTGTTCGGCCGGCGGATCGAGGGGCTGCCGGAACGGAGCCGACGGGCGCTGGTGATCGCCGCGGCGGCCGGCGGGGAGGACATGCTGCTGCTCGGCCGGGCGCTGGCGGCCGACGGGCTGACCGCGTCGGACCTCGAGCCGGCGGAGCTTGCAGGGCTCGTGTCGCTGCAGCCGGGCCGGTTCCGGTTCCACCATCCGCTCGTGGCCTCGGCGGCGTATCACCTGGCCAGCGGGCCCGAGGTGCGGTCGGCGCACTCGGCGGTGGCGGCGGCGATGGTGGCGGAGGAGGATGCGGACGCGCGCGCGTGGCATCGCGCGTCGGCAGCGATCGAGCCGGACGCCGGCATCGCGGCAGACATGGAGCGGGCCGCACGGGGAGCGGCCGAGCGCGGCGGCCACGCCACCGCCGCGAAGGCGCTGCACCGGGCCGCCATGCTCGCGCCGGAGCCGGCGGAGCGCGTGCGCCTGCTGCTGGACGCCGCCGACGCCGCCCAGCGGGCAGGCTCCATGCCGATCGCCGCCGCCTACGTCGACGAGGCGGAATCGGTCGGCGCCCAGGGAGAGCAGATCGCCCGGGCGGAGATGCTGCGCGGCCGGGCGGAGGCGCGGATGGGGTCGACCGCCCGCGCCGTGGAGCTGATGCTGTCGGCCTCCGAGCGGCTGCTCGCGAGCGAGCCGCAGGGTGCCGTGCACATCATGGTCGAGGCGGTCGACCCCAGCATCCGGGCGGGCCACCCGGCCGAGGCGCACGCGATCGCCGAGCAGGCGGCGCGCATCGCCGAGCCGATCGGCGGCGCCGCGGTGGACTATGCCCATGTCGCGGTGGCGGCCTCGTCAGTCTTCATCGGCGATGCGGAGCGTGCCTCACGGCTGGTCACGGAGGTGGCCGACCGCGTGCTGGGCCGGCCGGACGCGCGGGACGATCTGCAGCTCCGAGCCTACGTCGGCATGACGCTGGCCTTCGCCGAGGAGTGGAGCCGGGCCCGGCAGGTGCTGGGCGACCTGATCGCAGACTGTGAGCGCGCCGCGCCCGCAATGCTGCCGTACCCGCTCGTGTCCCAGGCATGGCTCGAGCGGGGAACCGGCGACTGGGCCGCGGCCGTGACGAACCTCGAGGTCGCGATCCGACGGTCCGCCGAAGGGGGACGGGCGAACGACGAGTGCTGGGCGCACAGCATCATCGGATGGATCCGCGCCGCGCAGGGCAGGTCGGAGCAGATGGAGGCGCACGCGGCGCGTCAGCTCGAGCTCGACGCGCAGCTCGGGTTGCCATATCAGGCAATGACCACCGATGCCGCCCGTGGCCTGCTTGCGCTGGGAGAGGGAGATGCGCAGGCTGCCGCCCGACACCTGGGCGCCACGCTCGAGCGCAAGCGGGAGCTGGGGTACTGCGACGCGACGACCCACCCGATCGTCGCGGCCGACCTGGTGGAGGCCCTCGTGCGCTGCGGAGACGCCGCGGCGGCGGGCCCGATCGCAGCCGAGCTCGCCCGGCAGGCGACGCGGCCGACGGCACGGGCGCTCGCCGCCCGCAGCGGCGCGCTGCTCGAGGACGACACCGAGCTGTTCGAGCAGGCGGCGCGGCTGCACGAGCTGGCCGGCGACCGGTTCGGGCTGGCCCGGACGCGGCTGCTGCATGCCGAGCGCCTGCGCCGCGAGGGTCAGCGTCGCGCCGCGCGCGAGCTGCTCGACGAGGCGCGGGCGACGTTCGCCGAGCTCGGC
>Ga0066662_10000584_pt1 | contig 16083 bp, 12 predicted proteins | sample GraSoiAngelo_111_FD_133939 | JGI IMG/M metagenome (GOLD analysis project Ga0066662, IMG submission 133939) | Grasslands soil microbial communities from the Angelo Coastal Reserve, California, USA - 14_0903_12_40cm | ecosystem: Environmental > Terrestrial > Soil > Grasslands | place: USA...
AACGCGCAGTACAGCGCGGCCGAGTGCACCCCGGTTCCAGTCCCTCGCGTGAGCGAACGCGCGTAAAGGTGCAGGCGGGTTTCCGCCGATAATTCACGCACAACCAATCTCCAGGACGGCATCGACCCCGATTGGAGTACCGCGCGAATGCGAAAGCAAGATCGGATGGCAAATAGCAATGCCAAACACGCGTAAGAGTCCGATTGCAGCAAAACGTTTCTTCGCGACCAGTCGGGCGAGAATTATTTTCGTTCAGATTTGATCGGACTGGAACCTGATCAATAGACGTCCTGCTGAAACCGTCCGTTTCTTTTGAGTTCGCCCACGAACAGCACCGCCTCATCGGTCGTGCGGGCGCCGAACTGCGCGACGATGTCGACCAGCGCCCGTTCGACGTCTTTTGCCATTCTCTTCGCGTCGCCGCAGACATAAAGGTGCGCGCCTTCGGCCACCCAGTTCCAAAAGTCTCTGCCGACCTCGCGCATGCGGTCCTGAACGTAGAATTTCTTGTCGCCGTCACGCGACCAAGCCAGCGAGAGCCGGGTCAGCAAACCCGAGGCCTTCAACGCGTTCAACTCGTCGGCGTAGAAGAAGTCGCAATCGCTTCGCTGATGGCCAAAGAATAGCCAGTTCTTGCCGGGAGCGCCGGTTGCCTTGCGTTCCAGCAGGAAGGCGCGGAACGGCGCGATTCCGGTGCCCGGCCCGATCATGATGATCGGCTTTTTGGGATCTTGCGGCAGCGCGAAAGCATGCGCCCTCTGCACATAGACCTTGACCTGATCGCCCGGTTTGATGCGCTCGGCCAGGAATGTCGAGGCAAGTCCAAGCCGCTTGCGCTTGCCGACCACATACCGAACGCAGTCGACGGTGAGCGAGAGCTTGCCTGGTGTTGCATTGTGGGAGGACGAGATCGAGTACAGCCGTGGTTGCATCGGCTCCAGCGCTTCCACAAAGGCTTCGGGATGCGGACGAACTCCGGAAAACTTCTGCAGGGCCGCCATGACGTCGAGCGTCGCCGCGTCGCCGTCGGGGTCCTCGCCTTGCGCCAGCGCGCGCGCCTTCTCCCGCTGCGCCCCTCCGGTAATGAAGGACAAAAGTTCGAATAGCGAATCCGGCGCGGGCGCCAGCGAAACGTCTTCGATCAATACTTCGCGGAGCGTCTTGCCCCTGATTTCGGTCGTGTGTAACGCCCCGAACATGGCGATGATCTGATCGACGAGGCCGAGATCGTTTCGGGCAAAAATCCCAAAGGAGTCGCCGACCACGTAGTCCAGCCCGCAACCACTCAGATCGAAATCAATGTGCCAGGTCTCCTTTTCGGATCCTGGCTTGTTCAATAAGCGACGCGAGACAAATGTCGCCGGCACGGGATAGTCGCGCAAGCGCCCTGGCTCGCTCGTGACCGCCGGCGCAGCAATGGCCGGGGCCAACGCCGGGCTTGCGGTCGCAGGGGCCTTCTCCAGCTCTTCGTGAAGCGCCTTCAGCATCCGCGAGGTTTCCTTGCCCCCGGGAACGCAAAGGTTGAGACGGCCCTCAGCCCTGGTGGCGAGCGCTTCCGAATAGTCGTGGCAGTTATAGCCGCACTGGCCGCAATCCTGCTGGGCCATCGCGGCCATCATGCGCCTGCGTAACGGCCGACCTTCGGCGAGCTTCATGCGTTCGGCAATCGGCAGGGTTTGGTCGTGCCACGGCGCTTCGTCCTCCGCGCCCTCGACGGGAGTTTCAACGGGGCCGCCGCGCTGTTCTGCGGAAAGCTGGGCCGTTCCATCCGTCGACAGCAGCCCGGCAAAAAATCCATTTAGCCAGGAGCGCTGCGCCTCGGAGAACGGCGCGCCCGCGGGAATCACTTCGATCTTTGCTGGCGGCACCATTTGATTCATGCGGAAACCTCCGCATCGGCAAGTCTGCGCAGTGTTTCCGCGTCATGGCGACGCGCGAAGGTAAGGAAGCTTTCATCCGGTGCAACGCGGTGAGAAAGATACGCTTTCAGCAGTCTTTCCACGGTCCTCGGTGCATCGGCGGCCTTGACGTCTCTATAAAGCTCCTGGCCGAGCTCGGCATTCGGACCAAACCCCCCGCCGGCGAACAGATGATAGCCCTCCACAGTCTCGTCTTCTTGGCCGACGGGGACCTTTGCAGCGATCAGCCCGATATCGCTGATGTAATGTTGAGCGCACGAATGATGGCAACCGGTCAGATGGATGTTCAAGGGCGTCTCAATCGGCACCCTCGCCTCGCACCAATCGCCGATTTCAGCGGCATGGCGCTTGGTGTCGGACGCAGCGAACTTGCAGCCGGCATTCCCGGTGCAGGCGATCAGCCCGGCACGGATTTGCGACGCCTTGACCGACAGTCCGAGCGCCTCGATGGCGGCGACCGCCAGCTCAACGTTTGCGTCACGCACGCCTGAGATCAAAAGATTTTGCCAGACCGTTAGGCGGATATCGCCGTCGCCAAGATCGTTTCCAATTTTTGCGAGCCCGTGCATCTGGTCACAGGTGAGCTTGCCGAGCGGCAGCGCGATCCCGACCCAATTCAGACCGGCCTGTTTTTGCGGATGAATGCCGATGTGGGCCATGCGGTCGACCGTTGGCCGGGGCGAGAGGGCTGCGGGCGTAACGCGGGGCAGCTTATGGCCGAGCTTCTCTTCGACCAGGAGGAGGAATTTTTCCATTCCGATCCTGTCGATCACGTATTTCAGGCGCGCTTTCAGCCGGTTGGTGCGGTCGCCGAGATCAATGAATACCCGCACGATGGCATCGGCCACTTCGGTCGACTCGGAAGGTTTGATGATGATCCCGGTTTCCTTGGCGAAATCCTTGTGACCGGTGATCCCGCCAATTCCCAAACGAAACCAGATGCCCGGTTCGACCCCGAAACCCTCAGTCACTTCGACGGCGCTGAAGGCAATGTCATTGGTGTCTTCCAAGACAGCGATTTTTCCACCGCCGTCGAACGCAACGTTGAACTTGCGGGGCAGTCCGGTCAGCGATCGGTCATTAAGAATGTGGTAGTGCCATGCGCGCGCGTACTCACGCGTGTCGAGCAGCTCTTGCGGATCGATACCGGCGCTCGGCGTGCCCGTAACGTTTCGAATGTTGTCGGCGCCCGACCCGCGGGAACACAGGCCGAGATCCTGAATGCCCTCGATCAACGCCACCGCGTGCTTCGGCGGGACTTCCCGCACCTGCAGATTGGCGCGGGTTGTGACGTGGCAATACGGACCACACAGCCGCTCGGTGAGATCGGCTAAACCCGATAGCTGCCAGTGCTTGAGGATGCCATTGGGGATCCGCAAACGGCACATATACGAATCCTGGGCCGGCGCGACATAGAACAAGCCATAGTAACGCCAGCGAAAATTGTCCGCCGGTGATGGCGGCGCGTTGTCGCGTGCTTGTTTCGCGAGCCGCGGATAGGCGTCAAATGGATGTTCTTCCCGTTTGAACTTCTCCTGGTCGGCGAGTTTTCTTCCAGATGCGATGACGCTGTCCTGCGCTTTGATATGCGCGGCGTCGGGTCCACTCGGCTCGGCTGTCGTCTGGGCCGCACCCGCATTGCCAAGACCACGCCCGACCGTTCTGATCTGCAAGCCGGTGGCAAAACCTTCCAGATAACGTTTCTGCTCGTCGGTGAAGTCCATGGAGAAGGTTTCGACTTTCATCGTCTCTGGCGAACTCCCGCTGCGAATGGCCTGGTGACAAACCTCTTCGCTGGCCGTGCTGGGTGTCCCCCCGAACGCGATCCAAAACACCACCAGCCTGCACTGCAATTCAAGTTACGTGCCACCGCCTCGAGAACGGAAAAACGCGCCGAATCAATGGTTTGATCGAGGATTCGGAACCGGCACCTTCGGCCCGCATTTGAGGCATCCAGCTTAAAACTTAGTCGGTCCAATTGCCGTCATGGAGTGTGGGTCGGCAGCCGCGTTACATCTCGGCCGACGCCAGACGAGCCGGTCACATCGATGGTCGCGGCGCTGTAATCGCGTATTCGCCCGAGCTCTACCCACCCGCCTGAAAGCAGGCTTCACGTCTTGTGATTGCGCGGGATTGGGACTACCTCGTGCCTTTCACCCAGAGCAGGTCAACATGCAGCAGGCCGCCGCGCCCAAAGTCAGCTTTGTGTCACTGGGATGCCCCAAGGCCCTGGTCGATTCCGAGCGTATTATCACGCGGCTGCGCGCCGAAGGCTATGAGCTGGCGCGTAAACACACAGGTGCGGATCTCGTCATCGTCAACACCTGCGGTTTTCTCGACAGTGCCAAAAAGGAATCGCTTGAGGCCATCGGCGAAGCCATGGCTGAAAACGGCAAGGTAATCGTCACCGGCTGCATGGGTGCGGAACCCGAACAGATCGAAGCTGTGCATCCGGGTGTGCTGTCGATCACGGGCCCGCAGCAATATGAAAGCGTGCTTGACGCCGTGCACCGGGCGCTGCCGCCGCTGCACAATCCGCACCTCGATCTGGTCCCGCCGCAGGGGATCAAATTGACGCCGCGCCATTATGCGTATTTGAAAATCTCGGAGGGCTGCAATAACCGTTGCAGCTTCTGCATTATACCGAAGCTGCGCGGTGATCTGGTGTCTCGGCCGGCCAATGACGTTTTGCGTGAGGCCGAGAAGCTTGTGACCGCAGGGGTAAAGGAACTGCTGGTCATTTCGCAGGACACCTCCGCCTATGGCGTTGATCTAAAGTATGCGGCGAGCCCTTGGAAAAATGGCGAGGTCCGCGCCAAGTTTTTCGATCTGGCCGCTGCGCTCGGCGAATTCGGGGCATGGGTGCGGCTGCAATATGTGTACCCCTACCCGCATGTGGACGAAGTCATTAGCCTGATGACGGCAGGCAAGATTCTCCCCTATCTCGATATTCCTTTCCAGCATGCCAGTCCCGAAATTCTCAAAGCGATGAAGCGTCCGGCGGCACAGGAGAAGACGCTCGGCCGTATCAAGAAGTGGCGCGAGGAGTGTCCCGATCTCACCTTACGATCGACCTTCATCGTCGGCTTTCCCGGCGAGACCGATTCCGATTTCGAATATCTGCTCGATTGGCTCGAGGAAGCCGAAATCGATCGTCTCGGTTGCTTCAAATACGAGCCAGTCGCGGGCGCTCCGTCGAATGCACTCGGCAATCCCGTACCTGACGAAATCAAGCAGGAACGCTGGAACGCGCTGATGGCACGGCAGCAAACGATTTCCGCTCGGCGGCTGAAGCGCAAAGTAGGCACACGGCAGCAAATCATCATTGACGAAGTCGGCCCGACCGTTTCGAAGGGCCGCTCGAAGGCGGACGCCCCCGAGATCGATGGCGCGGTTTACCTCACCAGCCGGCGTCCGCTGCGGATTGGCGAGGTGGTCACCGCAAAAATCGAGCGATCGGACGAATACGACCTGCACGGCAGCGTCGCCGGGTTCTGACGGCCTTGACATGAATTACCGTTCGGCTGTATGGCGGGAGCATGAATTCGAACCGGACCACTCTCCGCGCCAGCTTCCGTCGTCGCTCGTTCGACGATGATGGGTCGCGCCGTGTCCGACGACAACGCTGAATAACTAGATCAGCAACGTTTTCGAGAAGGCCGCACCCGCAAAGTGCGGCCTTCTTGCGTTTCGGCCGGCTTTTGATCCAACCGCAGGAGTTCGACATGACCATTGTCACGCATCCGTTCGACGCATTAATGGATATTACCGCTCGCCCACCCGTGGTGTTTGTCAGGGGCGAAGGCTCATTTTTGTGGGACGATCACGGCAGGCGCTATCTCGACTTCGTGCAGGGTTGGGCGGTCAATTGCCTCGGCCACTCCCCGCCGATCATCGCGGAAGCTTTGGCCAGACAGTCAGGGCTGCTGCTCACGCCGAGCCCCGCCTTTTACAACGCGCCGAGTCTGGAGCTGGCAAAGGCGCTGACGGATCGCAGTTGCTTCGATCAAGTATTCTTCGCGAATTCAGGTGCGGAAGCGAACGAGGGCGCTATCAAGCTGGCGCGGAAATTCGGCGCCCTGCACCGAAATGGTGCTTTCGAGATCATCACCTTCGATGGCGGATTTCACGGGCGGACGCTGGCGACCATGTCGGCATCGGGCAAGAAAGCGTTCGAACCACTGTTCGAGCCCAAAGTATCTGGCTTCCCCAAGGCTCAGCTTAACGATCTTGCCTCGGTTGAACGGCTGATCAACGACAAGACCGTCGCCGTGATGCTGGAGCCGATTCAGGGCGAAGCCGGCGTCTGGCCTGCGACGGATCAGTTTTTGCGCGATCTACGCGAGCTTACCAAAGCGCGGGGCCTGCTGCTGATAGTGGATGAAATTCAGACCGGGATGGGCCGAACCGGGACGCTATTCCACTACGAACATGCGCAGATCGAACCCGACATCATGACGCTCGGCAAGGGCATTGGCGGCGGCGTGCCACTCGCTGCCCTGCTCGCTTCGCAAGCGGTGTCCTGTTTCGAACACGGCGACCAGGGCGGAACGTTCAATGGCAATCCGCTGATGTGCGCGGTTGGCTTGGCCGTCCTGCAGCAGGTGTCGGAGCCGGCGTTCCTCAAATCGGTGGCCGATACGGGTCTTTATCTGGAAAGCGAACTGCAGCGGCTCTCCGCTCGCCACGGCCTTGGCGAGGTTCGCGGGCTGGGACTGCTGCTTGCGCTCGATTTGAAGATTCCGATCGCCGGATCGATTGTGACGCAGACCTTAGAGCACGGACTGCTGCTCAACGCGCCGCGACCGGACACATTGCGGTTCATGCCGGCGCTCACTGTTGCACGGGAGGAAATCGCGACGATGATCGATTGCCTGGACGCGACCCTCGCCAGGATCGGCGCAGCACGGCGCGTTGCTTAGAGGAGCACCGGAAGGCGATTCCCGCGGCCCGACTGGATTTTCGGTCCTCGCCGAAAAGCGGCGGATGCTAATGGCACTCAGAACAGTTCAGGGCTTGAGGATGGACGCGCCAGTCGTGGCCCGGCTTTCCAGGTCGATATGCGCCTTTGCGGCGTCCTTTAATGCATAGGCGTGATTGATCGGTACATGCAGTTTGCCGTTGATGACGGCGGCAAACAACGTATCGGCACCCTCAAGCAATTCCGAGCGCTTGCCGACGTAATCGTTGAGTTTGGGCCGGGTCGCAAACAGCGAGCCATGGTTGTTGAGTTCGGCGATCGAGAATGGCGGCACCGGACCGGATGCATTTCCGAAACTGACGAATAAGCCGCGCGGCTTCAAACAAGAGAGCGAACCCGGAAACGTGGTTTTGCCAACGCCGTCATAGACCACATCGCAAAGTTCGTTGCGGCTGATCTGCTTTACACGCGATACGAAGTCCTCGTCATTATAAAGGATCACATGATCGCAGCCGTTGGCGAGCGCAAGGTCCGCCTTCGCCTTCGAGCCAACCGTGCCGATAACGTGCGCGCCGAGCGCCCTCGCCCATTGACACGCGAGCAGACCGATGCCGCCGGCAGCAGCGTGGATCAGCACCCGATGGTGCGGCTCGACTTTGAATGTTTTGTGCAGGAGGTACCAGACCGTCAGCCCCTTCAGCATCAGAACCGCACCCTGCTCGTAGGTGATGTGGTCGGGCAGCTTTACGAGCTTTTCCGCAGGGATGTTCCGTTCGGTCGCATAACCGCCGAGGTTGAAATAATAGGCAACGCGGTCTCCGGGATGGAAATTCGTCACACCCGAACCCACCGACACCACCTCTCCGGCCGCTTCGTTGCCGGCAACGAAGGGCAGCGCCGGCGCTTTGTAAAGACCGGTGCGGTAGTACACGTCGATGAAGTTCAGTCCGATCGCGTGCTGGCGGATACGCACCTCACCGGGTCCGGGCGCGGCCACGTCGACGGCTTCGTAGACCAGGGCTTCTGGTCCGCCTACCTTGTGCACCCGCACGGCCTTGGTCATGTCGGCTTCTCCTCGGCTTCTTCCGAAACCAAACGAAATGCATCGAAGCCTGGTTGTCAACTCAACGAGACGCCAGGTTCTCCCGCCGTTTAGTTAACCGGCCTTCCTGCGGTTGCGTTTTGCCAACACATTGACGAACTCGACCGCCGCCGAGAATGTGATCGCGAAATAAATGTAGCCGCGCGGGATGTGAAATTTGAATCCGTCTGCGACGAGAGCGACCCCGATCAGCACCAGAAACGCCAGCGCCAGCATTTTGGTGGTCGGGTGCTCCGCCACAAATCGCGCTACTGGGCCTGACGAGGCATACATGATCACGCAGGCGATGACGACCGCCGCGATCATGATTTCGAGATCCTGTGCCATGCCGATCGCGGTGATGATGGAATCCAAAGAGAAAACCATGTCAATCACCACGATCTGGAGGATCACCCACAAGAACGCGCTTGCCCCACCAGCCGCATCGCTAGCTTCCTCGTGCGCTTCCACTTCGCCGTGGATTTCATGAGTCGCCTTTGCGATCAGAAACAGCCCGCCCGCGATCAGGATGATGTCGCGCCACGAAAAGCCGGCGCCCTTTATAGTGACGATGTCCTGCGTCAGGCCAATCAACCATACCAGCAGGGTCAGCAACACGATGCGAAAAATAAGCGCCAGAGCCAATCCGATCTGTCGCGCGCGTGTGGCTTGTTGCTCGGGAATCCGCGAGACGATGACCGAAAGAAATATGACGTTGTCGATACCGAGGACGATTTCCAGCGCCGTCAAAGTCAACAAAGCCGCCCAGGCCTCCGGGCTGGTCCACAACTCGATCATGAGATGAAGAATCTTATGGTGCGAATGACCGCATCTAGCCCTATGATATAGGCCGCAATGGCACACAATGACACGGTGACCGGGAGAGAAACATCAAAGTCGTATGCTACAGTCACCATTGCAAGCACTGCCCACGCGGCGATCAATGAAAGCGTAACGGTACGCAGACGAACCACCCGTACCGGATGCAGCACGTTGAAGGGAACAAACGTCAGTACAATCAGCGCGGCGATGGCAAGGCTGGAAAACACCGGCGGTAAATGCAGCAGGAACAGGTAGAAGGCCGCCGCATTCCATAGCGCCGGAAAGCCCCGAAAATGATTGTCTTCGCCTTTCATGCGGCGATCTGCGAAGTAAAGCGCGCCGGAGACGACCACGCCGACGCCCAAAACCGGCGCTGTCAACGGCAGCAGCAGCCCGCTTGCGGTGATCGCGTAGGCCGGAACGAACACGTAAGTCACGAAATCGACCACCAGATCGAGCACATCGCCCGACCAGTTTGGTTGTACGCGCGCAACGTCCAGCCGGCGCGCCATTGGACCATCCAGCGCATCCACAATCAGGGCGGTCCCAAGCCAGCCGAACATCGCAGCCCAGTGCTCGCGCACCGCCTCAAGCAGGGCGATCAAAGCGATGCCGGCGCCCAACGCGGTAAAAACATGCACTGAAAATGCGGCAGCTCGCATTCCCGGCGAGGGCAACAAGGAATTCTGCTGCTTTCTCTGGTCCATTTACCGGGCACAACTATCAGGAATCGCGCCGATTTGCACATAAGTCATTGCGGCGTTCCGCCGCGTAACCCGATCAGACTCGGTTGCGCAATGCGGACTTGAAAATGCCCCCGCGAATGTCAATTGTGTCGATATGGACAGTTCATCAGCCCCATATGATGTACTCGTGATTGGCGGCGGTCCTGCCGGTTTGGCGACGGCCATTGCGGTGGCGCAGACCGGCGCGACTGCGGCGCTGATTGCTCGCCACGCAGCCTACGCCGACAATCGCACCACGGCTTTGTTGGGCGACTCCGTCGGATTTTTGCAAACGCTTGATGTCTGGCCTCGCTGCAAAGACCAGGCGGCGGCTTTACAGACGATGCGCCTGGTCGACGATACCGGCCGGCTTTTCCGCGCACCCGAGGTGCGTTTTTCGGCTGATGAGATCGGCCGCGATGAATTTGGCTACAACATAGAAAATCACCAACTTATGGCAGCGTTGGAACAACGGGCGGCTGAGCTGCCCATGCTAATTCGATTCGACGACGAGGCGGAAACGATCGCTCCCGTTGATAGTCATGTGGCGATCCGCACCGGCAAGGGAAAATCAGTCTCAGCGCGACTCGTCATTGGCGCCGACGGGCGGCAGTCGCTTTGCCGTGATGCGGCAGAAATTTCCGTTAGACGTCGCGAACTCAATCAGTCGGCTATGACGTTCAATATCCACCATTCGCGACCGCATCGAAACATCTCGACCGAATTTCACACATCGCACGGTCCCTGCGTGTTTGTGCCGCTGCCTAGTAACCGCTCAAGCGTGGTCTGGGTTGGCGTGCCGAACGAGGCCGAGCGGCTGATCGCCCTCGGTGATGACGACTTGTCTGCGGCCGTCGAGACCCAGTCGCATTCGATTCTGGGCCGCATCAGGGTCGAACCTGGACGGCATCTCTTCCCACTTGCGATCGAGCGGCCGACGCAATTTGCGAATCATCGCATCGCGTTGGTCGGCGAGGCCGCGCACGTGATACCGCCCATCGGTGCTCAGGGCCTGAACATGGGATTGCGCGATGCCGCTGACATCGCCGCTATCGTGCAAGAGGCCGTCGGATCCGGCGAGGATCCGGGGACTCCAAAGGTTCTGCAACGGTACGAATGGGCGCGGCGCGCCGACGTGGTCAGCCGCACCATGGCGATCGATCTGGCAAACCGTTCCCTGCTTAGCGATTTCCTGCCGGTGCAAGCCTTACGGTCGGCCGGCTTGCACTTGATCGGTGCATTAGGCCCGCTGCGACGCTTGGCCATGCGCGAGGGACTGGCGCCATCTTGGCGATCAACGCATAAGGTCAGCTAATTCGGAAAATCAATCACAGGACGGCACCTGAACGGAGCTGTCCTAACAAAGGTTAATTCACGCCTTTGGCTCTAGCATCGGCCACAATCATGGTCTATTCGACGAACTATGATTAAAACGCGCACCGCGAAATTTCAGATCGGACAGATTGTCCGTCACCGGATCTTTTCGTTCCGGGGCGTGATCTTTGATATCGATCCGGAATTCAACAATACCGAGGAATGGTGGCTGTCGATTCCGGAAGATGTCCGTCCTCACAAGGATCAGCCGTTCTATCATCTGCTCGCCGAGAATTCGGAATCGGAATACGTCGCTTACGTCTCCGAACAGAACCTGTTGCCTGATAATTCCGGCGAACCGATCCGGCATTCGCAAGTCGCCGAGATCTTTGTGAAGGATAAAGCCGGGGGCTATCGTCCTCGCAATCCATCACTGAATTAGCGCGCTGACATCGCCATCGCATCTCCACGGCCCATGCAGCAAAACGGCGCCGTGTTCCGGCGCCCTTTTGTTCAAGCCAGGATGCAGCGTCGCCTATTTTGCCGCCGGATTCGCAGCCGTCGGCTGAGTGGCCTCGAGCTTCTTGCGCTGTTCTTCGGCGCGTTTCTGCAACTCTTCCTGCAGCTTCTTCTGAGTTTCTTCAAAAACCTTCGGATCGGTGGGCGGGCCGTCATAGGCCTTGGCGAATTCGGCCAGCGGCAGCGGCAGCGTCAGCGCAGCGCCGTTCGAATTGATCGCCTGCACCACCAGGTTTTGCCCCTTCTTCATGTTCGCGAGCAGCTCCGGGGTCACCTCATAATCGGACATGCAGCCATTGGCGAAGCAGATCACATAGGGGCTCTGCTGCGGCGGGTTGTTGTCGACGATGACGCGAGTTCCATGAACCAGTTGCATCCCCAGCGGCAGTGTCACGCGCAGGATTTTCTTCGGTTCGCCTTCCGGCTCGATAATTACGGCAGCGATAACGGGCTGACCGGACTCGATACGGCCGTCCTTGCCGGTGAAACAAACCTGCTTGGCGTTCGCGTCCTGCCCCTTGAGGCAGAACTTCGTCCAAGGCGCGTAAATCAGCTGAACCTGCTGGTCTTGGGGTTGTGCGCCCGCTGCCGGAGCACCCGCTGGCGGCGAGGCTTGTTGCGCCGCAGGAGCCGGTGCTCCTGGAGCCGCCTTCGGCGCCGCCTTGGGGGCGGGCTTCGCCTTTGGTGCCGCGGGAGCAGGCTGCTGGGGCTGCTGGGCGTGGACGTGGGGGCTCAGCAACGTGGCACTTAGAGCGGTCGCCGCAAGCAGGGCAACAGCCCGCCTTCGCGGCCCGACCGGCGCGGCCAAGATACGGAAATTCATTGCGGAAGCCCTTTCTAAACGGGAGCGCCTGAAAGCACGGGAGGCACCGACACCTGGCCGCTGGGCGGGCTGTCTCCTTGCCAATTGAGGCGGATACGTGACAGGCCCGGTGGTCTTGCTCGATTGCAGGCCTTCATACAGTGGCGGGCGAAAAGATCAATGCCAACAGGCATATTTCGTGGTTGGCGAATGTCGTGGGGGTGCCGGGGCTGTAGGCTTGCAGCCATGGTAAAACTCAGGGCGATCGATACCGAATCACAGCAGCGTGCCGTGTTGCCAATTTCAATACACAAGGGCCTTCCAGCTTGCATCGGCGCGGTCCTCGCCTTCAGCGTCGCGACGGCTATCTCCGCAAACGCGGCGGGCAAGGAGAGCTACGCGATCGCGATGCACGGCTCGCCGGTTTTGCCAGCCGATTTCTCCCACATGCCCTACGCCAATCCCGAGGCGCCCAAAGGCGGGAGGCTCGTGCAGGGTGTTCTTGGCACCTTCGATAGCCTCAATCCGTTGATCGTGCGGGGCATTGCGGTCCCGCAAATAAGGGGATTTGTCGTCGAAAGCCTGATGACGCGCGGCAATGACGAACCCTTCACGCTGTATGGACTGTTGGCGAACAGCGTGGAAACCGACGACGCCCGGAGCTACGTCGCCTTTCATCTCGATCCCAGAGCGCGTTTCTCCGATGGGCAAGCCGTAACTGCGGACGACGTGCTGTTTTCGTGGGCCCTGCTGCGAGACAAGGGACGGCCCAACCACCGCCAGTACTATTCCAAGGTCGTCAAGGCCGTGGCGACCGACGCCTCCACCGTGCGCTTCGAGTTTGGCGCCGCCGACGATCGTGAACTGCCACTGATCCTCGGGCTGATGCCGGTGCTGCCCCGGCACGCCATTGATGTCGCGACTTTTGAGGAAACCACGATGACGGCGCCGCTCGGTTCGGGCCCCTATCGGGTGAGCGCTGTCAAACCAGGCGCGAGCCTCACCCTGACGCGAAATCCGGATTACTGGGGCAAGGACCTCCCGATCAATCGCGGTCTGTGGAACTTCGACGAGGTCAGGCTTGATTTCTATCGCGAGTCCAACGGCTACTTTGAGGCATTCAAGCGTGGGCTCTACGACTTTCGGGTCGAGATCGAGCCGCTGCTCTGGCACGAAGGATACGATTTCGAAGCCGCCCGCGATGGCAACGTGATCCGCGACAGCATCAGGACCGGAATGCCGCAGCCATCGGAATGGCTGGTGTTCAACACCCGCCGTCCGGTGTTTTCGGACATACGTGTGCGGCAGGCATTGACGCTGCTGTTTGATTTCGAGTGGATCAACCGCAATTACTTTTTCGGACTGTACGGACGCTCTCCAAGCTACTTCGCAGGGTCGGAGCTGTCGGCGTATGGCCGCCCCGCCGACCTGCACGAGCGCGAACTCCTGAGGCCGTTCGCCTCTCACCTTTCGCCGGATATTCTCGACGGCAGCTACCGTCTGCCGATTACGGATGGCTCGGGACGTGATCGCAGGACGCTTCGGAGCGCGCTGACATTGTTGTCGCAAGCCGGCTACGAACTGGATGGCACCATCCTGCGTCAACACTCGACCGGGACCCCCCTCACCTTCGAAATTCTTGTGACCACCCGTGACCAGGAGCGAATTGCGCTTGCTTATATCCGCGACCTCAAGCGAGCGGGAATCGAAGCGTCCGTCCGGGCCGTCGACGCGGCTCAATTCGATCAACGCAAGCTCAGCTTCGATTTCGACATGGTCCAGAACCGGTGGGATCAGTCGCTTTCGCCAGGCAATGAGCAGTGGTTTTACTGGGGCAGCAAGGCGGCCGCCATTCAGGGCACGCGAAACTACATGGGCGTTCGCGATCCTGCCATCGATGCCTTGATCGCGGCCATGCTGGAGGAGCGAGAGCATCCGGCCTTTGTTTCGGCGGTGCGGGCTTTGGACCGGACCCTGATGTCGGGGTTTTACATGATTCCGGTGTTTAGCGTGCAAGAGCAATGGATCGCACGCTGGAATCGTATACAACGGCCAAAGGCCATTGCGTTAACGGGGTACCTCCCGGAGACTTGGTGGGCAAGGCCGGAGCCAGAACTGAAGTGACGCCGTGATCCAGACCAGCGTATCTCCGACGCTCGACGTATTGTTTCGACGGATACTGGCCCGGAAACCGAACGCGCTGGCGCTGATCGATCCCATCAACAAAAAACGCGTCACAGGCCAGGCTCCAAGGCATTTCACTTTCGCGGAAGCGGATCGGGCGATTTCGGCGCTGGCGGCTCACTTCATCGAGGCGGGTTTGCCGAATAATTCCGTGATTGCGATTCAGCTGCCAAATACCGTCGAGCTCATGCTGACCGTGCTGGCGGCGCATCGCGCCGGTCTGGTCGTTGCGGTGTTTCCGCTGCTGTGGCGGCAGGCGGAATTGACGGTCGCGCTCAATCGGACCGGCGCGCGAGCGATCGTGACCACGAGCAAAATCGATGGAATCAATCACGCCGACCTTGCGATGAACGCCGCCGCCGAGGCGTTTTCGATCCGGCATGTCTGCGGCTTTGGCGCCGATCTGCCCGAAGGCATGGCCTCGCTCGAACTTGCGCTTGAAAATCGATCGTCCACCACGCGCGCGGTGGTCGAGGACGGCCGCAAGGCGGCGATCATCTCGTTCGACGTCACGGCCGACGGCTTCCGGCCGGTACCGCGAACCCATTTGCATTTGATCGCCGGCGGTCTCACGCTGTCGCTTCAAAGTGAGCTGCCGCAAGGCACCACGCTGATGTCGGCATTCGCACCTACCTCGTTTGCGGGCATGACTTCGTCCCTGGTGCTCTGCCTCCTCACCAGCGTCACGCTGACGCTGCACCACCGTTTCGACGGCGATATCCTCGAGCAGCAGATCAGGCAGCACGCCTGCGGAACGCTGGTGGCACCAGCGCAAATGGCGTTGCGGATGGCTGAAATAGACCTCGCCTCGCGACTGCCGACGCTGCGCAACGTGTTCGCGCTTTGGCGGGCGCCGGAGCAGGTGTCGTCGAGCCCGGTCTGGACCGCAGAACAGGTTGCGCTGACGGACATTTATCTGTTCGGTGAAGCCGGAATGTTCGGCGCGCTGCGCACCGCGGATGGCTCTCCAGCACCGATCCTGCCAGGGCGGCTGGGCGCTGCAGAGGATGCCGCGGTCGCGACCATCGCGGGAGAAGTGTTTCTGACCCCGAAGGGAACGTTGGCCTTGCGCGGAGCCATGGTGACGCCCGCGGCCTATGCCCCCCCGCCGCCAAACGACTCGCTGGTCGCGCAGCCGCCACTTGATTTCGTCGACACGGAATACGCGGCCCGCCTCGACCGTTCGACCGGAGCGATCTGCATCACCTCGCCTCCCTCCGGCATCATGGCGGTCGGGGGCTACCGGTTTCGTTCCGGCGAGTTGCAGGAATGGGCCAAGCGGCTCGGCCAGGGCGCGCTGCTGACGGCATTGCCTGACCGGCTCAGCGGTCATCGTCTTGCCGGACGCGCCCACGACAACGCGCGTGCCCGCGCCGCGCTGAACGCGCTCGGTCTTAACCCGCTGATGGTGGAAGCCTTTCGCGATCGGGCAAATTCGGGCTGATGCAGCCAATATCATCGTTGACGCACCATTAAGTCCGAGGAACTAGGCTTTCGCGCGCCCTCGAGCGCGTCGATCCGAGTTCTGAAATGTCTCCCCAAGGTCCGATACTTGTTGTTTCGAACGCGCAGCGGCCATCGTTCGCGGGCGCACTTGACGGGGCCAAGCTGTTTCCGGTCATCGTGAGCCCGTGGGCCGACGCCTCGCAGGCCGTTGCCCAATTGGGCCCCACCGCCGTTCTGGCGGCACCTGATGCGGATGGGGCCGCGCTAGACGCGCTCGCAACACAAATCGCCACGCCACCGCGTCGTTGCCGGACAACGCCATTCCCTGCGCGCAAATCGCAGGCAATTCC